>Ga0307379_10004721_pt1 | contig 19306 bp, 18 predicted proteins | sample UN2MG_FD_202237 | JGI IMG/M metagenome (GOLD analysis project Ga0307379, IMG submission 202237) | Soil microbial communities from Risofladan, Vaasa, Finland - UN-2 | ecosystem: Environmental > Terrestrial > Soil > Coastal area > Acid sulfate soil | place: Finland: Risofladan, Vaasa | collected... | reverse complement strand
TGCTCTGCGGGCCTCCACTCGGATTCTGGGGCTTGAGCTGGTCGAGCTGCCTGAATGGAACTGCTGCGGTGCCACCTTTCCGCTCTTGGTGGACAACGTTCTTGACCTTGCGGGCCCGGCCCGCGTATTGGTCGCCGGCAGAAACGAGGGTGAGCGTCTGGCGGTGGCCTGCACTACCTGCTACAACGTCCTCAGACGCACCAACCTTGCCCTTGCCGTCGATGATGAGAGGAGGGAGAAGCTCAGCTTCTTCATTGAGGCCGATCTAGAGGGCGATCTTCAAGTCCTCGATGTACTACAGATCTTGCGAGATGAGATCGGGTTTGACGAGATCGCGCGAAGGGTGACAAAGCCTCTGGCAGGCCTGAAGGCAGCGGCCTACTACGGATGTATGGTGCTGAGACCTCCCGGGGAGGTGGCGTACGACGATCCGGAGAATCCCCACGTCTTGGATGATCTCCTGGCTGCGCTGGGCGCGCAGAGGGTGGACTACCCTCACAAAGGTGAATGCTGCGGCTCGTATCTCGCGGTGGTGTCCCCCAAGGCCACGGCCTCTATGGTGAGCACGGTTCTGGTCTCCGCTCAGAAGAACGGCGCTCAGCTGATGGTCACAAACTGTCCCCTCTGCCAGTTCAACCTCGACAGGCAGCAGGCTGAAATGACCAGCCAGCACTCTGACTATCGACCGATTCCCGTTCTCTACTTCAGTCAACTTCTCTCCGTGGCCCTTGGTCTGGAGGCGGTAGATGCCGGCTGGGAGAAACACTACGTTGACCCCGAGCCCATATTGGCGCCCTTCCGCTAGCGATGAAGCTCATCTTCAAGACATCAAACAGAGTCCACTGGGCATGACCGTAACCGAACCAGCCACACGAGCTCTGATCATCGGCGCCGGCATCTCTGGCATGCAAGCGGCCCTCGATGTGGCCAACTCAGGCTACGAGGTGATCCTGGTGGACAAGCTGCCTTCCATTGGCGGACGAATGGCGCAGCTCTCGGAGACCTTCCCAACCCTGGACTGTGCTCAGTGTGTGCTCACCCCTCGCACCGTCGAGGTGGGTCACCACGTTAACATCAAACTGTTGACCTACTCGCAGGTGGAGAAGGTCACCGGCCAGATCGGCGACTTCCGGGTGCGAGTTCGTCGTAGTGCTACCTACGTCAACTGGGATCTGTGCACAGGCTGTGGCCTCTGCCAGGAGATGTGTCCCAAGAGAGTGGATTCGGACTTCGAAAGGGGACTGGGAAAGCGAAAGGCCATCTATACCCTGTCGCCTCAAGCTGTGCCCAACAAGCCGGTGTTGGATCGCGAGAACTGCCTCTATTTCCAGCGCGACAAATGCCGGGTGTGTGAGAAGTCCTGTCCGGTGGGGGCCATCGATTTCGACCAACAGGACACTGTGGTTGAAGAACGCGTAGGCTGCATTATCGTCGCCACGGGGTATGACCTCTACCCGAGGGAGCAGTTGGGAGAGTACGGACAAGGGATCATTCCCGACGTGATAGATGGTCTGGCCTTTGAGCGTATGCTTAGCGCCTCGGGTCCCACCGCAGGCAAGGTGATTCGCCCCTCCGACGGCAGGGAGCCGAAAGAGGTGGTGTTCGTGCAGTGTGCTGGCTCACGCGATCCAGAATCGGGTGTGCCCTTTTGTTCCAAGACGTGCTGTATGTACACGGCGAAGCACGCCATGCTGTACAAGCACCGTGTCCCCGATGGGCAGGCCTACGTTTTCTACATCGACATCCGCTCGGCGGGGAAGAACTACGAGGAGTTCGTACAGCGCGCCATGGAGGAGGACCGAGCCCTCTATCTGCGAGGAAAGGTCTCCAGAGTGTTCCCTGAGGGTGACAAGGTTTTGGTCTGGGGCGTCGACACCCTGAATGGCGCGCAGATTGAGATAGCGGCCGACTTGGTCGTTCTGGCAACGGCCATGGTTCCCAACGGCAGTTCGAAGGCTCTGGCAGGTCTGCTGGGCGCGGACGTTGATGAGCAAGGCTTCTATACCGAAGTCGAGCCCAACATGCGACCCACGGAAGCGTCACGTCCCGGGATCTTCCTTGCTGGGGCTGGTGTCGGCCCCAAGGACATATCTGAGACCGTCTCCCAAGCGTCAGGAGCCGCCGCCAAAGTACTGTCCCTTTTTGCACAATGGGACAGCGCCGGGAGCACAGCGACTTCGCCTCGGGGAACGGAGGATCCGTGAGACGGATAGGCGTATTCATCTGCCATTGTGGTCTCAATATCGCCGGTACCGTGGATGTGGAGCGAGCGGCGGAAGAGATGCGCGGTTATCCAGGGGTAGTCCATGCCGAGGACCAGAAGTACATGTGTTCCGACCCAGGGCAGAGGGCTCTACAAGTGGCCATCCGAGACCACAGCTTGGACGGCGTGGTAGTAGCTGCCTGCTCGCCATCGATGCATGAGCCCACTTTCCGCAAGGCCGTGGCCTCGCAAGGACTCAATCCCTACCAGTGTGAGATTGCCAACATCCGCGAACACTGCTCATGGGTACATCAAGAAGCACGCGCTGGGGCCTCCGCCAAGGCCGTTGAAATCATCAAGACGATGGTGGAAAAGGTGCGTTTCAACCGATCGCTGGAGCCACTCAGCCTTCCCCTGATCAAGCGCGCCATGATCGTTGGCGGAGGAGTTGCCGGGTTGCGAGCGGCGCTGGACATCGCCGATGCGGGACATTCCGTCATCCTTGTCGAGAAAGAGGCCAAGCTCGGCGGCCATGGGGCCCAACTCTCGGCCATTTATCCCAAGTTCGAGGCTGCCTCCGACGTGGTTACCGGGATGATAGGGCGCGTTGAGGCGCACCCTCGCATCCAGGTCCTAACGCGAGCGCAGGTGCGGGAAGCCGAAGGTCACGTAGGTAGTTTCACGGTCAAAGTGGGGCAAGAGGATGAGGAGGCAAACGCTTGCCCTGGGGATCCGGCGTCGGCGGAAGGAGACGCGGATCTAGGTTCTTTCACCTTCGAAGTGGGCGCCATGATTCTGGCCACAGGCTATGAACTCTATCCCCAAGAGAGGCTGAGCGAGTACGGGGCAGGCAAGCATGCCGACGTCATTGACGCACTTCAGTTCGAGCGAATGCTGGCTGCGGACGGGCCGACGGGCGGCCAGATTCGGAGGCCATCGGACGGCAGCGTGCCCCAGGAAGTCGTCTTCGTACAGTGCGCCGGATCGCGTGATCCGGAACTGCACATGCCCTACTGCTCTAAGATATGTTGCATGTATGTGGCCAAGCAGGCCATAATGTACAGGCAGCAAGTCCCCCAAGGCCAAGCTTACGTCTTCTATATCGACATCCGTGCACAAGGGAAGGGTTACGAGGAGTTTGCGCAGAGTGCACCGGACGAGCACGGCGTCCTCTATCTGCGCGGAAAGGTGTCCAGGGTCTTTCCAGAGGATGGCAAGGTGATGGTCTGGGGGGTAGATACGCTCAGCGGGGTCCCAGTGCAGGTAGCGGCTGACCTGGTTGTACTGGCCACAGCGGCCGTACCAAGCGCTGGCGCAGAGGATTTGGCGCAACGCTTGCGGGTCTCCCTCGACGAGAATGGGTTCTTTCGTGAGGCGCATGCAAAACTGCGCCCCGTGGAGACTCCCACTCCCGGGGTATTCCTGGCTGGCGCTAGCCAGTTCCCGAAGGACATTCCTGAGACCACCGCACACGCGAGCGGAGCAGCGTCGAAGGTGCTGCAGTTGTTCTCGCAGCGCGAGATATCGCAGGAGCCAACAATCGCGTATGTTAGCCAAGAGGCCTGCTCCGGCTGTGGGCTGTGTGTGGCCGCCTGTCCCTACGGGGCCGTGAGCATGCACTCCCGACTGCCGGTGGCAGTGGTCAGCCCCGCTCTCTGCCAGGGTTGCGGCGCCTGCGTAGCTGCGTGCCCCAGCAAGGCATGCATGGTACAAAACTCGGATACAGGCCAAGTACTGGCCATGGTGGAAGCCTTGCTCTAGGACCTGGACTGGAAAGGACGGCCAAGTGTGGCACAGGAGCTAGTACCCATCTTCATCATGGGCAAGAAGTACAATGTCCCCGCCGACCTAACCATCATGAAGGCCATGGAGTATTCCGGCTATCAATTGGTGCGCGGGGCGGGCTGCAGGGGCGGTTTCTGCGGGGCTTGCTCCACCGTCTACCGCTTGCCAGATGACTATCGGCTACAGATCGGCTTGGCCTGCCAGACCGTGGTCGAACCGGGCATGCATCTTGCGCAGATTCCGTTCTACCCAGCGTTTCGCGGCGTTTACCGCCTGGAAGAGCTCCAACCGACTTTCCAGACCGTGGTGCAGACGTATCCTGAGTTGCTGCGCTGTCTGAGCTGCGGCACGTGCAGCAAAGTGTGCCCACAGGATATCGATGTGAAGCAGTACATGGCCGATGCCATGCGGGGAGACATCGCCGGTGTAGCGGATCGGTCATTCGACTGTATCATGTGCGGACTTTGTGTCTCCCGTTGCCCGGCGGATGAGGTGCAGCCCAACATCGCCATCCTCTGCCGCCGGCTCTACGGCCGATACCTTGCGCCAAAGGCAGAGCACCTGGCACAGAGGGTGGCCGAGATCGAGGCTGGCACATTCGACGGTGATCTGTCGAGAATGAAGCGTCTCGACGAAGAGGAGCTGCGCAAGACGTACAACGAGCGAGATATTGAACCAGAGTGAAGCAAGGCAGGGACGCATGAGCTATCCTACCCACATGTCGAAATCCATACTGAGAGTCGAGGCCAGTCGCGCGACCCGCCTGCACGAAAGCTTCCCCATGATGCTACCTGACGAGAAGCAGAGCATCTTGCAGGAGTTCCATCCTGACTACAGGGTGGAGGGAATGCGTGAGATCAGGGTGGGCGCAAGCAAGGGCCAGCGCATGCCGGTGGAGCTGGCCGATCTGATGGAGGGCGCCAGCCATTTGACCTCCGGCCTGCTCGATTTGGAGCAGATCGACTACGATACCGATGTGCTGATCATCGGCGGGGGCGGGGCCGGTTCCTCCGCGGCCTTGCTGGCCCGCGAGAACGGTGCGCAGGTCACCATGGCCAACAAGCTGCGCCATGGTGATGCAAACACCATGATGGCCCAAGGCGGTATCCAGGCCGCCGACAAAGCCAGCGATTCGCCAGCCATCCACTACCTGGATGTTTTCGGCGGAGGCCATTTCTGCAACGACCCTGATCTCGTCGAAGCCCTGGTGAAAGACGCGCCTTCAGTCATAAAGTGGCTGGAAGAACTGGGCTGCATGTTCGACAAAGAGCCCGACGGCACGATGACAACCATACACGGCGGCGGTACGTCTCGCAAACGGATGCATTCGGCCCGAGACTATAGCGGCGCTGAAATCATGCGCACCCTGCGTGACGAGGTGCGCAGCTACCCTGATGAGATCACCGTGCTGGAGTTCTCACCGGCCATCGAACTCATCATGGACGACAAGGGTCAGGTCGCTGGGGCCATATTACAGAACATCGAGACCGGTGAGCACCTGGTCGTGCGAGCGAAGTGCACCATCCTGGCCACGGGCGGCAGCGGGCGGTTGCATTACCAGGGGTATCCTACCACCAACCATTATGGAGCCACTGGCGATGGGCTGGTGTTGGCCTATCGCGTGGGAGCCAGACTCGCACTCCTGGACACCATGCAATACCATCCCACCGGCGCTGCCTATCCTGAGCAGATCGTGGGGTTACTCGTGACAGAGAAGGTGCGCGGTCTGGGAGCCCAAGTGTGCAACGTTGATGGCCTTCAATTCGTGTACCCGCGCGAAACCCGTGACGTCGAGTCTTCGGCGATCATCAGAGAGTGCAACGAGCGGGACAGGGGTGTGCCCACTCCGTCGGGCATGACGGGTGTGTGGCTCGATTCACCGATGATCGATATCCTCCATGGCTCAGGTACCACCGAAAAAGCGCTGCCAGCCATGGTTCGCCAGTTCGGGCGCTTCGGCATCGACATGGCCAAAGAGCCAATACTCGTCTATCCGACCTTGCACTATCAGAATGGTGGCCTGCGTCTGCGACCGGACGGATCGACCGATATTCCCAATCTCTTTGCCGCTGGGGAGATCTCGGGGGGCGTCCACGGGCGAAATCGGCTGATGGGCAATTCACTACTCGAAATAACGGTCTTCGGTCGGCGGGCCGGGGCAGCGGCGGCGCTGAGAGCCCGTGAGATCAGCCTGGGCAGACTGACTCTGAGCCACCTGGATAGCTGGGATAGGGAGCTCGCCGGGGTCGGGATAGAGGACGCGGTCAAGTCGCCCGTTTTTTTGCCGGACTACAGAAGACAGTTGCGTTGAGCCCGGGGCGGTCTTATCTCGTTCGCCAACAGACGACTCAGGCAGCCAACGTGCAGCTGCCGGGGTATGCTCGAGTATTGCAGAGCGGCAGAGTCAGGCCCGCACCCGGTAGCCCGCAAAAACAAACGCAGCACTGACTCAACGTAGATACCGCCCAGCCAGGCGACGGCCAGACAAGGAAGGGTCATTCCATCACGGCCCAGGGGTGGTCGCGGTCCACCAGGGACCAGGAAACCTCTCCGCCGCAGTACCCCCTCACCAGAGAGACCAGTTCTTCTATCGCTGCCTCGACTGCTGTGCCCTCGATGTCGTTCACCCCTTCCGGTGTGAGGAGGGCATCGCGCGCCTGAGAGGCAGACTTGGCCCTGTCCGATTGCGAGAGACAACCTGCCGGCATGCGAGTTGAGCTTCTACGAATGTCACGTGCCTTGGGCCCCCGGCCAGTTCGCCGGGGCCAGGAGTTCTGGCAACCCGGGCAGCGGGCGGACCTCTGTGCCGGCTGGCGTGATGTGAGACCACCTTTCAGCAAGGGCCGTGGAGTTGGGATCAGCGACGAGGACTCGCAGGCTGAAGGTCTTTGCAGCAGCTTGTGCAAAGAGCGCACTGAGCGCCTCGTCGTACGGTGGCAGAGAGTAGCCGCAGACAAACCAAAGCTGCGATTGTGCCAGCGCTTCCCTTGCTGTTCGCCACACCTCGGGGAGCCATGGAGGGTGCTCCTCCTCGGGCAAAGGCGGTACGATGAGCGGCCTCCCGAGTCGAGGTTCCGTCCTGAAGACGGCTCGAACGTCGTCGTGGATCTTAAGACGGTCGGGAGCGTGAGGCTCAACGACCCAGTTCAGAGAGCCATGCATCTTGAAGACACCGACTTCGTCGCCGAGTGGGACTAGCTCACACCTACGGGTTGTCACGTCCATGAGCTTCCTGACCATCTGTATGAACGGAAAACCACCGTAGTAGCAGGCCGGGGGCGTGCGGTTTCGATTCGAGTAGGTATTCCTAAGGCCTTGCTCCGCAAGGATGTCGTAGTTCATAGTCACCACGTATCTCAGGACGAAGGTAGCACGGATTTGGGACCAGAACCTGCGGTGGATTTCGCTCGTGACACTTCTGGTGATCCCGTGATAGTACGGAGCTTTCTCGCCAGCTGGTAACTGCACCAACCGAGCCAAGGCGAAGTCCATCGCATTCCGCCAACTAGTTCCCAACGTGAAGCGTGCGACGGGGCGAGCCTTGTAGAGCTCTCTCAGCCAGAGCTCGGCATTGTTCTCCCCAGTCTCTAGGACCCAGGTACGCCACGCTGCGCGCACCTCTCGATGACGGTCCTGGCTTTCCTTCGAGAAGCTGCGCGGAAGCTCAGGGGTGCTGAACAGGTCTCGCGTAAGCGGCAGGCCAGCAGCGTGCGAGAATCCAGCTCCGAGAATGGCCGTCGTGATCATGGACATGAAGAGAACCTTGAAGGCCTATCTCGACGGCCCGCGGCTGGGCGCCCGCTCACCGTCGGGTATGCGAACACCATTCCCCTGGCAACAAAAGCTGCGTGTGAAGACCATTGTAGAGCCCTAGCGGGTGAGCCTATTGAGGCAGATACAGTGAATCCAGGTGCGGCCTGAAGTCACGAATGTCCTGGACAATTCTTGACAGCTTGGCGTCACAAGTGACAAACGTTGTCAGCTGCCCAGCGGTAGCTGACACGTCCAGGGCCGTGGTAAGCTGAATGGAGTCACCGGTCGTCAAAGCTCGAGAGTGATGGATGCCGACGTATTCTATTAGGTAGCGTGCTCTCTCGATTGTCCGTGCCATCGGCAAGATCACGAGTGCGCCGGCGGCGACATCACCCATGAGTGCCAGTTCGTTGTGCTTGAACAAGTCAAAGTCGATTTCGCCCACCCGACAAGTCGTAGCCAGTGCATGTGACCATTCCAGAATGGTCAGTTCTGATGTAGCGACGCTAGCGTTTGGATTGTCCATCAGTTGATTGACTGCCGTTGTCGGGTTTCCGTTCAGATAGCGCCATTTCAGGGCGCAGGTGTCAATGTAATAGATGGGAGTCATAGCTCATCTGCCGCTTGGTCTACAGCTGTTGCCAGGTGTCCCTTGATTCTCTCATTCAAGTCCCTCACTTCTTCTGCGCTCACCTTGCCTTTTTCCACATATGCCTCAGCGATGGATCGCCAGTCCTTTGACTTCTCTTCGATCGACTGCAACGCTGCTCTGACTGTGTCGACAAGCTCGTGTAGATCGAGTGGCTTTCGAAAGTACCGGTTTGCCTTGATGATCTTTCTCAACTCCTCAGTTAGAGACTCCTCGTCGAGATCAGGGTCTATCTTGCCGGAAATCAGGATGAACTGCGTGAATGGCTTTATCGACTGCAGCTGTGAGATCACCTCGAGGCCGTCGGTAAGAGTGCGGGCAGGGAAGAGGTAGTCGACTATGACCACATCGGTCGGACTGACCCTGAAGCTTTCGACGGCGGCTCTGGGGTCGGTTTCGCCCCTACAGGTGATACCCTTCGTTTGCAGCTGGTGCACAATCATGTCCACTGCATCTTGTTCGTCATCGAGCACCATCACTTGCTCATTCATCTGATCCCTGACCCCTTCCACCAAACTCTACGAAGAACGCTGCTCCTGAGGGTTCAACGGCCTCGCAACCCAGGATGCCTCCATACTCCTCGGCCTGAACCCTTGACCAGAATAGGCCTTCTCCATAACCTTGGTCGCTCCGAATGAACGCCTTGAAAAGCTGATCCTGGAGTTCCGGAGGAACTCCTTTGCCGTTGTCGCTGACCACGACTCTATGGCCCTGGCGGGGGCGCTTCTCAACTTGTATGACCACCGTTCCACGCTCCACTTGAGGCTGGGATGCAGCGGCCAGGGCGTTGAGAAGGAAGTTGTCCAGTATGAACTCAACTGCTACTTTGCCGAAGACAACCGTAGGTGCGTCTTCACAACCTTCCACCTGCAGGGCGATGCCCTTCCGCGTGAACTCGCCCTGGTGCCTGTCTGCGATGAGCTGCACACAGGTACCAAGATTCAATTCGACGGGGCCGTCTCGCAAGCCTAAGGCAACCTTCCTCAGGGTTTGAATGTGGTCGTCCATCCGCGAGACGTTCCGCTCAATCAGCTCTGTGAACTTCTGGACGGTGTCGTCGAGGCGGCCGTGGTGGTCGAGCCAGTCTTCAAGGTTCGTCGTGCCAGTTCGGATGTTGTTCAGTGGCTGGCGGAGTTGGTGTGCGAATTGTGCGGCAATGTCAGCGAAGGCTTGCGACCTCGTCTCGCGCGTCATCCCCTTTCTCTGAGCCTCGATGGCTGGATCGGTCGCTTCAAGATCATCTTTCTCGCGTTGTACTGTTTGTGAGAAGTCCTTGAATCGCTCGAGCACGAACTTGTGGAAGGCCCTGAACTCTCTACTGTCCAAGAGACCCTCGCGATTCGTGACGTCCTTCAGACCCGCGTTGTCGGCCCGAGTGATTTCCACAAACCCGAACAGTTTCGACGGGCTGATTGGAGCGTGACCGTGACGACTTGCCTTCCTGGACTTGACTTGAAGCCAATCATCGTCTCGTCGCCCGTAGGGTTCGACGCGAAACCCATCTCGGTAGACGCCAATACCAGGTTCGAATCCTTGCTTCTTGAGTGATCCTGGCCGATCGACATAGTAGAACTCTCCGCGTATTGGCCCAAAAGATGTCGTACCGTACTTCTTGCGCTTCGTTTCTTCCGCGGGTTTGTCCAGCGACTTCACAACCCGGCGCGGGCGCGATAGCTTCCATCTGAAGTAGCCTCCCTTTGTTAGGGAAAAAGTGTACTGGTAGCCCGGCTGAGCCTCAAAGACTGACTTGACTTCTCCAGACTCCCACCCCGGAGCGTTGGCGATGATCTTGAAGCCCCGTACGGATTTGAATGGAGATACTAGGGTCTGCAATTCGCGTCGGAGCTTGACCCAGTCTGCTCTTTCCCATTCCTTTCTAAGGCTCGAGAGTTCGAGTCTTGTTCCACTTCGGTACTCTGCTAGTTCGGAATCGGGCCTGTGAGTGAACCGTATGGGTATGTCGCGCATCCTCGACGCTCGATCCTCGAACTGGTCCCAGTCGAATCCAACAACAAGCGCCTCCTCCTCAAGGGCCTTCTTTGTTACCACAGTCAGCCTGCGAGCGAGCTTGTCCGCGGCAAAGCGCCCTATACCCTTCTCTCCAAGCACCGGACGATCCTCTGCTACATCGGCTTGCAGCTTCTCGCTATAGCCCGGCATCATCCAGAGCCGCCGGAATTCCTTGAGGGACATTCCCACGCCATCATCCGAAATCAGCATGCGCTGTGGTGGTTCCTTGTTCAGTTGGACCACCACCTTGCGTGCCTTGGCGTCGTATGCATTCTTCACCAACTCCGCAACTGCTGCATACTCCGTTGATATCAACTCGCGGCCGATTAGCCTCTGCAGATAGGCAGACGCTTCGAAACGCAGAACGTTATCCTGTTTGTTCTCTTCCATTGCTACCACGCGGTACCGCCGGTCAAGGGCAACGCATGAAGATGACGCTCTCACGGAGCAATCGATTGTTGTGATCCCTTCGGCGCAGTTGCCGAGCGACCTGCACCCTCTCAACGTCAAAACCGACCGCCTGGGCCAGAGCACTTATAAGCAGATCCGTCGCTACGGGTATAGGATGATCCTTGCGACCGTGCAGCGAGTTCCCTACAACGCAGACGACCGCCCCACCCGGGCGGGCCACCTTCAACTGCGCCGACAGTGCTTCGTACATGTCGTCCACGTAGCCGCGGATCAGGCGAGCCCGCCAGAGGCGATCGTTGTTATCAGGCAATGATTGCAGCAGAGAGTCTCTCAAGCGACGTGCCCAGAGATTGCCTGGCAATTCGTCAAGTAAGCTGGTGTCGGGAAACTTGATGCTGGGATGGGATCGCAAGGACCCTAGACGCAGAGCCCTGAACTGTTCGGCAGTGCCGATGTGACCCGCGAGCCACAGTTCCAGCTTGTAGACTTCACTGTAGTCGATGTTGTTCAGGTAGGGAGGGGAATAGAGGATCAGGTCAAAGGCCTTCTCCTCAAGTTCAGGGATCATCTGCTTGCCACTCTCGGTCTGCGAGTCAGAGACTGATAGATTGCGGCCATCTCCAGCAACGATCAGGCACACAACGTTCGAAGGGCTGCCCCCCTTTTGTTTCAGCGCTGTAAGGTCAGAAAGCATCGATTCCCAATTGCCTCTCACCAAGTCCTTGACTGGGGGCGTGTTGCGCCTCTCTACAAAGCGCAAAGCACGACCATCCTTCCGCACTCCACTGGCTTGTTCAATTGCAGCGGCCCACCCCAGGAGAAAGAAGCCTTCTTCCGGCTGATTGGTGAGTTCGTCGCGAATCCTGTCGCGGAGCGCCAATAGCTCCTGTACCGTGGCTGTGTCAAATACCTTGGGATTGTGGATGGTGCTCAGCTCCGGCACTTCATGTTCCGCCGCTTCTGTGCTTCCACTTGGGCTAGTCAGCTTGGTAATGAGATCCTTGATTCTTTGAGGCCGGTACTCTGGCCAGGATAGCTTCGCCCGCGCAACAAAGCGAATGAAAGGATTGTGTTCTATGCCATAGGCATGGAGTACGCGCTCACCCTGGCAGGCCAGCTGAGCTGACAGGAGTGAAGTGCCTACACCACAGAAGGGATCGAGCATATTCGCCACGCCGTCCCAGTCGATTCCCGCGGTTCGGCATGCCCAGGGAAGCAGCTCGGCTGAGAACCCCTCCTTGAATGTGTACCAACGGTGTATGGGTCTATCTTTGTTGCCATTGAAGCGTACCAGATCACCAAGCTGAGGTTGCGCGTCCTTGAGATCGACCGTCTTCTCGAACTCCTCGTATAGATGTACGAGATGCTCAGTGCTGGGAGGTAGAGTCTCTGACGCCACCAGGCTCCTTTCGCACACTCACGTGTTGGGACGACTCCAGTCTGATTTATGCAAATGGAACTTGCGCCGGATGAGGTTCCGCTCTAGCGGCCGGCCTTAGCCCTATGATACCCGAGTTCTGGTTCTCAGTCAACCTGGCTTACGGCTCCGTGGGCTGGCGCCTGTCGTCTCCTGGCAGCTCGCCGCACGGTCATGTCGCACGAATGCCCAGGGATGATCGCGGCCCACCAGGGACCAGGAAACCTCTCCGCCGCAGTGCTCCCTCACCAGCGAGAACAATTCCTCCATCGCCCCCTCGATCGCACCGAGCGTTATGCCGTTCACGCCTTCGATGGTCAGGCGGGCATTGCGCGTCTGAGGGGTGTACTTGGCCGTCCCGGAGTGACGACCCGTGACGGCAGCGACCCGACCTTGGTCATGCGAGCGGCCCGCCCTCGTGGATCGGGGAAGGGCGAGGGTCATGGCGTCGCCCGAGTGTGCTCGTTACCTCGGCGTCAACCAGGTAGTCCGCAGATGTCGCCCAGAGGAGGGAGCGCAGCTGATCTAGCTCGCGATTGATGCTATCAAGTTGCTGCGAAATCACGGCCTCCCGAGCTTGTTTGTCTGGCGCCGCGGCAGCCTCCCTACCTTGTCGCATCAGAAACGCCATTCCGGCCATCGATAAGGACAGGATCAGGGATGCAATCATCACCGGCAGGTAGCTTTCCCGCAGGTCGACAAAAAACATATCGCGGAGCAGCGATGGGAATGTGAGCACGGCAAGTGACCAGAGTGTCATCACCGCGAGTGTGACTTGGGCCAAGCGATACCGCCAGATGAGTTTGCCTGTCCTGAGGTCGACGCGTTCCTGCTCGAGCTCATCTTTCTCTCTGACAAGCTTCTCCATGCGCTGTTCGTAGTTTTTGAAGAGGGAATCAACATGCATGGTCTGATAGTCCGCAATCTCTTGGAAGCGCTCCGTGAAGGTATACTTGAGAGTTTCGAAGAGGGCAAACAAGAAGGGCGACGGCTGGTGCAGGCTAACCGGGATCTGGCGTGCGCCAAACGCGTTCCTCACCGAGAAATCAAAGGGTAGGGGTGGCAGACGATTCAGTGTCTGAAACACCTCGCGCATAGTACGGTATGTGTCAGCATCGCGCACGTCGACCTTGTTGACCAGATACCGCCTCTCCGCCGGAAGACTGGGGCCTAGCTGAATCAGCAGATTGTCTGCCGCATCGTTCGAGATTGCATCCGCCTCGGTCACCACGATGACCGCGTCTGCTGCCTCAGCAGCGACCTGCGCCGGGATCACGTACCCCGCTTGGGTATCGATCAGAACATAGTCGAGTGCTTTGGCGTTGGCGGCCCAGGCAAGGAGGGGCTTGAGTACTTGGTCGCGCAAGAGGCCCGAGTCCAGCCGAATCGCTTCGTAGGGTTCGCCTTTGCTATTCAGGAGCACCCTGGAAGCGAAGAAATGGAAGCCGGGCGCGACCTCAGTGATGCATTTCCGCGCGTCGTCCAGGGGCTGCATGCCCTCTTGCAGCAACGGCAGAATCTCCCACAAGCCGGCGGACCAGTGTCCGAAGTGGTTCTTGAAGAAGTACGAGGCGCCGTTGGTCGCGAGATCGAAGTCGACCAGGAGGCAGGGATGGCCCATATCGGCTAGCAGCTGGCTCATGGATATTGCGACTGTCGTCTTCCCGGTGCCGCCCTTTCCGCTTAGGAAGGCTATGACTCTAGGTCTGTCACGATTCATCATCTACTCACCTCCCAATCGAGGCGGCTGGAACGAAGCTCACGCCTCTTGAGGGACGCGTATCCGAGGAGGCGTGGTTCCTCGTACACGAGATCGCGCAGTTCACCGACCTCCAACTTCTCTACGATGACAACATACATGCGACGCACCATGTGACCTGAGACGTCGTCGCGCTTGAGGCCACACGCTTCGCACGTGTCCAGGATGTCCTTCTTCGTCATCTTGAACTCCAGTGCAGGGTCGAATATCTTCTCGAGCAGCGACCGCACCGCCTTCTTGATTGTTTCCCGCTTCTTCCTCCGGTGCCGCACTGTCGACCCAAGCTTGATGAGAGTCTTCACCCAGTACATCGGATCAGATGCCCAGTCAGGGTCAACCTCGCAGAGTGCATCGACTATGTCCCCCAGCAGCTTCTCCTGCTGGTCAGAGTCTCTACGCACAATGTCGAGAATCGTCGACCTGATCTCCATGAACTCGACATAGGCCGGGCTCGGTCCGAGTGGTCGTTGCGGGTGCAGATATGACGCTACCGCTTGAGGCCCGACTGGCACAAGCGCGGTAGCCCGAGAAGCTTGCTCATCGCGGGCTGCCATCGCATCGTTCGCTGCACCGTTGTCAGGCATGTACCCTCTCCCTTCTTGCGCCGCGCTCGGAAGCCCGGTAGACACCTCGGCGGGCGAGCCGGAGCGCGCAACGTGCGGCGGTCAGGCGACCCGGCAAAGGGGCACTGGAGGCATCGCGCGTGAGTCTGGCTAGCAGCAACGGCGCGCCGGGTGTGACCATGCCGCTGGTCAACACAGCGACGGATATTCTACCACGATTGGTGCATTCTCGCAAGAGTCGTTTCGGAAGAGTGGGCGAGCGCGCACTGCTTGACGCTCCGAGGCAGCGTCTGCCACTGAGTGTGCGCACGGCGCTCGGGGGCGGGGGCGCCGTCAGGGGATCTCGCGCCCAAGCCCGGCACATACATCACCGACCCGAGGTAGATGCCGCTCAGCCAGGCGACGACCGAGCAGGCCACGCTCATTCCATCACGGCCCAGGGATGGTCACGGTCCAGCATAGACCAGGAGACTTCTCCACCGCAGTATTCCCTCACCAAGGAGACCAGTTCCTGCATCGCTGCCTCAATGGCAGTACGCCCAATGTCGTTCACGCCTTCGATGGTCAAGAGCGTGTTCCGCGTCTGAGCGGTGGACTTGGCCCGGTCGGACTGGCGCCAGGTCCACCGGCGGGAGAGCCCTTTCTGTCATGACCAAGAAGTACTGCCGATTTGGAGAAGACACACCTGGCAATGAGCGAACGAAGGAGCTGATGAGATGGCCAGAACCACGGCCGACGCCCCGCAACACCGGCTTGGCCCCAGAATTTTGAGTTCTGCTCAGTCAGACGGCTTCTCCACGAAACCGCGTGCTCTCAGCCACTGCACCAGCTCCAAGAGGGCCTCGTCGCGCCGCCGAATGAACGTCGCAGCGCGACCCGGAGGCCAGTCGTAGAATCCTTTGCCAGCTTTCGCCCCCAGCTCGCCGCGTGCTACCTTATCACGAATCAATTGTTGGGGCTCGGTAGAACGGTCCAGTTCAGAGAGCAGGTAGGAATGTATCGCCATTGTCAGATCCAGGCCGCCCAGATCGATAGTCTCCAGCAGGCCAACCACGGGTAGCCGCAGGCCGAAACTCAGCCTGGCGATGAGGTCCACATCCTCAGGGCTGGCGATGCCTTGAGCTACGATGGCAATCGCCTCCCGGCGCAGCGCATGTTGCAGGCGATTGCCCACAAAACCGGGCACATCCTTCTTCACCAGCGCTGGGTGTATGTCAACCGCTTCCAGAAGCCTCGTGGTGGTCTCGACGGCCTCAGCAGAGGTGTGTTCTCCAGGAACTACTTCCACGACGGGGATGATATAGGGTGGGTCCCAGTAGTGTGTCACCAGGAACCGCTCCGGATGGCTAAGTGCGACTGCCAGGTCGCGGACACGAAAGCCAGACGTGGTGCTGGTGATTACGGCGTGGTCCGGGCAATGCTCCTCCAGCTCCTGAAGCACCTCGTGCTTGACGTCGAGGTCCTCGAAGACGGCTTCGATGATGAAGTCTGCCTCGGAAGTTGCATCGGCGAGATTGGACGCCAGAGTGATACGCTCCGGCACAGCCGCAGCCCTGTCCTTATCGACGTGGCCATGTTTGAGGCAGATCTCGAGGTTCGTCTGGATACGCTGTTTCGCTGTTCCAAGGACTTCTGCGTCGCTGTCGGCCAGGGCAACTTGCACCCCGGCCAAGGCGAACACCTGAGCCAAGGCGTGTCCCATCATGCCGGCACCGATGACAGCGAGCTTGTTTACTTTGATGCTATCCTCCCCTACGGCAGTCATCTCTTCAACTCCCACCTGGCCAGGATCTTCAACCAGTCCTCAAATGCCCACCGATTTCTCAACAGCTTCCACCGCGGAAGGGGCATTCTCTGCCTGGCTATTCTCCCCGATTATCTGCCTCGCGTAGGTCGCCTCATCAGATTCTCGTCCTGATCGGCAGCAGCCACTATCTGTCCAAGTTCTTGCCTTACCTTCTCAGGCAATGGTGCTGGGTGATGATTCTTCGAGATCCAGTCAATAGCCTCGTGAGCAACCTCAAGCGGGTCCCTGTACTTCTCCCCCGCAAGCTCTGACCTCTCAAGAAGGATAGACGGTGGCCAGAGCCCTGGAAGCTCCTCGGCCGTGCGCCTTTGTCCCAAGAACATGCCTCGGTGACCTGGACCTACCTCCCGTATCATATCAAAAGCTAGAGTATCGTCACTTACCTCAATCCCGTTAGTGATGATATCTATGGCCTGCAAGATCTCCCTGTCAAACAGAATCCTTCTCATGTCTAACAAACTCACAGCCTCTATCATGCCACTGGGACCGAAGGACATATCGGCCCCCGCCATGATCGCGAGGAGGTGAGCATACACATTCTCTATTCCTACCTGCCAATTGTTCAATGTCCAAGCGCTTCCCCCGAAAGACAAACAGCTCGTAACAGGGAGCCCATTGGAATGGGCAAGCTGAACGACGGCAGCACTAGTGATCTGTGCGAAGGATGACCCCATGAAGTAGTTCCCCGATCGTGGATCGAAAACTGCGGGGATGATGGATATGTAGTTGGGGGTACCTGGGTGAGCAATTTGCATCAAGACGCAGCCACTCAACACCTCTGCCAATCCCATAGCCAGACTGCTGGCTTGATAGGGAGGGGCTGTTAGACCCATGGTGGGCATGGACATAATCCCTACCGGCAGACCAGCCTCGGCGAAGGCCAGAGCCGATTCTATCCCGCCTTTGTCGTGGCCCAGAGGTGCGATGGTGCACAACAATAGCGAAAAGATGGGCCTTTCCCTCAGCTTGTCCCGTCCTCCAGCAACCACAGAGGCCATCTCGATGGCATACTTCGCTGAGATTTCGTCCATGATGGATTCTGTCTGGACGTGCTTCTCTGTATTGTTGAAGCAGGCTTCCACTCCGTGAATCGGCGCGGTTCTTCCCTTATCTCCGGCGCTGACCGTTGGCCAAATCAGCGATACGATGGGAAGATAATCAGCTATCTTTGCCATACTCTCCACATCGCTCTTGATTGACCGTCGTCTCTCGCCAGTCTTCAGATCCACGACTTGGGGGGCTTCGCCACTACAATAGAAATAGGTGCCTTCCCCGCTTCCTATTTTGGCATCGAGTTCCGCTCTTCTCCCACACAAGGTATAACGCCTGGGGGCCGTCTTCAAAGAGTCTGCGACCAGCTGGCTTGGGATTCTGACGACCTGCTTGTCGAAATTCACATCGGCTCCGGCATCGGCGAAAACCTTCAGCGCCTTCTCCGACGGCACCATCACGCCGATCTCCTCCAGGAGACTTCGGGCTGTCTCGTTTATCCTTGTTATCTCCTCGTCGTCGAGTATGCTGATCCTTAGTTTCGACTTAATGGGTTGTATGCTGGCTCTTCTCTCCATCAACTCTATCATTTCAGAAGCCTCCTCTTTTCTCGGGCGGCCACCTATGCCCAGGCCGCCAACTGCGGAATCGTGGGCACAGACACCAGGTACCAGCAGCGGACGGTATCATCGGACCAGCAGGGGTCAACCGGTTTCGGACTCCGCCGCCTCCAACTCAGCGACCCTCTGGCGCATCTCTCGCAACTCGTGGGTCAGCTGGGTTCCCTTTCTCGCTGATCTTCAACTTCACGGTCATCCTTCACAGCAGGCACCGACTTCGGCAAGTACGGGGCCTCGGACCGACAGGGCACCGAAGAGCAGGCTCACTTGGCGTGGAATGAGCTTGGCAGGAGAGTGTGGTCATTCCAACCATTTCCTCTTCTGGTGCGACAGCATCTCAAGACACTGCCGCCATATCCTGCCTATCTACACACCAGATGCTACCACATCTTGCGAGCGCAGACGAGTTTGGCACCGCGTCTTGGCTCTCACTTGGTGATCTTGGGAGGAAATTGGGCTTGCCTGCTCGTGCCGCCTGCGATATAATGACGCTAAATCGGCTGTCTACTTCATTGGTCAACTGGCTCACACTACCTGCTCCTGGATGCAGCTTGGCATTCACTGGGTACACGTCTGGTTAGGGTGAGCCAAGCTCTTTTACCCACGAAGTAGCGGAGTCCCTGGTAGGTGCAGATCGGACCGTTCCGGTACGGCTAGGCCCGCCGAATCATGGAGAGCTAAATCTCTGTCCCAGATCGCATCCACACAGAATGAGCAAGGAGGTTCAGTAGGTGGCCAGGTTACTGGAGTATCAAGGCAAGACCTTGTTCAAGCGTAAGGGCATTCCGGTGCCTGAAGGCAGATTCGTGCAGAGCTTGGATGAGGCTATGGGAGCGGTCGACGAATTGGGTTTTCCCGTTGCCGTGAAGAGCCAAGTTTTGACCGGGGGAAGAGGCAAGTCGGGGGGCATACTCTTCGCCGAGGATAAAGAGGCTCTGTCCCGGACGGTCAAGGAATTGCTCAGCAAGGAGATTCAGGGTTCCGCCGTGGAGGGGTTGCTGATCGAGCAGAAAGTGGAGATCCGTAAGGAACTATACCTGGCGATGACCGCCGATCCTTCAACTCGACAACCGGTAGGGATATTCTCCTCCAAAGGTGGAGTGGACATAGAGGAGACGGCTGAGAAAGAAGCTGCGGCCATGTTCACGGTGCCCATAGACAGCTTGCGCGGCTTCTACCACTACGATGCCATGAACCTGCTTAGACAGGCTAGGGGCCTGGAGAGCAGGGAGATGCTGGCTTTGGCCGATATCTCTACCAGGCTCTACCAGGTGTATCGAGAATATGACTGCAAACTGGCTGAGATAAACCCCCTTGCCTTGACGGATCAGGGGGCCAT
>Ga0307379_10004720_pt1 | contig 19308 bp, 12 predicted proteins | sample UN2MG_FD_202237 | JGI IMG/M metagenome (GOLD analysis project Ga0307379, IMG submission 202237) | Soil microbial communities from Risofladan, Vaasa, Finland - UN-2 | ecosystem: Environmental > Terrestrial > Soil > Coastal area > Acid sulfate soil | place: Finland: Risofladan, Vaasa | collected... | reverse complement strand
GACAATCGCGGTGAAAGTTCCGGCGGTGACTATCACCGAACAGTGCCCAATACCGTAAGCCAGCAGCAGGATCGATCCGTAAATTAAATTGCTTGTCGCTATCTTGAACGTAACTCCCAGCATAGGGGCCATGTAGGCGAAAGTGCAAGGGCCCAGTGCGATACCGAAGATTAGGCCCAATACTAAGGCCGCGATAAGACCTTTTTTCTTGTAAGAGATATTTCCGGGTCCGGATAGCGGAAGAGGCATTACCTCAAGCAAGTGAAGTCCTATCACGAAAAAAATCACAGCCACCAGGTAATTGGCGACGGAGCCTAGATCGCCCATCATCCTGCCGGCTGCTGCTGTGATCAGCCCTATCGCAGCTATCGTTATCAGGATACCGACCGCAAATAGCAGTGATATCTGAAAAGCCCTGAATGTTTTTACCCGGCCCTGGTCATCGATAAAGCCCACGATCAGAGGGATGCTAGCCAGGTGGCATGGACTTAGGATAATACTCAGGATTCCCCAGAAAAATGAAGCGAAAAGAGCGATCCAGACAGTGCTTTCTACCGCGTGACTCAGAGTTGTGAACAATTCCTGCATAGGCTATTTAGCCCCCATTTCTGCAATCTTTTTTTCAATCTCGATTTGTGGGAAGAACCCTGTATGGCGATACACTTCCTTGCCATTTCTATCAAAGAATACCTGGACGGGAATAGACTGGATTCCATAACGGGCGGCAAGTATCTGCTCTTCCTGGACATGGACGAAGAGAACATTGAGTTTGCCTTCATATTTCTTCTTAAGATCAGCCAGAATGGGGGTCATCATATCACAGGGTCGACAGCCACTGGCGCCAAAATCCACTAAAGAGGGATTTCCACTCATACGCGCCCGATCCACAGGATTGTTTCTTGCCAATGTTGCCTGTTCTCTAATCCAAGAGGCAGAAATAACAATGGGTACCCGTTTACCAAGGCTGCGAATATGTTCATTTAAAACTTCCTGCTGTTTTTGCTGAAGAACATAGTATTTCAGCTGCTCTTTAACCTGATCTAAGGTTGCGCCTCCGAACATGTCCTTGTTTTCAGAATAAAAGCTGGTGACTTCCTGATCCGTGACCTTCGTTTGGTCAACGAGGGCTTTAAAGTAATTCTGAATGATTTCTGTTTCTGCTTTCTCAGAATTGTCTTCTTGAGTTGAGGCGGCTTTTTGCTTTGCGGCATGCAAAAGCAAATCTTTCGCAACTAATTGCTCCAGCAGAAAAAACTGATTTTTCCGCAACTGTCCACGCATTTCTTGGGGAGCTTTGACGATTTCCTCATTCAACTTCTGGCTGGTAACCTCAAGATCGCCCGAACGCAGGATTACGGGGGCCGTCAATTCCCCAAGGTTGGCGAAGGTAAGAGCTCCCGAGGCAAGCCCGGGATATACTGACTCCACAGTTTTGCCATTACTAATTCCATTTCCCTGCCCAATAACAGGAGCAGAAAGACAAAACATTACCGAAAAAATCAGGATGCCGTAAATCGTTCTTTTCATATTATTATCCTTTATCCAGAATAAACCCAAGCTCCCGCCATTTCCGCAAAATATCATCTTTGGAATAGAAACCCTCGTGGCGGAACAACTCCTTACCCGCAGGGTCCAGGAAAATCTGGGTCGGGATTGCCCGGATTCCGTATTGTCTTCCTGGCGCAGGGTCTTTCCAAACATCGATAAAAGTGACTTTGAGCCGCCCCTTATATTCTTCTTTCAGTTCTTCGAGAATCGGGGCCATCATTTTGCATGGGATGCACTTGTCCGCCCCGAGATCAACCAGTTGAGGGAGAGCCTGTTTCTTCTGGAAAGATTCCCCGGCTGCGCTCCCTGATTTTTTTATATCCTGGTCGGCAGATGTTCTGTTTATCTGTTTAAACACAAGCACACCACTTACAGCTAAAACGAGAACTGCAACAATGGCGATTTTCCCAGGCTTATTCATAGGCGGCAAACCCCTCTCGGTTAAAAGCCCAAATCTTTTTATTGTTTCACGGGTTTTGGATTACCTGGATTTACCCAAAAAATATCAGTAAAAAAAGCATGCCTGACTGTTCGTTTCCCTGGATGTCAGCAGTTGATTTTTGCTGTCTTTTTCCCTTCCTTAAGCCAACATTTCTTTTATTTCTTCGACATCCGGCACTTTGCCGGCAGTCTTGACTTCCCCATCCACCACAAGGACGGGTGTCACCATTATGCCGAACCCCATTATTGATTTGATATCCGTGACCTTTTCCAATTCATAATCAATCCCGAGCTCTCTGGCGGCTGTCTCGGAGTTTTCCGCAAGCTTCCTGCACTTGGGACAGCCTGAGCCGAGTATCTGAATCTTTACCATCATTTTCTCCTTTTAGAACAGCACTCCATAAATCAAACCTGAAAACGTAGCCATAATAATCACGAGCAAAACATAAACAGTTGTTTTTATAGTGCCGATAACGCTTCTGATTACCAGCATGTTGGGCAGAGATAAGGCCGGACCGGCGAGCAGCAGGGCAAGCGCCGGCCCCTTTCCCATTCCGCTGCCGATCAGACCCTGAAGGATCGGCACCTCGGTCAGGGTAGCGAAATACATGAAAGCGCCGGCGAACGATGCCACAAAGTTGGAAAGCAGAGAATTTCCTCCCACTGCGTTGTGGACCCATTGGGGAGGGATTAGTGCTTCGTGGCCCGGACGACCCAGCAGGGCCCCGGCAACCAACACTCCAAAGAATAGCAGGGGCAGTATCTGCCTGGCAAAACCCCAGGTCTGATCGAACCAGTCCCCGAGCTCTCCCTTATCTCTGGATATCACAACCGAGAGACCGAGAAATCCGGCCGAGAAAGACAGAACCGGAGAGTCGGGGAATAAGACAACCAGAACTGCCGGGACTAATGTAATAGCTACAAGCTTACCCCATCCCAGGCCGAACCAGGACCACAGAACCACACCAAGACCTACAGCGGATATTGCCGTAAGGATCCATTTCGTGGAGTAAATCGCATGCCAGAGTCCGCTGCTCTCGGCCGGTTTGCCCCAGTTGACAAATACCAGGATCGCAATCATGAGTGCAAAATAGACGGCGTTCTGCCACAGCGGCCTGGCAACCTCAGGCTCTGGCATGGAGGCTTGTGTATTGGTTTTCTCGATCTCTTCCCGGAGAAAAATCAGGTGCATGAGCAACCCGATGATAATACTGAAGAGTATCGCTCCGACAGCCCGGGCTATGCCCAGCTCGAGACCCAATACTCTGGCTGTCAGGATAATGGCGAGGACATTTATGGCCGGGCCCGAGTACAGGAAAGCCGTCGCCGGGCCAAGCCCCGCACCCATCCGGTAAATTCCGGCGAAAAGAGGTAGCACCGTGCAGGAACAGACAGCCAGGATGGTTCCCGAGACAGAAGCCACTCCGTAGGCCAGTACTTTATTGGCCCTGGCCCCCAGGTATTTCAGCACCGAGGCCTGACTGACAAAGACAGCGATCGCCCCGGCAATAAAAAAAGCGGGCACAAGACAGAGGATTACGTGCTCCTGTGCGTACCACTTCGCAAGATGCAGCGCTTCAACCAGCGCGTTATTGAAACGGACATTGCCAAGGGGCAGATAATAGAGGCCCAAAAAAACCGCAGTAACAGCGGCAAGGGATTTCCATTCCTTTTTCCAGTCCAAAATTCCGACTCATTTTTTAAGTATAGAATTGCATTATTTGCCAATTAGCCAAATAATATCTCAAAAAAATTTAAAAAAATATTATTTCATCATTTCAATCTGCTCACGCACGTTTGATTCCAGCACAGATTCCACACAGTTGAAAAAATTGAGGATGCAGGGTACTTTAAGGCTGTAGAAGACCTGCAGCCCCCGCTTTTCATCCGTGACAATACCTGCATTCTTGAGGATAGAGAGATGCCTGGACACAGTGGACATATCAGCGCCGATCTTTTCCCTTAGCTCACAGACACACTTCTCGTGCCGGGACAGCTCATCCACGATCATTAAACGGGAGGGATGGGCCAGGGCCTTGATTATCCTGGCCTGGGCTTCGAAACGGCTTTTGGTTTGTTTATTCATTGAATCCTCCAATTGATTTTATAATTGGCAATATAGCCAATTAGTTTTTAAATCTCAATAATTTTTGGAAGCCCAGAAAAATCTTATCTGAAATGTCGGTCTTATTGAATCAGCCCGGATGATTGATAAAATCTCATGCCCGCGGGGCGGGCACAACGAAGCATGAAAATCAAGAAGGCACACTCCTTCCGCTTCGCGCGCCACCCTTCTCAAGAGGGGATTTTTATGTAAAAAAGGGAGTGTGAATGCTTTGAATAGGCGGCGGGGTGTTCTCTAGCGGCTTGGGGGCGGGGCCGGCATCCTTTTTGCTTCAGATCAACGCTACAAAGCTATCTGCCCTCTGTGTTATTGCAAAAAGGATGCCGGCCCCGCCCCGGCAGAGGGAAAGAGTTATTTTATCAATTTTACGAGTAATCCTCGTACGAGCTTATTCTAGTTCTTCTAAATCTGCGGCCACTAATTCCTGGTCAGTATATTTAAAATATACGTATTTCATCGGTTCACTGACCGTGAAGTGTCTGTCATAGATCGTGATTGTTGTTCCCGGATAAACGACATTGAAGATTTTGACCACAGCGGTTCTGGATTTATCGGCTATCGATGCTAATTGTTTTATTTTGGTCATTATATTTCTTGCTTTAGCCTCTTTTAGATTTTTTAGCAGTTTCAATTCCGGGATTATTTTTATTATATGATCGGGCAGGGCCTTTTTTATTAGTTTTCTCCGGGCGAACTTTTCGAGAATTGTTTCAATCTTTTTTAGTTGTTTAGCATTTTCTGCCAGATATTCTTTCAATTCTCTTATTTCGTCATTCGTCTCCTTATCCATACCAACTATAATGGCAGTCGGGGAATAGTTCTGGTTCCCAATGGTTTTGGCTTCTATGCCCTTGACAGCATAGATTTCACCCCCTACTATCAGGCCCGTTTTCTCGGTGATAAATAAAGTACCCTTGGTCTGAATTGTACTGTGCATCACATATTCACTAATATAAAGGTCACCTTCACAGATAATGTTCTCGTTTTCGCAGAACTTGGCTGTCACATTCCCTTGAGCGATTATTTTTCCTTTACTCCTTCCCACAAACCCCGTTTTTAGAAGAACATCGCCACCAGCTTCAATAACGGCTTCTTCTACAACCCCATTAACCTGGACATCATTTTTTGCTTTTACGCTGAAGCCGCTTTTCACATCGCCGTTTATGAATACTGAGCCATTGAAATTAATGTTCCCGGTCGAAAAATCGACATCCTTCTTGATAGTGACAACCGGTTCGACCTCCACACTTTTTCCTTTCAGCCTGACACTACCGTCAATTTCCGCTATCAGGAGATTGGGATTTTTCGGGTCCTGCTGAGCGTTTTTTCCGCTTGGCAGGGGAGGATGAGCTCCTTCTTTGGGCGGGATTTTTTTCCCGAAAATAGTGCATCCCTCAACCCCTTTTTCAGGCGGGAAATATTCCGCTAATTTGTCTCCTTTTTTGACATTCTGGATCAAATTCAATTCTTTGTAATCCAGTTTTCCATACTCATCTTCCAGGGGTTTTAATTCAGTATCGAAATAATACTTGATTTGACCGTCTTTTTCGTTTACGACTCTTACCCCTTGGGCGGTCAAAACAGACTCTTCGAATCTCACCTGGCGAAAGATATTTTCTATTTCTTCATCGAGAATTCCATATACAATCCCGTTATCATTCAGGAATCGCTTTAAATCCTCGCCCTTAAAATCGCCTTCATGCAATAGCTTTTTAACCTTTACATATGCTTCATATTCGTTGGTTGATTTTTCCAGCTCAAAAAAAGGTGTAACAGTCAAAGTCGATTGATCGACAGAAAAGTATCCGTCGTTTTTGGCAATAAGCAGATTTTCGTTTTCAGCGGAGAATTCGACATTTACGCGGTTTGGTATTTTGGCTTTTTTCATCAGCCGTGAAAGTATCTTTTCTCCAAAAACATTGATTCCCTCGGCCCCTTCCTCCGGAGGGATAATTTCACCGATCTTTTCGCCTTTTTTTACCTTTACAGGTTCTTTGTTCTTAAAGAAAAGCACTATCGATCCATCTTTTCCCTCTTTCGGCTTCTCGCCCGAAGCAATTAACAGTTTTTTATTATAAGTAATTTCTTTATCAAGAAGATCTAATGTCTCCTTGTTTATTCCGATTATTATTTTCTTTTCAACAAGTTCTTTTTTTATTTCAGCGGTAGAGAACCGGGGGGATTCTGTTAAAGGAATCAATGTTATATAAGCCTCCAGTTTATCTTTGGAAACCTCGAACATAATATTGACACCCTTTTTATCTTTAACAGCTTCTGGTTGTTTTTCTTCAGCAGCTTTCTGACCTTCATCAGATGTCTTTTGCTTTTCTTCATTCATTTTTTATTTTTCCCTGCAATGTAATACATCAAATCGAGAGTGCTGACAAGCCCGACAATCGAGCGGCCCTTTTTTATTACCAACCGATGAATTTTTTTATCGATTATTGTTTGGGCTAGTTTCTCAATCGGGGTGTTTTCACGGGCCGTAATCGGCTTTGGTGTCATTATGTCTTTGACCCTTAAATCCATTTCTGATTTTATTTCCAACTCACCGTATTCCTTGCCGGAATCTAAAATATCCTTTAAACCCACCTTTAAAGTCAAATCAAGATCGAGGTCCAAAAAGTAGCCTAATACATCTGTTTTTGTCACTATGCCGATGAGTTCATTTTTTTTGTCCACCACCGGGGCGCAGCTTATTTTGTTGTTCAGAAAGATTCCAATCAAATTGTTGATCGTCATATCCTCATTGACCGTAATGACGTTCCTTGTCATGATATCTCGCGCTGTCTTACCCATATTGTCCCCTTTCCTACTTGAAATAATAACGCGCTCTTGTACTGATTATCCCTAAAAAATCGCATCCCGATTGTTGATAAGGGCACAGCATTTGTGTGTCCCGGGGAGAGCTCGCGCGGGCCGGCATCCTTTTTGCTTCAGGTAAACTCGTCAATGATATCTCCTCCCGGTGGATATTGTGCAAAAAGGATGCCGGCCCGCATAATTCACCATGGCTGGAGTCAATCGCTGTTTCACCAGATCAAGAACAGTGGTGACCTGCCATCCATTCGTCTTTTTTCGGTTTTTTTCTTTCAGTTTTTTGACTCTCGATCCAGGACAGCGGCAAAAAGCTGCTGAAGGAATTTCTGCTGCACCTCGTCCCAGATCTCGTTATTGCCCCGGCTGGTCCGCAGGGCGATCAGATCCATAGAAGGTATAATAAACGCCCAATTGAGTCCCGAACCGGCGATACGGAACATGTCTTTCGGGTACTGCCCGCCGAAATAGCTGTCTGCATTGGACCTGATATTGGCATAGAGCGGGGATTGTCTGAACTTCCTGATCCAGGCCTGGGGGACAATTTGTTCTTGTCTCCATCTTCCATCGCGCAGAAGAAAATAAGCAAACCGTGCATAATCCCGCAGAGTTATTCTTACACCGCCTGCGCTGAACCACTTGATCTCTTTGCTTGGAGGCGCATGAAAATCGATCCCGCTGAATCCCAGGGGCTCCAGTAGTCGGTTCCAGAGAAAAGCGCCCGCCGGAATGCCGTACACATTCTGAAAAACCAGTCCCAGGTGGCAAAAACCCACACTGGAGTAAGCGCCGAAAGCATCACCCCAGATTTCCTTGCCCTCGTAATCCTCAGAGTGGCCGGGCCTGAAATAGAGCTTTGCCGTTTGCGGCCATTTCTTATCACGACCGGTCACCCAGGCCGTATAGTCTGTCCACTCGTTCCGTCCTTGCTCGACATCTTCTCCCGAAGCGGTCCTTTCCGGGCACAACCCGGAAGTATGACAGAATATCTGCTCGAAAGTAATATATTTTTTCAATGAATCGGATAAAGGAAACCCTTCCGGCAGCCATTGTGGATCATATACTTTGCTCCAGGCGTCGATCCGGATACCGATTTTCCCTGCTTTGCTGTCCTGGGCCATGATACCGAAACATACAATGGCAAAGGATTTACCATTGGAAGAAATATAAGTTTTGAACGTTTCAGCCTCCGGGATATTATACCATTCCCCGACAATCCACCCGTTTTTTATCAGAATGATCCCTTTGTAGTTTGCATAGGGCATCCAGCTCCCGTTTGGAACTTCCAGGTTGTACCGGCCGAACTCTTCTACCTGAGCAGGGTCCAAACCCAGGGAGCGGATAAACTCCGGATCCGTGTTCTTGCGCCATCCGCCAGTGGATTCAGGAGGTGGATAATAATCACCATTCTCTGTCGAGCTGTCGTCTGCTGCCAGGCCCGAGCTTATCACACAGCCTAATATTAAAACCGCGGTCAGGGATAACTCTTTGAACTGCATTTTTGAGCGCCATTTCAAATAATTTTCAAGGAAACGATAGTTTTAATCTTTTATTCACTCGAACATTTATAGATAACCGTTCCATTCTAATTTGCTTCGAGCCGGCTATTTTCCATGACAGCCGGCAGTACAAGCTGGTTCGGCGTTCTATTGACTGATAATAGAACACTATCATTCCTCCCGGCCTGAGTCAAGCGTAAATTCGCCATCCGGAGTTGCAATATCTCAAAAAAAGGCCGCCTCTCCAGGCAGGAAAGGCGGCCTTTCTGAGCACTTTAACCAGTGTTGCCTCAGTCGAGTTCCTTGATATAAATATTGGCGAACTGAACCGGGTCAGTGTGGTGCTGCAAGGCGATAGGCCCGGATTTGGGTATTCCCGGAAGCCGGGCATCACGAATCACTGTCTTGCCGTTCAACACCACGGTGACCTTTTCACCGATAAGCGTGATCTCGAAACGGTTCCATTGGCCCACCGGCTTGTCTGCATTGAGGATCGGGGTGACGCCTCTTCTCACCTCCGGCGGCTGGTTTTTGTCCATGCGGTAGCCGTAGAATTCACCGGAACCACAAGGCCAGTTCCAGATATTGACTTGGCTTTTCGAGCTTCCGCGAAGGTAAATGCCGCTGTCACCGGCATCCAATACAGGCACTCTCACTTCCTGGCCGTTCTCGTCAACAGCATGAGAACCATCCGGCAGGACCACAGGGACAGGGTCAAATACCGGTTCGGCTGGAAGACGCCAGTCCACGATGAGAATAAAATTCTTGAAGTCTTTCACTGTCCACAGGTCGCGGTCCTTCTCGGCCTGGCTTTTGCCATCGTATTCCAGGATCCAGTCATTGGCGACCCAGTGTCCCTGGTTGCCCGGAGTATCTTTCCAGCCGCGCAAATCAAGGCCGTTGTATAGCGAGCGGAAGCCCTTGTCCGTTTCTGCGACCACATCCTCAGGCGGATTGGAGCCGGGGAGCTCCTGAATGCGGATATTGCGGAAATGGATCTCGCTCCCCTCGCTCTCCAGGCAGATATACCCTTTTCTGGGATTGCTGTGGTAGGCGCGGTTGGCCACTTCGCCGTTGACCTCCAAGGTCAAGGTACCATCCTTGCTTATGACCCGGTAATGGTTCCATTGCCCGGTGAGATTCATTTTCCTTGCAAAAGGAAGCGAGCGCATCCAGCCTTTCGGGTGGGGCATCCCCGGGGTGAGAGTCGCTCCGTGGATGGCGAAAATGTCGCCCTCGTTACTGTCCATGATCTGGATCTCGACCGAGCGGGTGAACGGTTGTCCCGGAGCAGTCAAGGCATCCGAGTGGACAAATAAACCGGCGTTGCCCTCCTTTTTCATATGGCGCCATTCCAATTCCAGGATGTAATTTTCGTATTGTTTCACAGTTCGCAGCACTCCGGTGGGGATTCCGCTGCAGACAATCATCCCCTCCCGCACGGTCCAGGTTTCCGGCGCGCAGTTGACATTTACCCAGCCGTCCAGGTTTTTACCGTTAAACAATGGCACGAAATCATCTTCCTTGGCAACCGCATTGACAGCGATCATGGCATATCCCGCGGCCAGGAACATGAGGAAAAGAATAAGACGCTTCATCGGAAAACCTCCTTGACAAGTTTTTAATTGAGAGACTCCGACAGCGGCCGAATTCATTTATACAATATTAAATTCCCCCTTTCATTTTGGTTCAACTCTTTATTAGTGATCAGGATTGACTTTTCAAGTTGAAGTAATTTTAGGGTTTATGCAGGCATGTTTCCGGCCAGGATATTTTTAATCAAGCACAATCAGATCTCCCGGTTTGGCTTTTTCCGCTCGGCCATTGATTCTAACCTGGGCCAGACCGGCTAACAGAGGGACATGAAGCACGACCTTTTCCGGCTCCTGCCGGAACTCGGTTCGATAGGCCAGGTCCAGTGTTTTTCCGCTGTCAGTGATCTTGAACCTGAGTGTCACGGGTCCGAATTCAGTCGGCAGATTGATAAATTTGGTTTCAAAATCGGTTCTGAGCCATACCGCGGGCACAAGCCGCAGGAGGTGCAGCTCGTTCTCCCGGATCACATCATCGATCACGGACAGGCGGACTAGGTCGACCACGAGCGGAGCGGCGAAGATGTTACCATAGATACCGTGACGGGTCTCGCAGGAGATATAGGTCTGTCTCGAGAGTGCTCCGGCCAGCAGGCTGTAAAGCCCCTCGAAAAACCGGCAGCGGTCGCCGAGCTGCCAGGAGTGGTAGATATTCCAGCTATAGCATGGCTCGCAGCTTGAGATTTCATGGATCAGCACCGGTCGCTGCCAGCAGTCGTCCCGGGGATCGAACAGCCTGGTGTTCGGGCCCTCGCGGAAAAAAGCCGCGGTTGACTGCATAAGCTCGTCGTTTGCTTCCAGAATCCCGCTCCAGACCAGAAACAGGGGGCCGGCATCCAGGTAGAAGGCGTGAAATATATCCCCACCGGCTGAGAGAGAAGACGGAACAATAGGGTGTGTCTGACCGTCCCGCCCTGTCCAGCGCGGCATTTTGACTGTAGCCTCACGCAAGGCCTTGATAAAGGTTTCCTTGTAATCGCGGGCCTCCCGGGTGAATTCCTCAGCCCTTGGATGGCCGATCCGCTCGAGCAGCCTGACCGCAGTGGAGAGCCCCTTATAATTCCAGCCGATATTCCAGACGGACTGGGTCGGGATTTCGCGGTCTGTAGCCACTGCCGGCGGCAGCACTCCCGGCACTCCATCGTGGCCCGGGGTTGCGCGGGCCTCCTTGATAAACTCGCAGCTTTTGATAATCGCCTCAAGCCACCGGTCGATAAACTCCCGGTCGCCTGTAAACAGGGCGTGTTTCGAGACCTCGTAAAGGACCGCTCCGTTATCAGTGAGCCAGTCTATCGAGGTCAGGGTCCGAGGGGTGGAGAAATAACCAGGGTGCAGCTTGTAGCTTGATCCCGGAGGTTTCACCGAGCCCTGGTTCTTCCGGAAAAGCTCGATATGTTTTTCCACAACTGAATGGTAGCCCAGGTTGTCGAGCAGCATATGGCCTGTCATCGAGGTGGGAGTGGCCCAGAGGCGCTCGTAATGCCATGACCCGGAGAGAAAGGAAAACTCGCCTGTCTCTGGATTCTTGATCGCTATCACCTGCGCGAATTTCACGCTTTTCCCAATCGCCTCGTTGACCTGCGGCTCAGGAGTTTCGATCTTCGAGGCTGTCCGGGGAACAATTGACCAGTACCTGTTGCATTCCACGAGCGCCCCCTCGAACCCGAGCGCCATCTCCACGTCCACCTGCTCCCGGTCGCCGGGCATCATCGGGAGCAGGAGATCTGCCTGGGCTCCTTTCCGGACCGGCAGGGTAATGACCAGGTAGTAGTCCTTCCCGCTGGTGGATATTTTGTAATCCGGCGGGAGCTCGCCAGCGGTGAAAGTGAATCTGCCTGAACTGGATGAGATCCCCATAAGGCGGATTTTTTTATCTTCTTCGCGGATTCGCAGACCCGAGCTTGTGCCCTCGGAAAAGCTTTCGGCGGTCAGTTTGCGGGGATAGGCCGACCGCTCGGGGTAGACTTTCAGGTTATACGCATGCTCCATGCTTTTGGCGATATTGTCGGCTCCGAGGTGGATTACGAAACTGAAATTCTCAGGGGCCTGCAGTTTGTCCACGTGGCTCACAGAGAAGCGAATCCAGGCATACAGGGGCTCGACACTGCTTTCGATATCGCCTGCCCCTGGAAGATGGGCAAAGATTTCTTCCCGCAGCACAAGGCCCTCCCTCCGCGGCCATTCTGTCCAGAGCACAGGTGTCGGGTTTGCGGTCCAGCCCTGGTTGCCAACACCGCAGTCAGGGCCGCTGGCCAGTTGATAGGGTACACGGGCTCGCATCTCCGGGATCTTTCCGTCAGCGGATGGAGTGACTGTCAACTGGACACTCTGGCCGGACCACTTCTCTTCAAGCGCCTTGTCCCTGTGCCAGAAATGCGGGTTGGCCACTACAGTCCCGTTATAGAGTACGTGGAAACGGAAAAGATGGTCTTTCCAGCCGATCGGAGTCCAGACATTGCGCAGCGGCGGCCACCAGCTTTGAGCCAGCTCGGCATTCGGCACAAGCTGTGGCTGGTTCGCTTTTTCATCCGCCGGCGCTCCACAGGAAAGCCCAAACACAGCCCAGGATAAAACTGCTGCTGCAAGAAGCCGGCAAATTAAGAATCTTGCCGAGCGGGGCCGACAATAAAGGAGTCTTTTATTCATGGTAGGAGTCCCGATTCTTTGAATGCGGTTAAAGTGAATTCCCCTTGCGGCAGACTTCCGGGGCAGATTCAGCAGGGAACAAAAAACCTTACTGCTTTAATCTTCCAATACGGATGTCTATGAATTTAAACCGGTATCTGGTGCTTTGAGATATAAATAGTGATGACCTTCTTTCTTTAAATCTTTGATCGAATACTACTAATCCTTCCGGCTTAAATCAAGCGTTAGCTGGTCATTTTTCGATTAAAATAACTCGAATTCCCTGTTTTGTGCAGAATGATCGAAATCCGCGATTGTTTTCACCAGTGAACTCATTCAGAGCAAGAGGAGTTCTTTCATTTTTCTTTGCCCGGGCCGTAAATTATTTTTCCAGGCAATTTTCCGGTAATCTTGCCGTGATCCACTACGATTTCTCCATTGACAAACACATAGTCCAGGCCTTCCGGATATTGATGTGGGTTATCCCAGGTGGCCTTATCCTGAACAGTCTCAGGATCAAAGATTACGATATCCGCATACTTGTCCTCTGAAATGATTCCCCTGTCCTGAGCGCCGATTCTCGAGGCCGGAAAAGAGGTCATTTTTCTGATCGCTTCTTCAAGCCTCAGCTCTCCGCGCTCTCTTACATATAGCGCCAGGACCCGGGGAAAACAGCCATAGTGCCGGGGATGAATCTTTCCCTTGTTGTACTCTGCATTGTCGGCATCGCTGGCGTGCATTACCAGAGGATTCTTCATCACCCTGACAAGGTCTTCCTCTGACAGACAGTGGTAAATCGCTGATGCCCCGCCGTTTTCATATATCTCAAGGACAAGCTCCGCTGCATTTTCCATGGAGAGTTCTTTCCCTTTCAGCAGGAGAATTTCCGCCAGGTTCTTGCCCTCCAGAGCAGTGTCTTTTGAATACTCCGCTATTGTGACTGTGCGGATGTCATTGCCCCCGCGGTCATACTTTATATTATAGATAATTCCTTCTTTAACTCTTTTTCTTGTCTCCGGATCATCAAGCCTTTTTTGTATTTCCGACTTTGTTCCTTCCAGGGCCCAGGCCGGAAAAATAATCGTGATGCCGGTGAACGTGGAGGAGTATGGATACTGGTCCGCAGTCACATCCAGGCCTCTTTTTCGCGCATCTTCTATCATTTTGAGACTCGTTTCGGTTTTCCCCCACATGTTCATACCCACTGCTTTGTGATGGGACATCTGCACCGGGATGCCCGCCTTCTCTCCGATTTCGAGCGCCTCTTGCATGGATTCGAATAACTTCAGCCCCTCATCTCTCAGATGAGAGGCATAAAAGCCGCCGTATTTTGAAGCCACCTTGGCAAGCTCGATCAGCTCAGCCGTTTTTGAATACACGCCGGGTTGATATTTCAGGCCGGTGGAAAGCCCCAATGCACCTGCCTGCATCTCCTCTTCCACAATCTTTTTCATCTCTTCCAGTTCCTCTCCGGTGGGTTCCCTCCCCGCATTGCCCATTACCTCTTTTCTCACGCTGTTGTGTCCTGCCAGCACCCCGAGATTAAGCGCAATGCCGGCTGAATCCACCTTCCCAAAAAATTCCCGCAGGTTCAACGGGCTGCCGCCGCAGTTTCCCCCGACAATTGTCGTTACGCCCTGGGTTATAAAATTGTGCGCGGTAGGGTCCTCCAGAATCCTTGCTTCGCCGTGTGAGTGTATGTCGATAAATCCGGGTGCCACCACTTTTCCCGAGGCGTCGATTATTGATTTCCCCTGCTCTTGCGGAAGGTGCCCGATTCTGGCAATCTTGTCCCCGATAATGCCGATATCAGCCCTGTGCCAGGGGTTACCCATGCCGTCCACAACCATGCCATTCCTGATCAGGTAATCGAATTTCACCCCTCTTTTCACCGGCTCCTTGCCGGAACAGGCGATAGACAGGGTGACCAGAAACGCGAGGTAAAAAATATTATTTTTCATTTTGAATCCCGGAAAGTCAAAGTATAAAAGTTAACCGTAATACCAGTGTCGGAATCGAAAGGGGTCCCGCAGGTCAATCCCTTACTTCAAAGCTCCCTCTCAGGCGTATATCTTTGCTCGAACTGCCGATCTTGACCTCGAAAGCTCCGGGCTCGACCACCCGTTCCAGATGAATGTCAAGAAGGGACAGATGATCAGAGGTAAGGGTAAAATCGACCGTTTTTTTCTCACCCGGAGCGAGCGTTATTTTTCTGAATCCCCTGAGCTCTTTGACCGGAGTCGATACAGAGCTGATAATATCGTGTATGTAAAGCTGGACAACCTCCGCACCTTCTCTGCTCCCGGTGTTTTTAACATCCACGCTGACCTTGACTTCTCCGGAAGGGCCTGTTTCCTGCGGACTGATTTTAAGGTTCGAGTATTCAAATTCGGTATAGCTCAATCCATAGCCGAACTCGTACAGCGGCTCCGCGCTCATATCCGCATAAGCCTTTCCCCAGCCCTCCTTTATCCAATATTCTTTTGACGGCTTATAATTATAGTAAACCGGCAATTGCCCGACATGGCGCGGAATCGTAATCGGCAGGCGTCCGCTCGGGCTGCAGTCGCCGAAAATCACCTCAGCCACAGCAGTGCCGCCCTTCTCTCCAGGGATCCAGGCTTCAAGAATTACAGGCGCATGCTCGGCACACCAGCGGATCGAGAGCGGCCTGCCGTTTATCAGCACTACAATAGTCGGGGTTCCTGTTTCGTAAATCGCCCTGACCAGGTCTTCCTGCATTCCTGTCAGGTCCAGGCTGGCGACATCGAAACCCTCTCCGCTCGTGGCCTTCCCTCCAGGGGTCTGCCACTCGTTCTCGCCGAGCACCACAATCGCTGCGTCCGCATTCCGGGCCGCAGCCTGGGCTTCTGGAATTTCATTGACCTCGGTCCCGATAACATCGCAGCCCTTAACATACTGGATTTCGGTTTCCGGAGAGACTTTGTTTTTGATCCCCTCCAGAACAGTCACTATGTGCTGGAGAATTGTGTCCGCGACATAATCACCGAGCTGGTTTCTCTCGTGGTTTGCATTCGGACCGATTACCGCGACCCTTTTTATTTTCTTGTCCAGGGGCAGAATGTTGTGCTCATTTTTCAGCAGAACTATCCCTTCGCGGGCCGCTCGCAGGGCCAGTTCCTCATGTTCCCTGGCATGACTGGCCCGGACGGCATGTTCAGGGTCCACAAATGGATTTTCAAACAGGCCCAGTTTGAATTTGAGCCGCAGGATCCGGCGCACTGACCGGTCAAGATCCTCGAGCGAGACTTTTCCCTCGGCGATATTTTCCAGCATCAGTTTCATATATCCGGCCTCGTACCAGATCCCCACATCCACACCGGCCTTGATAGCCAGCTCGCCAGCCTCTTTCTGTGTCCGGGCCAGATTTTCGTACTCCAAGGTCCCGATACCTCCGCCCTCGCAAAGCACCAGACCCTTGAACCCCAGTTCTTCACGGAGGATTTGCGTGAGAATTTTTTTCGAGGCGTGGGTCGGCACCCCGTCAATTGCCGGATAGGTGGCCATCACTCCCAAAGCGCCTCCCTCTTTGATCCCGGCCACCCAGGGAGGCAGGAAAACCTCTCTCAACATTCTCTCGGAAATCTCCATTGCCCCCCGCTCCAGGCCACTGACAGGCTGGCTCTGGCCTGGGTAATGGCAGAACGTGGTCACTGCCTTGTCAACTGCGGATAGATCCGGATTTTGCATGGCGTCAACTATAACCCTTGCTATGCGAGAGCAAAGATATGGGTCCTCGCTGTATCCCTCCTGGTTCCTTCCCAGCCGCGGGTCTCTGTTCGGCTCGATGACCAGGGTGCATAGCTGATGGATCCCTCTGGAGCGCGCTTCTTTTGCGGCAACAGAGTAAATTTCCCTGACCAAATCCATATTCCAGGCGCTGCCGATTGCCAAGCCTTCAGGGAAGATCGTCCCCCCGGAGCACATCAGGCCGTGAGTGCCTTCCTCGATCTCCAGCAGCGGGATTTTCAACAGGGTTTTCCGGGTCGCTATTTTTTGAAGCTCATTAAAAAATTCCGCCTGCTGACCAGGACCTTCAGGCACCAGCTCGTTTGCCAGATCAAAAAAGCCTCCAGCCGGGCCGATTTCCGGTACCAATGTTCCCTGGGCGAATTTCCTGGCTCCCTCGAGCCGGCCGGATACGCCCTCGCCAAAATCCTTGTCCCTGACAACCGGTATGTTGATCTGGCCGACTTTTTCCGCCAGTGTCATCCGGCCCAGCAGGTCCTCGACCCTTGTTTCAAGCGGCTGACTTGGGTCAAGATAGAGGGATTTCCCGGTTTTATCCGGCCCGGAAGCCGCAGCAGCGAACAGAGAAACAAGCACAGTTACAGCGGTGATGAAAGCCAGGCGCTTTATTGAAGACATGTTCTCTTGCTCCTTATAAAGTGAAGGAAGAATATACACGCTTACGGTGAAGCCCACCGAGAGAAAAGCGGAAAAAAATTATAGGGTAGATGCTGTTATCAATTGCAAGAGGGCCGTCTTTTTTACATAAAAGGACAGTCCTCCCTGATGGCGGTCGCTGATAGATTCCGTACCTCTTTGCTCATATATTAACTTGTATACCTATCTTCCGGGCTTTCCCACCTCTCCTCTGACCCAGGATCATTCTATTACAACCGTGCTTATCCGTTTCGCCGGGATGGAGACCTCAATCGCGTTTCCGGCAAGCTGCGCGCTTGACCGGGTATCATCACGCCCGTCGAGTGTCACGCATTTCGCCCCGCCGGGCCTGGTTGACAGGGTGATCGTGATTTTTTCCTTTGTGCCGTGCGGATTGAACAGGCGCACGGACATCTTGTTACTGTCAAGCTGAACCGAGGTAAACACTGCATTGCCCGTGACTTTCAGGAAAGACAGCTCCCTGGGCAAAGCGCCTGCGCGCCCGGCAAGCTGCAAATCTCTGTGGAGAAGGTCGATCACGCGCGTGGGGCCGTTCACCCGCTGTCCGAGAACGAACAGCCTGTTGACCGGGATTTTCTGGGCAACCGGCACGATATCATAGCGGAACACAAGCTTGCCCTGGATCTGCCCGCCGGGGTTGTCATTTGAAAAAACAGCGCGCCTGAAAGCGCGGAACAGGGTGAGCGCAATCGGGCGCTCAGGGTTATTTATCACCGCGCTTTCGGGGAGCCCGCGGCTCACCACTGCCAGCCCTCCCACGCCGTCACCGAAAGCAGTCCAGGAGATCTGGGGCCGGGTCTCGACATCCAGCTCGTCACGCAGATTGTTGTCTGAGGCCAGGGCCACCGGACGCTCCACAACGTCGAATGCCGAGTTGCTGAGATAGGTGTCGCCCTTGAGATTCGTGGGGAACAGTACCCGGAGACGGTGGTCGAGGATCGTGTTATCCACTGTCGTGGCCACCTCGACCCTGTCCGAGCCTTTGCGCAGGGTTACATCGGAAACGATTTTCAGGGGGGCGGTCTCCCCGCAGCGCTCCATGTTTTTGAAATCGAACTGCTGGGGGACATTCATGGTCACGGCGATTCTGATTGTGGCTTTGGCGATGCCGTCGGCGATCACGGCGATATCCGCTCCGCAGGCAGTGCTCAAATTTATATAATCATTCACTGCGACACCGTGGTACCAGCCGTCGCCGATATCAGCCCGGTCCTCGAAAGTCAGGAGCTGCTCGTACTTCCTGCCTGTGCGCTTGTCGGTTATACTGATAGTGCCGTTAGTTTCGGCCTGGACAAGGAGAGTTTCGTTCTCGACGGCCCGGTGTGAAACAGCCATGGAGCCCAGATACCGGGTAGGACCGTCCACCGGCTTGACTATCAGGGTCGTGTAACCGAACGCCGGTACTCTCAGCGGCGCTGTCACTTTGATTATGTGGCGGGTATCGCCTGTGGGGAAATGGTAGCGCTGACGCCAGAAACCCTGGTGGTCGCGTATCTGCCCCACAAGCTGGTAAGGAACCTCTTCCCCCTGGGCGTTGATCAGTCTGAATGAGAATTTCTCCTCGTAGCCGAAAAATTCCGCAAATCTTTTCGGCCAGTCGACAGGGAGCGGGATATCTAGGTCCACAGGCTCGTTGATATCCTCTGCTGTGGCATTGAACACAGCCAGCACCAGGGAGCCCTCGGGAATATCCTTTGGAGCTGCGGCTTTGGCGATGTCTTTCAGCGCCTGCGCTGTGAGCCGTGACGAAATGCCGAGGGACTGGTCGAAGCGGTAGATCATGTCCTGGTGGACCTGGTCAATCGAACAGGCGCACATGCTGTCGTGCGGGTGGTTTTGGACCAGGTGCTTCCAGGCGACATGGAGATAGCCTTTCGGATACTCACGGCCTAAATTCACGGCGACAAAGGTGCTGAAAGGCTCGGCCCACAGGCACAGCTCATCCTCGCAGGCGGCGTTGCGCTGCTTGAGATGGATGCGGCTTGAGAGAACGCCCGGGATGAGATGGCCGTCAGTGTCGTCCCGGCGGGACTCGCGCATCTCTCCTGCAAAGGTCATTTCGATTTTCCCGCGGTCAGCGAGAAGCTCTTTCATATAGCTGTCCGGGTCGCTGTGGATGATCCGGATGCCCCGGGGTTCGAGCTTCTCGTTCGCCCGGGCGATGAGCGCGCTGGTCTGCGGCTCGATTTCCATGTGGTCTCCGCCGTCGAAAAGCAGAATGGGCTTGACTGTC
>Ga0307379_10004716_pt1 | contig 19315 bp, 55 predicted proteins | sample UN2MG_FD_202237 | JGI IMG/M metagenome (GOLD analysis project Ga0307379, IMG submission 202237) | Soil microbial communities from Risofladan, Vaasa, Finland - UN-2 | ecosystem: Environmental > Terrestrial > Soil > Coastal area > Acid sulfate soil | place: Finland: Risofladan, Vaasa | collected... | reverse complement strand
TAAGTGTCCGCGAACATCGCAAGTACAAGTGCCTTCTGAATTCCTCAACTCCCAGAGCAGGGGCCGAAAAGGGTAGTCTTCTGGAAGACGCCTCCAGCCTTTACATAATGACACAGCCTCGTCATAGCTCTGTGGCTCATAGGCAGTCTCGACACAGGATTGAGTCACATTGACTTTTCCTTTTAGAGTTGGTTTGACAATCTGTGCCAATTCTTCGCGTAAACAACAATTCTCCTCCTGCCCACGCTCAACAAGTTGAGCTAACTCTTTGAGCCAATTCGCCCAAATCGTATCACTATAAGGTACTCGCTCACTAAGTTTTGTCGTCACTTTCCCTCCTTAGAATACCTCAATCGCTATCGGTGGCAACAACGCTACTTCCCCACATTGTGGGCAACGAACCTCTGCCCAATCATTCGATGTGATACCTAAAAGTATCCACCAGCAAAACTTGCATCGACGACAGGAAAATCTAACCGACGGATGGGGCAAGGAAAACGGGCACGTCATCGCTCCAGGCCAGGTTTGAATTCCATAAGCGATTATCAAGAGTACTTTCTACAAAGTTCAGCTATCTCTCCTGCGTTGGAAGCGTCCTCATAGCTGGTTCCAGTAAGTTCCATAAGGTCTACGATGAATCCACATTTGGGACACTTCCAAGTCACAAAGTCGCACGTCGGAGCAAAGTATACGTCGTCGTCCTCGAAGCCACACTCAGAACAGACTACTGTCAAGATATATCGTGTTCCCACGATTCCGCCTCCAGACCATATAGTAGCACAATGTCAACGATTTGTCAAATTCACCGAATTTGCTTTCAAACCCTCCAAACACTCCTCGGCGAACCGATAATTAGTGCTCTCCTGTGCAAAACCCTTCATAACCTCTTTGAGCAACGCCTCATCCTTGAGACAACTAATCGCAACCTGTCTAACTTGCCAATCTTCGTCGGTATAGATGACTTCCATCAAGGTTTCCTTGTCTCTAATGAACATCAAGGACGCCCTTCGCAGGTATGGATCGGGATCTCCTAAGACGATACTCGTCGCAAGCTCTGGATCGTCTAGTTCGATTAATGCTCTGCCTCGTGCTTGGCGAGTCTGCTTCTGACTACACGCCAAACCTCTCAGAGCATCTTGTCTCCTGATGCTTCGCATAGCTGCCCGCACAGCGCAGGGCTTGCAGAAATCGACGAATTCTTTGCCACAGATATTACAGAGTTTCATCGAATAACTTTATCACTGGCGCAATTGCCTTTTCTGTGATGATGTTTGCCACCTTTTCGAGAGCCTTTTTGATGGCATCGTTCAATGCCTCTTTTTCGTGCCCAAGAAATGTAAAGGGGTATCCAGTTATTTCCTGAACCATAACATCGTGGCTGCCATCATTGACGATAACCTTGACGTAGGTGAGTGAGTCTTGTTGAAAGTAATCGATCACTGAAATCCTTGAATCACCCTTCAAATAAAGTTCCCATAAAACAGTGCTTAGTCTAGACATTTTTATCTCCTCGATATTTGAGCCATGTGAAAATACCCAGCACAATGGCAATCAATACCGCTGCCACCCCGATTACTACCAAATCTGTGGCACTAGCCAGTACCAAAAGTAGAACGAACAGCGTATACATGCCCCACCATAGCTTGTTGTTTTCAATCAGCCATTCCCACATTGTTGCTCTCCTCTTATGAGTTATTCGTTTATGTTCTATCTCAATGAGTGCATCATAGAGGTCGATAAATCCGCGCCCTGCCCGTGCCTCAAAATCCACGCCGACCAGTGTGAACAAGAATTCACCCGTCAGAGCTTCGCGTATGTCAGCATATTCATCGAGTAGCACTGCTATATCCCTGTCTTTAATCACTCTTTTTCACCTCCGACTTTAGAAAGGCCCAAGGATCATCGAACGTCCAATCACAGCCTGGATTCGGGCAGTAAATCGATTCTACCTTATCCCTTGCCCTGACTCCAGTGTTGCCGAATACAAAGTGCGCTAATCCGCCTTCATCGACCTCGCCCTTCGCTTGAACGTCCACGAATGTGAGCACGACCATAAGTCGCAACTCAGTGCCACAGTTAGGACATTTCAGGATCATCTATTTCCCCTTCCCCATTGCACTTTGGACAACCAATACTTGGGTATCCATCGGCGTGAAGAACGCCCTCGCCATAGCAAGATGGACACTCTTTATTAATGCTCCTTAACTGGCTTTCATCGAAGTCGGGATAAACGATTTCTGCTCGTACTACCTGGCATTTTCCATCGAGGTAGTATTCCTTCCAATGATCAAGTTTCATTTGACCATCACCCCACAATACAAAGAGCACGCTTGGAAAGGCTGCGGAGAGTTTGGCCATATCGACTTGGTGATCATCCCAAGTAAGATCGCTCCCCTCACGAAGCCATACTTTATTCAGATATGACCAGCCATCTTCCCCAGCGTCAGAGGCGATGAATGTATCGATGGCTTTATGCTCTTCTGAAGAGATCTGTCCTCTAAAACTCCATAAATTTGGCAACATTTCATAATCGGTATAGTATCCCATCTCATTCCCTCCAAAAGTCGATTCTGCCTCAAAAACCCGCCTCAAAAAACGACCACATAAAAGCAAGTGCAATTATCTTGGACACCAGTTTCAAGACAAGGCGATACTAAGTATGCAGAGACCTGTAAGCAAAGAAAAAATAAACAGTAACCAAGAAGGTTCGTTACCAGAAATAACCATAAACCAAACCGAAAAAACCCAAAGAAGCAAAGCAATTTTTCCTAGATTATTCATCCTCTTCTCCAATAACCAAGATCGTTAGCGTCTTTTGGATTTTCTCCAAAGAAATAACCTTCTGGAGATAACTCATTTAGAGCGTTCCAATAAACTTCGTACACCAGATTACCAGCCCAAGAAATCACTTCAGGTGGCTCCCATTCATCCCCTGCCCAATGAGTTGGATTTTTCAACGAATCAAAGACCTCCGAGAATTCCCAACGGAGTTCCTCTCCTTTTTCTGGCCAGTAGTAGTCAAGAAAAGCTGCGAACGTTTTGATCAATTCCACGTCACTTATCGATCCCCGCGATACTGTGCCAACGAAATCTACTGGTGTAGGCATTTTAGGCTCCTTTTTCACTTAAAGTGATGATTTGTTTGATTACTGCAAGGGGTAGCCTATCTAAAGAAATTAATCCTCCCAAGTAATCACAGCCCCACTCACCATCATATTTCCAAGCAGTCTCGCCTTCAGGTATAAACCAAACACCATCCTTGATGGAAATTGCATATCTAGGGTGCTCTGGAGACTCCCCGTAATCCCAGGCTTTTACAGTGGCAAAGAAGTTTTGATGTTCTGAAAGGAGATTCAAGATGGTCTTAGTCATCTCCTGCATCCTTTCATATTCTCCTTTGTGAAATCTGATTTCGTGCAAGGTTACTTTGGAGTTACGATATTCTAGCAACCCATCGACCTCCTCAACTAAGCCATCATCAAGGAGTTTGAATGCCTTCTTTACATCAGAAGCCTCAACTTCGCAGAAACGGGAGTAATTACCAGACTCAATGAAACGATAAATCGGCATTTCAGCCCTCCTCGTCTAGAGAGATGATTTTCCTGAGCACCCCGATTGGCAGTTCATCTAAAGAAATCGGTTTTCCAAAGTAGTCCTTTGGAGTCCACCACCAATTTTCTAACCAATCTCCTTCACATTCACAAAACTCATCAAGAGAATCAGACATAAACCAAATCAGATCTCCGATGGCAATTGTGTATCCATCTATGTCATCCCAAGCCTGCACAGTGCGGAATAGTTCAGTATGTTCTGAGAGGAGGGTTTCAATTAAGGTCATATTTCTCCTTCTCGTGATGCCAAGCGAATTTGAAGACTTCACCAAAGACAACTGTTGTCGCCACGAAAGATGGCATACGACGGTCGATTTGCAGACCGTAAGGATCGCATAGCACTAAATTAGGTTCTGTCTCGATCACAGCCCATAAGGTTTGTGTTGAACGGTGAACTAATACGTCGTTAACTCGGAGATCCATCTATAACTTCCTGAAGCTCAAAATAAGCACCATAGTATTCCAATGAACCCTCAATCTCCTCGCCCTCACCATCGTCGAGTAATTCACGGGCTTCTTCTTCGTTTTCGGCTCCGACCTCGACTAAGACAGAGAAACTGCCTGATTCAGAGAAACGATAGATAGGCATTATTCATACCCCCTCCAAGAGTGCGATTATTCCTCTAGTGCTCATCGTTTTCCTCCTCTTGTGGATTGAAAATCGCATAGCCCTCGCAGTCTGTCCAAGTCTTGCGGTTATAATACTCAAGCGTATAACCACGCTTTGCCATCTCTGCCTCGATAATAGCAGTAACCTCAATCTTGGTATTACCTTCCCAACAGGAGCGGATGTTTGGTGTGTCACGATAAAGTATGTCTATGCCTAATATGACTATCTCACCAAGATCATTCTGGAAAGGGCGCACTAACAATCGATGTTCGCGCCCATTCTTATCCACGAGGTCTAGCTTAATTAATTCCATTAATCTTCTCCTTCCTTATGGACTCCAGCGTGCTTTCACCATATTGCACACTGCGAGATTCAACGTGCCGATTAAATTCTTCGTGGGTAGCCTCAGTATCAAAGTCCCAACCTAAACACCATACTTTTCCACATCTATAGCATAGATGAAGATACGGTGATTCCCTCAGATGCTTATGCGCTGGATTGCATTTCCAACAGGAGCGGAGACACGGCTCTATTCCAAATTCAAACATATAGTGACCATCTTTTAGAAATATCATCTAACCATTCCTCAAGACCCAGTTCCCATCATTGTAGCACAATCACTATGATTTGTCAAATTTCAGATTGACGAAGACCATACAGTCTAAGTCTCGCTCCAAGTTCTCTTGAATGCTCCGTATCGTCTCCAAGAGGTCAGGATTGGTGCAGTAGATGTTGAAACGCACATAGACTGGCATGGCGAGGTCGTCGCTCACGACGAACTCAGTCACCTCATGGACGCCAGGAAGGGCCTCGAGAGCGGTCTTGGCTTCAGCTAGGGTCATCTTGCTCCTCCTTTTGGGCATCCAGATATGCCTCGATTGTCAAGCAGATGGTTTGGGGCAGATCGTCTCCTTCCCGATCATCGTGTTGCCATGTGCATTTCTCTGAATCCCAGCCCCATGAAAGCCTACATGTATAGGGCTTGTACTTACCGTCCCTCATACGAACTGCGCTCCAGCAGCCCTTACCCCTCACTGCCTCCAAGACGTCCATCGCTTGGGACCTGTTCTTGTGCGGCTGCCAGTCAGAATAGTCATCCACTGTGAAAACCGAGCCATATGCACGTTTCCAATAGCTCCTCTTCCACTCCCTCATTGACCTGTTGAGGAACTTTGGGGGCACGACATCAATGTACCCTTGTTGCTCTTCTGGGGTCAGGTCATCCCAGACAAGTAGCCCCATCAGCTCTCGTGCAATGCGCTTGGCTAAACATTGCCACTCGGCGTCAGTCTTGTTGGTCATCATGGTTTCTCCTTCTGGGCATTGGCCCATGCTTCTATCGCGAGGCAGATAGCCTTGGCACGACTGACGTGTTCCCCCCGCCAAATGCCAACACAACCGAATCCCTCCCATATCAGCACCCGATAGCGAGTCAGATGTGGGGCAAGTAAAAAGATGGAGTGTCCATGACGACGTATCTTGACTATCCTATCCAGCACCATCAGTGCCTGAGCCACGTCCTCGTGGGGCCGCCAGTCACGACGCTCGTAGGCGTGAATCCATCCATATTCTGGATGCCTCTGCCACCAGAACGATTGCTGGGTAGCGAGAGTGAGTTCTGCCCAACCAACGCTGGGTTGGCTAGAATTGTCCCAGTAAGGCGCATCAACAAGACCCCCATAGCGTATCAAGAGGAATGAACCGCGCTCCGCTTGGGGAATGTCATCCCACTTGCATAGACCCATCACCTCTCGCGCAAGTCGTTCGTCCAGCTCTCGCCATTCGGCGTCAGTCCTCTTGGGCATGTTGCTCCTCCTTCTGGGCATCCAGAAACTGCTCGATTGCCAAACAGATGGCCTCGCGCAGAGTAGGCGCAAAGGTCAAAGTTTCAGGCGCATCGGGATTCCCAAAAGCACACATGTAGCTGCGTAGCCGCTTTGGTGTCGCACGTTCCAGCGTATATCCTACATCTGGATATTTGTCCGCAACTGTATCCAGCGCCCTCAGTGCCTGTTCCACGTCGAGATGGGGCTGCCAGCCAGAGAACGCATGGAGGGGGAACACAGACTCATGTTGGCGCTTCCAATAGTTCTTCTTCCACCGCTCCAGCGACATGTCGAGGAACTTTTTGGGCGTAACGTCAATGTAGTCTTGTCGTTCCGCAGGGGTTAGGTCGTCCCAGGTAAGCAACCCCATAATCTCGCATGCTATTCGTTGATCCAGGGCCTGCCATTCGGCGTCAGTCTTGGTCATCATCTATCCCTTCTTTGAATCAGTCGGAGGCATTGTTGACAGACCCTATCGCCCCACTCGATTGTTCTCTTGCGATTGCGATAACCAGCCTTGCTTCTACACAAAGGCCATAGCGCTCGACTTTCATTCCACAGGTGAATAACATGCCCATAAGGAACATACCCTGCTACCAGACTACTTCGATAAGTCATCGCCTGTTTCACGAACTTCATCTCTGCTACGTAGTCTCGTGGTTCAGTCTTGGTCATTCGAGTCTCCTTCCAGGGCGCGACGCAGAGGATCAATAACTAATTGAAGGTTGGAGAGTGCCCACGAGTCCTCTACAAACCCCTTCTTCCATTCCAGGGCTATCTCCAGAGCCTCCTCCACGAGCCTCTGGTCAACTGGAGCTTGCTCCTTATGCTTGCCCTCCAGGACGTCGAGCCGCTCCCCTTGGACCTCTACTTGCTGGGCCAGTTCAATAAGCCAATTTGCTAAATCCACGGTGTCCATCTTCCAGCCTTCCCCCTCCTCATGGGATAGTTGCATAGGAAGGCTCTCACTCAGTTTTGGCATCTCACTCCTCCAGTTCCTTGACCACCTCTCTTGGTTTCCAGTCGGCACAATACCAATCAGGCATATTATCTGTGATGCGAAGACTACATAGCCACTCATTCCTCAAATCATCGTAGTGGAAGAAATGGCACGTCTCGCACCGCTGTTTCCGCAGCCGCAGCACTTCCCTCAGCACCAGCGAATAGCCCTCACGGGCCGCAGCGATGAAGATGGCATTCTGTGGCAACATTGCTGGTGCTACATAGTATTTGCCCGCATAGGCTCCAGCAATGACAGCCACATTGCATATGTCAACCTGATCTGGCCAACGCTCAGTGCGCCATGGCTCCTCGGTCGCCGCCCCACACAACCTTAGTTGCTCTTCGATCCATTCATCAGTCAGTGCTGTTGGCATCGGCGGCCTCCTGTTTCAGGGCATCCTCTATGGCGTTGATGGCATCGATGACATCTGGGTCGCTCTCTGCAGCGGGATGGCGACCGATGGCTTCTACTAGACGCTCGATCATAGGCTTTTCTAATGGCCTTTCGTTTACCTCTCGCTCAGGAAGGAAGATAGTCCACCCCCAAGGGCTGACGCCAGTAAAACGATAAGTTTTGTTGTTGAACATTTCGTCAGCCCAGTGAGCGACCAGCCACGCCTCCTCTTTGGTAAGAGGGCAATCCTCACATTGTGAGTAGCGATCATAGCCATCTCTGTGTACCATGATGTTGAAGAAGTCACCATTATGAGAGTAGTTGACTGCACAAGCGCTTTTCATCTTGTCTCCTTCACATCCACATCGCTAGTCCCGATAGGGAATCTCTGCGAATGGGGGAAAGAATGCACAGGCGAGGTTCTTGGAGAGTTTGCAGCCGCGACTGTCCACGAAATCAACCGTCTCCTTCTCAAGCGTTGTGCTCCCCTCCGTCGCTCCGATGTAGGCTGCCCAGTCAAACGGCTCATCTGGGCCTTCCCCCTCTTTTGGAGGGAGCATCGTCACTACCCCGACCACCGCCACCGCGAATCCGTTGCTGTTCCAGTAATACCATTTCCTCATCTCATTTTCCTCCTTCAGACCCTCATGTCCAATACCCACAGAAATGCTTGCAGGGCCAGGCAAACGACGATGCAGAGCGTGCCCTGCCCAATGGTCGGCCTCCTTGGCCTGAATGCGTCGCAACTAGGACTATTAGAACACACCGATATTTCCCACTGGTCACAGTCACCAATGGATACCAATATCCGCAAGAAGTGCTGGCAGTCCCTACACTTAGGCATCGCCCACCTCCTTCTGGTGGCGGGCCAGAGCAGTCTCCAAATCGTCGATGGCGTAGTCTATATTCACTGACCATAACGGATTGGAAGGTCCCCCAATCTTCCTCAACCAGACCAATGCGCTTTTGATTGCCTCTACAAGTTCGTCCACCAGCGACGGTAAGCCACGGCACTCTTGACGAGAGAACTCGCAAGTATAAGAAAACTTACACGCCTTGTTCACCATCACGTCTCTTTCTGCTCGCCCGCTGGCGACTTAGACTTATCACACAGACATTGATGTTCCTTTTGAAGGATGCCTAACTCGCGGCGTATGTCATCTCCATAATCAGGGGATCTGTTGACGGGGTATTCATAGAGTCCGATAAGCTGACCACATTTGGGACAGTATTGCCAGTATATGGGTTTGGGCTTCACGGCTACCTCCTCCTTCTACTCGCCCGCTGGCTGGATGTCATCCAGGCTATCCAGATAGGCGTCCTCTGACAGCAGAACGTCCATCGACAAGAACTCGCCACACGTTGGGCAGTGTGCCGTGTACTCACCGACGGTTGGGCTTTCCTCTTCATTGTCCCTATACACCGGCGCGTAACGGAATCCTGTCCATCTGAACTCGACCCAGATTCTGTGACCGCATCCGTGCCATTTGGCTATCACGTCCTTCTCCTTTGCCAGCTACTCGCTGGTGGTTACGATTTCCATTTCATCTTCGAAACAGAGGAATTCCTTCCCATCAGAAAAACGTACCCTGATTAGAGTTCCGATATACCCCATCTCAGGGAGGCCGATGACCGTTCCTTCTTGACCAACGAGGTCTGAAGTCGGTTTGTAAAACGGATTGCTTGACACGATCTTTACCCGATCACCTATCTGCATAGTCCACCTCCCTCTACCAGTTACTCCGCTGGCGGGGCAGATTTGGGCACAACGTGTTCATCGAACAGAGGCCCACTGAGCAAAGCAATATCAGTGCTGCCCAACTTGGCGGGGACGTGGAGCACGTTGTCGGTGAGTTCGAGTGTTCGCCCCGTAGAGCGAAAGCCAAGCATGATTCCCTCAACCAACTGAGTGCCAAGACCGATCTTCCAGGCTTCCTCAGCGGTGTGGCCGATCTGGTCTTTGTTCGGGATGACGAATGTGTAGTCATCCTTAGAGTAAATGGGTGCGAAGTCTCTGTTCATCAGTCCTCCTTCTATTCACCCGTGCGTTCGTAATTGAATACCTGAAATCCCCCACCAGCTTTCCATAACTGGAGCCAATGCTTGAGATCAGCCTCGAAATGATGTGCCAACGGCCTATCTGCGAATCCACTAACGATTTGAACTTTGCACATAGGGCACTCGAATAAGTCGGCTAACCATATTTGGTATGGCTTTGGAGACGATGAAAACATATCTACCACTGCGATCCCTGTTTTGATCTGTTGGAACTCTGTTTCGCATTTAACACAGATGGGACGTTTCATCGTTTTGCCTCCTGACGCTCATAGCCTTGACTAAAATCTTCACCAAAGGCTTCTGCGAGCTTTTTTATTCCCGCCGATCCTACGTCAAACAATCGATCAGGAAGTTCTGGAGCAGTCATAGTCCTAACCCATTTGGCGTGTCCCACCTTTGCCAGCTCTTCGGTAGCATAAGTTTCGACAATGACCCACTTTCCACTGTTGTACGCTGGATGGGTAATGGCCGTCTCGTAGTTCTCATCTGCATCACAAACCATACACGTATCTATGATTAGCTTGCCATCCTCAAAGCGACCAATCTTGCGCTCATCATAGTCACCAAGTATACCGAGAAAGTCTAACATCCTTTTCTCCTTTTATCATAGTGTAGCACAAATGCTATGATTTGTCAAATTTGGTCGGTGGGCCTGCGAGTTCTACTATCACATCCTTAAGTTCTGCGATTTGGCTCGTAATGTAGTAGTGGTAATTGCCCAGAGTTGCCAGTATTTGGCTAGGAATCTCGTCTCCATAGATCTCAATAAAATTGTATATCGCCTCACGAGCTTCTTTGTAGCGCTCTATCGCCTTTCTCAGTTCTTTCATTTCCATTGTTCTTTCCTCCTACGCACGGCCTATACACCAGAAGATAAAACCAGATAATACCAACATTGCAATTAGCACTATTGCTGTCGGCCAGTCCATATTCGTTTTCCTTTCTTTCGCTCATTGGGGTCATAGACAACACCACAGGTGGCGCAAGTCACGACTTCGTCGTCCCAAATAAGACGGTCAACGTCTCGTTCGCCACAACTGGGGCAGGCATCGGTGGGAAGGACTAAGTTATTTTTCATTGTTGGTCTCCTATAATCACTAGTGTTACGCCTTATCAAATTCGTCGCTTACTCGTTGTTCTAAGTCCTGGATATTGCCCAAACCAAGAATCACCGTATCTGATTCTAACACCACAGCTAGAATGCCCCTGTAGTTCTCGATGATGAATGCGGGATAGCGGGCTACAATGCCACGTCGCACTACACGACCGACGATGTGTGGGGCTAATTGGCTGCAGATGTAGTCGCCTGGTTGAATGGCAGCAATGGTCATCGGAATACTGTCTCCGTCGCCAATGTCGAGTCGATCAGTCATCGTCCCTTTGCTATTCGATAGCAGTCGTACCATGCTTGGCTGCGCTACTCGGCCTTTGCCAACATCTTCTCCAGCCGATCTATTTCGTTTTTGTCTTTTTTCATTACGGGTGAGATGGTTACTCCAGGTAGTGGCTCGCCAGTTCTTCCAATAGCACCAAATACTGAGTATCCCCAAGTGGTGAACGTTCCGTCGTGGTTGTCCTCGGCGATGGTGCTATGTCCTTCGGAATCTGTAGCTCTAACCCAAGTATATGCGGTCAATCTTGGCGATGTCATAGGCGTAACTCCTAGCGTAGTCTTCTGGTGGAGTCAGTCGGCCCTTGATATATTCACAGAGTTCGCGCCTTTTCTCCTGATCGCGTAAGAAGACATAGCCACCAGATCCGATACACTGTTGGCAGTCCTCATCATCCAAGAAACCTTGCAGCTTCCACCTGGTGTAATGGATCAGCCAAGTGCAATCTTGTCCACACATGCCCATCAGGAGATACCGCTTGCTTCCATGCTCGATCAAGCAGAAGTCATTATCCCAAGCCAGTTTGTAGGCTTCCTGCCACTTGGGACTGTCGTGGTCAACGTCCAAATAGTCATCCCAGACCTTGACCTCATAGGCTGTGTTCCACATGACCTCAAATTGACCGTTGGAGCAATGTTCACAGTAAATCTTACCTTCATCGTCACAATCCTCACAGAGAGTATCCCCTATTCCTTCGCACTCCTGACACTCTCGATCAGCTACTATACCAAACCCCGCGCACTCTGGGCACTCGATCGATCCCTCCCCACCGCAAGTATCACAGTCGTATTCGCCTTCCCCGTGGCAGTAGGGGCAAGTTGTATCATAGTCCTCGTACCAAGCTTCGTTTTTGTCTATGATCTCGCCAAAGTCTAGGGTTTGCATTGCTCCTCCTTTGATTAGATTAGTGAGCATATCATAGCACAACTACTATGATTTGTCAAATTCGGCTAAAGTGCCTTCGTCAAGCCAGATGAAATTGGTCGTTCATCTTTCTACCGCCACCCATCCACCATCGCGCCAAATCCTCACTATGTAACGTCCCTCGCCAGGCCGAATCGAACGATCAATGACTACATCGTATCCGTCTGCCAGTAATCCGTCGAGGATGATATATTTACCACTGTCTCGGATAGAAAGATATGTCGATGCTAGAAACAGGATGAACACAATCGCGCACACGACGATTACCTTAGTCCAATCCTTCTCCTTCACTTTGCCTCCTTGTGCATCATTCGCAGGATATGGTCTTCTAGTTCTTTGATCTGGGATTCCGCTTGGTCACGCTCCTTGCGCAGAGTATAAATTCTGTTGTGTGCTTTCTCTTCGTATGCCTCATGGTTATCCTTGGCAGCGTCGTATTCCTTGCGTAAGTTCTCTATCTCTGCCTTGGCCTCGGCAAGTTCTTGCGTGGATTGTTTCTGCTCCTTGCGAAGCTCGGAGAGGGTCTTAGTGAAACAGCGCCTCATATATTGCTCTTTACTCTCCCCGCACGGATGATCTTGGTCGCATTCCACGGGGGCGACAAAGTTCCAGCAAGCAGGACTCTCTGGATCGGTATAGCAGAACCTGCTGGCCCATTCTCTGTCGTCTACGCTTCTGCAACCAGAATGCTCGTGGAAGAATCCACACTCACCACAGGTGGAAGTACCGAACTTCAGGAAGGAACGATGAATAGTATAGACATCCCTGCACTTCTGCGCTTTCATCAGTGCTTCCAGTTGCTTTACAATGGCCCTAAATAAATTATAGGTTGCTGGACTTGGCGTATCGACTTCTATAAGCTGCAACAGTTCTCGCAGATTACTCGTTGGCATTGCCCTCCTCCTTTTGAATTGATCGCAAGGCATCGTTGGGGTCGCTCCTAAGAGGCGGTTGCTCTGCCAGACGCCATTCATCGTTCAGTACATTCTTGACCGCACCCCAATAGAACACACCGCCCTTGACGAGCTGACTATTATTCCGCATCCCACGTACCAGTTTGCCGAGTTCGGCGTCGACGTTTTGCGCACAAATGATTCACTTCGCCTGCCAACTCGTTGTTGCGCTGGCGCAGCCGCTCTATCTCCTCCTTGGCCTTATCACACGCTTTAGCCAGCCGCCCCCATTCTCTCTGGGCTTCAGCAACTCTGCGTTCGGTGTTCTGGCACTTCCGCTCCCAACTGTCTCGTTGCCCTTCTAGTCTTACTATCTCTGCCGCCCACAAAGACATAGCAAGCCCGGTATCTAGCGTCGGGATACCTTTGACCTCTGGCTTCACGGCCTCGGCCACAGGAGGTAAAGCTTCAAATTCATCACAGATTGTGTGCATTGCGGTAGTTCGTCGCCCCCCAAAATAGGGTGTATTTCGACAAGCGGATACATCCCAGGGATTGAAGAACTTACACTCCTCACAGGTGTGTCTTCCTCCGTCAATGGCCTCGACCAGTGCCTCAAGCAAGGCATAGGCTGGTTGGCTGGTGTCTTTGTCGTGATTGCACACATTCTTTAGCAGTTCTCGCAGGTTAGACATCGCCTTCCTCCTTTTGAATCGACCGCAGAGCGTCGATAGGATTATATGTCCGTTGACTACAGAAGTTAGGACGAGGCCCCATGGCTCCCTGATAGCCAGGAGGATACTCAGCTAGAGGCCCAACCCACTCAGCCCAGTAGAATTGGCCCTGCTTGCAAAGTGACGAGTCTGACTGCATAGCCTTCACCAATCGACCTAGTTCAGCATCGGCCTGCAACTCTTCGAGGAGCTGGCGCACTCCCAGAATCTTCCAACTCGTTCCCATCAGATTTTTCCTTTCTGCTTATGTTTCCTTGGGTAACTTTTTCGCTGCTTCGTCTAGTGCCGCTGCGGAAGTGACCAAGTACCCGATTTGTGCGTTTGCCACCGCCCAGGTGACGGTTTGGATGATCCGCTCTGCAACACAGGTGGCTGATGTCTCGTCGCCGTCTTCAATCGCGCTTTTGACGATTCGGTCGATCTCAGTAAGAGCACCATTGAGGTGGCGAATCACGCCGTCGATGTAAGCCTCAAAAGGCTGCGCTGCAAATTGCGCGATTTGGGCTGCCCTCGTAAGAGGCTGGTCGTCCTGTGCCTCGCGTGCGGTGCATTCGTACCAGTCACTTGTTCTCATGTTTCCTCCTATCAGTTGCTATGGCGAAGAACTACTTGCTCTCCGTCCTCATCTCCATATTGCACCTCAGCCCAGGTCAGACACGAAGAACCATCATCGTATTCTTGGTCACGAAGCCAATTAATGAATCTGTCCCTTCGTTCATCACCTTCGTCTGATGCGGACCAACCTTCTTTGCTTCCATCACATGGTATGAGGAACGATAGATAATAATTCATTCCTGATTCCAAGATAGGACTCACAATCGGGAATATCGCTGTTGCCTTCTGGTGTGCGGGCACTAGCCAGTCCTCACCGAACGAGGTGACAATAATCGCGTGATGTCGCATATAGCCCATTTCATTCCTCCTGTTCTTATCTAATATTTTTCAGGGTAGCCCTAGTGCTGTAGATGGCCTGTTCCAGATTCGCGTGGGCACATTGGTTAGCCCCTGACTCATCTCTCTTTTCCATATTCACCTTCGCTTTCACCAGGTATGCTAGGGCCTTGTTCAGCTCCTCTATGACTTTGGACACGTCTCCTCCTTACTCTTGCGCCAGACGACCTCCCCAGCCTGCATTCTCTTCCCACATTCTAGGCAGCGCATCATAAGAGTCGGGAAGTGCTCTGCATAATATGCCATTGTATTATGCTGCATCCTCAAACCCACGCCACAGGCTGGGCAGAACGGGTCTAGTGCCTTATTCAATTCCTTTATGGCTTGCACGTTTCCTCCTTTGGACTTTGATTATATCGTAGCACAAGTGCTATGATTTGTCAAATTTGGTGGATCGGGGTGTCCTGAAAACTCGCATACATAAACTGCACAGGGGCATAGAAAACGGGTAAGTAGTGACCTTGTGTAAGGATGAAGGCATGAAATGCACAGAAGCAGGGAAAACAGGGAAACACGCTTCGCTAGGCTGGATGCTTGATTTACTTGACATAAAATTGTCTCTTCACAATACTTGAGCCTCAGAGACTCAACTTTCTCAGAATAAAGACAGCAAAGAACACAGGGTAAACAGGAGAATACTGCAAAAGGTGGAGAGCAAAAACATTATGTCAATGAAACACCTTTAGGCATAAAGACAGTAGAGAATGTTAGCACACTGCAGAAGAATGATACGTTATGGTAAAGTAAAGATACATAAAACGCACTCTTGCATTTTCAGACACTCTTGCACTTTTTTCAGCAAACCACAGACCAACACAGAAGGAAGCAAAGAAACGATACGTTATGGTAAAGTAAAGATACATAAAATGCACTATTGCATATTTTTTGCCAAAAAGGGAACAATTTTGGTGCTCGCAGTTTTGCGTATGATACGTTTAGTATTATGTCAAATTGGATTTTGGTATATAGGTCACAGGGTCTTGTATAGCTACATATTTGATGCAATAGTGCATTTTATGTATCTTTACTTTACCATAACGTATCATTCTTCTGTGTTCTATTATCACCCTGTGCTGTCTTAGTGCCTCAAGGTACTCAATTACGCTCATTTACACCTCGCGCAGTTTTTTGCAGTTTTCTCTTTGTTCATTGGTCTCTTACCTTGAGTCCCTCCCTATCAACCTTTGCAATAGTGCATTTTATGTATCTTTACTTTACCATAACATATCGTTTCTTTGTGTTCTATCATCGTTATCTACTGTCTTTATGCCTTAAGGTACAACACAGCAATAAACAATAGTCACTACATTCGTTGCCTGTTTTTCCCTGTTTTCTTTTTAGCAACAAAGCCCCGATTCCCTGTTTTCCATGCTTCCTTGTGCAGTCGTTCACCACCTTCTTCGCTCTATACCAGTTTTTTCTTTGTTCATTGGTCTTTTAGAGCCTATCGTTTGTCGCCTTTTTTCGATGTTTCGTAGCATAATCTACGCTTTTCATCGCTTTTTGCGCCCTAATGTGCTTTTTTCGCTGTCTTTACGCCCCTATACGATTTGAGAGTTGAGTGGGTGGGACTCAAGTTTCCTCACGCCATCCCAAGCAACCGCTCTGCCTTCTCGACACTGATCCCTGTGCAAGTGCCCCTTGGCGTTTCCAAGAGTACCTTATCAGTTGGGAACAGGGCATCGGTGTTTGTGATTTTGCACACCTCGCCCCTATAGGTGATTTCCTTTCCGATCAGGTGCAGTCCCCTCGGCTTTACCCGTTCGCCAGTTTTCGTATCTATCTCACACCAAACCATTTTTGGTCTCCTTTACGCCGTTTTGATATGCTTGTACTCCCTGATAGGCCCACGATAAAGACAAACTGGGGGAGATTGCCCTCGACCTTGCCAAGTCTCAAGAACGACCGTAACCCAGTCGGCTTTGGCTTGCTCGTTGTAGTAGGCATAGCAACGGACGCAGCCTTCCCAACTTGCACAGATCGTCCGTTGGCCGCTTTCCTTACTCCCTCCTCGTGATGCCTCTCCTCTGTTCCCTTGAACCGTACCGTAAAAGTGTGACATTTTGCCCTCCTTATGCCATGCACTCAAGGTAGATCGACGCTCCCTCTACGGTGAATTCCTTGACACATTCCCAAACCGCGTGGCCACAATGTAGACAGAACTCGCGCCTGAAAAGCTCAAAGTCTTTCACCTGTGAAAAGTCCCCTGCTATTCGTTCGATCCTTTCGAGCGCGTCTTGGTCATCCCTAGCAGGGAATCGATACTCATGACTGCACTCCATGCCGTTTGGCCACCAGATGAAACCTACCACGCGAGCTTTGTACTCTTCCACTTTTCACCCCCTGTGTTTTGGTTTGCTGACTGTGGCTCCTTGGTTGGGCGCGATCCCCTATTCCTCGATAAGTTGATCATTACAGACTGGACAACGCCCATCCGCTGTATGTCCAACACCAAAGCGGCAGAGGCCATGATCGATCAATTCGTCGATTGACCAAATCTCCAACTGTCCGCAGTCTGGACAAATCACGCTTTCGGCCTCGCCATCTGCGATGTCATTCCAGTCGCAGATTCTGTGTAGTATCGGACGGTCCTTGTCTCTTGGCATTTTGCCCTCCCCTTGCGCTTCTACAGAGCATCGCATCCCCTCGTTCACTTTGCCCTCCCCTGATGGATTCTCAAGCCGATATATCCCCCAGAGCGATATTGTTCCCTGGCCTCCATGAATTCCCTCATGGCCTTGTTGTAGAATATCACGTAGGGGTTGTCTTCAGAGAATACCACGAATTTGCTCCCTGGTGGTATGTCGTCATGGCCACAAGCCTGCTGCCACAACTGCGCGACTACGGCTCGTAACCCTGCGATATACTTTTGGCCTGTCCGATTGATCTCCTCTTGCTTGCTCATTTTGCCCTCCTTGTTTCGCCGTTTTCGTCGCCCTATGGTTGCCCCTGGGTTGCCCCTGGGTTGCCCCTGCCTGGCCCCAGCCTCGACTTGACCGATTATGGCCTCGGCCACTTGACCTATTATGACCGAGGCCATATGGCTATTCCACGACTATACTTGTGAATTCGGTTCCGTAGGTGCGATTGATACACTCCAGGATCGCAGCCTTCTTTGCTCTGACTGCCTTCTTCGTAGTGATGCGCAAACCGTAATAATGCCAAGTCTCACAATCGAGGCAGTCGATCAATGTCCGCAGTTGTAGTATAACCTGCGTGGGCTTGGCATAGTTGATCAATGATCCGACGTGATACTGCCGATTCATGTTGCCCTCCTCATCTTCAGAATCATCGCCAAGTTCCGCAAGGATACCCAATCCTGCCTCGCCATCTGACAGCGAGGATAGTCCTCGCAGCCTGGACAAGTGTAGGGCTGGAAGGAATCGTAGCAGGCTTTGATGGCGTCCTTCCTCGCCCGTTCCTCTTGTAGCCTGGTCGTCGATGTTAGCATTCTAGTCTCCTATCCAATAACTCGTTAAGTTCCTGTGCGGCTGTTGCGCTGATATAGTTCCATCGAAGTGCCCAACCGATGCGATTGATGCGCTGTTGTCTTGGGAGACGCATTATCTCGCTCCACCATGCCATCGTGCCATACGCTGTTATGTATCCTTGTCGTTCAGTCATTCTGATAGCCTCCTACGCTTTCTGGTTGTTGTAGATATTGCACTCTAGAGAATCGGTGAGCGCTTTCTCAAGGGCAACAGGGTTATGTGGTATGCGGTCATTCTCTATGTCTGCAATTATGTTGCCCAAACCCTCAAGAAAGGCTCCTACTTGTCGATGCAAACGTTGTTTGCCCTCTTGCTCTTTTCGTGCGACTTCCCAACAGGCGGTGCGTATTGCCCATAAGCTTCTGTTCATTCTGTCAGCCTCCTAGTCCCAAACTACGTGGCCATAATGATGCTCTCGTGCCCATCGTTCTGCTTCTTCTGTAGCATAGGTTCTACGATGTGCCATTTCTGCTGTAGTATAGGGTTTGCCAGAAATGTCGATCTCCCACACCGTGATCCACTTCTGCTCACGATTGCAATATGTCAAGATCAGAAGCGAGTAACCATCTTTCGCCTCCCAGTGTGCATGAAGATCGAAGTGCCTCTTCATTCTGTCATTCTCCTCACCGTCTCTTGTCCAGGATGTAGTACTTCCAAGTATCTCCATCCTACCCGCTTCACGACTAGCCGGATGTCGTTTGCCATACCGACGATTCGTTTGACCTTCCATGTATATCCTCTAGCGTGTACTTGATCGCCGATATGGTACTTGGTCATCTTGTCAGCCTCTTGATTCCAGACTGGAGAGCGTATGCTGCGTTGAGTAAATAACCGTGTGCTGATATGATGGAGACCATCGCATCGCTGCGTTCAAGCCCATTGTCGTTGGTGCTGGTCTTGAGTTTGCTCCAGACTATTTCCAACTCATCTGCTACAATGTTGATCTGTTTGACCGCGTGATTGAGTGTCCTCTGCTCTTCCTCGTTCATGGTTTCTCCCCCGTTTCTCTGTTTCGCTGGCCTACGGCCAGTATAGCATAGCAATAGGCCTATGTCAATAGTCTATACGTAAATTCTGCGTAAAGACCATTTGACATATTATACTGCAACATACTGCAAACGACTATACTCGCAGACGTGGGATCGGTGCTTCGTTATGTCAATGAAGCGGTGTGATAGACTACAATATACCATAGCCAACTATAAACGCTGATAGCAAATTATGTCAAGTGGCCGAGTCCGTACTACAATAGGCGCAGGACTATGATACTCCACTGGTTACTGTTGGCTATCAGATATTGCAGTATTGTATCGTTGGCTGGTGCAAGATTCATCGACAATTCTAGCGTGGAGGGGATTGTAGAGGCTACTCGATATGGTTATGTCTATGAGGGTGCAAGATTCGTTGCATTGATGGTATCGGTGGTGGGT
>Ga0307379_10004715_pt1 | contig 19317 bp, 23 predicted proteins | sample UN2MG_FD_202237 | JGI IMG/M metagenome (GOLD analysis project Ga0307379, IMG submission 202237) | Soil microbial communities from Risofladan, Vaasa, Finland - UN-2 | ecosystem: Environmental > Terrestrial > Soil > Coastal area > Acid sulfate soil | place: Finland: Risofladan, Vaasa | collected... | reverse complement strand
CCCGGCTTTCGGCGTTGGAGTTCCGCTAGGGCCAAAGACACCTCTTCAGTGGGATTCACCGCATCATGTAAGAGCACTAACCCACCGGGTCTGACAAGCGGCGAGTACATCTCCCAGTCCTGAAGGACGCCGGCCAGACTGTGGTCGCCGTCAATGTGGAGTACGTCTACCTTCTTACCCTTGAGGAGCCCCTGCAACTCAATCAGGGTCAGCGGGGCATGGGAATCCCTTGCGATCCACTCAACCTGGTGGCCCTCTCCAGTCAATTCCTTCTCGGCGGTCGCCCGCGAATTGTTCGGACTGTTGTCAATGCCTATCAGGTGCGCGCGTTCAGCACAGACTGGCGCAACCGCATAGAGCCAACCGCCGCGCAACGAGCCGACCTCCACAACCACAGTTGGCCGCAGTTCTGATAGACGCTCCCAAAGCACGGCCATTTCGCGCCAGAGCTGGGCGGCAGGAACACCGTAGCGGCGGCCGACATTCAGTCTCGCCGCCGCTTGCTCCATACACGTTTCCGATCGAATCGGTTCTCCATGACGCTCCAAAACACTCTCCAGAGCACTCACGACTCGTTCGGGAAGAACGTTCTTCATACAATGACAATCCTTGCAAGTCGTCCATTCCGGCCAGAAGATGCAGGGACGACAGCTCTCCGGGGCAGCCAAGACTGTAACACTACTGTGCCAGGGGCCATTCTGGAGACTCGTAGTTGGACCGTAAATCAGCACCGACGGGGTCCGCACGGCCGCAGCCACATGACTCGGGCCGTTGTCCACACCAACGTAAGCATCGGCCTGCTGTATGATAGACGCCATTTCGAGAGGCGTTGTTTGACCTATAAGGTCCAACCCAAAGGGGATTACCCAGTCCGGCTTCTTCACCCCGACGAACACCAATGGGGTGCGCCTGTCCCAGAGTTCGACGAGCCTTTCCCAGTGCGGCCACCGTCGCTTTGTCCATGACGGTCCATCTGTACAGTCCATTCCCACAACGACATAGTGTGTCGGCAACTCGAATCGTGTTGAGGCCGGAATACGAAGCCTACACGAAGGCAAGGGTCCGCCATAACTAAGCGCTCGCGCGCCCTCAGCGTTCCGGTATACCTCATGGGGCCACCCCCCAGAACGACCGGGTAAGACAACATCTATCTTGTCCGCCTGATTCTGAAGAATTGCTCGCTCTCCGGGGAACGCTGCCGAGGTGGCAATGTCACACTCTGCGAGGTCAGGTAAATGGTTAGTTGCCGTCTCAACCCACGGTTCCCGCGTCAACAAGTCGGGATAACCACTTGCCATTCTGCGGACAGGTCCAATTGTGAGCGGCACCCCCGTCATCTCATAAAACGCTTTCATCGCGGGAACAGCCATAATCAAGTTCCCCAGGCCGATGCCTGTCATAAACGCCGCGCCCCGCAAGGTATAGCCTAGGGCGTACTCCATTTGTTCCGCTATATTTTCCGGCCCGCAGCTGTGCCGTATCCACCAGTTGGTCCACTTGGCCCGCGCCACTTGGTCCACACGCGGCGTGCAGGCTATCTCGTGCCACTGAGTCGGTTCCGCAAACACCCCCAAGCCGCTGTGCCAGCCGCGGCCGCATGCTACAACGGGCAAACCCCGCAGCACCGCCTCGTTCGATACGGTGCTCGTGATGATGACGCTGTGCTTGGCATACCGCAGGAGGCGAGTGTTCAGATGCGCGATGCCCTCGCCTTCGATGAAGCTCACCGACCCCGGCGGCAGCGACACGTCTTGTATCTTCGACCGCTTCCACACAACCCGCTGGCCCGCCGCCGCCAACGCCTCATGCGCGGAGTTGACCCACGCTTGGTACGTGGGCGCCGGTAACCGGGAGAGGTGGTTGGAATACTGGATGTAGACCAGCACGTAACCAGGTTCAGTGCCGGGCACCGGACCCAGTTGTCCCGCGATCTCCCATTCTTTCTCCATGTAGTCCCGGTAGTTGACAAGCTGCTCATCCGCCCGCCCCCAGTTCACGGTCTCGGGCAACCGGCCCCAGGCTCTACGAATAGATGGGTTGCCGTCGCTCTGGTACGCATCCACGGCGAACGTGTGGTAGTGGTCGAAGTAGCCCCAATCTATCTGTGCAGGGATGATGTCGTTCTGGTAGCACCAAGCGCACGCTTTCCTCCACTCGTCATTAGTGAACAGGACGCCCGACTCTTCCCACCGCATGACGACTGTGGGCCTTGGGTCACACTCATTCACGAGACGCGGCACACCCCACATCGCCTCATTGGAATCGGCCCGCTGCTCAGAGACCTGCCATCCCGCTGCGCTCAAGTGCCCCAATATCTCCGCAGTCGGCCCTGCACGATACGAAGGGTCGCGCAGAAGGAGCAGTCTGCGCTCAATCGCAATTGGTCTACGGTTCTTCTTTGGTTCTTCCCGGTACGGACACACCTCGTAGCAATACGCCAGTGGATAGCCCCCTTCTGGCATCCCGACCTTGCCCGTCTCGTGCACGCAGAGGCAGTACTGTCGCTTCGGGAGAGAGTCCCTGCCTACCCTTCTGCCGTATTCCGCGTAGACGCAGGAAACACGGGTCCTGCCTCCGTCATCAGTCCGCTTGCCGGTCACCCTAGCGAGTTGCTTGAAATCGGGCAATTCCACGCTCCATTAGACCACGTAAACGTCTATCTCGTCTGGACAGTCCTCGCAGTCGTTGTAAAGGATGCTGTAAGTCCCCTGCGGGTACATCGTGATCGGCTTCAGCCAGTAACAGCGCTCGCCGTTCGGATGCTCCACCCAGAACACCCAAGTGTTCGGGTCTGTGGCTGCATTACACTGTATCACACCCCACTCGCATGATGGTGCATTACCCAGCCATCCACACATACCATCTATCTTGGACATCTCCAACAGGGTGCAGTCGCAACCAGCATTGGCGGCACCGACCGTAGCCGGATATGACGGGTCATCACAGATACCCAACCCTCCACAGCCACCAGAGCCCGGACTGCTAGGCGTCGGCGTAGGCGTAGGCGTCGGCGTAGGCGTCGGCGTAGGCGTAGGCGTCGGCGTAGGCGTCGGCGTAGGCGTAGGCGGTGCTGACGGTGACGGTGGCCACGGCGGGGACACCGGCGTAGGTGTCGGCGTAGGCGTAGGCGTCGGCGTAGGTGGTGCTGACGGTGACGGTGGCCACGGCGGGGACACCGGCGGCGGAGGCGGCGGAGGTGGCGGGGGCGGCGGAGGAGACACCGGCGGCGGAGGACTAGGGGCGTTTACCAGGGCATAGGCGAATCCAGACATCTACGATCTCTCCGCTACTAAGTGCAACATCACTCGCTCGATGGTTGTAGCCGAATCCACATTGGCGATGATGCAATCGCCTGCGCTGAGCCGTGGACTCCAGCCGCTGAGCGTCGTGTCCTGGGCCGATTGCGCATTGTTTATCAGGGGCTCGTTGGCCCCGCATATCGAGTTCGCGTTGGTCGGCGGGTAGGAGGCGTAAGGCAGCACCCACAAGTCTATCTTCACACTACCCACCTGGTCTGCCAACTCTGTCCACTGTGTCAGCACGCAGTCGTACGGCACGTAGATTTCTGCCTTTGTGCCAGCGGTCAGCGCTACACCGCTGTGGTCGTCTATCTCGCGCCACATCTCCCAATTTGAGAGCTTCATCAAGCCTTGATTCAGGGCCATGAACGCGCGGCGTATCTGGGGTTCACCCACGCCTTCAGGAATGATCGTCTGTATCATCAGGCCACTCTCGTCTTGCCCACAGGCCGCACCACGCCCACCAGTTGCTCAATCGCCCAGCGTCGGCCCTCTCCGTTCGACAGTCTCACGACTGCTGAAGCGCCTCGTGCCCGTGGCCGCACTGTCGTCTGCAACCCCTCACCGTCCCACGTCCCACTGAGGAACGCGCTTGCCTTTGCAACTTCCTCATGCGAGCGAGCTACCCGCACTTCGTAGTCAATGTCGCCTGACCCCTCCGGCACCGTGGCTATCAACTCGTATAGGAGGCCGTCGTGATACTCGTCGCCCGCCAGTCGGACCGGGGGAAGGAGGACGTAACTGGTAATCGCGTAGCCATCATCCGTGTCATGCAGGGCCTCGTATCCCCTGATGTAGCCATCTTTGCCGCCGACTAACATGCGTCGTTGCTCCATGATCTCCGTCTGGAAGTTCAGCACTGCCAGTGGCCCATGCAGGTCGTTGTGGCTGTCCGGCAAGAATGAATCCAGCCGAACGTCATAGAAGAAGTGTGAATTGTCAGCCACGCTCTTTCTCCGTTGTGTCCACTACTGCGGCTCTGGTGAAGGACTCGGACTCGCTTCGGGGCTGCTGCCGAGCCCCACGTAACTACCCACCGCTCCAGCCGCTATCGGTGCAAGGTAGATATGCACGCCCTTCTGCTGGTCGTCCCACTCCAATAGAACCTCATGCGTCGCGGGGTTGAGTCGCATCAGTTCATGGGGCAACTTCTCTGTGGACAGTGGCTCAGGTCTGCCCGTAGCCCCCGGCGGCAGTCGGTACAGGCCATCAGCACTCAGAAAGTAGAACTCGCCGGAAGGCCCTTGGCACCAACTCTTAGCACCCACAATGCCCACGTCGTAGCTCAAGGCGTCCAGGGTGCCGCCCCACGCAGGATCGCCCCTCATCACCCAGAGAGACCCCTTGCAACCGAACACGAGGAAGTCGTCTGAGAATGGGATGAGCGCGGTTATCACATCACCCACCTTGCCAGCATCAGAGTTCGCTCCACTTACCGCCCTACCAGCATCGGTTGGGTCTTCGGGGAGGTAGTCCCAGTCGTAGGCATCCCCTGACCTCGATGCGAACCAGATGTGAGGGTCGTCATCAGGCCCAGCCAGAATCATTCGGTCGCGGTACGTGCAAATCAGATGACAGCCGGTCGGCACCTGCCCCTGGGTTGCCGTGGCTGCCCAAATGCTTACGGTGTTCTCTGCCGGGTCGTATACTTTGGGAGCCCGCTCAATTCTGTACGTGCATGTGCCAGCCCCACCCGCCGAGGCTGCCAGTGTGACCATGCTCGCCGCGACCGAATCAATCTGGTAAGTCCCGTCCACAACAAGGCCCAGACCGTCGCTGATGACCACCACATCATTGTCCGCGTCAATGCCGTAGCTCGTCCAGTCTGTAACTTCACCCGGATGCGTCAACTGTAGGCCCGTCGCGTCAATGGTCCCGCTTGTGCCGATAATGCGCGGTGGGTCCCAGTCCGCGATGTATAGTTTCTGATGATGTTCGGCTGCGAGAACCAAGTGCTTGTCGGACAACCGGGCCGCCACGCCACTGATCTCGCTCATCTCGCCGATCGTGCGGTCTGCATATATTTTGGTTCCCGCACTGGCAACCAGGTAAGTACGTCTACGTTGTGTGCCCAGCCCGCCTACCGGCGTGCCCTGCACCCGGATTACATCTGCCAAACACAGACCTGTTGGGTAGGTTCCTATCGTTGACAGGCGGAAGCCGATCCGCTTACCGCTATGCGCGGCGATGTCAGCCGACACGAGCAGTTGGTCCTGCCACGAGCACTGAATGTTGTCCGCGTTGACGAGAACCTTGAACCAACCCGCTGTCGCAGAGCCCGTGCTTCCGGGTGTGAACGCATACAGTGTTGGTAGCCCGCCGCTGAAACTTGTCAATCTCCCCGAGTAAGCCCCGGTGTCGCCCGTCAGTGTGATCTGAGCAATGATCCCTTCATCCGTGGCCTCTGGGTCATCATCGTCCATCCTGGCGAAAATCCAGTAGTCGCCCCAATGCTGGCCACCGTAAGGCACTATCCGCACCTCAATCAGATATGGATAGGCCGTCGAGAACTCCAGTTGGTCGCGGACCGATGCGGATGTCTGACGCTCAACTAGTGCCCCGCCAATGACTATCTTGGTAGGGGACTGTAGGAGCGTAGGCCACCATGTCGCGTCATTCCACCCCGGCCCCAAATCTGAGCCGTCGCGGTTGAATTCGTCAGACCAGTAGTAGTAGTAACCACCGGCAGTCGTGCCTACACTCGTAACCTGTGCGAGCATTCTGAGGGGGGAACCGTCGCCGAGCTCTTCCGCGAACGCCTTGACGAGTCCTGGCCGCTGCCCACCGCGCGCCCGACCCTCAATCGTCTCATAGGCCCGCACGTTCAGCATGTCCGTCGTCGTGTACGGCGGCTGAGCGCGGTACGAGACGCTTCTGTCAAGCCCACCGAGCGGAAACGGAAATTGAATTATGGACTTCTTCGCCATCTATTACCCGGCCCTTGCAGAACAGCATACAGTGCTTCTCGGGCCATCCGCCGTCGGGCATGCCGTCCGATGCGACGGGATGAGAACAGACCCACTGCTGCCGGCACTTCCCGCAACCAGTCTTGGTCGCCTTGCCCGGACTCGCGTAGTCGCACGGCGGCCGCTTACCCGTCTCGCGCACCGACACGGCGATCTCGCGCGCCCTCTCCTTGAAGTCACTTTGCAACAGCAAGGCCAAGGTCCTTGAGCACCTGTGTCTGGAGCGCGTCGGTCATGTGGCCTGCGACAACCATCTCGCCCAGGGCGGCCTTCATCTCCACCGCGTCAGCCATGCGGTCGATGAACGGCTGTGTGCGAGCGATGAAGCCCGTGGACACTTCCTCTATGCGCGCCTTTTCCTCAGCGGCAAGTTCGGCGTCCGTCTTGGCCTTGACGCCCACCCACCGCGTCTGCGGGCAGTTTGATTCGGGACCGTCCATGAAGGCGTCGTTCATCTCGACCATCGGGTCGCCAATAGCGTCAACGCCCTTGTGCTTGCAGCGCGACCAGTTCCAGAGCGGGCAGTGTCGGTAGCCCGTACACGCGCGGCACACAGCGTTCCGTGCCAACTTTAAGCCGATCCCCATCTGTTCACCCCCTAGTCCGTGTAAATGTCTGCCGTCCCGGCACAACCGCACTCCCCGTCGTATATCGTAAAGGTGCCTTGTGGGTACGTTGAGAGTACCTTGCGAGCCTTGCACCATTCCCCATAACCGTTCTGTCCCGACCAATCCCACACATCGGGGTTTGGCACCGTATCACACTTGACCTGATTGCCTGGGTTGCCCCACACACAGTTGGCGCGGGCCATTGCGTTGTTCGTTATCTCGCAGCCCTCGTTGGTATGGTATAGGTTCGCCGGGTAGCCAGCGGCGCACGTGCCAAGTGCGGCACAGTCTGCTGGTGGGGGAGCTTCACCGCCGGCCGTGCCATTACTGTGACCAGCGCCAGTCAACATGAGGTGCATGGCATGAAGAACCACCAGTATCATCAGCCCCTCCCCTTACACATCAACGATCGCGTAGACCACCACGCCGTCGAAGTCACTGTTGACGCTCAGTGTCGCCTGAAGCTTCTTGTTGGTGCTGCACTTGACCCACGGCGCGTTGGCGTTCGGGCTGATGGGCAACACGAAGCCGCCAAGAGCCGCTATCGGCATGACACCGGTCCACGACGTTGGCGTGTCGTCCAGCAGCAGGATCGTGCCGTCTGCGCAGGTCGTCCCTGCCAAGCCGTACACCCATATCTGCTTGCTCGCACCCGGAGCCGCGAGAATGTCCCGCGTCCCGTTCATCGCCAGATTGACCGCAGCCGCCACGTACGTTGTGCCTTCACCCATGTGAGCGTTCAATGCGGTAATCAGCACGTTCAGCGCCGTGAGCGTCGTGGCGAGACCCCCGGTGTCGGCATCCATCGTGGTAAGGATCGCTATTGCGTCGTCGTCCCGCGTACGCAGGTCGCCGGTCGCCGTCAACTGCGTCTGGGCATCCATAGCGTCAGCTTCGGCGATGTTGACCCTCGTATCTCTCCTCGAACTTAGGGCCATCTTTCTTCCTCCTTCTAAGAATCCTGGGGAGAACTCCAAGGCTCCCCCCAGGGTGTTATCTGTCAATCGCCGACTTACGAACGGTCCGCCAGGATGCGTACGAAGTCAATGTCCAGGTTCTGCGTGGTCGCCCCACCGCTCTTGGTAAGGAACATCGCGGGCTGTAGGCCCGTGGTGACGGTGGACAGGTCGAAGACGACGGCAGGAAGAACGCGGGCATACGCCCCCGCACCAGTCGCGTCCAGGTAGAACTTGACCGCGGCTTTGGTGCTGAAGTCTATCTTGAGCGAGCACCAGACATCGTTGCCCAGGTTGATGGTGGAATCCTGGTCGTCCAGGCGAGTCGCGGTGTCGTCGCTCTCGCAGTCAATGTCCTGGTTCCCGTCAACGCTGATCCACGCGCCGATCGTCAGGCTGGCTGGCGCGTCGTTCTGGTCGCCGATCATGCCGATGACGATCTCGTCAACTGCGGTCAGCGTAGGCGCCCTGAACCGGCACTCGAACGTGAGCAGCTGGTCAATGTCGAAGCACAACTCGTTGCCGAAGTCGATGCCGATAGCCTCTGCCTCGTCGTCGGCGGCGTGGGTGCAAGCCAGCGCCCCGGCGTGCTGGTCGGCAGACGGGCCGAGTGTTGGCGCGCCCGCCGCGCTCGTGTCGATAAGTACCCACGGCGGAGGCACCAACGCATGGGTGAACGTGGTGCCGAGGAAGTCGTCGAAGAACTCCACGACGCTTTCGCTCGGAGACAACCCCGCCAACTCCGCTATGGCCGCTTCGGCAGTCGCACCGATTAGATGCCCTGCCGAGTCCTCCACGCCCACCAGGGACGCGCCCGCGCCAGCCGCCACTGCACCCAAGCCGACGGGCAGCGCATACCACGTAGCGGTCGTGATGCTGCCGTAGTTCACGTATGCAAGGTCCGCCAACCCGGAACCGTCCGTGTGAACAAAGAGGGCTCCCGGTGCCCATCCTTCAATCCCGTTGCCAACAGTCGTGCCGAACCCCAAAGGCCGACCCTCTGGACCATTGAACAACGAGTACGTAGACGCGATCTTCGCGTTCTCCAACAGTTCCATCATTCGCAGAATCATCAGAACCCCCTTTGTCCAGTGTGGGGCGCGACGTGCCAAGTCGGTCCCCGGCCCACATCTGGCTCTCAAGTGTGGCTAAGGCACAAAATCACGCTGAGCCATAAGGCCCATACGTATCTCCCTCGTAGGTGGCGGAGTGACTGCTGCCAAGTGAAACCGCCTGTGCATCAGAGGCGTCGCCGTTGTAGCCGAGCGTGGGCGGTGCGAAAGCCTGCCTGTCCGCCGATACGCTCGCGGCCAGCCTCTCAGCGAACGCCGCAGTGTGGACGCCCGCCTCGTCGTCCCCCCGAAGTTCCGCCACCTTCAGACAACTCTCCAACAGCGTCTCCGCGTGCGCCATCCCGCCCAGCGGGTACGGGTAGGTCGTACTGAGCTTGATGGTCAGAATATTGCGGCGGTATTCGAGCGTGTAGATGGCATCGGGCTCAGGGTAGACGATGAGCTCAAAGCGCTGGCCCGTTGTGCCTGTCGGAGCCTTTGGCCGCACTGCGACATACTGCGGCTTGCCCGTCGTGTTCGTGGTGGCGCGGAGTAATGCCCTCACCTGCCCCTCACCGCGCACCATTACAGGCCACCGCCGCGTTGTCGAGACGATGGTCAACCTGTCCCCTATCAGGCCCCCGAAGTCATCCGGGAGGTCATAGTCTACGTCGCCGATCCCCGTATCCAACGTAGTCACGGGCGAAAGGAAACTCCAGACGTGCGCCTCCCTTTCCCCCGCCAGTGGCGGCGGGAATAGGAACTGCCGGTAGCCGCTCTGCACGATGAAGTCGCACTCGGCCACTTCAGCATCGCTATAGGTCGCTGCGGTCCTACCGTAGCCCAGGAAGTTACCTACCTCCCAGAACAGTTGCGCGTATCCATAGGACAGCGTAGACTCAGCCATCAGGTGCCCCCGGCACAGGTTCGGGCGGGACAGCAGCAACAATCTCCGCCTTCTTCTCCTTCAACGTCTTACAGTCAGCAAGCAAGATCGCAAGCCAGGCGTACGGAAACTCTCTCTGCTTCCCCATGCGGCTGAGCAACAGTTCCGCCTGGTCAACCCTGGTCCTGACCTCTTGCGAGATCACCTCGTCTGCCTCGACCTGGAACATCCGCTCCAGGCCCTTCTTGTGGTTTCTAAGCATCTCCCACCTCTCTTTCTCTCTTATGAGAGGGCGCATGAGAGCCACTGTGGCCCCCATGCCCCAATCACCTGTTCATCATCTGCGCTGGGCAACACGCACCCAGTCAATGTCGATGTTCTTTGCAACACCCGCACCGTCATGCACACCGATGAGAACCGCAAGCTCCTCACCGTCCGGGAAGTCGGTCGCTGCGCTGACCTTCAGGCCCCTGTTCACGTCCACACCCGTAACCGCGGCCGTTAGAGGCTCTTCCACACCGTCGATGTAGTACCGAAGGTACTTCTCATCGAACCAGAAACCGAGCTTGTACCATGTGGTCGCCACCAGCGTTGCGGCTGCGGCTTTCGGGATGATCCCGGTTGCCCCAGCAAGCCGATAGACGCAGTCAAGCGTGGCGGGCGCGGCAGTGTCGGCATGGAACCCGACGAAGTCCTTGCTCGCCAAAGCCGCAGTATCGTTAGCAAGCGTGTCCGCTGCGGCCAGCCCTTCTTCTGACATCCCGACGAAGGTGCCCACGTCGGTGATGGAGTTGATGCGCACGCGCGCCTCAAACCACATCTCTTTCGGCGTGGTCGTGTAAATCTTGACGCAGCCCGCTTCGTTGTTGCCGCTGGTCAAGTACCCCTCGTCATTGTCGGCTCCCGTCGCACCCACCTGTATGACTCCGCCAACTTCCGTCGCCAAGCAGGTGCAGGTATCGTTGGTGCCGGCCACGAGCCAGCCCCCCGTGTCCTCAAGGAACAGCATGAACTCCTCGTACATGTGGTAGCCCACACTCGGGTCTACTATCATGTCCGCGACAGGACAGTTGCCCCATATCGACGGGCTGGGGCCATTGTCCGTCTCTCCAAGGTAGAAAACCTTTGCCATCGTCTCAATCTCCGAAAGCGAATTCTCTAGTTGTCAAGACACGAAGCCGCTAGGCTCAGTGCCACGTCGACTTCGCCAGCAACATGCACCTGCGCGGATCGTAGCAGACGAAGTTGTAGGAGCTGTCCAGGAACGACTCCAAGACGTTGTGCGCCAGAGCGTTCTTGGCGAGCGGTGTTTCCGTCATGTACGCGCCGCTCAGGAAGATGGTCTTGAACACGCCCCAGTCAATACCCACAACCGGGTCCGCCGTGGAATCGTTGTCCTGAAGGTAGGGCACATACGCCACCGGAACGCGCCTGAACAGCGTGAGGCCGTCCTTGCTCGCTATGTCGTTGCCCAGACTCTCGTTCTGAGCCTCAAGCGACTCCTCCAGCGGTCCGATCACGTCGTAGTTGGTGTAGTAGCCATACCTTGCCCCCGTGGAGTACCCACCGATGGGGGCGTTCTCAATCGTAGGCTTGAACGCGCACATCGTCGCGGCCTTGCGCCACTTCCGTATCAGGTCAATCTTGGATACGGCAGCGTAACAGGCCGTGTAGTTCTTCCAGCGCGGGTACGTGGTTCGGTTGATCGCGGCCGGGCCAGCGGCGAAGTTCGTATTGTTCCCGCCGTTGAAGCCCTCTGTCGCGTTGTAGACGAGCCAGTACTTGAGACCGAACGGCGTATCCTCATCCGTGCTGGAATCGGGCTCGCCCCAGAAGTTTTCCTCCATGAGCTTCGTAAAGCCGACAGCCTGCTGGTACCTCTTCACCTTCACGAAGTCGAGAATCTTGGCAGGCGTCCGATTCATGAGAATCTGGCGTCTGTCAATCGCGTATCCGCTTACGTTGTGCCGCCACGGAACGGTGCCCGTGATGGTCCCGTCTTCCTGATTGACGTTATCCACGTCGAACAGGCCGACGTTGCGAGAGTTGTTGTCCCCGTTCGTCAGCACGTTGAACTGAATCGCCAAGCCCGAGTCGAACCCAACGCGGTTCTTCTTCATCAACTGAGACAGGGCGACGTGCTCTTGAAGGTCACTCGTAAGGTCCGTGAGCTTCATCTTGCCCAGGTTCTTCTGGGTCGTATTCACCAGATCGGTGATGTCCTCTGCGGTCAGAGTAGCCATCGAAAATCTCCCTCTTTGATTTGCGTGTCCCTAAACATCTAACGACAGTCCGACTTAGAACTGGTCGGGCTCTGCTGTATCCTCAGTCAGGCGCTTGTCCCGCATCTCTGTGGATAGCGCCCGCAAGGCGCGAACGTCCGCCGGCAGCGCCTCATCAACCCTGCGCTTCGTCGGACGCGCAATCATCTGGCCCTTCTGCTTGTCCAACTGGCCCGCGATCTTCTTGCGCTCCTGCGTGGCGATTGTGTCGCCGAACTGAGTCCGTAGAGCCCTCTGGAACAGCGTAGAATCCGGTACGTCCCGGCCCATCTGCTCGTAACCGGTTGATAGAACGTCCATCGTTTCGAGTAGCTTGAGCCTGTTGGCGTACTGCTCGCCTCCTCGGTTGAGTTTGGACAGCGGCTCTTTGCCGAGTAGGTCCGTATACTCATCCCCGAGACCGGCAAGACGAGCATCAAACTGCTCGTTCTGCCTCTCTATCTGCTGTTCCTCCAACTTTGTCAGCGCACCCTTGAGCTCAGAGCGCACTTGCGCCATCTGGCCCGCGTAATGCGCATTCATGCCCTGGAGCGCCTTGACTACTTCGGGGTCGTACTCATCCCCCTCAAGGACGATCTTGTAGGCATCTTCCGCCGGTGGCGCTTGTACCTGCTCCTCAGCCGCAGCCGGCGGGGCTTCCTTCTGCCGCCCAAGCAATTCTGCCCGGCGGTCAACGTCACCGAGCGCTCGTTCCAGCAGCCCGGCTTTGCCAAGTTCCTCGGCCAACTCACGCGAGTAGCCAAGACTCTCGGCTTCATCCAGAAGGCCTTGCTCAACTTCCGGCTCGGGCTCCTGGGTAGCGGCGTCGGCTACCTTCTCTTCGACGCCTTTTGTCTCATCGCCGCTCGGAATCTCTTCGTCATCAAGCGGCTCTTCGATCGCGTAAGGATTCTCCGGTTCTGTTACCGGTTCCGCAGCGGGCTCCGAAACTAGAGCCTCTTCCGTCTGGACCGCATCCGCAGCCCTCTCCTCTACGACTGCCTCTTGCTTAGGCATCTCTCTTCTCCTTAGGGATCACCGTATCCCCCGTTCTTGTCGTGAACCCCATAGGCCCGGCAGTAATTCTTCCGGTGACTAGGGCTCGTCCACTCCACCCGGCCATCGGGTAGAAAATCTGTCGGCACCCCGTGCCGTTTCGCGCTCTCTACCGCCTCTGGTATCTGGTCTGGATGCACCCCCATAGCGTCGGAGTACATCGGCCATCCGGTGGTTGACTTGCATACTTTGTGTTCGGCCCCAAGGTCCCTGATGCACGGCGATTCGCACTTCTGGCAGTAGACCGGTTTACGCCTGTCCTTGATGGCCCGTGTCTTGACGACTTTCGTGTCGCACTCAACACACATGAAGCAGTACTGTGGCATGATGCCCTACTCCTATGACTTCAGAATCATGACCAGGACTGCACCGATTGACGCGACCAGCCCACCGCACAATCCCCACACCCCCGCCTTGACCTTGAGCGCTGCTATCTCGCTGCGCAGGACCGTCTGGTTCTCGCAAAGCGTCCCGACCTTGGCATCAAGTCTCTCTATTGACTTCAGGACGTACTTGCCCCATTCAGGCCAACCGTTCGTGTTTGGCGGCATCTTTCCTATCCTCTTAGAGTCCTGGTTTCGTTGCTGCTCTAGCCTCTGCGCCCTGGACGCCAGCGCCCATGAGCGTCTGTGCAAACGCCGCGTCCTTGCCCATCCGCGTTCCGGCTGACCGATTGATCCTCACGTTCTCCCGCCTCGTCACGGGCGACTGCCGCATCGGGTTGCCTATCGCCTGGTGTTGCTCGGCCAGTGAGGGCGTCGTGAAACTCACGAGTTCCGCGATCTCCGGCATGTTGCTGTACTTCGCCAGCGACCGCAGGTACTTCTCAACTTCCGGCATTACGCCCTGCGCCTGTAACAGGGGCAGGATGGGTATGATGTCCTGTGCCCATATCTGCCGCAGCATCATTAGGCGCTGGGCGGGCGCCCGATACTGCATGGAACAGGGTTCAATCGAGATGTTGTAGTCGAGGAAGTCGCCCTCTCTCGTCTCGGGCGAGTAGAGCATCGGCACCTCAATGTCCGCGCCCTCGATCCGCTTCGTCATGAACACTTCGATGAGCGGGTCATACCAGAGGAACCACGCGAGAGAGTCCAACAGTTCCTTGGAGCAGTTCAGTGTGCGGTCCTGTAGGTCTTCGAGCGTCTTGCTTGAACTGGCCGCAAGCATCTCATCCTGGCCCAACGTTTCCGACTGCGGACTGAGCCCGCCGAGCGAGTCCAGGTTGCCCGCTACCCAGGAATAGAGGTCTCGGGAGTGGATGAAGAACGCGAGGTTCTGCGGGTCGATGCCACCGGACTTGAACTGCGTGAGCCCCTGCGGGTTGTCCATGCGGAAGACTTCGCCATCGCTGGACTCTTGCAGTCTCTGAGCGTCTTTCGCACTCGCCGCACCGTAACCGAGGTTGTCTTTCTGTCTCTCGCCCTGCCTGCCGAGCTTTCTGTACAGGGCGTTGGCAAGCGTGTGTATATCCATCCAAAGCGCTACTGGCGCGAGAGGGTTGATCTGCGCCGGAACGTCACCGTAGCCAAGTCTGCGGTAGGGACCCGCTTCCGGCCCACTCCATTCGACCTGACGGAGTATCGGACCAGTCTCCCCCTCCACCGGGAACGTCAACATCACGTTCTCACGCGGCATGTAGATGTCCCAAAGGTCAATGGTGGGCTCATACTCGCCATCCTCTGTCACGGTGCCACGCGAGATGTCCTCTGCCCTATTACCTTCACCCTCGTTCAGACCACGCACCGATGCTGTCAGGTCAGCCGCCCCCTCGTACAACCCCGACTCCTTCACGTAAGACAGGGGCAGGCGGTATCGGTCCCCCACGTATGCGCATCTCTCGAAACTCTTGGCCGCCACGTCCCAGACCATGTCGTCCAGGTCCACCGTATCTACGAACGGCTGACCCACATCGTGGGAGGAACCGTTGATTTCAACCTGTCCGATAGGTTCAAGGCCGATCTTCATGAAGCCGACGGAGAACATCGCATCCAGCGCAGCCAACTCCAGCGTGTGGCCAAGGTTGATCTCGTCCAACAGGCGGTTCAGTGCGACTTCCAGGCGGTAGCAGACGGGCTTCAACTCGGGACGCTGACTCGTTATCAGCGCGGCGGGTCTGCGGGCTACGAGGTGTCGGAGGAATATCCTGATCGACATTGCCAGCAGCGGTACCGGCACCTTCTCTTTCGTGCCGTCGTTACTGTAGTGGTTGCCGACGTATTGGCGTATCGCGGCCAGCCGGTTCTCGCGGAACGGCTCAAGCGCTCGCCTGCTCTGCCTGATGGCGCTCGTCAACTTGCTGAACCAGTTACCTTGTCCGGCCGCGGCGGGCATGTTCTATTCCTTCTGCTTGGCCGACTCTTTGGCTACGGTGCTACAGAACTTGTCGAGTTCCGAGAGCCGATTGAGCGCAATGTGAATGTGCGAATCGACAGCCTGCAACGCCATAATGACGTGTATCAGCGTGTTCTGGACGAGCGGTGATAGGTCGTGATTCTCGGGATGCACTTCGTCACTCACCACAAGACACTCTCCTTGCTGCGCTGCTTGGCCTCTGCTCTACGGAAGGCCAGTGAACCAACGGGTATCTCCGGCTCTGCCACGGGCTCTATGGCAGAGCGTTTCATGGCATGCCAGCAGAGCGCAGCAGCCATTGCGCGGTCGCCGTGGTTGTCTCTTGCGCTTGACGGATCAATCGTGCTTCTACTCCGCGCATGGTCAATGGTGCCATCTGGCATGAACACATACTCTCTGCACTCCCCAAGACATTCGGCTGAGCGCACGATGCAGTCCCCAGACCCAATCGCGCGGCTGAAGTCCTCAAAGAGTTCGCGCTTGTTGTCCTTTGTGCTGGCCCACCCCGGCACGTCCGAGACCTTGCCCGAGATGCTTTGCTCATTTCGGCGGTAGAAGACATTGCCGTAGCCAAGTTCAATGAGACGCTTCTGAAAGTTTCGGTTGTGCCCGCCGTTAGCCTCACCGATGATGAGCGGCAGATGCTTCTGCTTCTCATCAGCCAGCCAGTAGCCCAGCGCAGCGGCGTAAACCGACAATTCGTGTGGCGCTATGTGCGGACTCGTGAACTCTGCAACCAACTCCCCGGTCTGGCAGTCCCCTACGAGCAGCGCTGAGTTAGATGCCCCCGTGCCTGCCGATACGTCAGCGCCGATCACGTACTCCCTGTCGCGGGGCGGATTCCCCTTCACGTCTCGGTGCAGCCACAACCGCAACCGCTTCCGCGGTCCCTCTACAGTGAATTTCTTGGGCACGGCCGTGCCGAGGTCATACACCAACTCGCCCACTGCAAATGGCTCCCGCACATAGAGCACTTCATGGGCGTCAACTAGCTGCTTGTCAAAGAACTGGAAGTTGGAACCCAGAAAGTCCATGTCGAGTTCCTGGGCGATTAGCTGCGGCACTGGTGTACGCCGACACTCGTGGTCGTAGTAGGGACTCCTGATCTTGCCGTCGAGGATGAAGTTGTAGTCAGGCGGGAAGTCATAGTCCTTGTCAATGATCCTTAGACGGCCAACCGCACTTGTGTATAGGCCCTTGGACTTACTGGGATGCAGGGGCCACCAGAGTTCAAGTTGCCGGATGTTCTGGTCATGGGCCACGTCGAAGTAGGCGTTGGCACTGCCCTGTGGCGTCGAGTTGTAGATGCGGCTGGCCGTTACCTGCTGTGTGGCATAGAGCGCCCGGTAACTGTCCTCTTTCGGGAACGCCGCGAACTCGTCGAGCAGAACCGCCGTTCTTCGCCCGCCCCTGCCGACGTTCCCCGTCGTAGACGCGCCGTTGATCGTCGAACCGTTGTCCTCATTCTTCAGTCGCAACTCGGTCTTCGTGAACGCGGGCTTGAGCCACGACGGTTGCTTCTTGACCAGAAACTCCAGCTTCCAGAACAGGGAGTCGGGATCGTCCGCCTTGTCAACGAGGTCCTGGTTACGGCTGACGATGAGAAAACTCTGCATGTCATGGAACTGCCACAGCCACTCAAGAACGATGAGGCAGTCCCAAGAGGCGGTCATGTCACGACTCTTCTTGATGCACAGGTCATGCTTGGCGATCGCGTCTCGAATCGCCAGCAACGCCTCGTCTTGGAACGGGTAGGTGATGCAAGGCAGGACGGCGGGAATCCTGGGCTCGTACACCCAGGCGAACGTGTTGACGAAGAACAACAGGTCTCGGGAACACCGCTTCCACAGGTCGGCCTGAGCAACCTTGTCATTCATCGCCAACTTCAGCACTTCGCGGCGATACTTCAGGTTGGAGACGAGGTCCTTGGGGACGGTCTTGTAGAACGGCTTCGCGTCGAAGGTACCCGCCCAGCGGAAACCGGCGGCGGAACCTACCCCCCGACGTGCAATCCCCTCAGCGACTTGCGGTTCATCAAGAACTACTGCCATCAGCCCCCTCAGCGTCTACCTTCTGCCCCGATACGGCCTCTGCGATCTCCCGCAACTTCTTGTCAATGTCCTTCAGAACGCGGCCCCCGTCGTCGTCGAACTCCGCGTCCTTATCCAACTGCGTCCGCGTCGGCATGAGCTTCGATAGGAACGAACGGTAGAACTCGGTCCTATTCTCTCTGCCCGTCCTCACCCAGGTCAGCATGTCCCAAGCACCGGGCGAGGGCGCGTCCTTCACCGTCACGTCCGCTACGGGCGCATGGTTGAACACCCACATCACGACTTCGCGGATGTTCACCTTCGTGAGGTCGCCGTAGTCCTCCTTGCTCAACTTGGCTGCCGGCGGCGCCTTCGGCTTGGCCTTCTCCCCCACAGGGACCGGAGCACCCGGTATCGGGTCTCCCCCCTCCGGTCCCAGTATCTCAAACAGCGCCTGCTCGTTCGCCCTGGTCTTCGTGATCCCCTGCTCGGCCGCGATCTCATCTCGCCGGACGTTGAACTGCCGCCACAGACCAGCTTCCCTCAGCTTGGCCTTCAACTCCTCAGTCAGATGCCCCATCCCGCTCCCGCTCCCACAACTCCAACAGCAGCCCCGCTACAGTGCTCAGAAAGAATTCGTGGGTGTCGCTGTGCGTCTTTGGCGATACCTGCCAATTCGTTGCGATGTGCCCCACCTCGTGAAAGAGTGCAAAGAGAGGGTCTGTGTCCGTGTCTTCCCCGTTCTCCCGCCACACCCCAATCACCGCATGACACTGGCTGGGATACCACACCGACCCCGCAGCGTTCCCCTTTGCTCGGTACTCCGCCAGGTCCGTGTCCTTGTCCGCCCTGTCAACGAGCAGTTCAATCGTCCAACCCCCAAGCCACAGCTTCTTCCGGCTCCACCGAAGCGCCCGCCTCAACTCGCCGGTGCTCCGCTCACGATACCCCGGCTCACGCATTGCTACTCCCGCCACCCCCTCGGTTTCTCCCGCGTCTCCGTCGCCCAACTCTCTGAGACCGTGGTGTTCTCGCTCGTCAGGCTCACGCTCTTCTGGTGGTAATACCGTGGCCCCTCAACTACCGGGGAGTCCTCCTTCAGCCCGCGACTGACCATCAGCCCCCAGAGCAACACCGCCAACGCAGCCACCACCACGATCACCACGCGCTCAAACCGTCCCTTGCCCATCTTCCCTCCTCTGCACCTGGCGCTCCCCCCCTCGCCCATCCCTCGCGGTGCGATACGCCACCCTAATCTCTGTTACTCCTCAAACTCCTCGTCCCGCTCAACCAAAGCCTCCAACGCCCCGCTCAACCTCTCGCCCTCAGCGGACTCCCCCCGATGATCCTCGCTCGCGTAGAAGAACGGTACCCGGTCCCATCTGGCCCCTCCACTCCTCTGCTCCCGACCCCCAGACCGTACCACAACCGTCCGTTTCACTGCCTCCATCTCCGGTGTTTTACCCCTGGGGTGTCCCATTTCGATGCATCCATTCTATCCGATAAGGTATTCTCGTGTCAAGACTTGTGTCGCATTCTGATGCATTGACTATACCAGCATACCCCCCTACAGCCCCTTGTACCGTGCCAAAATGCCAATTCCACATATTCCACTTTTCCCACCCGTCCGGGACCCTTTCGCTTCCCCCAATTGCATACCGCCCCCATATAGACCCCGGAGGGACCCATTCGTCAATACCGCCAAAACAGTGTCTCACGGGGGAGAAGGATAACTTGTGGGGTGTCTAGTGAAAGGGCCGGGGGGCGTGGTTCGAATCCTATGGGGCGCCTTGTTTTGCTCCTGCCTCATTCTGTCCGCCGCGGCTCGCCCCCTGGCGCCCATGTGCC
>Ga0307379_10004712_pt1 | contig 19329 bp, 8 predicted proteins | sample UN2MG_FD_202237 | JGI IMG/M metagenome (GOLD analysis project Ga0307379, IMG submission 202237) | Soil microbial communities from Risofladan, Vaasa, Finland - UN-2 | ecosystem: Environmental > Terrestrial > Soil > Coastal area > Acid sulfate soil | place: Finland: Risofladan, Vaasa | collected... | reverse complement strand
TTAAAAAGGAATGACTCGATCTCTTGAGCTGTTTTATCTCCAACACCATATCTGATTCGAACAATAGGTTTCTTCGTTGTTAAAATCCTGGTCAGATCAATGGGTGTACCACTAATAACCACGTCACAATCGGTATTGTTAATTGTCTGTTCCAATTCATGTATCTGTTTTTTTCCATATCCCATTGCAGGTAGAACGTTTGTCAGATGGGTGTATTTGTTAAACGTGTCAGTGATTGAACCAACCGCATAAGGTCGAGGGTCCACCATCGTCTTTGCCCCATATTTTTTCGCGGCAACCGTACCAGCGCCATACTGCATCCCCCCATGGGTCACGGTTGGGCCGTCCTCAATAACAAGGACCCTTTTTCCTTTAATCATTTTTTTATCATCTGTGTGAATCTCTGAAAAACCATCGATGATCTGAGCTATCGGGTTTATGGATTTAACATTCGAACGAACAGTTTCGATATCTTTTTTACGAGCGGTGTTGACCTTATTGATTATGACAACATTTGCACTTCGCACATTCATCTCACCAGGGTAATACGCAAGCTCATCACCCGCACGATGAGGATCAGCAATGGTAATGAGGAGGTCTGGTTTAATAAATGAAAAATCGTTATTCCCACCATCCCAGATGATCACGTCCGCCTCCTTTTCTGCGGTCCGGAGAATTTTCTCATAATCAACACCAGCGTAGATGATCCCATTCATATCAATATAGGGCTCATATTCCTCACGTTCCTCAATTGTGCATTTATACTTATCAAGGTCGTTATAACTTGCGAAACGTTCACAGGCCTGCATGGTCAGATCTTTATCATACGGCATAGGATGACGAATTGAAGCAACCTTTAATCCTTTCTTTCGTAGAATTTCAAAGATTTTCCTTGAAACTTGTGATTTTCCAGCCCCCGTCCTCACAGCACAGACCGCGATTACTGGTTTTTTTGAGATAAGCATTGTGCTCTTTGGGCCTAACAACATGAAATCCGCGCCCGCAGCGTTTACAATCGCAGATTTTTTCATGACATAGGTATAAGGAACATCGCTGTAAGCGAAGACAATACAGTCAACATCAAATTTTTTAATTAAATCAGTGATTTGTTCTTCTGGGTAAATCGGGATGCCCTTTGGATATTGTTTCCCTGCGAGTGCTGCTGGGTATTTCCTGTCTGCGATATCAGGAATCTGGGTTGCCGTAAACGCAACAACATTGTACGTGGTATTGTTACGAAAGTACACGTTAAAATTATGAAAATCTCGTCCTGCTGCCCCCATGATAATAACTTTTATTTTCTGAACCACAGATATCCCGTCTAGCCAGGAATCGGGTATTGGTTTATATAGATTTTTCTCATATTATCCTAGAAAAACGATTTTTTCCAGTAACTACAAATACTGTGATTTAATTTCATTTATGATTGTGAGGGGTATGAACCGAGAAGCCGTACCATTGATTGTTGGTATCCTTGTTCCTGTGGTAATCGTAGTCTTCATTGTGTTATATATCTCTGGCTATGATGTCACAATATACCTTCGAAAAATCGATATAATCTACTATATAATCGTTCTTCCATTTGGTCTGGGTCTTTTGGCAGCAATCCTGTGGTTCAGGAAACCAAGAGATTAAATCTTATTAACTTTGGTATGGAAATTTAAAGAAAGTTATAAATACGAACAAACTATATCAAAAATTGTTGGATGAGATGCACGAAAAGTAGAGTTGAGATTATTTCTCTATTTACTACTTAGGATTCGGAAACGTGGGAAGATGGGATGCATGCAGTCGGTAGGAGAGCGATAATGGAGGGGTACAATGGAAACAGAAGGGAATCGTAAAAAAGTACTCCTCCATTCTTCACAATTAGACAAGGATGCAGAAATTGAAAAAAAAGTAGATCAAATTTTAGACGCTCACACAGAGGTTCTGGAAAGAAAAAACAAACAGAATGAACAAACAGAGAATATACTTTTAGATAAGAAAAAACGACCTTCACTCTTCTATGTAAATGATAAAAGAAACAATAAGTCTGTAAAAAAGATAAAAATGGACGATGAACAAAAAGACAAACATTATCCTTTTATATTTAAACGAAATGCCAAACAAAGAATAAAAACAGACGAAAAAAATAATCAAAACCAACAAAAAAATCAAAAAAAGAATAAACCTGTTGATGAGGGTGAAAAAGAAAAGAAATCGGCACAGGTCAAAACAAAGAGACACATCGGTTTTAAGAAAAAGAAAGAAAAAATTGATACCACTAAAACTAAACAATCTTCTGCAAAGAAACAAACAAAAACCTCAGAGGAACTTCCTCAATTTGAAGAATCAATCGCACAAGTCAAAGAAGAAGAAGCAGCTTGGTTTGACGAACAAATAAAAATAAGAACAACTACCGGGGATCATTCAAAACCAATAATAAATACCAATACAAAAATAGAAGTTGTTAGCGTAGCTCAAGAGAATAAATCTAACCCCTCTCAAGCCAAAAAAAACGAACCAATCGAACAAAAAACAGAAAAAAACATTCATATCGATGATTCGGATAATGTTATTTCAAACGATAAATCTTCACAAATGGAGTTTTCTACAATACCAATTTTGAATCAACCTAACAAGACCACCAGTGCGAAAGAAATTAAAATCGATGAAATCACCCCTGATGGTCAGATCCAATTTTTAAAAGAGGCAAACCAACTTAAAACCTATACCTTACAACGCATGGGGTATTCAGAAAATGAAATAGAAGAAATTGATTTTTATCCCATTTACGAACCCTTTGCATATGTGGAAATCATCCGCGAAAAAGAATCACTTGATAAACGATATGTGCTCCTTGAAATGCAACTAACGAAGGATGAAGAATACCTTCTTAAATTCATAAAAGAGACGCTGGATGGTTTTATATTTAAAACTGTGGATCTTGAATCAAAGGGTGAAGATAAATATCTCAGTGAAAAAGTCGATTTAATCATTGACGATTATATGCTCAATATTGATTCTCTTACAAAGAAAAAAATATTATATTACCTAGAAAAAGAATCCATTGGCCTGGGAAAACTTGAAATTATCATGAAGGACCCGAATATCGAGGATATTTCTTGTGATGGTTCTGGAGTGTATATTTTTTTATATCATCGCCGATATGGTTCTTTAAAGAGTAACGTACAATTCAACGAGGAAGACGAACTTACTGCTTTTGTCGTAAAACTTGCGCAGAAATGCGGAAAACATATCTCTATTTCAGAACCAATGCTAGATGCGACGATGCCTGATGGGTCTCGTATCCAAATGACGCTAAGTACTGAAGTCACCACAAAGGGATCGACGTTTACTATCAGAAAATTCAGCGAAGATCCGTTTTCACCACCCGATCTCATTGAATTTCATACAATGTCATCTGAAATGGTCTCGTACATGTGGCTGGCGGTCGAAAACGGGATAAATGCACTCATCGCCGGTGGGACTGCTGCCGGAAAAACATCGACGTTAAATGCGCTCTGCTTATTCATTCCCCGGGAATCAAAGATTGTCTCTATCGAAGAAACAAGAGAAATTAATTTGCCACATCCGAACTGGATCCCGGGTGTCGTTCGATCTGGATTCGGAGATGTTGTCGGAAATAAAGTCATTGGAGAAATTGATTTATACGACTTAATGAAAGCAGCGCTTCGACAACGACCAGAGTATATCCTAGTCGGAGAAATTCGTGGAAAAGAAGCGTATGTGTTGTTCCAAGCGATGGCGACAGGTCATACAACATATTCGACCGTCCATGCTGACTCTGCTCAATCGCTTGTTCATCGATTGGAAGGAAAACCCATTGAGATCCCACGTATTATGTTGCAGACATTGGACGTCGTTTGCATCCAGGTCATCTCTCGCGTGAAAAATAAAAGAGCACGACGATGCAAACAAATCATCGAAATAATTGACATCGATCCTACAACAAAGGAGATTCTTACCAATGAAGTATTCCGATGGGACCCGATTGAAGATAAATTCACTTACTCAGGTAAAAGCTACATCTTAGAACGCATTAGAGCAGAAAAGGACATCAGTCGGGAAGGGATGATAAGTGAAATTAAAAACCGAACAATGCTGCTAGATTGGATGAACAAAAACAATATCAGAGAATTCAAGAAAGTCGCGACTATCATCGCCCAATATACGGATAACCCTGCAGATGTCATGAAGAAAATAAGGAATGATTAATGATAAAGAAAATAGCAGTATGCCCTGAGTGTCATTCAAAAATTTCCTGTGAAGGGGAACCCGGTCAAAAAGTAACAGTTAAGTGTGATCCGTGCGGAAAAAAAGGTATCGTTGCTTTTGCTGCCAATGAAGTTACTATTGATGAAAAAAACTTAGTAGAACTTGAATGCTATCCGGTTCTTGAACCATTTGCATTTATTAAAATATTGAAAGATACGGCATCTCTTGATAAATTCTATAAAGTAATCGAACCACAGCTTTCTGATTCAGAACAACTCTCTTTAGATTTTATACAAAATACTTTGATGAGTTCGATTGATATTCGTTTAGACGAACTTGATGTATATAAGATTGAAGCGTTTCTGATCGAACGGATTAAGCATATCATCGAGGACTATAATATGATGGTTGATGATATGCTTCAAAATAAAATTTTGTATTATGTGAAAAGAGACTTCATATGGTATGGAAAGATAGATCCACTGATGCGGGATCCCAATATCGAAGATATTTCTTGTGATGGCTCGTGTCTGCCAATTTTTTTATTCCATCGAAAGTATGGTTCCTTGAAAAGCAACATCCAATTTTCTGATGAAGATGTGTTGTCTAAATTTGTGATAACCCTTGCACAGAAATGTGGGAAAAATATCTCCATAGCTGAACCAATGTTAGATGCGACGATGCCTGATGGATCTCGTATTCAGATGACTCTAAGTAAAGCAGTGACAACAAAAGGCTCGACGTTTACCATCCGAAGATTCAGGGCTGATCCGATTACTGCGACAGATCTCATTATGTATAAAAGCATGTCCCCTGAAATGGTCGCGTACATGTGGCTGGCGGTCGAAAATGGTGTAAACGCACTCATTGCTGGTGGTACTGCTGCAGGGAAAACATCGACCTTGAATGCGATTTCACTGTTTATCCCTCGAGAATCCAAAATTGTTTCTATCGAAGAAACACGGGAAATAAACCTACCTCATCCGAACTGGATCCCTGGAGTGGTTCGATCAGGTTTTGGTGAGATCATTAATGATAAACTTGCCGGTGAAATTGATTTGTACGATTTAATGAAAGCTGCGCTTCGACAACGACCCGAGTATATCCTTGTCGGAGAAATTCGTGGAAAAGAAGCGTATGTGTTGTTCCAAGCGATGGCGACAGGTCATACAACATATTCGACCGTCCATGCTGACTCTGCTCAATCGCTTATTCATCGATTGGAAGGAAAACCTATTGAGATTCCCCGAGTCATGCTACAGTCACTGGATATAGTCACAATACAGATACAAGCAGAATTAGGCGATAAAAGAGTACGACGATGTAAACAAATTGTAGAAATCGTCGATATCGACCCAATGACAAAAGAGATATTGACGAACGAAGTGTTCCGATGGGATCCCGTTCAAGATCAATTCTTCTACTCTGGAAAAAGCTATGTCATGGAACGTATACGAGCTCAACATGGAATGAGTAAAGATGAGATGATGGATGAGCTCAAACGACGCGTTGAGGTTCTCGAATGGATGAAGGACAACAATATACGCGCGTTTAAAGATGTGGCTCGCTTAGTAGCCTCATACTTGGATACACCCGATGAAGTCATAGAGAAAATCAGAACTGCGAACCAACAGAAACAACCACAACCAGAAATCACCGTAAAAAATCTGATCGTTGAAAAACAGGATAACATACCACAAGAAGAGTCAACAACAGACAATATCGTTATTAAAAAAAAATAGGAAAAAATAGAATATAATCGGAGGGATGCCGATGACACTTACAAAATATCAGAGAATGAGTTATAAATGGTTAGGCCGGGTAGGAGAAAAAAGAGCAAACCAACACCTACAAGAAGCATTGCAATCCGCACATATGGAGATCCGTGCTGGCGCGTATCTATCATATGTTATCCTAAGTGCGATCATTGGATTCCTGAGTACTATGGTAGTTATTGTGTTGTTCGTATTTCTTCTCCTTCCACTCGTCGGTGTTGGATTAGACGCAGGACTAACGGTTTTTTTCCTTTTCATCCCTGGATTTATCGGTGTTCTTATCTATGCGGTTTTACTCTCGTTACCAAAAAGCAAAGCCAAAGGCCGGAAAAAGAAGATCGATGTTAACTTAGCATACGCAATCAACTTCATCTCTGCAATGGCTTCCGCAGGTATTACGCCCACGGAGATTTTTAAAAGCCTTTCAAAACAAGATATCTACGGAGAGGTGAAAGAAGAATCAGCATGGATATACCGTGACGTCGGCTTACTTGGTTTAGATATTCTCACCGCGATAAAGAAAAATATCGCGCGAACACCATCACAAAAATTCAAAGAATTCCTTCAAGGGATGACCGTCACCGTCACCTCTGGTGGCTCATTGAAGACCTATTTTATGCATAAAGCAGACCAATATCTATGGGAAAACAGGAACACACAGAAACAACTCCTGGAAACCCTTGGTATTATGGCTGAAAGCTATGTTACCGCTGCTGTCGCAGGTGTATTACTCCTGCTTATTGTCATACCGCTTATGATGATTATCAGTGGAGCATGGAACGCCACGTTCCTTTATATCCTGATTTTAGTCGTCGTCCCTCTGATTCACGTTGGATTTGCGGTAGTGATTCGTATGATCTGCCAGGGGGCATAGATATGAAAAAAAAGAAAGAATTACATCAACAAAGTTTCATAAAAAATCTCATCTTAACAAAAAATATGACCAGACTAATCGTCTATATTGTATCTGCTGTATTGGTCTCTCTTTTTATCTTCCTTGGCGTGCTCTCGATGCTTGGTATCTTCACTGGATTCGGAGGTTTTATCGATTATTTTGTGTTTGCCTTGCTCTCTGGAACTGGTGTGTATGGGATGTACGAATCGTTACATGTCCGTCGAATTTCAAAGATTGATTCGATTTTTCCTGATTTCGTTCGAGATTTAGCTGAGTCTCGTCGAGCGGGAATGACGTTTACGAAAGCGATACTTTTTGCATCAAAGGGGGAGTATGGGATTCTTACCCCTGAGATTAAAAAAATTTCCCAGCAAGTCTCCTGGGGGGGTAGTGTCACCGATGCATTACTTTCCTTTTCTCAACGGGTAAACACGAAATCGATTCGAAGAACAATTACTCTTATTATCGAGGCAAGTAACAGCGGGGGGAATGTCGCTGATGTTCTTGATGTAGCAGCAAAGGATGCCCGAGAGATTAAGATGCTGGAGGCGGAACGAAGAACCAATATGGCATCCTATGTGGTGGTCATCTATGTTGGTATGTTCGTGTTCCTCGCAATCGTTCTGATATTATGCACCAGTTTCATTCCTGCGATGGTAGGAGGCGAAGGTTCGCAGGGTATGCAGGGTATTATGGGTGGAGGTAGTAGTGTATCCCAACAAGAAATATCTGGAACCTTCTATCTTGCCTGTCTGATACAAGCCTTCGGGTCTGCGTTAGTTGCAGGAGTCTTTGAAGATGGGCGATATACCTCATCGGTAAAGCATATTTTTATCATGGTCTTTTCAACATGGTTGATGTTTAAACTTCTCCTTGGGGTGTAGATGAACAAAGAAAAGGGATTATGCTCATTTCCTCTGAAAGAATATGCTGTTGCTGAGGTAGTAGGGACACTGATTCTTATTACCATAGCAGTGAGTGTCTTTTCCGCTGTCTCTTTGATTGTTCTTAACCCTTGGTCTAATTTTTCAGATGATTCAGCTCCAAAGGTCTTTTTAGTTGGATTTATCCATGATAATAGTGTAATAATTGAACATCATGGTGGAGTTCCCCTTAATACAAAAACAAAAATATCGATAACAATCGCAAATGTTGGAGACACGTTTAACATTAGTGAATTTAATTATTGGTATGATCAAAACGGTGATGGATATTGGACGATAGGAGAGCGTGTTGTGTATCCTGCGGGAAATCTGTTAGGAAAACAAGTATCATGTTTCGTTGTCGATGTGGATAAAAATTACATCATTTTTGATAAAATTATCCAAAACGGTACCAGTGTGTTTTCTCCGTCTATCACCGCGTTACCACCAGAGGATGTTGGAGAAACGTCTGCGACTCTTAAAATGTATTATGATTTTTATAACACCAGCTGTTTTACATCAGGTTTTCTTAATTTCACCTATGGTATTTTTGGAGGACCCTATGTCCAGTCCCCTTTGGTGAAACCACTTTCTCTTAATGGATGGTATGGTCTTCAACTGAATGGGTTGCAGAGCGGAGCCCTCTATGAATGTTGGTCTCGGATGAAATTAGGCAACGGAACCATTGTTGATGGCCCCCTCTCATTTTATACCTATCAAATTACACGAGGCTTTTGGCATTTCGATGAAGCGATTGGATCGTTAACAGCACAGGATGCTATTAATCCAGCCAGTGACGGAACAGTCCATGATGCAGCATTTAACACAGGGGGAAAAATCAACGGGTCTCTCGACTTCACGGGTGTATCGGATTACGTTGATGTTCCTCATCACCCCAAATTCAATCTAACCAATGAAATGACCATCGAAACATGGTTGAATGTATCAAAAATTGGAGCACAGTTCCCTGGTAACGTATCAGAATTATCAACAAAAAATATTTCTGAAATCTTAGGGAATCCCTGTTTTGAACCTGATTTAATCCATATAAGTGGTACCCTGTACGCAATAGCGTATCGTGGCAATTCTTCTGCCTATGTGACAACCTTTCAAATGAACGATGACGGTGTTTTCCTTGGCACTATTAATATAAAAATGATAGCGGTCCCTCATTTTTTTGAACCTGATATCATTCAGATTCATTCGAACATCTTTGCTATAGCATATGGGGCCTGTGACGACCAGACTGAAGCAAAAAGCCATATTGTTACCCTCTCAATTTATGGGAATGGGACTATCGGTGATATTATCGATATATTTGATTTCCCGGAATACTATGGACGAGAACCTAATTTTATAACCATTGGCACCGATTTATATGCATTAGCGTTTGGTGGGGCATCTTATGAAATTTATCCTACAGGATATTTGGTAACCCTGTCGATAGACGATCAAGGGCATATCGGATCATCTATTATTGATAAAATAAAATTTCCGCTCACGACAAGTTCATCAGAACCATCTATAGTATCTATCGCAGGCGACCTTTATGCGATTACCTATAACGGGTTTGGCGCTACCGCGGGTAATGGATACATCATCACCGTCCATATCTTAAGTAATGGGTCCATCATTGAGCCCTTAGAAGACACCTATCAATTTGGATTACCTGGGACTGGGTTGGAACCAACGATGATCCATGTCACCAACGATATTTATGCAATTTCATATGGAGCTGACTCCAATGGTCAACTCAGAACCGGATTTATAAAAACATTAAGTATTAGTTCTTTAGGTCATGTAGTGAATGGATCTATCGACATCCTTCCGTTCTACACGTATCTTTCACCTATCGATTATAATTTTGAAACCGATATTCTGCATATTGAAGGCCAACTCTATGCTGTTTCCTTTACCGGAGGTAATAATAGTAATTGGCAACGTGGATTTTTGACTACGCTCTCCATAACAGATACCGGTAATATTTCAGATTCTGCATTATTTATCTATGAATTCAAGGGGCGCTCAGCTCTTGGTGGTTCATCAGCTCTGAATCTTTTAACTCATGTTGATCGGTTGATTATGATATATGGATCTATCAACGCGACAGAACAAGGGTTCTTAACCATGGAAAAAATTGATTTAATTGGTGAAGAAAAAAATATAATCCATAAGGGGGACGCCTATGCAATCATGGTAAATTATAATCTGCTGACTGCATGGATGGCGATAGGAAATACAACCTATACTGTTTCAGGGACTGTATCCTTTGATAATTGGACAAGAATTGACCTCACATATGGAGGTGGTTTTCTAAAATTGTATGTAAACGATGTTACACAAACAGCGGGAAGTACGCCTTGTTCAGGTACAATAAAAACCAATACAGGCCATCTCAGATTCGGAGGTGGAATATACGGATCAATCGATGAAATTAAAATATTTAGAGGAGTCTATGTCCCCGCGTAGGATGGTACTTCGATGTAAAAGAAGGATTATACACCGATATAGGTGAAACGTGATAAAATGCTGAAATCAATACGAGATTTAAAAGGGTGTGATATTCACTTCTGGAAAAAAAATCAACGAAAAAACAAGGCAGCCTCAGAAGTGTTAGGGACACTTTTACTTATAGGGATTGGTGTTTCACTATTTGTCTTATTAGCAATTGTTACATTTTCTCTGCCATCTGTGTTCTTCTCTGATCCAATACCATCAGTAAATATCGTCGGACGGATAGAAGCAGGTTCTGTTGTTTTTGAACATCTTGGTGGTCAATCATTGCCCCTTGATACCGAAATTACCGTGATGTTTGCAGAAACACCAGTTACCATGACGATTGGTGATATTTTAGATTCAGCATCAAAGGCAGATGGCGAATGGAATATCGGCGAAAAACTTGTTATTCCATCGAACAACCCAAACCTGCCAATAATGCAAATATCTGTCATCATTACTGATAAAGCGAGTAATACTGTCGTGATGCGAGGTGTTCTTCAGGAAGGATCTCAAGATGTAAATCCAATTGCAGTGACCTTGAATGCTGATTCTATCACGACGAACACCGCTAGGATATACATGCATTATGATTATCGTTACTATATTGGGACGAAAAAAGTCTGTTTTACCTATATCAAAGCCTCCACGTATCTAGCGAATAATAGTGCTCCTTGGAATTCAACTGCTTGGATACAAGTATTTAATCAAAATGGATCGTATAATTACAATCTTGTTGGTTTAAATGAAAACACAGAATATTTCTATCAGGCCTGGGTTCAATATAATTCTTCAACGAATGCAAGTCAGAAGCTTACCTCCTATGGGCCTATCAATCTGTTTCGAACACAGAGTTATTCAAGTGGTCTTTGGCATTTTGATGAAAATGCTGGTTTGATAGCGATCGATTCATCGTATAGCGGGAACAATGGAACTTTATTTCCTGCGGATGAAAGTCAAGCAGCTCAGAGACTCAATCAAACCGACCTTGTTGTGAATGGTAAATCATTACGTTTCGATGGGTATAATGATTATGTAGTGGTGAATCACGCTGCAAGTCTTTCTCCTACCAATGAAATAGCGATAGAAGGGTGGGTTAAACCAGAGTTTAAAGATGAATACAAGGGAACGAGTCTTCAACGAGTCAATAGCACCATGTATGGAACGCAAACATACGGATGTTACGAGCCAGATATGATTAACATATCCGCTGATAGATTTGCGATTGTCTCAAGGAATGCTGCCTATGGTGGTTTTGTTTACACCGTTCAAATCTCAGCAGAGGGAAACATTACTGAAAATGCGACAACAAGCCTTTGTGATATTTACCAATTTGAAACCGTTCGTTGTGAAACACCGAAAATTATTAAAGTTGTTGGAAGTAGTGATATATACGCGATTGTATACCGAGGGCAAAACGGTTTTTTATATATCGCAACCGTTCAGATATTATCAAATGGAAAAATAACCAAAACGATTCAAGATAAAAAAGTCGTTGATTCCATCAATTGTTATTATCCTGATATTATCTATACTGACGGAGATTATTACGGTGTTGTGTACTCATCCTATGAATTCTATTTAGCTGCGAACCGATATGTTGGACGGCTACAAGTAACCAAAATAACATCTGCGGGAGTAATCACAGCCCAAAAATCATATTACAATTTTGGTAGTGCAAGTACCGCAACAGGTATCATGCAGTATCTCGATATTATTCATGTACAGAATGATTACTATTCCATAGTATTTCGAGATTCCGATACTGATGGCTCTCTCAAGGCAGCTCAAATAAAGAATGGTTTCGTTATCTTTGTTGATAACACTGTTTATAAATTTGATAATAACAATATTTCTGATCTTCCACTCCGAATAACACATGTCTTTAATAAAATATATGCAGTATTCTATGGGGATAAAATGGGAACAATAATACGAGGCGGGGTAATAATGACTATAAATATATCTGATACCGGAACATTTGTCGATTCAGTGGATTATTCAACGCTGTTACCTCCTGCTGATTGGAATCAATTTACTGATTATCAGATCATTCATATCGCCGGTGATATATTTGCCGCATCATATCGCATTAGTACTCGTGCAGAGGTAAAGACATTCCAAATCTCAAATCTTGGATTAATCACTAATCATACAAATGATGCAGCATGGAAATATGTTTACCAACCAGCATCGTCGTACACAATTTATACTCCAAAGATAATCGAAGTAAGTCCAGTCAAAGATACGTATGCAATTGTTTACCCAAAAACTATCAGTTATGATACAAACAATGGTGTTTTATTGACCATTAAAATCCCAGATAATGGCTCGATAATGAAAAAAATATACGATTCAGTTCTCTTAGGCCCTGTGAATTTCTATGCCCCTGATATTACTCATGTTTCAAATGATGTCTACGCTGTAATATCCAGAAAGGTTCTCTATGGAAGTATGTCTCTTCATACGGTTCAAATATCCAATATTGGAAAAATAGAAAAAAGTTATATTGACACCTTGGATATCCCAATGCCAGAAATTACTCCTGGTTTATCTATTAAAATCATATACGTTACTAATAATATTTATTTAATTGTTTTTAATAATTATGGAAATCCCGCGATTACTTTAAAGACAGTTGAAATAGCGAATAACGGAACCATAAAAGATACTATTCTTTATTCGTATAATATCACCAAACCCGGGTATTCGAATTTTTGCTCACCAAACATTATCCGTATAAAAGATGAAATTTTTGCCATCTCTTATCATTCAACAAACTATGCAAGTAAAAGTGATTTTATAAGCACCATACAAATATCAATGACTGGAAATATTACTCTTCTCGATACCTTTACAATGAATGCCTATTTCTCATCAGTCTATGGTTACGATGAATATTCAGACATCATACCAGTGGATGGAAGCAATCATTTGTATGCTTTACTATATGGGTATGATTATTTTATTCCAGGACAGCATCGAGGCTCAGGAGTTATCATTACAATCCAAATTAATGACACAGGGTCTATCAATCAAAATCCATTTGCGACATTTACGTTTGAATCCTACGGATGTAGCAGGCCTGATTTTGTCCATATCTATAACACGACCTATGCTCTCGCATACTCAAAATCAGTGTGGGTTAGCCCTTATCAGATCTCTGGGTCTATACAAACAATACGTATTTCGTCCAACGGAACATTAATAAAAAAACTTGATGGTGTTTCTTTTACAGTCGTTAACACCAATTACGATATTGCCCATAGTCAATTTCTTGATCATATCTATAAAGATGTTTATGCATTAATCTATACAGTTCCTTCTGGATCTACAGCTAAGGGATATATTGGTACATTCTGTATTGCGACAAACGGATCGATTTATCGGACCGTTACTAATGCTATTTTTGATGCTCAGTTAGCCTTTAAATCTGGAGCTAATATATTACCTTCATATACGAATATCACCAATAACATTGTCGCAGTATGCTATCAGGGAGATTATGACGATGGATACATTGAAACCATTAAAATTACCATCACTGATACAAGTGCAACGTTAAAAAATATCATTTCAAAATCAGGTTCATACGCAATTCAAGGAAACAAAACGGTTTTTAAAGCGACATTACGGACGACGAGTGGAGATAAAACCCTTACCATGCCTATTCATCAAGGGTGGAACTATCTTGTCCTCACTTATGACCATGTCAGAATTAAATTCTTTAATAATTTGACAAATGTGTCTTTACTTTGTAATGAAAATATTCAAAGCTCTGCAGCAGCGGTCATATTTGGAGGATTTAGGGGTATTTATGATGAGTGTGCAATTTATAAGACTCATCTACAGGACGATGAGATTAGTGACCATTATACACAATATTGAGCCTTGTCATAAAAAGGAAGGTTGGAAGCATGAACATGCATAAAAAAAAGGTATTACTTCCTTATTTCAAAGGAGAACATACTTCAACAAAACGAAGCGACAATGCAGTGTCTGAAATTATCGCAACGATATTACTTTTATCGATTAGTCTAGCGCTCTTATGTATTGTTTACGTTCTCGTTTTAAACAATGCAACAAATCCGTCGTTTACGTATCAAGGGTCATCAACCCAACTGATTGCTTCAGCAGATGAAAAAAATGTTTTTTTGCAAAACAACGGAGGTGTTCCCTTATCACTGAACATAAAACTTGTAATCACCGTGGGTGGAAATGATTTTTTTATTACAGCAAGCGATTGTATTATTGATTCGAATGGTGACGGACAGTGGAATATTGGTGAACAGATAATATTTACTCCTCCAGGTATCCCTAGTTTATTTGGCTTAGAAATCCAAATTAAAATTATCAGTCCAGATACAAATACTATGATTATGGCTGGTCTTGTACAAGAAGGCGCTCGAGGTGACCTCCCCTATGTTCAGACATTAAATCCCTATGACGTCTGGCCTCATAGTGCGACATTGAAGTCATATTACAATTTTGTTAAAATTAATTATCTTCCTGGTAAACTATGGTTTCAATGGAAACGATATGATGATCCTCAATGGAACCGCACTCCAATGGTAAATATCACAGCAGCACCTTACTCCGGATATTATGATTTTACACTCTTTAATCTCACATCGAATAAAAATTATCTCTATGAATCAAGTATCCAATATACATCAGGCAATTCGACCTTCAACCAAAGCGGAGGGATAAAACTTTTTACAACTCAGATAGACGCCATGGGAATTTGGCACTTCGATGAACTTTCAGGAGTTAAAACCCTTGATTCCTCTGGGCAGTATCCACCCAATGATGGTATTCTCAGACCAAATGAAGCACGAGGGCCTCAACGATTTGACACTAAGTTGAATCATTCAGCAAAATGTTTGTACATAGATGGCATTGATGATACTGTTGAAGTGGCTAATTCAAATACTATAAGCGTCACCAATGAATGTACCCTTGAAGCATGGATCAACCGATCAGAACATAGCGATGGATTGATCGGTACACCTATTCAATCATCTTTATCACAATTCGGGAACTATACATTAGGATGCGAATATCCGTGTATTATCCCTGTCAACGGAAATATCTATGCGCTTGTTTCGATAAATGAAAATTCATTAGGATTCCTTAGTACTATCAATATAACAAATACTGGAGACATTATTCAGAATACATCTACTTCCTCGTGTTATATCGATCTTTTTAATTTTGATTCCTCTTGTAAAACCCCAAAAATTATTCAAGTGACCGGGGGTAACGGAATCGTAGCCATTATCTATACTAAACCAAATGCAGGAAACCAATTATATATCAAAACAGTGCAAATTTTTAATGACGGACGTATCAATAAAACTACAATTAACACGCGTGTTCTCGATGTAGCTGTCTCATCTTCTCCTGATATTATCTCTGTAAGCAATAACGTCTATGCGATAGTATATGGAATCACTGGGGTGAACACCGGGGTATTAATTTCCGTAAATATCTCCAATGCCGGTGTGATTTCTCCTGTAAATAAAAAACTAAATTTTGGGGATATCATGATAGAACCAGAAATCACGAAGATTGTGAAAAGTTCAGATATCTACGTCATCGTGTACAATTGCATAGGAGATGATGGTGGATTACGAACAGTGAAAATTTCAAATACTGGTGAGTTATCTGAGGTTTCCTTTCATGTGTGGTTTGATGACGACGATGGTGGGAACCCAGAAATCATCAATATCCATGATGATATCTACGCAATTGTCTACGCTGGTCCAATATTACGGCAATCAGGAATTTTAAAAACGATTGAAATAAAATCTGATGGTGATATTACACTCAGCCGTACTATTCCGCCGCTTGCAAAAACAATTGATCAATGCACATTTGAAATGAGTGTAGGGAATAGTATTCGTTCTCCTCATATTCTTGCTATTAATGGACCTAATAACTTTTATGGTATTTCCTACAGTATCGATTCACCTACGGCAAACCTCTGGGGAAAAATAATCACAATCAAAATTCAGGATAACGGAGCGATTGTTGTTTTATCAAAGAAAGATGTGACGATCGAACCATTCCTTTGTTCAGCATCGTATTTCATTCCCATTGCTAATGATGTGTATGGGATTGTGTACCGAAGCGATTCTAGTGATGGTATCATTAAAACAATAAAAATACGGAATGATGGACATATTGGCCAAAACCCTATTCTTGATATGGAGGAAATCGGTGGTCTGAAATGCTATGCACAAGATGAAATTCTGACTTCTGATAGTCGATATGTTGCGAATGTTTTTAGGGGAATCGATGCGAAATTGGTGTTAAAAACAGTAAAAGTAAACACGACCACGAAAACCATAGCACAAACGTTTACCGATTCATTCATCGTTGAGCTTGGCTATACCTCAACGAACGGAACATTTAACGCATCGTATGCACCAACAATTATCCGGATTGATAACGAAGTCTATGCGATCGCATATTGTCATTATATGACTGTTCCAGTGTATCATCATGGTAAAATTGTGACGGTGAGAATCAACGCTACCGGACGTATCTCTCTTATTGAGCGATATACATTTGATGCGGACTGCATGAATACACCGTTCTCATTTATTCCGATAAACAAAAGCACCGGTATGTACGCAATTGCCTATCAGCTCTATAGTACATCCCAAGGGAAAGTAGCAATAATAAAAATAGGGAACAACGGACATATTTTCGGTGCCCAAGACACGTATATTTTTGAAAGTCTCCGCTGTCGAGAACCATATCTGACCCTAGTCAATGGAAACGTATATGCTATTATTTATCGTGACTCCCTTACGTCTAGTACCTATGGACGATTATTAACTCTGACCATCTATGGAAGCAACGGCACTATCAAAAAAAGTGTAATCGATCTATGGCAATTTACGACTTCTTGCTATCATCCAACGATTATAAAGGTCAATTCAAGCATTTTTACCTGTGTGTTTACCCTGTATTCCTCCTCGCGCTATTATGCGTATGTTACTACCCTAAAAATAGCGGACAACGGCATTATCAGTAAAACATGGATTGACTACTTAGAATTCATCAGACGATTTTACACTGACAATTATATGGCTCATCAACCGGAAATATTCAAAGTCTACGATCGAGTCTATGCTATTATCTCTAAGGACAACCCTAATCCCTGGAATACCTATCAATACACTGGTTGGATCACAACCTTACGGATTGGTGAAAATGGTGATATCATAGATACCGTAGATGCCGCAACTCAAATTTCAACAAATCCCAGGATAAACAGCTACGACATACAAATGATACCATTCATCAATGATAGCTATATCGCTATCTATGGAGGAAAAAACAATGATTTGTACCAATGTGTCATTCGAATTCCTCTCAGTGGAACTAACCGTACAATATTCTCAAAATCTGGATCGTACATAATCAAAGCGAATAAAACAAAGGTGTTCGTAACCTTTACCGATTCTAATAACCTTCCATATACGCTTTCAGCGGATCTTGAGGATAACTGGAACTATATTGTGAGTACCTATGATAGAACTATTATGAACCTTTATCTTAATGCTAATTTTAAAAGCTCACTTGCTCTTGGTTCAAAAGCAATAAAAGTAAATACAAATAAATTATATTTTGGAGAGTACAACGGTTACTATGATGAATTTTCTCTTTATGCTGCTGTAATTACACCAGCTAAAATAACACAAAATTACAATTATAATCGTCCTTCATAAGAAAAATAAAGGTGGTAGAGTGAAACATATGCGAAAACTAATACAAAATATTAAAAAAAAGGATGAAGCAGTCGCTGGTATCGTTGTCGCGGTTATGATCGTAGGGCTTGTCCTTGCCGTGATTTCAATTATCCAAACGATCTATATTCCTAAATGGATGGAATCACGAGAAGCTGAACATATGGGTGTTGTATCTGATCAGTTTTCACAGTTAAAATACACTGTTGATACCCAGATGGCACTCAAAGGAAATACTCCCATATCATCCTCTATAACGTTAGGTAGCAGAGAACTTGGGTTTTTCATATCAAATAAAGCGTTCGGTCGACTCGCGTTAATCTCAAATGGATGGGCGTATCGAATCACTCGAACCGTAGGAGATACATACGAAGACAATTATGGGATCCTCCGTTATACATCAGAAAATGCGTATTACCTTAACCAAGCCTACAACTACGAAATTGGAGGGATCATTCTCAATCAAACACAAGGTTCCGTGTTTATCATCAAGCCAGAATTTTCAGCAGTCTACAACGCTTCTACTCGTCAAGCAAATCTCTCGCTCACTTGTATTGATCTCGTTCCAAACGATGAAAAAACATCTATCAGCGGTTACGGGACCTATCCTGTGCGAACCAAATATATCACCTCAACAAATAACACAATCACCCTTGTAGGATCAATGGCGGTCATTACCCTCTATCCAACCATATGGCTCAACTTTTTAAATTCAACATTATCTGACGCAAATCTCGTAAAGAACACAGATTACACTATAACCAAAACCACCAATCTAGTAACAGTGACTTTTAGTTATCCTCCTCTTACAAACGTTATTTTAACCCTACAGAAAATACAAATCTCCGCTCAAATAACGCCGGGATGGTCTGATTAAAATCCCTATAGACAGATTAACTTACGGATAGATTTTTTTATTTTGTTTCAAATCTTCGCTGAAACTTATTCAAAAATAATAAGTGCAGGGGACGAGATTTGAACTCGCGGACCTCTACAGGACAAGACTCTGAATCTTGCGCCGTTGACCATGCTTGGCTACCCCTGCTTAATAATTAACCACCATTCTTTATTTCCTATTTTAGGTTGTCGCGTGTAGAAAGTATGAGAAACAATTACCTTTTCTCGATAATGATTAAAATTGGATATTACAACAAGGATGAATGTAACATCATTTTATCCTGAGTTTCGCACTTGAATAAAAGTTAAGTGCCTTCAGCAGTTTGTATTTTATTGGCGACAAAATGCAAACAACACTGAAG
>Ga0307379_10004710_pt1 | contig 19332 bp, 20 predicted proteins | sample UN2MG_FD_202237 | JGI IMG/M metagenome (GOLD analysis project Ga0307379, IMG submission 202237) | Soil microbial communities from Risofladan, Vaasa, Finland - UN-2 | ecosystem: Environmental > Terrestrial > Soil > Coastal area > Acid sulfate soil | place: Finland: Risofladan, Vaasa | collected... | reverse complement strand
TACGTGCGACTCGGGGTGCGCGATCCCGGCGGCCCGACGCTCGATCTCCACGCCGGACACTTCGATGTCGACGAGCGCGCGATCGCGATCGGCGTCCGGTTGCTCGCGGCAACCGTCGACCGGTTCTTCGCCGAACGAGCGTGAGCGCCGACGCCTGGATCTTCGGCTACGGGTCATTGGTCTCGCCGGCATCCATGGCCACGACGATCGGCCGGACGGTCGCTGATGCTGATGTCGTCGTCGCCCAACTCGACGGGTACGGGCGTCGGTGGAACTACGGATCGATGCACTTGCGGGGCGATTGGCATCACGACGGCGTCACCGTGAGGCAGGGACTCGTCGTCTCGCTGGGTTTGGTGGCGTCCGACAGCGAGAGCTGCAACGGCGTGATCGTGCGCGTCACCGCAGACGAGTTGGCGATGCTCGACTGGCGCGAGCGCGACTACGAGCGCACCGACGTCACCGACACGATCCGCCGCGTCGACCACGTGCACCCCGAACGGGTCATGACCTACGTTCCGCGGCCGAGCGCGATCGACCGCTACGAGACGGCTCGCGATCGCCGCCAGGCGGGAATCCGGCAGTCGTACTGGGAACTCGTCACCGCCGCGTTCAGCAACCTCGGTGGCGATCACCTCGAGCGGTACGCGGCAACCCCGGCCCCCGACGTCCCGGTCGTCGACATGACGCTGTCGATGCTCGAGGACTCCTAGTTCCCCGAGCCCGGGTCTCCAGGAACCACGGTCGGTCGGTCGGAGTCGGCCGGCGGCAGTTGGAGAAGTTGTTCCCACAGGTCGTCGACCTGCGAGCTCAACGAGTCGCGGTCACCGCCGTTGTCGACGACGTGTGTGGCCCTCGCAAGGCGTTCCTCGCGACTCAGCTGGCTGTTGATTCTCGCCCGAGCGTCATCTTCGGCCATACCGCGTTGCTCGACGAGACGCTGCACCGCCACCTCGACCGGGATGTCGACGACGATCGTCGCGACGAGCCCCGCGCGGGGGTTCTCGCCGAGCAGCGGAAAGTCGAGGACGACGACACGATCGGTCGCGCGGTGTTCGTCGATCTGACGCTGGATCTCTGACTGCATCGCCGGGTGGACGATGCCGTTGAGATCCTTCAGCGCTGTTTCGTCGCTGAAGACGATCTTGGCGACCGCGGCTCGGTCGAGGGCGCCGTCGACGAGCAGGATGTGCTCACCGAACCGTTCCGCCATCGCTGTCAGTACCGGACTGCCCGGCGACTGGAGATCGCGGGCGATCTGATCGGCATCGACGATCGCGGCGCCGCGATCGGCGAGCATCGCCGAGACGGTCGACTTGCCGGCGCCGATGCCTCCGGTCAGACCGACCAGGATCACTCCGCGGAATCTTCCTCCACGGCGACTTCCTCCACGGCGACTTCCTCCACGGCGACTTCCTCCACGGCGACTTCCTCCACGGCGACTTCCTCCACGGCGACTTCCTCGGCGACCGACGCCTCAGCGACCTCGGCCGCCTCCGGTGCGTCTGCGACCGGCGCCTCGGCGGCAGCTGCCTCGGCGGCGCCTTCGCCACCTTCGCCGTAGTACTCGGACCATGCGGCTTCGGCCTCAGCTGATGTCTCGCCCTGGACCCAGTTACCGGCGGAGTCGACCTCGAAGTGCTCGCGGTACTCGGCGGCGAGCTCGCCACCTTCAGCGGCCTGCTTGATCGACAGGCTGATGCGACGACGGGCGAGGTCGAGATCGATGATCTTCACCCACAGCTCCTCACCGGGGGTGACGACCTGCTCGGGGCTGTCGACGTGGTGTGCCGACATCTCCGAGATGTGCACGAGGCCTTCGATGCCTTCGCCGACCTGGACGAATGCACCGAACTGCACCAGCTTGGTGACCCGCCCGTAGACGAGCTGGTCGACCTGGTGGCTCTCGGCGAACTCCTGCCATGGGTCCTGCTGCGTGGCCTTGAGCGACAGGCTGATGCGCTCGCGGCTGTAATCGACGTCGAGCACCTGCACCTTGACGGGATCGCCGACGGTGACGACCGAGCCCGGGTGGTCGACGTGCTTCCACGACAGCTCGCTGACGTGGATGAGTCCGTCCATGCCACCCAGGTCGACGAACGCACCGAAGCTGACGACCGAGGAGATCGTGCCGTCGCGAACTTCGCCCACCTTGAGGTTGTTGAGGAACTGGTCGCGGGTCTCCTTCTGGTTCTCTTCCAGGTAGGCGCGACGTGACAGCACCACGTTGTTGCGGTTCTTGTCGAGTTCGATGATCTTGCAGTGCACGGTCTCGCCGATGTATGGAGCGAGGTCGCGCACGCGGCGCAGCTCGACGAGCGATGCGGGCAGGAAGCCGCGCAGGCCGATGTCGACGATGAGGCCGCCCTTGACGACCTCGATCACCGGTCCCGACACGACGGCGTCGGCCTCCTTCTTGGCTTCGATGTCGCCCCACGCACGCTCGTACTGCGCACGCTTCTTCGACAGCAGCAGGCGGCCTTCCTTGTCTTCCTTGGTGAGCACGAGGGCCTCGACGGCCTCGCCGAGCGAGACGACCTCGGACGGGTCGACGTCGTTGCGGATGCTCAGCTCACGAGAGAGGATGACACCCTCCGACTTGTAGCCGATGTCGAGCAGCACCTCGTCCTTGTCGATCTTGACCACGGTGCCGTGGACGAGCTGGCCGTCCTCGACGGTGACCATGGTGCCGTCGATCGCATCGGCGAACGACATGCCGAGGTCGTCGGAGACGATCTCGCGGGGGGTGTACGTGCCCTCGTCGTCGAAGGTTCCCATCTGGTTGGCGGGAGACTCGGAGGTGGTTGCGGTATCGGACAAGGGACGGACTGCTTTCGAAACGGATCTGAAGAGATGGACGGTGATGGATGGACACTGCTCCGCTGGCGCGGATGCAGCCCACCATGGTATCAGTGCGAGCCCCGATCCGAAATGTGCCCCCCTGGGCGGCGGGCGACGACGAGGAACTCCGGTGATTCGGTGGTGGCCGGATCGAATCCATAGCGGCCGGGCTCGACGCTGGAGATCGACTCGATGACCAGATCGTGTGCGCCGAGCAGGAGCCGCAGTTCGCGCGGGGTGTAGCAGCCCGTCCACAGGTCGACCGATCGCGCCTCGCCGGTCTCCGAGCGAATCTCGGTGACTTCATGCGACACACCACTCGACGCATCGAACGCAGCGTCGCCGTGGTACTTCACAGCAAAGTAGGCGTTGAACGCGCTCAATGCGAGCCGTCCGCCGGGCCGCAGCGCCCGAGCCATCCCTGCGACGACGGCATCGTCCTCCCCCTCGGCCGTCATCATCCCGAACGCGCCCTGACACAGGCAGATCACCGCATCGAACTCGCCGCCGAACGCCATGGTCCGCGCATCCGCCCGCTCGAACGTGGCAAGCGATGAGCGACCACCCCGTATCTGCGGGTTTCGCTCATCGCCTGCGGTGGCTGCGGCGCGGGCGAGGTCGATGAAGCGTTGGCTGATGTCGACGCCGTGCACCTCGATGCCTCGACGGGCGAGCTCGATCGAGTGACGGCCGGTGCCGCACCCCACGTCGAGCACGCGCTCCCCCGGCTGCAGGCCGAGCGCGGCGATGACATGATCCACTTCTTGCACCGTGCCCTTGGTGTGGGCGTAGCGGTCGTACGCCGGGCCGAGGTGATCGGCGAGATCCTCGAACCAGTGATCACGCTCCATGTCCGGATCGCCAGTCAGTCGGGCGCGTCGGCGGCCAGGTCGGCGGCGTAGCCTTGTTCGAACAACTCGCGCGTCGCCGCGTCGTTGGCGGCGACGAGCCCCTGTGCGTTGAGGATGTCGAGACCGTCGGGGGCGTCAGCGAGTTCGTCCCAGCTCGCCTGATCCCAGACCCGCCCGCGGCGGAACGCTTTGGCGCAGTGCATGAAGACCTCGTCGGTCCGGATCACGATCGCCGTGGTCGGCCGCCGCAGTTCGTCGCTCCACAGATCCAGCACCGATGCGTCGGTCGTCACCCAGGCGGCACCGTGTACTCTGAGCGTCTCGTCCTTGCCGGGGATGATCACCAGGAGCGCCGCGCGTGCGGTCGCGACGACGGCGCGCAAGCTGTCGATCAGGTTGTTGCCGTTGAGGTCCGGGATGGCGATGTGGTGATCGTCGAGCACGCGGACGAAGCCCGGCGGCCCGCCGCGCGGCGACACGTCGAGGCCGCCGTCGGCGCCATCCGTTCCGATCAGCACGAACGGAGATCGACAGACGATCTCGCGACTCGCATCGTCGAGCAGCGCAGTCTTCTTCGAGGCGACGATCCGACTCGGCGATCGGTACAGCTCAGCCAGTTCGTCGAGCGAGGCGACGACCGAACCGACCGGCGCATCCCCCGGACCCGACATGGCGCTCAGCCCTTCGCCGACGCCCACGTCGATCCCCACGACACGTTCACTTCGAGCGGCACATCGAGGTCGGCGGCGTCGTGCATCAATCCGACGACGAGGTCGCCAACGACGTCGTGTTCGGCGTCGGGCACCTCGACGATCACTTCGTCGTGGACCTGCAGCACGACCCGGCTGTCGTACTCCCCCGCCACGAGCGCCTCGTCGATGTGCACGAGTGCCACCTTGAAGATGTCGGCGGCCAACCCTTGGATTCCCGCGTTCATCGCCTGACGCTCCCCCGCCTGGCGCACACGAAAGTTCGAATTCATCAGCTCGGGAATCGGCCGACGACGGCCGAACAACGTCTCGGTGTAGCCGCGCTCGCGCGCTTCGATCACGGTGCGGTCCATGTAGTTCTTCACGTTCGGGAACGCCACGAAATACGCATCGAGGATGACCGCTGCCTCCTCGGTTGGGATGTTCAACCGCTGGCCGAGCCCGTAAGCCTCCATGCCATAGGCGAGGCCGTACGACACCATCTTCGCCTTCGACCGTTGCTCGACGGTGACCGATGCCGGATCCACACCGAACACGCGCGCGGCGGTGGCGTTGTGGATGTCCTGGCCGCTCGTGAACGCCTCGATCAGCCCAGGATCCTTTGCCAGATGGGCGATGCAGCGCAGCTCGATCTGGTTGTAGTCGGCCACGAGGAGGGTGGTGCCCGGCGCGGGCACGAACGCCCGGCGGAACTGGCGCCCCTCGTCGGTGCGCACCGGAATGTTGTGGAGGTTCGGCTGGTCCGACGACAGGCGACCCGTCCGGGCCACCGTCTGGTTGAACGTCGCGTGGATCCGTCCATCGTCGGCGACCTCGGCGAGCAGGCCCTCGCCGTACGTCGAGCGGAGCTTCTCGACCTCGCGGTACCGCATCAACGGTTCGAGGAACTCGGGCCACTGGTCCTTGATCTTCTCGAGCGTCGCCGCGTCGGTCGAGTAGCCGGTCTTGGTCTTCTTCCCGGGCGACAGTCCACGCTCGTCGTACAGGATCTCGCGCAACTGCTTGGGCGAGTTGAGGTTCAGGTCGTCGCGGCCGGCCACCTCGCGGAGTTGGATCTGCAGGGTCTGCACTTCGTCGGACAGGCGCTTGCCGAGTGCCCGCAGCTCGTCGACGTCGACACCGATGCCCACGTGTTCCATCTTGGCCAGCACGAGGACAAGCGGGTTCTCGATCGTGCGGTAGAGCCCAGCCATCCCCTGGGCCTCCATGCTGGCGACGATGGGGTCGGCGAGCGCGTTGACCGCCAGTGCGTCCCGAGCGGCGAGTTCGGCGTCGCCGAGCGACGTGCCATCGAGATCCAGCTGGCCACTGCCGGCCGCATCGTCGGAGGGGCGGGCGAACTTCGTGTACTTCTCGATCAGATCCGGCAGTGTGTAGCGAGCCTCCGCGGGGTCGATCAGATATGCGGCGATGGCGGTGTCGAGCGTGAGCCCGCGCACCTCGACGTCGAACTCGAGCAGCGACCGCATCAACGGCTTGACGTTGTGTCCGCGCAGGTTGGTGTGGGCGCCGAGTGCAGCCCGAACCGCGTCGTCGGCGAGGACGTCTGCGGTGATCCACAGCACCTCGGCAACCGACGCGTCGACCACGACGGCAATTCCGGCGAGCGGGCTGCGACCCGGCTCGCCCAGCCACGTGGCGGCGATGTCGAGCGCTGCTGTGGACCCGATCACGGCTGCGGCTTCGTCAGGCGACGCTGCCGTCGTCACTTCGGCCACGATCTCGGGGCGCTCCTCGACCGGACCCAGATCGACCGACGCTCCCATCGCCGAGAGCGCCTCGTCGAGCCGGCCGGCCAACGTACGGAACTCGAGGAAGTCGAACAGTCGCTTCAGTTCCTCGGCGTTCGGGCTGACCCCGAGGCCCTCGATGTCGAGGTCGCCGATCGGAGCGTCGTGACGCAACTGCATCAGGTCGAGGTTCTTGCGGGCGCGCTCTTCGTGTTCGGCGAGGTTCGATCGCAGCTTCGGCGTCTGGTCGTCGACGTGTTCGAAGATGCCGTCGAGCCCGCCATAGGCGTTGATCAGCTTCGCGGCCGTCTTCTCCCCCACGCCGGGTACCCCGGGCAGGTTGTCGCTGTTGTCGCCGCGCAGCGCGGCGTACTGCACGTACAGCGAGGGCACCACCCCGGTGCGTTCCTCGATGCCGGCCTCGTCGTAGAACGCGTAGTCGCTGACGCCGCGCTTGTTGTAGAGCACCTTGACGTCGGGGTCGCGCACGAGCTGATAGCTGTCGCGGTCACCGGTGACGATGATCACCTGGTGGCCGGCGTCGACGAGGCGGTCGGTCGCCGTGGCGATGATGTCGTCGGCCTCCCAGCCGGACAGATCGATTGCCGAGATCCCGACGGCATCGAGCACCTCGCGTACGAGCCCCATCTGCTGACGCAGGATGTCCGGAGCCGCCTCGCGCTGCGCCTTGTACAGCGGTTCGGCTTCGTGGCGAAAGGTCGGCTCGGGACGGTCGAACGCAACGAGCACGCCATCGGGCGAGTGATCCTTGAGCACGTTGATCAACATCGACGTGAATCCGAACACGGCGTTGGTGACCTGTCCGCTCGCGGTGGCCATGTCGGTCGGGAGCGCGAAGAACGCGCGGTAGGTCAACGAATTGCCGTCGACGACGAGATAGGTGCCCATCGCCGACCCTCAGTCGACGCCAGGTCGCAGCGAGCCATCGATGATGCGGTCGGCGACGTCGCGCATCCGAGTCCGTTCGCTCATCGCCGTGCGTTGGATGAAGCCGAATGCGTCGGTCTCGGTGATGCTCAACTCGTCCATCAGCAGACCCTTCGCCCGATCGATGATCTTGCGAGACTCGAGCTGCTCGCCCAATGCATCGATCTCGCCCGTCAGCGACCGCAGTTCCCGGAACCGCCCCATCGCGACCTCGATCGCCGGGATCAGATCGCTCTTCTGGAACGGCTTGACGAGGAAGGCGAGCGCACCGGCGTCGCGTGCCTGCTCGACGACCTCGCGTTGACTGAACGCGGTCAGCATCAGAACACCACAGATCTTCTCGCCGTTGATGATCCGTGCCGCTTCGAGGCCGTCCATCCCAGGCATCTTGATGTCGAGGATGGCCAGATCCGGTTCGAGGCCCCGTACCAGTTCGATCGCCTGGTCGCCTCGGCCGGTCTCCCCGATGACCTCGTAGCCCTCTTCCTCGAGGGTCTCACGCAGGTCCATGCGGATGATGGCCTCGTCCTCGGCGATCACGACACGCAATGGCATGCCCTCTTATCTAGCAGGTGTCGCCCGGATTCGGCTCCGTCACCAGTAGCCGGCCATCAACTCGGACGACCACGTCGGCTGCATCACCGGTCCGCGTGGATCGAATTCGCGCATGTGGGGCTTGATGTCGAGCACCGGCGTGCCATCGATCGCATCGAGGCCGCGCACTCGGATGTCGAGGTCGTCGACACCGAGGAGCTCGCATGTGGTGAGGCCGAGCCGGTTCGGGCGCGAACTTGCACGCTGGGCGAAGATGCCGACCATCGGCCACGCCTCGTTGCCGCGTGGGTGTCGGGCCCCGGTGGCCACCTGTTCCTCGTCGAAACGGTCGAACACGAAGATGACCTCGACGTGCGAGAACTCGTCGAGACCGGCGACCGAGTCAGGCCTGAACCGATCGCCGTCGAGGCGGATGACGCTCTCGACGTCGCCCCAATCGTCGTCGATTCGTCCCACTCTCGCCGACGCCACATGCCCGATCGGGCGAACAGTGAGCTCGGTCATCCGAACGCACCCATCATCGCCTTGCTGATGGGGCGACAGAGCTCCCGGAGCCGGGCGCATCCGTCGTCGCCGATGGCGTCGTACGGCGCGGCGGCGAGCTCGTCGGTGCGTGCCTCGATCCAGTCCCGACGCTCGCGTCCCAGCGCCGTGAACGCCAGATCGGGGTCGAGCCAGCGTCGCTCGCGCAGCCGTTCCTCGGCCGCCAGCCAGTCGTCGCCCGTTCGCTGGCGGGTGGCCCTGAGAATGTCGGATGACACGTCGCCGGCAGCGGCGTGGGTGACCAACGCCTCGCACCCGTCGAGCCCTTCGACGGTCAGCGCTGCGATGTGGCCGTCACCGCGGAACTCACGCAACAGCGACTGCGCGTGCCACAGAACGAGGTGAGGTTCCTCCGGCCACGCGAGCGACGCATGTCCGGCAAACAGCACCCGGCCCTCTGGTCGGGCGCATGCCGCGAGCGCCGCTGCCCGGGCGAGCTCGGCCGCTTCGATGATCTCCGACCCACCGACGAACGCGCCAGCGTGCGCACGAATCATTCGATCGGCACCCCGCAGCCGGGCGGCCGCCATCTCGGCCGGCGCGACCCGACCCCAGACGCCGTCCATGCTGCGGCGAACCAGGTCGGAGTCGAAGTTGAAGAACGTGGCGATCACGACCTCGGCGCTCACGGCACCCATCGGCGCCGAGCGTGACGCGAAGTAACCGGTCATCCGATCGTCGACCCCGATCGTCAGGTACTCCTCACGAGCTTCGGCGGCGAAATAGATCGCGCCGTGGATCGGCTCGAGCGTGCGCCAGGTCTTTCGGGCGATCAGTGGGTCCATCGGGCGAGCTTGGCAGAGCCGAACCAGAGCACCACGACCGAATCACATGCGGTCGAGCAGTTCATCCTGTCGGAGTTCGAGCGAAGCGATCTCCTCGACGACTTTCGCCCGGTGCTTGGCGTGAGCATCGACGTGGCGGCGGGCGTCACGCGCTTCGAACGATGCGCCGGCCGTCTCCGACACCAAGGCCCGGATCTCCTGATCGTCGGCGTCATCGCCGAGGTAGATCATCTGCTCGTCGATCACCGCCAACTCGGCGCGCAACGACTTGAGCCGGGTCGCCACTTGCGACAGACGACGCTCGATCAGCCAGTTGCTCATGACCGTCTCACGCTACAACGGCCTGCCGCGTCGGCTGCGGAAGGCAGGCACGGCCGTTGCGCACGGTCGATTGTGTGGTCCTGGCCACATCGGTCAGGATCTGGCGATGGCGCGATTGAGCGAGATCGGCGAACAGGACGGATGGCGGTGCTGGCTCTGCGACCAGCCGGTCGACCCGGACATGTCGGTGAACGACCCTCGTGGTCCGAGCATCGACAGCCGAACCACCGAGCGAAAGGCGAAAGCAAAGGGCACGAGGCGAGGCAAGGGAACCGGGACGGGCCAGGAACGGCTCGCTCACCGTTCGTGCAACACCGGAAAGGGCAGTACGAAGCCCGTCGTCGAATGGCCCGACGATCTCCTGCTTGCGGACCCCGCAGTGATTCTCGCGGCGGTCGATCGAGCTCAACGCAAGGGAGGGAGAGAGATCATGGGCCACTGTTCGGACGAGCGCGATGCCGTCGCTGCTGCCGACTGGCTGGTCGACAGGATCTCCCGGCTCGAACCTGGCCTCGAGGTCAGCGCCGCGGTCGAACCCGGTGGCGGCCAGTACATGGTGGTCCTCCACTCGGCCTCGTAGCGACGCACTGCGTTTCGCAGTTCCCGCGCGGGATCGGTGAACACTCCGACTCGGAGGCCATGGGTGACCGACGTGGTGTCGACGGGGAAATCGTTCTGTGGAACGATGTCCCGTCAGTCATCCGACAGCAACTGGGGGTTCGTCATGGTGGTAGGGGTCCAGGAACGGCTGGCCGAACGAGGGAACGATCTTGCGATCGTCGACGAATTCGGCTCGTGGACGTGGTCTGAGTTCAACAGCCGCCAGAACCGACTCGTCCACGGGTTGCGCGGACTCGGCCTCGGACTCGGCGACACGATTGCCCTGCTCGGCAACAACCGCCACGAGTGGCTCGAGACACTCGGGGTCTCGGGGCTGATCGGCACCGTTCTCGTACCGATCAACTGGCACTTCAGCGTCGACGAGATCGCCTACGTGCTCGAAAACTCGGGGGCGAACGCGATCATCGCGGACGCAGAGTTCGCCGACAACGCCTCCGCGGCCGCCGAGCAGGCGGGCGTCCAGACCCGGATCTCCTATGGAGGTCCGATCGCTGGGTTCACAGACTTCGAAGAGGTCGTTGCGTCGGGTTCGCCTGACGAGCCGACCGACGGCGTTGCGGGCGCGACGATGTTCTACACCTCGGGCACCACCGGGCGCCCGAAAGGTGTCAAGTCGAGCATTCTGGCCGTCGGTGGCGACCCGAGAGACATGACCGAGCGACTCAAGTTGCTGCTGAACCTGTTTCTGATGCCCGAACCCGACGGCAACGTCGTGCTGTGCAATGCACCCCTCTACCACGCCGGGCCGCTGGCCTTCTGCGGGCTCCCGTTCTCGCTCGGCGCCACGATCGTCCTTCGGCGCAAATGGGACGCACAGGAGACGCTCGACCTGATCGACGAGTACGGGGTGACGCACTACTACGCCGTCCCCACGCACTTCTCCCGGATGCTCAAACTGTCGGACGAGGCCAAGAAGGGTTTCTCCGGCGCCGACCTCCAGTACGTCATCCACACCGCAGCGCCGTGCCCTCCCGAGGTCAAGCGACAGATGATCGACTGGTGGGGACCTGTCGTCTTCGAGTTGTACAGCGCGAGCGAAGGTGCCGGGTGCGGCACCGCGGTGAACAGCGAGGAGTGGCTCTCCAAGCCGGGAACCGTCGGTAAACCGAACCCCGTCACCGAACTGCTGATCATCGGCGACGACGGCACACCGCTGGGCGCGAACGAGGTCGGCCAGATCTACATGCGCAGCCTGACCGGCAACGACTTCGAGTACCTCGGTGACGAGGAGAAGACCAAAGGCGCCCACCTCGAACCCGGCGTGTTCTCGTTCGGTGACATCGGATACGTCGACGACGATGGCTATCTGTTCCTCTCCGACCGAAAGATCGACATGATCATCTCCGGAGGCGTGAACATCTACCCCGCCGAGATCGAATCGCTGATCGTGACGCACCCTCAGGTCGCGGATGTCGGCGTCTTCGGTGTTCCGAACGACGAGTTCGGTGAGGAGGTCAAGGCGGCCGTGGAACTCCTTCCCGGATCCGACGCGGCAACCGTCGAGGTCGAACTCCGCAATCTCTGCCGGGACAAGCTCGCCGGGTACATGTGCCCTCGAAGTTTCGACTTCGGCGACCTGCCCCGGACCGCCACCGGGAAGCTCCCCAAGCGCGAACTGCGCGCAAAGTACTGGGAGGGCACGGGTCGCTCGATCTGACCGTGGCCTCTGGGGTCTGACTCGAGACGCAGGAGCACGGCGCAGCGACGGCGGCGAGTGCCCCGGGTCGGACTCGAACCGACACTTGACGGTGTTTGAGACCGTTGCCTCTGCCAATTGGGCTACCGGGGCGGTGTGCGACGGCGAGACTAGCGGGCTTACCCGCCGGTAGCTCTCGCGCTTCCAGCGAGCGGTCTAGCCTGCCGACAATGCTCGCATTCACCTTCCCCGGTCAGGGGTCGCAGCGACCTGGCATGGGGCTGCCCTGGCGGGATCACGAGAGTTGGGAACTGATCGACGAGGCGAGCGACATCGCCGGCCGCGACATCGGTGCGCTGCTCTGCGACGCCGACGCCGACGAACTCCGAGACACCCGAAACGCACAGCTGACCACGTTCGTGTCGAGCCTGATGGTGCTCGATGCGGTCGAGCGTCTCGGCATTGCGCCGAGCTACTGCGCCGGCCACAGCCTCGGCGAGTACACCGCGCTCACGGCGACGGGTGCGCTCGGATTCGACGACGGCATCCGCCTCGTGTGCGAACGCAGCGCCGCCATGCACGACGCCGGCCTCGCGCAGCCCGGCACGATGGCGGCCGTGCTCGGCCTCGACGACGACCAGGTCGACGTCGCCTGCCGGCGCGCTGACGCCGACGTGTGGGTGGCGAACTACAACGCCCCCGGCCAGGTCGTCATCGCCGGCTCGCCCGACGGCGTCGCCGCGGCGAGCGCCCACGCAAAGGACCTGGGCGCCAAGAAGGTGATGCCGCTGCAGGTCGCCGGCGCGTTCCACACGCCGTTCATGACCGCAGCGCGCGAGCGCTTGCGTGCAGCACTCGCCGACGCGGACCCCCGCGACAGCGACGTACCGGTCGTGTCGAACGTCGACGCACTCCTCCACGAGCAGGCCGGAGACTGGACGAGCCTGCTCTCGGCGCAACTGTCGAGTCCTGTGCGCTGGAAGCACTCGCTGCTCACACTCGCCGACGCCGGCGTCACCGACTTCGCTGAGTTGGGCCCCGGGGCAGTCTTGACCGGGATGGCGAAGCGGACCATTTCCGGAAGCCGAACGATCTCCGTCGCGACGCCCGAAGACCTCGACAAGTTGCTCGAATGGGTCGGAGCCGGAACTCCATCAGGCCCCCGCCAGCAAGAGGGCGAGCACCTCTTCGCCGTCGAACGACTGGTGGTGAGCCCAGCGGCGGGCATCTTCACCCCGATCGGAGGACTGCTCGAGGGCTCGAACATCGATGTGGGCACCGTGGTCGGCCACGTCGGCGAGGTCGAAGTGCGATCGCCGTTCTCCGGAGTGCTCCAGAGCTTCATCGCGCTCGACACCGAGCGAGTCACCAGTCGTCAACCAATCGCCTGGCTGCGCACCGAGTAGTGATGGACGGGAGCTGAACATGCCGAAAGTTCCTGCGGGGGTCAGGGGAGCAGCGATCACCGGGTGGGGCACCGCACTGCCCGACCAAGTCGTCACCAACCACGACCTCGAGCGCACGATCGACACCGACCACGACTGGATCGTCGAGCGAACCGGCATCCACGAACGACGCGTCGGCGGCACCACCGCGGGCCTCTCGGTCGAGGCCGGGCGCCAGGCCATCGAGCGCGCCGGGCTGCAACCAAGCGACATCGATGCGCTCGTGCTCGCCACCACCACCCCCGACCGAGCAGTGCCCGGCACGTCATCGACTGTGCAACACCTGCTCGGACTCACATGCGGCGCCTACGACCTCAACGCCGCATGTTCGGGCTGGGTGTATGGCCTCATCAACGCGCATGGCCTCATCGCGCTCGGCGCCGAGAAGGTGTTGGTGATCGGCACCGACACGCTCGCACGGATCACCGATTGGGACGACCGCAACACCGCCATCCTCTTCGCCGACGGCTCCGGCGCCGCCGTCCTCGAAGCCGTCGATGGCGACGGCCAACTGCTCGGATGGCATCTCTCCGCCGACGGGAGCGCCGAAGGGGCGCTGTACGCCGAGGTCGGCGGCAAGCTCCAGATGGAGGGCCGCGAGGTGTTCCGGCGCGCGGTACGGCTGATGGCCGACTCGGCCACCGCCTCGATGGAAGCCGCCGGGGTCAACGCCGACGACGTTGCCCTCGTCATTCCGCACCAGGCGAACATTCGCATCATCTCGGCGTCGTTGGAACGGCTCGGCATCGAGCTCGACCGCGCCTCGATCGTGCTGGACCGCACCGGCAACACCTCGGCCGCATCGATCCCGCTTGCGCTCGCGGACGCCTTGGATCGCGGTCGGATCTGCCAAGGTGACCTCGTGTTGTTCGTCGGATTCGGTGCAGGAATGACTGCGGCCAGCGCCGTGGTCAGGTGGAGCGCTTCAGTGCCGATGCCCGCCGGTGGAGCGGCCTCGTGACCCGCGTCGTGCTGGTCACCGGCGGCGCCCGCGGCATCGGTCTGGCGTGCGCACATCGCTTCGCTGCCCAGGGCGACCGGGTTGCGGTGACCTACAACTCCTCACCCCCTCCGGACGACTTCTTCGGCGTGCGGTGCGACGTGACCTCGAGCGACGACGTCGATGCGGCGTTCACCGCGGTCGAGGAACACTTCGGCGACCCGGTCGAGGTGCTCGTCTCGAACGCCGGCATCACTCGCGACGGCCTCCTCCTGCGCATGTCGGAGGACGACTTCACGTCGGTGATCGACGCGAACCTGACCGCCGCATACCGCGTCGTGAAACGGGCCAGCCGCTCGATGTTGAAGGCGCGGCGGGGCCGCATCGTCCTCGTGTCGTCCGTCGTCGGACTCCTCGGTTCGGCGGGCCAAGCGAACTATGCAGCATCGAAGGCCGGCCTGGTCGGCTTCGCCCGATCGATCGCCCGTGAGCTCGGCTCGCGCTCGATCACCGTCAACGTGGTCGCCCCCGGCCCGGTCGCCACCGACATGACCGCGGCACTCGACGACGAGCGCATGGCTGCACTCACGTCGATGGTGCCGCTGCAGCGTGTCGCGGAACCCGACGAGATTGCCGGCGTCGTCGCCTTCCTCGCCTCCGACGACGCTGCCTACATCACCGGTGCCGTCATTCCCGTCGACGGCGGTCTCGGCATGGGACACTGACAACCGATCCACATCATCGGCTCACCCGATCGGGTGTGCCACACTGCAAGATCCATCGACAAGGAGAACCCCGTGGACCCCGAACTTTTTGCCCGTTTCCGCAAGTGCGCCGTCGAGGTGCTGTCCGTCGAAGAGAGCGCCGTCGTGCCCGAGGCGAATTTCGGCGATGATCTCGATGCCGACAGCCTCGATCTCGTCGAGCTCGTGATGGCCCTCGAAGAGGAATTCGACGTGTCCGTGCCCGAAGAAGAACTCGAAGGCGTCGAGACCGTCCAGCAGGCCTACGACATCGTCGCCGCAAAGCTGTGACCGGAGGCGGCCGTCGGGTCGCGGTCACCGGCCTCGGCGTCGTCGCCCCCACCGGCATCGGGCGCACAGCGTTCTGGAACGGCCTCCTCGGTCCCGGTGTCACGAGCGGCCAGTCGCTCACCATCGACGACTGGGACCCCGCCCCATATTTCGACAATCCCAAGCAGGCACGCCGCACCGACCGAGTCGAGCAGTTCGCAGTCGCCGCCGCAGCTGAGGCATTCGACCAGGCGGGTGGTGTCGACGCGATCGGTGTCGATTCTGCACGATTCGGCACGATCTTCGCCACCGGCGTCGGCGGACTCCATTCGATCGAGGACCAGGTCCAAGTTCGCCTCGAGCGGGGGGAGCGTCGGGTCTCGCCGTTCCTCGTACCGATGATGATGGCCAATGCGTCGGGCGCATCGATCTCGATGCGTTATGGGCTGCAAGGCCCGGCCGAGACGATCTGCACGGCGTGCGCCGCCGGGTCCCATGCGATCGCCTATGCGGCGCGCCTCATCCGCTGGGGTGTCGTCGACGCCGTCGCCACCGGCGGCAGCGAAGCCGCGGCCACGCTCACCGCCCTGGCGGGCTTCGGCAACATGACCGCGCTCACCAACGCCGGAATCAGTCGACCGTTCGATGCCGAACGCGACGGATTCGTGCTCGGTGAAGGCGCCGCCGTGTTGATTCTCGAAGAATGGTCCAGCGCCGTCGAACGCGGCGCCACCATCCTCGGCGAGATCCTCGGCGGGGCGAGCACCGCCGACGCGCATCACATCACGGCGCCCTCTCCTGGCGGTGTCGGGGCGATCGCCTGCATGCGTCTCGCCCTCGCCGAATCGGGTCTCGAGCCCGGCGACGTCAAACAAGTGAACGCTCATGGGACCTCGACCCCGCTCAACGACGCTGCAGAAGCTGCTGCGATCACCGAGGTGTTCGGAGCCGGCAAGGTCCCGGTCGTGTCGACCAAGGGTGTGACCGGCCATGCACTCGGTGCCGCCGGCGCCCTCGAAGCAGCAGCCGCGCTGTTGTCGATCGAGTACCGGCTGATCCCGCCGACGGCGAACACCACGACGATCAGCGCCGACATGGAGATCGATCTCGTCATGGGCGAGCCCCGTCCGTGGGAACCGGGGCCGGTGATCTCGAACAACTTCGGCTTCGGCGGCCACAACGGTTCCGTCGTCGTCGCCCCACCAACCTGACGATTACATCGCGGGTCTGACCCCTGATGTAATCGTCACGCGTCGGCGAGCACGAAGAGCAGGTCGCATTGGCAGGCGACCTCCCCGCGTACCAAGGCGCGACCAGAACCCTTGCCGGCGCGAGCTGACATGCGGCCCAACTCGACTTCGAGAATCAGCTCGTCGCCGGGGACCACCTGACGACGGAATCGAGCGCCGTCGAGTCCACCAAACAACGGCAGTTTGCCGGCGTACTTCGGGTCGGCGAGCACAGCGGCTGCACCCACCTGAGCGATCGCCTCGCACATCAGCACCCCCGGAAGCGTCGGGCGGCCGGGGAAGTGTCCGGCGAAGAAGTACTCGTCGCCGGTGAGCGTCCAGCGTCCCGACGCCGACACGCCGGGCACTATCGAGATCAGTTCGTCGACGAGCAGGAACGGAGGCCGATGCGGCAGCAGATCCTCGGGGCGGGGCAGGGCGTTCGGTTCGGATGTCGACATCAGCGGCTCCAGTCGGGTCGTCGTCGGGCGTGTGCGTGGTAGTGATCGGGGATCGAACGCAAGGAGTCGTCGATCCAGAACGGACCACTGTCGAGCGACTCCATCACGACGGTGAGTCTGGCGTGCAATGCATCGCGGATGTCTGCTGGCGGAACGGGATCATGGCAGCGCCACACCACCATGGGCACGGCGCACGAGTCGCACTCGGCGATCCAGCACATCTCGTCGCTGTGGAACCACTCGGTGAACGGTGTCGCCTCACAGAGTTCACATCCGGTGTCGACGTTCACGTCTCGCACCGTACGCGAATGAGGGACCGGCCAGGAGGACCGGTCCCTCATCCGAAGGGGAGAATGCGTGACCGGAATGTTCCGGTCAGTTGTTCAGTGGGTGATCAGGCGGGGCAGGAAGCCACGAAAGCGTCGAGACCTGCTGCAACGGTCGGGGGCAGGAGCACGCCGTCGATGGCGTGGATCACGCCGTTGCTCGCCGGGACATCGGCAATCACAACGTTGACGCTCTCGTTCAGCACGACGCCGTCGGTCACGTCGACGGCGATGTCCTCGCCCTGCACGGTCGCAACCGGACCGGTGGTCAGGTCGGTGGACATGACCTCGCCGGAGACGACGTGGTAGGTGAGGATGGAGGTCAGCACCTCGGCGTTCTCCTCGAGGAGGAGACAGTCGACAAGGCCCTCGGGCAGTGCGGCGAATGCATCATCCGTCGGCGCGAACACCGTGAACGGACCCTCGCTCGACAGGGTGTCGACGAGGCCCGCGACCTCGACGGCGACGCCGAGGGTCCCGAAGGAGCCGTTGGCTGTGGCGACGTCGATGATCGTGCCCGGCTCGTCGGCCATGTCGTCGGCGGGCGCCTCGGTGGCGGCGGGTGCTCCCGTCGTCGCTGCGGCTTCGTCAGCATCGTTCGAATCGCTGCCGCAGGCCGACAGGACAACGAGGCCGGCGATTGCGGCGACACCGGCGAGGCGGGTGGAGGACTTGCGCATGGGAGTGGATCCTTTTCGTGGTTCTGAATGGGGGTGTTGTGTTCACGCCGCTTCGAGCGGAGTAACAGGTCTACGACGCCGGTTCAGATCCGGATGACAATTGAGTACGAAAAGTCTCTCGGCCCGCAAATCGGGCTCGCTGAAGGCCTGCCGTCAGTCGGTGCCGGGGCGGCGCGACGACTCGCGCCCGGGATCGCCGCGGTAGCCAGGCGGATACGTGGCCGCAAGCTGATCCGCAGTCGGCTTGCGCCGTCGATACGCATCTTCGGGCAGCAGATCCACGAGCGCTGTCATGATTCGTTTGGTGTCGGCCTCGAGTGAACGACCGACGAGGCGTACGGGTTCACCGACGCGAATTCGAACGGTCGGCGGATCGCTGAGGTTCAGCACGTTCGGGATCCGACTCGAACGCGGCCACACGCGCTCGGTGCCCCACATCCCGACGGGAATGACCGGCGCGCCGGTCATCTGCGCCAACCTGGCCGCACCCCATCGCCCCGTCGGCTTCTTGAAGAAGGCGGGCCCGCGCGGAATGGTGCCCTCCGGCATCATCGTCACCATCTCGCCACCCCCGAGCGCTGCCGCAGCGGCGGCGAGTGGCTCGTCGGAACCGGTCCCCCGGTCGACTCTGATCCCGCCCATTGCTGCTGCGATCGGTCCGACGATCGGCGCGTCGAACACCTCCTTTTTGCCGAGGAAGCGGGCCGGGCGCCCCGACTCGGCAATCGTGAGCGACATGGCTGCCACATCGAAGTAGCTGCGGTGGTTGCCAACAAGAATTGCCGCCCCGCTCGCCGGGATGTGCTCGACCCCGTCGATGTCGAACCGGGCGTACGGATACGCAGACGGGCGAGCGAAACGCAGGGCGACCTGCTGCAACTCGAGACCGACCACGGGAATCTTCAGCACGCCGGGTGACACGTCGAGGTTGAGCGTCGGCCACCGACGCGCCGCCGCAACGAGCACCATTCGAGGATCCGGGTTCACCACGATCGGGTGGCCGACCGCTGCGAGCATGGGCGTGTCGTACACGCTGTCGGAGTAGGCGTAGCTCTCGGCGAGGTCGACGTCGTGACGCTCGGCCCACTCGGCGATCGCCGCCAACTTCCCAGCCGACCACACGAACGGACCGTCGAGGGTTCCGTCGTAGGTGCCGTCGGCGCTCACGCCATACCGTGTCGCCACGACGTCGTCGAGCCCGAGACGGTCGGCAAACGGCTTGACGAGGTCGTACGGCGTCGTGGTCGCCAGCACGATCGGACGACCGGCCTCACGGTGCGCCGCGAAGGCGGTCGCCGCAAATGGCTGCACCATGGCACACAGGTCGTCGGCAACGGTTTCCGCGGCCTCGGCGACTGCAGCTTGCGACCGGCCTGTCGCAAGCGTCACTGCCTGGCGGGCCAACACCATCGACGGGAGTGTCTCGCCGATGGCGTTGAACAACCCGAACAACAGCCGCTCCCCCGGCACCGGGTTCGGTCCGGTGAGCCCGGCCAGGCGCATGGCGCCGGCGAACACCTCGCCCGAGGCGCCCGACAACAGCGTGCGATCGAGATCGAAGAAGGCGGCGCCGTTGGAAGTCACGGTTCGAGACTAGGCCACGGCTGATCGCACGGGCACGGGCCATCGCGCTGACATGGATCGAAAAATGGGAAAGACCCGGATGGGGGATCCGGGTCTCTCAACCAAGAGAAATC
>Ga0307379_10004708_pt1 | contig 19337 bp, 16 predicted proteins | sample UN2MG_FD_202237 | JGI IMG/M metagenome (GOLD analysis project Ga0307379, IMG submission 202237) | Soil microbial communities from Risofladan, Vaasa, Finland - UN-2 | ecosystem: Environmental > Terrestrial > Soil > Coastal area > Acid sulfate soil | place: Finland: Risofladan, Vaasa | collected... | reverse complement strand
GAGAGAGGGCATATGATATTTACTCACGCCTCCTAAAGGATAGGATTATCTTTATGGGTGAGCAAGTTACTGATGATATGGCAAATATTATCATTGCCCAGTTTCTTTTTCTGGAATCTGAAGATCCAGATAAGGATATAAATCTATATATTAATTCCCCAGGGGGATCAATTACCGCAGGACTGGCTATCTATGACACTATGCAATATGTAAAATCTGATATTACTACAATCTGCACAGGACAGGCCAGCAGCATGGCCGCCCTTTTATTAGCAGCTGGCAGCAAAGGAAAGCGGTTTGCCTTGCCACATTCCAGGATTATGATACATCAACCTATGGGGGCAACACAGGGACAGGCCACAGATATAGATATACAGGCCAGAGAAATAATAAGGCTAAAAAAGGCCCTCAATGAAATCCTTGCCCTGCACACAGGCCAAGATACAAAAAAGATAGCAAACGATTCAGAAAGGGATTTTTTTATGAGTGGCCAAGAAGCGCTGGAGTATGGTATTGTAGACAAGGTAATTGCAAAAAGAGAAATGATAAATATGGGGAAAAATAAGGAGAGTGGCGTGAAATGACCAGGAAAGATAATACATTAGGTGAATTAGTGTGTTCATTCTGTGGCAAAAGTCAAGATGAGGTTAAAAAGCTCATCGCTGGGCCCTCAGTGTATATCTGTGATGAATGTGTTTCTCTTTGCAATGAAATTATCCAAGAAGAATATGAGCAGGAAGAGAAAAATAAACAGAAGGATCTTCTACCCAAGCCGCAGGAGATAAAGAAAAAATTAGACCAGTATGTGATAGAGCAAAGTAGGGCAAAAAAGGTTCTTTCCGTTGCGGTACATAATCACTACAAAAGAATCGGGGTAAATCTTGACAAAGAAGATGTGGAGATTGATAAAAGTAACATACTTCTGATAGGTCCTACGGGGTCAGGCAAAACACTTTTAGCTCAAACTATGGCAAGGATATTGAATGTACCGTTTACAATAGCAGATGCTACCACATTGACCGAAGCTGGGTATGTAGGCGAGGATGTTGAAAGCATAATTCTTAGCCTTGTTCAAATGGCAGACTATGATATTGAGAAGGCAGCAAAAGGTATTGTCTATATTGACGAGATAGACAAAATTGCCAGAAAATTTGATAGCCCCTCAATAACCAGAGATGTTTCTGGTGAGGGGGTTCAGCAGGCCCTCTTAAAGATATTAGAGGGGACAGTTGCCAATATACCTCCAAAAGGAGGCAGAAAACACCCCCAACAGGATTTCCTAAAGGTGGACACCAGAAACATCCTTTTTATTTGTGGAGGCACCTTTAATGGTTTAGACAAGATAATTCTTTCAAGGACTGGGAGCAAAACATTGGGCTTTGAGGCCGATATCAGGGGTCAAGACGAATTAAATCTGGAGGAAACTTTATCGTTAGTTCAACCTGAAGATCTCATTAAATTTGGCCTCATACCGGAGTTTATTGGACGACTTCCAGTGATTGCCTCTCTCGGGGAATTGAGCCTTGACGCCTTAGTCAGAATACTGACAGAGCCCAAGAATGCCCTTGTCAAACAGTATCAAAAACTCTTTGAATTTGAAGGGGTAACATTAAAGTTCACCAAGGATGCATTAAAATCTGTGGGCAAGCGAGCGCTTGATCGCAAATCCGGAGCCAGGGGATTAAGGGCTATTCTTGAAAATGTTATGCTGGATATTATGTATGATCTTCCTGCACAACCAGATCTAAGGGAATGTGTTATAGGGAATGAAGTGATTCTTAATGAAGAACCCCCTCTTTTATTGTATGAAAATGAAAACCAAATTAAATCTGCCTGAAAATTACCTATGTTTAAGAAAAATTCTATAGAAAATTTGTTAGGGAAAGAGAAAAAACAGGTCCCATTACTCCCCCTAAGGGATATAGTAGTATTTCCTGGAATGGTGATTCCTTTATTTATTGAAAGAGAAAAATCTATTGATGCACTTAAATATGCACTCTCCCAGGAGAAGGAAATTTTTTTGTCCACCCAGAAAAAAGCCAAGATGGATAACCCCACCCTTCAAGATATATACTCTTACGGCACCTTGGGCATAGTTCTTCAACTTCTTAAAATGCCCGATGGATCAGTTAAGGGTTTAGTGGAAGGAAAGAGCAGGGCCAAGATCAAGAATTACCTGCCTGATGCAGGTTTTTTTATGGTCGAGGTAGAGAAAATCTCGGAACATTACGAACCAAACACCAAAACTGAGGCCCTTATAAGAAGCATTCATTCTTCATTTGAGTCCTACACAAAACTTAACCAAAAGATTGGTGAAGATGTAGCTGAGACAGTTATGTCTATAAATAATCCATCTCAATTAGTTAATACCGTGGCTGCCCATCTCACAGCAAAGATAAAAGAAAAACAATCCTTGCTGGAGATAGAAGATGTAAATAATAGGCTTGAAGCACTATACAAGTTATTGAATGCTGAGATTGATATCCTTAAGCTCGAGGATCATTTGCGACAGAGCGTTAAAAAACAGATGGAGAATACGCAAAAGAACTATTATCTTAATGAGCAAATGCGGGCAATACAGAAAGAAATGGGTACCCAAGATGATTTTGCCAACGAACTCAAGGATCTCGAAAGAAAAATTAAGAATAAAAACCTACCCAAAGAGGCAGCAACAAAGGTGAGACATGAATTCAAAAAATTAAAAATGATGACCCCCATGTCTGCAGAGGCCACCGTTGTGCGGAACTATATTGATTGGATTTTATCCTTACCGTGGCTGACACGCACAAAAGACAAGTTAAGCATCCAAGAGGCTGAAACAATACTTGAAGAAGACCATTACGGTCTCTCTAAACCTAAAGAGAGAATACTGGAATATTTAGCTGTTCAGAACCTTACAAAAAAAATCAAAGGCCCCATTCTCTGTTTTGTTGGCCCTCCTGGAGTTGGCAAGACCTCATTAGCTAAATCAGTGGCACGATCTATGGGAAGGAATTTCATACGGCTCTCTCTTGGTGGTGTCAGGGATGAGGCTGAAATAAGGGGCCACAGAAGAACATATATTGGAGCTTTGCCAGGAAAAATCATTCAATATCTTAAAAGGGCAAAATCAAATAATCCTGTGTTCTGCCTGGATGAAGTAGACAAGATGAGTACTGATTTCAGGGGAGACCCATCGGCTGCTCTTTTAGAAGTGCTTGACCCAGAACAAAACTATGCCTTTAATGATCACTATCTTGATATTGACTACAATCTTTCAGAGGTTTTTTTCATAACGACAGCCAATGAACTTATTGGTATTCCACCGCCTTTGCAGGATAGAATGGAGATTATAAGGCTGCCTGGTTATACAGAAATTGAAAAGTTGTACATAGCGAAAAGGTTTCTGATAAAGAAGCAGATCGAACAAAATGGTCTTTCTGAGAATAATATCTCTTTTTCTGATCAGGCTATTTTAAATATAATCAGGTATTATACCAGAGAGGCAGGAGTTCGAAATTTAGAGAGGGAAATAGCTGCGGTATGCAGGAAGATTGCACGAGAAGTGGCTAAAAAAGGCGTATCTATAAAGATAGGGATTAGTGCAAATTCTCTTCATCATTTCTTAGGTGTTCCTAAATTTCACTATGGAAGAAAAGAGGAAAAAGATGAAATAGGGCTTGCCACTGGTTTAGCCTGGACAAGTGCAGGTGGGGAGCTGCTTCATATAGAAACTACCGTTATGCCAGGAAAGGGAGAACTGGTCTTAACGGGTACCCTTGGAGATGTGATGAAAGAATCAGCGAAAGCTGCCTTAAGTTATGTCCGCACAAAAGGAAGAAGGCTCGGTATGCCAGATGACTTTTATGAAAAGGTAGACATACATGTCCATATTCCTGAGGGAGCAACGCCTAAAGATGGGCCATCGGCAGGTATCACTGTAGCTACATCAATTGCCTCTGCACTCTTAAGAAAATCGGTGAAAAGAAATCTGGCCATGACCGGAGAAATAACTCTAAGAGGCAGAATTCTTCCCATAGGGGGCCTTAAAGAAAAAATAATCGCTGCCCATAGAGGTGGAATAGAACAGGTTCTCATCCCTCAAGAAAACAAAAAGGATATTGAAGAAATACCAGCGAGGGTTCTCAAGAAAGTGGAATTAATCCTGGTTGAGCACATGGATGATGTCCTTGAGAAGGCCCTCACGGTGGTTAAAGGAGAAGATCTCTTTCTCCCAGAAGATAGGTTTCAACCTTTCGCCTTACCCAAGGGAGAGGCCAAATCTCAGATTACTGCACATTAGTTAGGGGCGGGTAGCTCAGCGGGAGAGCGTCGGCCTTACAAGCCGAGGGTCACAGGTTCAATCCCTGTTCCGCCTACCAAAAATGGCTTATCGCTATTTACCAATGGCCATCAGCTATTGGCTAATAGCTAAATGTAAAACCGAAGATTTTTTGGGGACGTAGTTCAGTTTTGGTTAGAACGCCGGCCTGTCACGCCGGAGGTCGCGGGTTCGAGTCCCGTCGTCCCCGCCATAGAAAAAATTAAAGGGTCAGTCCACCTAACTGACTCTTTATCTATTTTGTAATGCCTTATTTTGTTTACATCTTAAAAAGCCTCAAAGAAGAGAGCTACTATGTTGGCTCAACACAGGATTTAAAGTCCCGTCTTGAACGACATAACCAAGGGCGGTCGAAATATACAAAGGCTAAGCGCCCTTGGGAATTGGTGTACTGGGGGAAACATCAAGATCGAGCTGCGGCGATGAAGCAGGAAAGAGAAGAGAGCTTTGAATAACTTATATTTCCTTAAAGAGGATGGGCTTTTCTTCAGTTCCAAGGCTCCCGGGCTGGTCTTTTCAGCGCCCTTACACCAGTCACCTCAGAAAAGTCCACCCTCTTTTCTTGGGTTACAAAGATTGTCAGGTTGTGCAAAGATCTCGAGAAATCAAAGCCAGAAAAAGCAAGGATTACATTGAAAGTCTTGTTAGAATGTCCCGTTAGGACTGACGGGAAGGTCGTCCCGATTCAATCGGGATCATCCCCGCCATTTTTCAAAGTCTGTTATGAAAAAGTCAGGCTTTTTATCTCATCTTTTTAAATAACTATTAAAAAACACAAGGTTTATTTATTCTTGTTAGTTTTTTAATTTTCCTCATTCAATAGAAGTTATTAAGTCCTACTCATCCAGTGAGAAATAATAGCGTCCATGCTGTAGATCGCATATCTATCCCTGCAATTAGCCATAAATCTCTTGACATTCTTGTCTTTTTATAAAAAGATTTTTTAAATAAAATAGAAAGGAACATAGAGAAATGAAAATCGACCTTAATTCTGATGTAGGAGAGAGTTTTGGTGTCTATAAGATTGGTCTTGATGAAGAGGTGATCCCTCTTATTAGCTCAGCCAATATCGCATGCGGATTCCATGCTGGGGATCCCGCTGTAATGAGATATACCATCGCCTTGGCTAAAAAACATGGAGTGGCACTGGGAGCGCATCCAGGATTCCCCGATCTGCTGGGCTTTGGCAGAAGAAATATGGACGCGACATTGGAGGAAATCAGGGACTATACAACCTACCAAATAGGCGCACTTCAAGCCTTCGCCACTTCACAAAGAATGAAACTTCAGCATGTCAAAGCCCACGGTGCGCTCTACAATATGGCTGCTCAGGATATGCGTATCGCAGAGGCGATAACAGAAGCGGTTTCCAAACTGGATAAGGATCTTATCCTCGTCATGCTGCCGGGCCCCAAAAAAGATGAGCTCCAGAAGATAGGAAGGCGTTACGGCATCCGCGTTGTCTTTGAATTCTTTGCAGACAGGGGCTACAATAGTGATGGCACCCTCGTGTCCCGAAGGGAGCCGGGTGCGATGATTCATGACCATCAGTTCGCGGCGGACAGGGTTATCAAAATGGTGACCGAGGGCAAGATCGCCTCCAAGGATGGAACCGAGATCGAGGTGGCATCGGATACCATATGTGTCCACGGTGATAACCCCGCAGCGGTAAAGTTGGTAAAGCAGATCAGGGAAAGCCTCCTTTCATCTGGCATAGAGATTACCCCTATGGGGCAATTCCTATAGTAAAGGGCGATGCTCTACGACAAATTCCAATACCGCATCATGGGCGATCGGTCAGTGCTCGTCGAGCTGGGGGATGAAATTAGCCCTGAGGTAAACCGACGGGTGAGGGAGCTTTCCGTTATCCTGATGGAAAATCCCATAGAAGGCGTGATTGAGACCGTCCCTGCATACCGTTCACTTCTCATCATCTATGATCCACTCAATCTCGAAATTGCCACGTTACAACATCGGATAGAAGATATCCAAAAAAAGATCGGAGGAATCCAGACCCCTGAACCTAAAACCATGGAAATCCCCGTTGTCTACGGAGGCGAATACGGGCCTGACATGGAATGGGTGGCCCGGTACCATAACATACGCGTCGAGGAGGTCATCCAGCTCCATACGGGAACCACATATCAGGTCTATATGATCGGCTTTATGCCGGGCTTTCCCTATATGGGAGAACTACCTGAAGGCCTCGCTACTCCACGCAGGGAAACCCCAAGGACGGTAATTCCTCAAGGCTCTGTAGCTATCGCCCAGAGGCAAACCGGTATTTACCCAGTAGAGAGCCCTGGGGGATGGCAAATCCTCGGTCGCACACCCCTGAAGCTCTTCAACCCGCTACACTCACCTCCCACCCTCCTCGAGATGGGCGATCTGGTGAAGTTCTTTTCAATAGGCGAGAAGGAATTCAAGCAATGGCAGTAGTAGAAACCATAGAAGTTCTGACACCCGGTCCCCTCACCACTCTTCAGGACTTGGGGAGGTTCGGCTATGGACGGTACGGTGTTCCGCCTAGCGGGGCGCTTGACACCTTCTCACTAAGGGCGGCGAATTTGCTCGTGGGGAACAAAGAGAATGAGGCATGCCTTGAAATCACTATGTTTGGGTTAAGGATCAAAGCCCTTAGAGATGTGGTCATTGCAGTTACCGGTGGGGACCTTCTGCCTTTTTATAACGATAAACCCCTCAGCATGTGGGCCTCCTTTATCTTGAAGGAGGGCGATACCCTTTCGTTTAGAGGGGTGAAAGGCGGCTGTCGCTCATACCTGGCTATAGGAGGGGGATTCTTTTTGACTGAGTTTATGGGCAGCAGATCTACCAATCTTTCCTCCGGGTTCGGTGGTTTGGATGGAAGGCCTGTGAAAAAAGGCGACATCTTCACTGCTCACTCACCCCACCCTCACCTCGAAACCGAAGGACGATGGTTCCCTCAAGACCTGATTCCTCGCTACAGTAGGGAATGGCGTCTAAGAGTTATCTTTGGACCGCAAGACGATCAATTCACCGAGAAGGCTAAAACCACCTTTTGTAATTCCCCCTACCAGGTGAATCCTCAATCGGATCGCACCGGCATTAGAATGGCTGGGCCGATTATCGAGAGAAAGCCTAAAGTGCAGGAATCAATCATTTCCGAGGGGGTGATCCCCGGCGCCATCCAGGTACCAGGGGATGGTCAACCCATTATCATCCTGGTTGAAATAGTGACCGGTGGTTACAGGAAGATCGCCACTGTAATTACAGCAGATCTACCTCTTTTAGGGCAGATAAAACCGGGTGATATGGTGACCTTTGAGGAAGTATCTCTGGATGATGCGTATGAAACCTTACGGGAGATAGAGGAGAGGATCAAAAGGTTCAAGGAAAGTCTATCCAGCCAATCCTAAGAGGTGGCCAGCTCTTCATTCAGCATGTCTGATACAAACATATGGCCCGGTGTGTGGGTAATGCAGATATCGGGCTTGGCATCCACAAGGGCCGCCTGAGGTGTCACGCCGCATGCCCAAAAAACGGGCATCTCGCCTTCCATGACCTCTACCGCTTCACCAAAATCCGGCCTTGAAAGGTCTGCTACCCCTATCCTCTCCGGGCTCCCTATATGGACGGGCACCCCATGGACAAAGGGGTAACGGGAAGTGATCTGAACTGCCCTGCTCACCTTGTGATGGGGTATAGGTCTCATGGTAACAATCAAAGGACCTCGGAATATCCCACCATCCCTGCACGGGATATTGGTGATATACATGGGAACGTTCTTCCCCTCTTCTATGTGCCGTACCGGGATACGGGCCCTAAGCAGTGCCTCTTCAAAGGTGAAGCTGCAACCAAGAAAGAAGGTGACAAAATCTTCCCGCCAGATTTCTCTTATATCCTTCCTCGTTTCGTCCAAACTACCATGGCGGAATATATTATATCGGGGCACATCGGTGCGGATATCTGCACCAGGTGCAAAAGATTTTATCTCATATTTCCCCGGCTCTAAGATCTCTAGTAAAGGACACGGCTTTGGGTTTCTCTGACAGAAGAGAAAAAAGTCGAAGGCGTAGCGGGAAGGTATGATATAGACGTTTGCCTGGGCATAACCCGGCGCAAGGCCTGGAGTAGGTTTGTCCCATGTGCCTTCTCGGATGAGATACCGGATCTCTTTGGGAGAGAATCGGCTGATGTCTTTGATGTGAGACATAACTATATCACCCGACGAAATGAATGGTCTTTTTATGAGAAAAAAAGAAAAAAGATACGCTCTAGTAATGAACTTGCTACAAACCTAAAAAGGCTTTCTTGACGATCTCCGACTCCAGTAACTCCCTTCCCTGCCCTGAGTGAATGGTTCTGCCGGTCTGTAAAATATATCCGCGGTCAGATAGCTCCAGTGCTTCCCGCACATTCTGCTCAACAAGAAGGATAGTATGTCCCTCTTCTTTCAGTAAAGAGATAGCTTTAAACACCTCGGTAACAAGTTTCGGCATTAATCCCAGAGAGGGCTCATCCAGCATTAGCAACTTCGGCCTGGCCATAAGCCCTCGGCTGATGGCCAGCATTTGTTGTTCCCCCCCGCTTAGGGTCTCCCCCTTTTGCCTGTAACGCTCCTTTAATAGGGGGAAGAGATGGTAAACATAAGCCATTCTTCCTTCTATCTCCTCTTTCGTGCCGGCAGTAAAAGCTCCTAAAAGTAAGTTCTCCTCCACTGTTAAAGGCCCAAAGATATGTCTGCCCTCTGGGACATAGGTAATTCCTAGCCGGACAACTTCTGCGGAATTTTTCCTGGTGATATCTATTCCTTCGAACTCAATATCCCCTGACACCGGACTGAGGGCTCCAACAACTGTTTTTAAAGCGGTGGTCTTGCCAGCGCCGTTAGCACCTACAATGGCAACCAATTCCCCCTCCCCTACCTCAAACGAGACCTCGTGGAGAGCGGGAATTCCTCCATAATGAACCTTAATCTTATTTACCTTTAGCATATCTCTCCCCAAGGTATGCCTCGATTACTTTATCTTCCCTTGCAACCTCTTCAGAGATTCCCTCAGCGATTTTTCTCCCAGCGGCCATTACGATCACCCTCTCCGAGATTGTCATTATAAATTCCATAACATGTTCTGTCAAAAAAAGGGTGAGGTCCTTCTCTTTCTTTATTAGCTGTAGAATCTGGATGATCTCCTTAGTTTCCAGAGGATTTAGACCAGCTGCAACTTCGTCCAACATTAAGAGTTTGGGTTTAGTAGCTAGAGCTCGAGCCAGTTCAATCCTTTTTTGGGTAGCTATTGGAAGTTCCGTAGGATATGCACTTGCCTCCTTTGCCAGACCTACTAACTCCAATGTCTCCCGGGCCTCACTCCTGGCAACCCACCGATCACCAGTTCGACTGAAAGCTCCGATCATCGCGTTCTCTTCAACTGTCAGATTTGGCATTATCTTCATACTCTGAAAAGTCCGAGCTATCCCTATTTTAGCGACACGGTGCGCTGGCCAGCTGGTAATATCCTCCCCTTCGAAAAAGACCTTCCCACCGGTGGGCTCATGATAACCCGCAATGCAGTTAAACAAGGTGGTCTTGCCAGCCCCGTTAGGACCGATAAGACCCACAATCTCCCCTTGCTCCATCTCTAAAGAGATGTCAGCATTGGCTAACACTCCTCCAAATTCCTTAACCAGATTCTTAACTTCCAGTAACATGAGATAACTTCACCTTCTCCTTCTAGCCCTCTCAATGATGCCCCAGATCCCCCTTGGCTCACGGGCAGCGATAATCATTATTATCAAGGCATAAATCATGAAATCTATGCCATAACGTCCTATTCCTCCCAGCCAAGCCCCCAGATACATATCCAAAGGGATGAGAATTGCCGCACCGATTATTGGCCCCCATATAGAGCCGGCTCCCCCAACCATAACCGTCATGGCAATCAAGATAGATAGATCTAAAGGCATAACCAAGTCGGGATCAACATAAAGATAGTAGACGGTTATAAAACTACCGCCTAGCGCTCCCAGAGCGGCAGCAATACAATAAGCTTTGACTTTTGTTAGGGTGACATTGATTCCCAAACTTGCTGCTGCATCCTCATTATCTCTGACAGCTTGCAGCTCATAGCCCATCTTCGCCTTCCTGAACCAGTTCATGAACAAGAATTCCATCATAAAAAGACCGAAAATAAAGTAATGATAACCAATCGCACCGAACTCCATGTAAGTGAAGTTGGGAGTAGGTTTTATTGGCAGTTCTATACCACGGGCTCCTCCGGTCCAGTCCCAAAAGGTAAAAAGCTCCTTCCAGGCCAAAGCGACACAGAGAGTGGCGATGGCAAAGTAATGGCCTCTAAGGCGGAACATGGGATAAGCGACGGCAAAAGACTCCGCCGTAGCAACTATCATCCCCGGTATAATAGTTAGCCAAAACGGGGTATTCCAATGGGACATCATAAGTGCGGTGGCATAAGCCCCGAACCCTACATTTTTGGCCTGTCCAAGGTCCACTTGTCCCCCATAGCCACCGATGAGGTTCCAGCCCAGACCAAACAAGGCAAAGAGGAGAAACTTAATCATAACTGCCCTGGCATAGCCTGATTCGACAATCCAGGGGAAAGCAAGGACGATCACAATAAAAATAACAAAACCGATCCTTTCAGAGAAGGGGCGGTCTCCAAATGAGAAGATATCCCTTACTATGCGATCCATTTTACCATCCAAAAAGACCCCGGGGTCTAAACACTACCGCCAGGAAATAAGCAATGTAAATGAAAGTAAACTTCAGTTCACTTAAATATTGCCCGGCAATAACCTGTATGAGGCCGACAATCAGACCGGCAAGGAAAGCTCCTGAAATGCTTCCAAAACCGCCCAGCGCCACGATGGCAAAGGCTATCATGATGAAAACCATTCCTATGGTGGGAGTTATGTAATAGAAATGGGCTAGTAGAACTCCGGCTATCCCTGCGGTGGCCCCACCAATCCCCCAGGCCAAGGCATTCATCTTTTCAGTATCTATACCCATATACCGGGCTGCTTCTGCGTCAAGAGATGTGGCCCTCAAAGCCCTGCCCAGTTTTGTTCGGTTTATCATCCAATAGACTAACGCAAATAGCAGCAGGCAGAGCCCTGCCGCCGCCACTTTACTAGCATCAAGCATAACCCAACCTATAGATATTGTTTTTCCTATCAAGATCCCATGCGAAATGGAGTGAACATCGGGACCGAAAATAAACATAACCAGATAGCGAAGGAATAGCATTAACCCAAACGTCCCAAAGAGCTGAGCCACCATAGGCCCACGAAGAATATGTTGAATGAGGAAACGATAACTTACAATGCCAAGTAAAAACCCTATTGCTGCCGCAAAGGGTAAGGAAACAAGCGGATCGAGGGGGAGATAAGAGGAGGTCAAAAGAGCAACATACATTCCCACCATCAGGAATTCCCCATGGGCAAAGTTAACAATGTTCATTACCCCAAAGATAAGGGATAGACCTAAAGAGATAAAGGCAAAGACAAGGCCCATTAATATGCCGAATACTATTAATTGAGTTGCCAATTCCATCTTTGTCTTGACCAATTAAAAAGACAAAAGGGAGCAGCATAGCCAACTTTCGCTGGCTATGCTGCTCGCTTTACTAATGCCAAAACTTAACCTTTTACTTCCAGCCCGGGAAGGGATAGATTAGGTCTGCGGTGGCGAAATCAAAGGGATAGACGACATGCAGTTTTCCATTTGGCCATCCCTGATACTGATTGATTACCCCAGAGCCCAGCTCATTTTGCTGGGTATCGCCCGGGAAAGGTGAGCCAAACCTTACGCCCTTCCAGGGCATGATAAGTTGCTCGGGCGGGATATAAAGTTCATTCAGTGCCTTTCGGACTGCCTCCGGGGAGGTTGATGCGGCATTGTTTAAGGCATGCGCCCAGACCTGGACTCCTACAAAGTCTCTTGCGGAACTGCCGGAGAAGTCATAGCCTGTACTTTTTTTGTACATTTTATTAATTTGAGCTGCTACCGGTTTAACCTCGCCCAGCTCAGGCGAAAAAAGATCACGGGTTAGAATACCGTTCACGGCTGCCCCCAGTGTCTTATAGAAGTCAGGAATGATAAATCCGGCATCCTGACCCCAAATAAGCCGTGGGGTAGCACGCATTTCTTTCAATGTCTTTATGAAAAGGATGGCATCCGCTACATAGGGAGCAAATAGATAACAGCTAGCCTTAGAGGCTATCAGTCTCCTAGTCTCGCTACTTAGATCTGCTGCCTTATGCGCATACTTAAAGGACTCTACAATCTTATATCCATGCTTGGCAGCAAACTTCTCAATTTCGCTCAATGAAGCCGCGCCCCATTCAGTGTTCTCTACAGCGACAGCCAAGGTGTTGATCTTCTCTTTAGGGACAGGTCCTAAGCCCCGTGCCTTACCTTGGGCCAGGCCATCTAAAAAGTTGAACAGATCGGCAGTAAACCAGGTTTCATGTGGAGTCACCCTCCAAAACCACTTGAGGCCTCTTTTGGTAAGTGCCGGGGAGGTCGAATCCGGGTTAACGAAGGGAATACCTGATCTTTCGGCTTCCACAGATGCCGTCTTCGTTACTGAGCTATTATAACAGCCCAACAGGCCTATAACTTTCTCATCCTCTATAAGCCTCTTTGCCTGATCAGCACCCCACCCTGGATCTGCTCTGGAGTCGGCAAAAATTAGCTTGATCTTAGCTCCATTTAGACTTGGAATTCCTTCCCACTGAGCGATGGAGATCTTTAGCTCCGGATATTTACCATTGATAATATCGGCAGCCAGCTCAGCCCCTTCCTTTAAGGTTTTACCTGTGGGAGCAAGGGCACCGGACAGTGGAAGAATAACCCCGATCTTGATCTCCTTCGCCGAGGCCATGACCGGATTTACATTCATACCCCAAAAAGCCACCAAACAAATTGTTAAAGTTAACCAAAATGCCTTTTTCATTTTCTGCCTCCTTTCTTTTGGTTAAAGAAAATAATAAAGTTCCTTACATATTACATAAAAAACCACTATAATCCTTTATTCTTTATCATAGATAGAAATTAAGGACAAAGATTTATTTATGTCAAGGTATTTATTGCGTGCCTTTTTCAGCTCATATTTGGACAATCGAGTCCAATTTATATATATTATCAAATCAACCTACTGCATAAGAGAACCAGTAATCTCGGCTTTTATTTTTTTATAGCACTTGATATGCAAAGCTCTCTGCACAAAGAGGCCTATGGTCTCCACAGGTACATAAATTGCACTCCGGATATAGAGGAAAGGCCATCTCCATTGATCGCTACAAGATTGATTTCCTGATGGGAAGTGTCAGGCAATCCAGAGTAAATAGTTCCCTTATAGCTTCCAGGTCGATTATAAGTAATAAGGCGAGCCTCTTTGAGATTAAGAGACTTTTTCATTTCCTCCACTACATCGTCTAAATAACCAACCCTGTCAATTAGCTTCACCTCTAATGCCTGATCTGCGGTAAAGATTCTGCCATCTGCAAGTCTTTCTATCTCCTCTTTGCTTAATAAAGACTGACGCCCAGCAAGCACTACCTTTACAAACCTCTCATGAAATGTATTGATTATCGTCTGGATAATATCTTTTTCTTCAGGGGTACTTGGCCTAAATGGAGACCATATATCCTTTTTTTCACCCGATTTTATCGTTTCCTCCTGAATCCCTATCTTTGAGAGAAATTTTTCTACATTAAATTTCATGGCAATTACCCCAATACTACCAGTAACAGAGGTAGGATGGGCTATTATCTCATCAGCAGCTGAGGCAACATAATACCCACCGGATGTAGCTGTACCAGTCAAACATGCAACAATCCTAACACCTGCCTGCTTCCTGCATTGCATCAATTCATGATAGATAATGTCAGTCGCAGTAACAGAGCCACCAGGAGAATTGATCTTAATAATAACACCTGCTATGGAGCTATCTCCTTCGGCTTTCTGTAGCTCCTCCTTAATCCGAGCCACCAAGGAAATCTTTTGTGAAAATCCTACGCCTTTTGACTCTTTCTTCTCTGAGATGATGCCTGAAATATCCAGAAGCAGAATCTTTGCCTGCCCTTTTCCTTCCAGCACCTTCTCTTCCAAAGGCTGCGTAGAAGGAAATAAAGGAATCTGAACAACAGCACACCCTGTAAGGATAATAAATAGTAGACAAATGGACCAATTTAGATTTCTCATGATAGTCAAGACCTCCTCTTCTCCTATACAATCCAAAACCAAAAGGAATAATTTTGCAAATTATTATGAAAGATATGATGTTGCATGCTCAATTTAGGTATTAGCTAGTAATCAGTAATCAGTATCAAGTATCCACAAGCATGCAAATTATGTCCATAACATTGGTGCGAGTGGGACCAGTTTTTAGCAAATCCCCTAAGGATTCAAAGAAAGTGTATGAATCGTTAGCTAAAAGAAAGTCACGGGGATCCAAGTTCGTTTGCCGAGCTCTCTTGCATGTAGTGCCGTTTACGATGGCACCTGCTGCATCTGTAGGACCATCGGTTCCATCTGTTCCGGCACTGAGCAGAGAAATCCCTCCCCAGCCATCTATAGCAATGGCACATGCCAGGACCAACTCCTGGTTCCTTCCCCCTCTACCATCGCCTTGAATCGTTACTGTTGTTTCTCCTCCAGCTATTACACAGGCAGGAGGTGATATCGGGAGATTGGCCTGTGAAATTTCTTTTCCTATAGCAGCAAAGACCTGAGCAACTTCTCGTGCTTCTCCCTCAATTTGAGATGACAAAACTATGGTATTGTATCCAAGTGAAATTGCCCGCTCTTGAGCGGCTAAAAGGGATTCTCTATTGTTTCCCACGACAAGGTTTTGAACCTTTGAGAATACAGGATCTCCAGCCTTCGGCGTTTCAGGTAAACTACCTGCTGCGCCCTTTTTAAAATATTCCGCCACACTTTTTGGTAATCTGTCACCGAGTTTATACCTGTCAATTATTTTGATACAATCGCTATAGGTGCTTTCATCTGGAACCGTGGGACCAGAAGCAATAACATCCAATCTATCGCCAATAACATCCGACAAAAGTAAAGAGACTACGGTAGCTGGATAGGCTTTTTTTGCAAGCCACCCACCTTTGCTACGCGAGAGGTGCTTTCTGATTGCGTTGATCTCATTTATGGTTGCGCCACATTCAAGAAGAAGACGAGTGGTTGCTTGCTTTTGATCAAGGGTTATGGGGGATGAAGGAGCTGGCAGAAGTGCGCTTCCACCGCCGGAAAATGCGCAAATAATCAAATCCTCCTTTGTACATTCCTGGGCCTGCTTTAAAATTTCTTCAGTAGCCCTGAGGCCTGCATCATCAGGAATGGGATGACCTGCTTCCATAATATCCGTTCTTTTTAAAGGCATTCCATGGCCATATTTAACGATGATCCATCCATGAGTCAACCGGGCTCCAAGGATATCTTCCAGGGACTTGGCCATGGGAGCTGTACCCTTTCCTGCACCAATCAGGAAGATCTTTTTGAAATGATCCAGATTATAAGAGCAGTCTCCCACGAATAATTGGTTCCCCTCACACCGGACATATTTTCGAACTGCTCTTTCAGGATCTACGGCCTTAAGTCCAGCCCTAAATATATCTTCCAAAGTCTTTTTATGGTCTTTTATCATAGCGTCCCCGTTAATCTCTTTATCCCCTCACTTTTTTAAGCAAGGTTCCTCGGCTGTCCGGTGTTATCCAGAACACTCTGCCACAGAAGGCCTGATGTGTCTATCTGCTTCCGTCCCTTGACAGATACCTGCATCGGTATATGAACAAAATGACCATTCCAAACCCCCACAACCATACCAGTTCTTCCTGACATTGCCGCATGTACTGCGTTCTCAGAGAGCTGGAAGCAAAGCACTGAATCATCTGGGGTTGCCGGTGCACTGCGTATTATGTATGATGGATCTATGTATTTTATCGATACAGGAATCGCTCGATTCTTAAAATACTCTATAATTATGGTCTTTAAAAAAAGTCCAATATCACCAAGTTTTTTGTTTCCAGATGCATCGGTACCTTCTTGAGCTACATATTCCTGCCCAGCTCCCTCTGCAACAACAATTACTGCATGCTTTTTTTTACTCATCCGCTCTTCAAGATAGGAGCAAACCTTTTCCAGGGAAAAACACATCTCCGGTATGAGTACAAGGTTTACATCACTTGAGGCAAGAGTAGCATATACAGCGATAAAGCCTGATTCTCGTCCCATAAGTTTTACTATTCCTATCCCGTTCTTTACCCCCTTTGCCTCCATGTGGGCACCATTTATGGGTGCCTGGCTCATAGCAACAGCGGTTTCAAAGCCAAATGTCCTTTCCGTGAAGGATATATCGTTATCGATTGTCTTGGGAATGCCAATAACAGAAATAGCAAGGCCTCTTTTTTCTATTTCCCTATTTATTGCCAGTGCACCCCTTTGAGTTCCATCGCCACCTATAGTAAAGAGCATATTTATTTTTCTTTTCGATAGGACGTCTACCATTAAGGCTGGGTCCTGAGGCCCTCTCGATGTGCCAAGTATAGTTCCTCCATCCTTATGAATATCTTCAACCAGCTCTGGCGTAAGGACTACAGGTTTATGATTGAATGAGGCTATTATCCCCTCGAATCCATATCGGTACCCAACTATCTCCTTGACCCCGTAGCGATACCACAAAACCATAACAATAGCTCTGATAACGTCGTTCAAACCAGGACAAAGCCCACCACATGTGACTAAAGCAGCCCTGCTTATCGCTGGATTGAAAAAAATCTTCTCTCTCGGGCCCGCCTTTTCAAGAAAGTATGGTTTCAATTGACCTTTTTGAAGGCCTGAAAGTGTTGCATCTATGAGAACGCCTTGGCTATCATTAATAAAGACTCCCGAATCCAAGGGAGAATTAACGGTGCATTGACCGACTCTTTCGATAGTAAAGTCTTCTGTCATATTCTCACCATCTTGCTCAACAAAGAATAATAACCAGCAGAATATTGTATTTTTACATTTTACAAACTTAGAAACAATTAAAAATAATAAGAAATGTAAAAATAAGAAACTGATCTGACCGAGGACATTTAGGTTGACCCTATCTTCATACAAGACCATCCATTAAAAAAGCCCTCATTAGGGCACATACTCCCAATGAGAGCTTTTTAGGTATTATATTAATGCAAATTTACTTCACAGCATCCTTTAATGCTTTCCCTGGTACGAATTTGGCTACTTTTTTTGCACTGATTTTGATCTCTGCCCCAGTCTGTGGGTTCCTTCCTGTCCTGGCCTTCCTTTGTCCCACCTTAAAGGTCCCGAAACCAATGAGTGTAACCGGATCCTTCTTTTTTAATGCCTTGGTAATGGTTGAAAAAACACAATCCACTGCTGCCTGGGCCTCCTTTTTGGTATTGACCACCTTTGCTACCTCTTTGACTAAATCTCCCTTGTTCATGCTCCACCCCCCTTTCTCCTAAATGGTAAAGTAGTTAATTAACAATATTCTAACTAATATGATTAGTTGGATATTTCAACCTAAAAATCATCTAAAAAGCCTTTTTTAATACTCTTTTGATATTTTTATGGTTTGTTATATGGTTGCAGCATGAAACGCACATGAATTCCGCTAGGGTCAAATTATTTTACTGGAAGTTGTTATATAAAGATCTGAACCTATATTTACAATGGAATTACGACCACAACAAGGCGCTCAGCATCCCTGCAAACATAAATATGCAACCAATCAAGCCCCGTAGAGACAGTATCTCTCCCAGGACGAGCCAGCCTGCCAGGGCAGCAAATACGGCTTCTAAACCGAGAATTATAGCGGCGTGAGTAGGGGGAGCATGCCTTTGCGCTACCACCTGTAAGGTATATGCAATGCCGACGGATAGAACACCGCCGTAGAGAATAGGAATGATTGCACCCATTATACCATCGAGCGTAATGGTTTCGGTAAAACAAGCACCAAGAAGACTCAAAATAGAGCACACTGCATATTGGGTGCAGGCCAATTTAATCCTCTCCATTCTTGGAGAAAGCCAACTTAGTGCTAACACGTGTGCAGCCCAAAAAAAGGCACCAAACAGTTCCCAAAAATCACCTGGGGCGAAAGTCCAGGCCTCTGTCACACTCAACAGGTATAGACCAATGGCAGCACAACAAGCACCTACCCATCCTCCCCAGCCTGGCCAGTGACCCAAGAATAACCCCATCAGGGGAACAATGATCACATAGAGCCCAGTGATAAAACCGGCCTTCCCTGCAGTAGTGTACACCAGGCCAATCTGTTGAAGGGTCGCACCCGAGAACAGTATCAAGCCAGCGAGACCACCTCCCCAAAGAGCTGGCCATGCTAGGCTCGTTCGCTGTGGGCTGCTCTCAATCTTCGGGTACTGGTCTCGCCACCTTACTAATGGCAGCAGTACTATAGCGCCTAAGGCAAAACGCACTCCATTAAAAGTGAGCGGTCCCACATAACTCATTCCCACTCGCTGCGCCACAAAGGCGCTACCCCAAATGATAGCAGCAAGCATCAAGAGTGAATCGGATCTGTAAAGCCCTTTTTTCAATGTTACTACACCCCTTCTTTCCAATGCTACACTCTTTATCTAAAAAATCCGTAACTACTCATGTTGTCGGGTTCACCATTCAAGCCCGCCCTGGCGCGACTTATTTACTATAATCTGTTGCCACTGTAGTATCTGAGTAACTATTTATGTTGAACAATAGCCTGACCAATCAGGTCTGGGCCAGGGGTTCACGGTTGACATCCATGCAATACGGCGTGGCTTGTGGCAAGAATCGAATGAACTCCTCATTTATCTTCAAATCGAAACCAAATACTTTAGATTGATGGTTCGATAGTATTTTATCTCTCTAACCTTGAACTGTGAACCTTGGAACTTTGAACCTGAATAGTAACAAAAATCCATTCTTTTCAACTCGTTCCCTACAAACTTTTTTGGAAAAATATATAACGTTTGGTAATAAGTTATAAGACTATCATGA
>Ga0307379_10004707_pt1 | contig 19337 bp, 10 predicted proteins | sample UN2MG_FD_202237 | JGI IMG/M metagenome (GOLD analysis project Ga0307379, IMG submission 202237) | Soil microbial communities from Risofladan, Vaasa, Finland - UN-2 | ecosystem: Environmental > Terrestrial > Soil > Coastal area > Acid sulfate soil | place: Finland: Risofladan, Vaasa | collected... | reverse complement strand
GGCGCACATGGAGAAATTCGTGGCCGACGGGGTGATCGCGACGTGGGAGGTGCCGGACCACTACGTGGTGGTGAAGGAGATCCCGAAGACGAGCGTGGGGAAGATTGATAAGAAGGTGCTGCGCAGCAGGTATCCGGCAGCACCGACAGCATGAGGTAGCGCCAGCGCGGTAGTGGCCTGTCGGGATATGGGGGAATCACAAGATGCCGGCCCCGCCGATCGCAGACCGGCGGGGCCGGCATCTTGGTGTGAGCGGACGCTCAGAACAGAATCGGATCTTATGCAAGCCGGTCTTCACCCTCCGGTGGTGAAGCCGTACTTGAACAATAAAGCAGTGTCCACCGATTGAGGCAACCAAGTCGCACGGCTGACTTTTATCGAGTCCACATCCCTGCTCAACTACATGTGGAAGTCTCTCAGCACTATAGGCAAGAAGGCATCATTCCCCATAGTGATCGCGTCCACCCGCACTTCATAGTCAGTATCACAGCCATTCGCGGTCGAAGGAGAGTAAATCTGCAAGAAATAATCGCACAAATCTGCCCCAGTACATGAGAGGTAATCACCAATCGTCACTGGAGATTGATAATCCTGGTCATTGCATTTGGGCAGAGGAAGAATTTCACGATGAAGCTTTAGACACAACTGGACTCCGTCAGGTCCCAAGGGAAGAGCAGTGAATCTGTAAAATGATTCGTCGCCCGCGTATAATCGAAGCCTCACCCAGTCCTCATCTCCGGACCAGTAGAAATCGTGAATCTGGGTCTTACCAGGGCTAATCGGAGAAGCGGCCCTAGCATTGTCATCAGACTCATATATGTCTGTAGGGCAGAACGTCTCTGTGATTTGATCACTGACTGGCAGTGTATCCGGAACATCATATGTAGCCACCGCCGTAAGAGTGATCACAACGTCCCGAGGAACGGTGAAATAGGCAGGTGGTAACGGAGTTGTCTTGTCTGGACCCATACTGAAACTCTGTTCGTCAAGAGTACGACCTAGCGAATCCACCATGCAGATAGTCCCAGTAACGATACTATCCTCCTGATCCCGATTGGTCACTGAATAAAAGAGCGTTGTGGAATACCCATGATAGGCAGGATATGGCTCAGCACGGCAGGCCAAAGAGATTCCATCAATGGAGGGATACAGACCAAAATCCCAACGATAAGTCCCCGACGAAGGTCGGATACTCGTGACCTCACTCGTGGTCGTAATGTGGTTTGGCGGGATCCTAATTGCGACGGACAGCATACGTTCAGCCGAAGTGCGGAAGATGTAAAAACCGCTGCTATCTGTCTCATACGCGAATCCATTGCTGGTGGTCACCACACTGGAGATGCCGCCTTCACCTTCATCATTCTCAAAGCGACCATCTTGGTCTAAGTCTTTGAAGACGAACCCGGTGATCATACGGCCTCCAACGACAACCGGCGGATTGACAAATGCATCGCACTTCGGTTCTTCACCTGGTTCATTGTACTGGAGGCAGGATTCAGATCCGTTGATTGGTCCAACCTGACCTGGTATCCAGTTCACAGTAACGGTGAAGGTCACGGTAAGTGGGCCTCCCCCAAGCAAGGCATCATCTGAGATAGGCCAAGTGACTGTCGTATCACCTCCTGGGTCCTCAACACACATGTCACGTGGAAGGGAAGGAGGGCATTCTATTTGTATGTTTGGGGGCAGTACATCTACGATCGCCAAGTTGCGCAGACGCAGCGCGATCGACAGATAGGCTGCGTGTAAATCGTTGCTGGTCGGTGCGAAGTAATACTCACCTCTACCCACTTCTGCAATGCTTTGCAACAAATCATGGTTGGCATCTTGGCCAAAACCAATGGTGAAGATCGAAATACCCTTGCTAGCCGCAATTTGAGCTTCCGCCAGAGCGCGCTGGCAAGCAGCGCTCTCCGGTTCGGGCCGGTTGGCGTTGCCATCACTGAGCAGCACGATGACTTTCCTGACAGCGTCAAACGGACGAGCGGAAGTTGTCAGAAGCGCGGCCGAAGCAATTCTGAGACCATCGCTCATATTAGTGAACCCGAATGCCTTAAGCCCACCGATTGCCTCAGAAACAACCCCTCTGCTCGTCGTCAATGGCTGGACTAACTGAGCCGTAGTGCTATAGGCGACAACGGCGACCCAATCGCTGGGTTGCAGTTGTGCGATGAAATCCCAAGCTGCTATCTTCGAGGCTTCCAGGCGCATCTGAGGATCGTCAGCAGTGACGGCATCACTCATACTGCCTGAGACATCCTGTATTAGCGCAACGTCCAGAGACCGGGGGCCAACACCGGTAAGGACAAAGGTAATCGTCACAATACTACCTGTATCTGGATTAGCTGGTTCAACTGTCTTGGTGACGATTGAAGCCGGTCCGTTACCATTCTGCATCTGAGCAATAGGATCATCAAAGGTTTTTGCCAGCGAATCTCGCACGATGAACAGTCCTGTCATCAAACCCACCAGAGTGGAGAGTGCAACGAGAACCGCCAACCAAACTTGCACTAGCCGTGTCAGCACCCAACGTTTGTGCTCAGTTCGTGCAGTACAGAGGGCGCCAGGGCAGACAGCTGCAACCTCGGACTTAAGAGCGAGCCCAAAATCATACCCGTGATTCATCGCCTTCACCTCACCGCGATTGATCTACGCATCCAGATGAATAGACTGCAGGTCTTGGATCATTTCAAGGGCGCTCTGATAACGATCATCTGGGTCAAGTTCTATAGCTTTCAGGATCACCCGCTCCAACTCCGCGGGCAAGGAGGTATACAAATCGCTAGGCGGCAATGGCTCTTCCTTAAGTTTCGCGAATATCGCTGTTATTCCATCCTCTGCCTCAAAAGGCACACGCCCGGTGACCATCTCATACAATACAGTACCGAGTGCATAGATATCGCTCCGAGCATCAGCCTGACCGCTAGCTTGCTCTGGGGCCATATAAGCGGCTGTTCCCACTAGAGTGTCAGACTTAGATCCCTGCTCTGAGGGCGCCAAGAACTTGACCAGCCCGAAATCGGTAAGTAGCGGCCTACCATCCGTATCTATGAGTATGTTAGCTGGCTTGACGTCGCGATGGATAATTCCTTGCTTATGGGCGCAGTGCAAAGCATCACCAATCTGTATCGCAATATCAACAGCCTGCTTCAATGGTAGCCCCTTGTTAATCAGGTCGGCTAGCGTGCCACCAGAAACATAGTCCATAACAATGTAGGTACGGTCCTCTTCCTGACCAAAATAGTAGATGGAAAGGATGTTGGGATGACGTAGCTTGGCGAGCGCCTGAGCTTCTTGCTGGAACCTCTGCTGGAACCCCTCGCGTCTTGCATCACGCGACAATAGCTTGACAGCTACGTAACGCTTCAGCGCAGACTGGTAGGCCTTGTAGACAGTCGCCATCCCACCTGAACCAATCTCTTCGACAATACGCACGGAACCCAATTCTATATATGGCGCAGATTGGTACCTCTGAACAAACTCTCTAAAACCTGTTGAGACGTAGTCGTAAACTTGACCTTTCCTGGCAACCAACCCCTGTCGGGCTAACTGCTCCAGACGTTGCCTACGACCCGACTGGGTTTGACTAGCCTCCAATTTTGCCAGAACAGACTGCTCAGCCTGGTCAAGCGTTTCCCAGTAATATCTGAAATGACCTTCGAGCTCACTACTTATCTCCTGGCGCAAACTCTCATAGCCCGAATCATCCAATCGAACTCCGTCAGATTGCCGCTCAAAGACATGATCACAGACTACCTGAAGGAAGAAGGGATGTAAGCCAGCCGTATCCAGGATGAATTCCATTGTGCGTTCGGAGAAGGTGATACCAGCGCGCTGCGAGAGTGTGGTGATGAGGGAAAGGGCCTCTTTAGGTGTAAACAGTCCCAGATTGAGGGGCCGAAACATCAGGAAGAAATTGTCAGGCAAAGACGAACCCTCAAGCTTGGATAATTCTTGAAGTGAAATCCTGGAAGATGTGACAAGCGTCAAGGCATGCTGAGCCTGAAGTGCCTGCAAACCATCAAAGAAATTCTTCCCAGTGTTCGGGTTGGCGGCAAAAAGCTCAAACTCATCTAGTAGTAAGACTGTTCTAAAGCCTCTCTGAGTGAACCGCTTGACCAGTCCATCCAGTTCGTGATATGCAGTATCCAAGGATAGGCTCGATCCGTCCCTATCTGCTCCCCTATCATTTGCCACAAACAGGTTGGCTTCCTCACCCACCAAATCGGGGCGTAGCTTAAAGAGCTCAATTGGCAGTAGACCAAGTTGATCCCGTCGCACTAGGAACGCGATTAACTCCCGTACTTTGGCCTCAAGACCATCGCCAGGTAGGACATCGTAACTTAAACCCCTGACCCTTGTCTGCAGTGCAAAGCACAGAGTCCTAAACTCCTCCAAGTCGAGCCGGCCCTTAAGCAGACCGAGCAGTTTTGAGCGATCCAGGTCAGCATTGGCGACCGATGGATGCTCCAGTACTGCACGAGGCTGGATCTTTCTTAGAAGATAACTACACAGATTACTCTGATCATCGCTTCTTAGTTCTTGTCCTGTGCAATAGACCATCACACATTGCTCTGGCATCAGTCCATATTTCTTGCACACCCGACTGTCTGCTATGTGGAAAAGCAGTGAAGTCTTGCCTATGTGCCAGGGGCCGATGATGGAAATACACTCCCCTTTGCTGACATTCCTCAAGATTTCTCGGGTTTCACGCTCGCGCCCGAAGAAATAGCTTTGGTCTCTGATGGCACCACGATGAAAGAAAGGATTGTCTTCGACAAGTCTGGACGGAGCCGAGGGGGAGATTATACTAACCCTGGCTATATCCGATTGGCGCTGCTCCAAGAAGGACAGTATATCCTTACACCCACTTTTCTCAATGCTCCGAGCAATCTCCCCGGGTAGATCCCGAAACCCATCACGCTCGCCTTCAACAACGGCAGCTTGCATTGTGGTAATATGCAAGGCTTCCGCGAAGATGGAAGGATATTGATTGAGATCAAGATCCTTCTCGTTCAGCTCTAACACGCGTTTCGCAAACAGCGGCCTGAAGAAGCTCAGGTATGACTCACCATTTATTGACTTCACCGGCACCCTGAAGTTCACTGTACATACCATGGTGATATTCCCACCTTGATCTTGGCGCGTGATGTAGGGATCAGTCACGAAGTAGTGCTTTAGCCAGTGTTCCAGCGCAACTGGAGCCTCCAAGAAGCTCAACGCCCGCTGTGCGAACACTGGCTTGGGTGCTCTGTCGGCGTAAAAGTCCAATGCATCAGCCAAACGCAGCAATGCCGCTAACAAGCCCATGCGGACCACGTCACCCCCCACGGGCTCATTCTGATAGCACCTACAGCCTTGTCCTCTCAAGTCTGCTTTTCGGTGACCACGACATATAGCAATGAGATATGGCAAATCATCTGGGTCGATAACATTGTGAGCAAGTGAATCGTTGCGCAACATAAAGGCACTAAGCAGGTGGTGTAACTCACGGATCTGATCTCCTATTTTCCGGCCTTCGAGTACATAGTTCTCTATGCGGTCACAACGATTCTGCGGGCACGCGCGCAGGGTTTGTGCTGGACTAGGCAAGATTTCATGCCGGAGTCTGTCCTCCCCAAAAAACATCCCTAGATCATGCAAATAGGCCGATGTTGCCAGTAAGTAGGCCTCGTACTCAGTAAGCCTAAACTCGAACTCGCTCTGTAATCGAGCCAGTAAAAGGATGATGTTGTCCGAGTGATTATGATTATGCAAAGTAAAGTCGGGTAAAGAGGGCATCCCTGTACTGCTAATGTCAACGAGATAATCGCGGGCTCCTTTGACCCGCCACATTGTCTCCCTAGATACACCGAGCTTCCGTAACAGTTTCTCGACCCTGGACCATTTCTCTTGTGGCATACCCCCCCCTTGCTTGCCGGACAAGAATGACTACAATACACCGTGAGAAAGTCAGCGCTCGACTATTCCAGAGGGAACTGAAGCATATAACCCAAACCCCGCCTGCTGACGATGCAGTCTGCATCATCTCCCAAAGCCTGGCGCAGGCTTTTGATGCTCGACTTAAGTTGTTGGTCCACGTCATAAGGTTCACCCAACCAGCCAGCTTGCCACAACTCGTCGTTACCCACAACTTGCCCCACTTGCTGCATAAGACACTTTAACAGCGCATAATTGGTCGGACTCAGATTCAGCGGCTCTCCCCGCAGGAGAACCTGTCCTCGGCGTTGGTCCATAAGCAAAGGGCCAGTCTGCAACAATCCCTGTACCTGCTGGCGTCTCACGAACGCCCCCCAGATAGGTGAGTAATAATCGTATCTCCCGTTACGCTCGACGATCAGACACTGATTTCTCAGATGCTCGATTGTCTCCTGGTAGTTCAGGTCTTTCCTCAGTAATGACAAAGCGGCCAGGACATATTGCTCTCGCTCGTCGAGCTTCTGCCAGTAAGATCTGAAGTGTCGTATGGCCTCTGCATTTATCGCTTCAAGAAAGTCCTTTCGTGCATCCTCCGTTACCCTTGAACCCTGGACCCCAACGTCGAAGGCATGGTACCCAGCCATTTGCAAAAAAAATGGGTGCCCACCGCCGACTTCCAACACTAGTTCCACCAACTGCTTGGGAATATGTGCACTTGCCCTGTGCAACAAATCCTCAACCAAGTGAAGGCTGTCCTGCTCACTGAATAGGCCAAGGCAAACTGGCCGGAATGTGTTGAAGAAAGGCGAGCTTAGCAAAGATTGGCGCTCTAGGCAGAGATCAGCCAAAGGTGCACAGGAGGCCGTCACGTAGGTCACTTCCATATCATCAGCGCCGTGCAAAGCCCGCAGGTTAGAAAAGAACCCGGTATCCAGATGAGGATTCCGCGCCATCTCCTCGAACTCGTCCAGGAGCAAGATAGTCCTCAGTCCACGGCGGCTTATATCTCTGAGCGTCAACTCGAACATTGTCCCAGCCGCGGATTCAGCCCCAGGTTCCAACGCGAGATCAATCTCCATTCGGCGGGCTACCTCGATTACACGCTCCAATATTGCCGCATAGACCTGAGTTTTTTCCTGCTGAACCGAACGATGTTGGCAGTCAACATACACAAAGAGACCGCATGAGGACAGGAACTCCATACCGTATTCCCGCAGAACGGCAGATTGAGAGATGTGATGTAGAAACGAGGTCTTTCCAATCCTCCGAGGCCCTATGATTTCAACGTTCTGTGAGTTACGCAACAGCCTCAAGGTATCACGCACCTCCGAACGGCGATCATAGAATTGCTCGACCTGCTTAATAGCATCAAGATGATAGAAGGGATTTCCACTCATGTGGGCTGTCTCATCCTAGCAACGCTCGGACTGCGCAGGCACTGAGGTTGGGGAGATCGCAACAGCTTCTTTGACCAATTCTGGCAGTATCTTGCTCAATGAGTTATGCTTCGAGGTGAACTCCCGGTACAGATCGGCGGTAAACGCGTAGTAAGGATCTTCCTGGGCCGTCTCTCTGACAATACCACGTTCGATCAGGCGCCGCAGTGCCTTCCTGATGGCAGAAAGATCAAAAAGCACCTTATCGGTCAGATTCCCAATACGATAAGCCAGATGTTCCACAATGTTAGAAGCCGTCACCTGCTGCCTAATATGCAGCAGGCTTGCAAGGGCAGCCAAGGCTGCTTTCTCTACTGGGGACGACTGTCCCCAGACAAAAACCAAGTATGCACGCCCCTGTTCCACGATTTGGTCTCGCACATCCCGCACATCTTGAATAGTCACATAGTTCCGTCTCTGGTCATTACAGTGCTCCATCACGCAATCACAGACCAACTGCAACAAGTAGGGATGACCGGCTGTCAGATGCAGGACCTCGTGCAAGGCCAAATCATCATAGACCACACCATAGGAGCGCACTGGTTCAGTAATCAACCTTATTGCCGATTGCCGATCGAGAAACCCGATGCGCTTGTATTTGGCTATGTTGAAGAGAACAGACCAGTAGTCAGTAGCCAATTCCTCGATCCGGTGCGTGCCGACAAAGACAAAGGTGATCTTACTTTGAGACTGCATCAGGGAGCGTAGATACGGAAAGACCGCGGGCTCTAACTGCCCCTGCCGGACCTTCTCCTCCAATGCCTCAAACTCGTCAACAGCCAACAACAAGGAATGATCACCGACGCACCTCCATACCTGGGGCAAAAACTTCTCCTCAAAAACCAACTGCGGTTGGCCCTTCAAATCACCGAACGGCACACGTTCAATTGTCAGACCTGCTTTCTCCAATCCTTCAGCGATCGCACTAGAGAGTACATAGAAGAAGCCAACCAGACCAGGCTCTGCAATCCTTTGACAATCACAAAACACATGGACATACGGTTCATCTTTCAACCGCTCCGGCAATTGTTTGACGATCGAAGTCTTACCTGTACGCCGTTCCCCGACGAGCAACAAGACACGCTTCCGTCCCACCGAGCCGGTGATGTTCCGTTTGATGAAACGGAATACATCCTCACGGCCGAAGAAAAGAGGGCTGCTCGTATCAAGAGCACCTGAAGCCACATAGGGGCTATCGATCTCAACGAAAGGTGCCAGGGCCTCACGCAGACAAACGCGATCAGCGAATACTTCCCGCTTCTCTCGCCCCCCACGATCGCGATAGATGATCTCGAACACCACTCGCAGCATGTCGCGCCCGTGGAGAGGTCTGATCTTGAAATCTAACTCTCGGCTATTGCCAGCGGGCAGCGGGCCCAACTCAACACGTTGGCCGTCCCCAATGATGTAGTCCTCAGAAGGTTGAATCTCGGCGATCACTTCAGAAGCTAGGCCTTGTCCATTGTTTTCCAGCCTCAATTGGACTGTAACTTCCTCAAGAGGCAGTACCCGATGGCTGCTCAAGGCTATCACCAGCTGAGCGCTTCCCTCTTGTACCGCATACAGCTCGTTAGTGACGACGGTCTGCCAGGTCGCGGCGACCTGGACAAACATGAGGCGTTCAGGGTCTTCCAACTTATTGCGCGCTGATTCCTCTGCCATGCGCAGTTGTTTCAACGCATCACCCAAATACTCAGTTTTAGTGCTTGCGTCCGCGTCTTGGGCCTTCTGCAATAGTGCAACGATTTCAAGCAGTGACCTCATCAAATCACAGATCTCGTATCTTGCGGCCAGTGACGAGCAACTCGAATACTCAATTGCATGATTAATGCTATGCTCTTGAGCTACAATATCGGGAGCTGTATTGGCGCTCAAAGCCTCTTTGCAGATCTTATAGAGTTCCTCATACTCGGGACTCCGCGCCAACTCGGGCCACCGGTAGCGAAAGCCAAAGGCGAATGAAAGTGCAGAAGTCACCGTCTGCAGTCTTCCCATGATCTCAGGCGACCATATCGGCATGTCCTTTGCCTCACTCTGAATCTCCTGGTAAATCTTCTTGACATCGTCTGCTGGCAAGGCCAAATGGCTATGTTGATTTCGGCCAGCGACCATCTCTTGCAGCACAGCACGTAGATTGGTTTGGAATGCTCTTTCGGAGATAGCAGCCAACAACCGGGGCACATTCACCTTGAGCTCGATCAACTCGTTTAGCGCTTGCTGGACGATGTCCGGATGTGCAAACTGCTCGATCTCATCGTAAAGTGCTTGCAGTTGACCCTCCAGACACTGAACGCTATAGAACGTGTTGCCAAGTACCTCAGTCAAAGCCTGAACTCGGCTCCGTTCGGTTAAAGTGAACAGTTTGCCAGACCGTGCCAAAGCTAGTAGACCAATAACCTTTCCCTCAACGCATATTGGCAAGACCATAAATGCTGTCCTAGCCGGCAAACGATAAGCCCGCGACATTAATGGGACCCTCTCAAAAGACACCAGTGGAATTCCCTGCCGAGCAACTGTCCCCAGATATGCATCCTCTGGCCTAACCACAGTCGGCCACTGCACGGGCGACAGCTCCGTGGCTAAAACAGGCTCTTTAGGTATCCGAAGCCCATAAGCTCGTACTACGCCGTCGGCACCCTTTTGCCCACGCAAGCGAAATGTCTCCCCTCCGACTTCAGTGCTGTATATGGCTCCCCATTGGTACTTGACAAGACATTCAACACCCCCGAAGACATTCTGCACAACTTGTGACAGGTTAGGAGGTGTGCCTATCAGCGTCCTGGCATAATCCTCAGTGCGACGCTTGCCGTTTTCAGATTCCGTCTTGGCAAAGGAGCGAGCCAACAACAACAAACCGAGGAACAGGAGCGCTAGCGGATATACGACCAGGCGAGACGGTGCTTTAGCTAATTCATACAGGTAGATAAGCACCACAGGAATAGGTGTCAGAACCACCAGAGTGGAAACTATCTCCACCCGGGGCAGTCGCTCCTCGTCTGATGCTAGCAGATGAACGACCCACCAATCATGAGGCCACAGAACTAACGTAGAGGTAATCCCATAGGCAAGGACATAGGCAGCAATTGCCGACAAGTGCTTGACGGCCGGCTCTAACGAGGGATTCAGTAAGAGAAAAGCAATGGCTGCAGTAAAGCCAGCTACAGCGTGATGACCGGCATAGAGAACCGACTGCAGCGTAGCCTGTATCAGTGCGGGTATCCAGGCCTGTTCCAACTGCAAGCGACGATAAAAGAGCGAGTACACATATTCGCTGACCAGAGAGCCACAAATGGCAACTGTGACCGCATTAGCAGGATTGGAACTTACCAACAGGACTGTCAGGACAATCGGAAAGCTGAGCGAGATCGTAGAACCACTAGCAAAAGGGATACGGATTGAGTCTAAGACAACGTAAAATAGCACAGTGAATAGCAGGAGGCGATCCAGGCTCACTGGAACGGCATAGCGTGACCAAAATGGCCAGTGACATAGCACAACTATCGAACCGGCGACAGTAATGAGCGCATAATACAAAGCCACCAAATATCGGTAGGGCCTTTTCCAATCAACTTCTAACATAATCTGTGCAAGCCTCAGACAACCTGAGCGGCAGACTCTACTCCACAATAGCCTTCACTATACTGCCCCTTGCCCCCACCATCATTATAACACAGGACGGCTTAAAACTACAGACCTATCTAGGAGCGAATAGGGCAGAATTGGAGGAGAAACAGGGGGAAATCGGGGGCAGATACAGGTCTATCATCAAGGACCGCGACACACGGACTGCGATTCATCCTCAAACCGCTCCTCGATCTCCAAGAAGTGCTCCTCACGCAGACTACCCGCGTGTTTGCACCAGACATCATATGCACAGGCACCAGACAGCTGCAGTTGATATGGCCCATCCCGACCTAGATCGCATATGAAATCCAGGGCGCTATCCCCAAAGGCGGCTTCCACCGACTCTAGGCGAGTCACCAGAAACTTGCGGCTTTCGTCACGAATAAAGGGTTGAAGATCGCATGGACGAAAGATGTTGAAGAAGGGAGACGAAGCATTTTCAGCTACCCGACCCTGCAGTTGGAACAGAGGCACCCTTGACGTCGCCAGATAGCTCATGCGCACATCACCAAGTGCTCGTAGATTGCTTAGAAACCCAATACTCAGGGGAACGGCAGCTGCCAACTCGTCAAAGTCATCTAGTTGCACAATCGCCCGGATATGTTTGTCCTGAAACAGGGAGAATGCTTGTATCAACCACTCATAGGCCGTCAAGCAAGCTATGCATTCCAAAGATAACGCGAGGGACAGGTCCTCTTTTGCGACCTCTGTCTCCATAATCGCTTTTATGCGGCTAAAGCGAGCGCCTTCGTCCAGGCTTGCTAAAGGTTTGCAGTCAACATAGAAGAACAGGAGCATCTGACAAGTCAGACCATGTCGCGTTGCTACTTCGGGATTAGAGACGTGATGGAGAAATGAAGTCTTGCCAATCTTCTCTTTGCCCACGAGGAACACGCTCTGGCCTCTTCGCAGATAGCTGAGCACTTTCTTTACGTCACGTTCACGATCAAAGAAGATTTCAGGATCCCGAATTGGCCCCTGGTGGTGAAAAGGATTTGGGGCGAACACCGACTGTACCATAGGGCCTCCCTGATATCGTGTGGCCAGTTGGTGGAATACTTGTTACCGAACGTCGGTATCAGATAATGTTGCAATCATCGGCCGCGTGTAAATTCGTAATGGCACATCCCTCTCACCGGCAGCCGAGAAACCAAGATAGTCAGTCTTAGCAACTGCAGGAGCGATCAAACCAGCCGTCCACGTTGCCCCCTCTTCACCTTCGTCTACTGGAAAATACGTTGGCCAGAACCTGCCATCCGTCACCAGGCAGCTCGCTCTCATCTCGCGCAACGGTGTCCGAATCCATAGGTATTCCACTGCATATTCACATCCGAAGCTCTGCAACCACAAGGTATTATCACTTGGCCCCACGGCTCCTGCCAGGCTTTCTGGTATGTAAGGATACAGATACAGGTATGGCTGATATGTCTTGTTCACCAGAGACACCCACGAATAGGCGTACATCTGCACGTCGCTGGGTATAGTATTCGTATAACGTGAATTGCTCAGCGCCACCCGGTACCAATTCGCATCGTTCCCACCTAACCCTTCTACCGTCAGCGTGAAGATGTACCGACCTTCGACAAGCTCACCCTGAGCCAGAGAGAACGAATCGAGGGTGAAGTTCCACTTATCGTCCAGAGAATCAGTGATGGGAAAGCCCGGGCCTATATCGGCACTCGTAATAGCACCCGCTTTTCCGTAGACCGTGTAGCGGGTCGTTGTGTCGTAGCCATCACCTTGGTCATCATCAACCTTCCCCCCTGTCTCAGCATCAAGGATATTGATGAACAGTGAATCACCATTGCTCAGACTTGTAGTCGGCACCTCGAAGAAGATCTCTTGTTTCTGATATCTACGATCATTGTAGGGTTCTGTACCGCCCGCACCAAAGGTGACCAGATATGGAGACTCAAGTGCAATGGTAATTCCATACGACTCATGCACGATGAAAGCTGGCGACAGCACATCAGATTGCCCGTCAGAGTTTGTAACAGTCAACCCGTAAACACCAGCAGACATATTGGGCGACAACGTACCAATGATGAACGTGGCAGTATGGTCAACGATGGTGATCGGAAAACTCGCGCCAAGGCAAGCTGTGACACTGCGCAGATCAAAGTCTTGCCCGGTGATGGTGACGAAAAAGGGGGTGGCACTAGTCCGCACCGTCATGGTCGGGCTAATGCCCCATACCTCCGGCGGCGGGGGAGGAGTTGGAATATCAGGTGGCTTGGGCTTTGGTGTGGAAGTGGCAGTCGGAGTCGGCGTCATTGTGGGGGTATCAGTCGGCGTCGACGGCGACGTCGGAGTATTAGCGAGTGTCGGTACCAATGTGGGGGTGTCAATAGGGGTCAGAGACACTAAGGTGGCAGTCGACATACCTGGAGAAGGGAGACTAGCAATGAGCGTCCCTGACCTTGTTGAGGCTTGGGCTATTTCTGTCCCAAGCCTAGAGGCTACAGTACTCATTTTGTCGGTACAACCCACCTCACACGTCGTGACATTCTCCACCACTTGTGTCTCTGCTACGACGAGCCGAGTTTCCAAAACCGTGTTTTCCTGAATGAGCACTTGGTTCTGCCAGAAAAGCCAAATGAGGATAAGAACCAAAGCATTAATCATTAGAAATAACAGGATCAATCGCCGACGCTCATCAAATACGAGGCCACGGCGCAAGATCGCCAGCGGGTTTAATCTTTTCCCCTGTGTATCATTCGCAGACACGGGTGCACCTTTTCGCGGCAGCCAGACCACGCCCTTCTACAACGCCTTGGTGACAACAGGAGCGGTATCAGAATACTACCTAATGATCGGCCGGGTGAAAATACGCAACGCCGTATTGTTCTCACCCTCGGCCGAAAAACCAAGATAGATGCTCTTGCCAATGGGAACGCTGTAACGGCTGAAGTCAAGTGCCCATGTTGTCCCAGCCTCGCCAGACTCCACAGGAAAATCCGTTGGTATGAAGCTACCATTCTCTGCTGGACATGATACTGGCAACTCCTGCAAGGGAGTCCGGATTAGCAAATACCCTTCTGCTATATCGCATCCAAAGCTCTCTAGTTTGAAAGTCTTCATCTCACGTCCTTGGCTTTGTTCTATATAGGGATGCAGATGTAGCCGTGGCTGGTATACCTGATTCACCAGAGGCACCCACGAATAGGCGTACATCTGCACGTCGCTGGGTATAGTATTCGTATAACGTGAATTGCTCAGCGCCACCCGGTACCAATTCGCATCGTTCCCACCTAACCCTTCTACCGTCAGCGTGAAGATGTACCGACCTTCGACAAGCTCACCCTGAGCCAGAGAGAACGAATCGAGGGTGAAGTTCCACTTATCGTCCAGAGAATCAGTGATGGGAAAGCCCGGGCCTATATCGGCACTCGTAATAGCACCCGCTTTTCCGTAGACCGTGTAGCGGGTCGTTGTGTCGTAGCCATCACCTTGGTCATCATCAACCTTCCCCCCTGTCTCAGCATCAAGGATATTGATGAACAGTGAATCACCATTGCTCAGACTTGTAGTCGGCACCTCGAAGAAGATCTCTTGTTTCTGATATCTACGATCATTGTAGGGTTCTGTACCGCCCGCACCAAAGGTGACCAGATATGGAGACTCAAGTGCAATGGTAATTCCATACGACTCATGCACGATGAAAGCTGGCGACAGCACACCAGATTGTCCATCTGGGTTTGTAACAGTCAACCCGTAGCTACCGGCTGCTATAGAAAGGGGAATCGTGACGGTAATGAACTCATCCGTGACGCCTAGCACCACCGCAGCAACGTTGCACAGCGAAACCGTGGGCGTAGCCACAAAGTTGTCCCCTATGACTACAACAGCCTGCCGTTCGGTCGAGTTCGGGTCACAGGTCATGCATTTGGGTGCGACATCAAGTACTGTGGGGGGCAGCGGTGTAGGAGTTTCAGTCCGTGGCGTGGGAGTGTCAGTCGGAGTTGGAGTCGAGGTCGGTGTGGAGGTAGGAGTAGCAGTCGGGGTCGGCGATGCAGTAGGAGTACTGGTTAGTGTTGGCATAGGCGTGGGAGTAACAGTTGATGTCGGCAACAAGGGTGAGGTGTCGGTCAATCTGACAGCAGGAGGAGAAACCGTCAGGCAAGGCTCAACCATCGCGGTGCACGCCTCCAGCGATGCTTTCAGTTCAGCTGTTCTTGTTCCCTGTCTCGCAGCCACAGTACTCATCTTCTCAGTGCAATCAACTTCACTTGTTTCTGCCTGCTCAATTGCCCCAATCATTGTTGCCTCTGTGTCCACCTTTGCTCTGACAGCTTTATCGAGGTCTTCCCTGGCCTGTATGAAAAGTACCAGAAAAACGAGCATCAGGATAAGCATAAGCCCAACAATAACTACCGGCAGACTCCAGCGCCAGGATCTTACCCACTCATAGCAAGTAACCAACCACCCTAATACTCGCCGTATTGCGGCCGTCGCTTGCTCTAGCGTAGGAATTCGCGCCATGTCTTCTCCTCTGTGTAAGCTCCGCTCGCTGCCTTAGCATTCCACTAGGAGGCTGCTGAAAAACCCCCTTCTTGAGAAACCGCATAGGGCAGACGCCCCACTTTTGGTCTCCAGGAGGCCAGAATTAGGGAAACGACCTCAAGAACTGTGCGATTTCTGCCCTACTCACCCCACTCCTTGGATTGGGGAGGGACTTTTTCAGAACTCCCCTAGAGCTCGACATGAGCTGCCCAGTGGAGCCCCACCGGAAGGCACAAAATGCTTGCAGCGGTTAAAGAACAGTACAGGGCTGGATAGTACCACAGTACTATTCTACACCTTTGTTCGTGCAAAGTCAATAGGCAGAACCACTGAAATCAAAGAGATTCACCGCACTGAGCGCAAAGTCAACAGCAGAACATCTGAAGATTGCGCGCGATGCATTTGCTGGCCAGATGTGTATCATTTCATCTAAGCTGCAAAGTGTAGCACAGGCATCTAAACGAATCTCTGGCCAACCAAATACATAGAGGCCATTGAGCAGCATGCACGGGTCGGGTCCAGGCTATGGGGAACACCTGCCCAGCCAGCAAGTGACCGCGGCCGGCAAGGGGATTGTCCCGCCCACTGGCACACTATCTTACCAGAAACCTCGTTATCTGTCTGTAGGGAGAGTATGACTGTTGGTGTAGGGAAAGTTGGACAAATTGCGCGCTAAAACTCCCCCACCTCCCCAACGCGGAACCGCTCGATCGCCAGAAACCCCAGCGTGCACACCAGCATCAGCAGCGTAGACATCGCCAGCGCCTGTCCATAGTTCGCCGCGCCGGGGCGACCCAGGAAGCGATAGATCGCGATCGGCATCGTCGGCCGCTCCGGCCGCGCAATCAGGCTCGTCGCCCCGAACTCCCCCAGCGAGACGGTGAAGGCGAACACCGCCCCCACCAGCACTGCCCGCGCCACGATCGGCAGGTCCACCTCCCGCCACACGCGCCAGGGAGAAGCCCCCAGCAGCGCCGCCGCCTCCCGCAGGCGCGGGTGGATCGAGCGCAGCGCCGGCAGGACGCTGCGCAGGACGAAGGGCAGCGCGACGAGCGTGTGGGCCAGCACGACCAGCAGCGGCGAGGTGCGCAGGTTGAGCGGAGGCCGGTCGAGCGCAACGATGTAGCCCAGGCCGAGGGTCACGGCGGAGGTGCCCAGGGGGAGCATGAGGAGGGGGTCGAGGAGGGAGGGGGAGACGGGGAGAGGGGGAGAGGGGGAGGAGGGGCGGCGGGTGAGGGCGGTGGCGGCCAGCAGGCCCAGGACCAGCGAGAGGGCTACGGTGGCCAGGGCGAAGGCCAGCGAGTTGCGCACTGCGGCGGCCGGCGGCACGTAGAAGGCGGAGCCGCGGGGGTTCTCGAACAACTGGCGGTAGGAGGCCAGGGAAAGGCGGCCGCCGGTCGAGAGCGTGAGCGAGCGCTGGACCAGGGCCGCCAGAGGGGCCACCAGGAGCGCCAGCATCAACCCCACGTTGACGCCCACGACCAGCCACTCGCGCGGGTGGCGCAGCCTGCGCTGGGTCACCTGGCGCGGCCGCAACTCCAGCGGCCGCGTCACGCGCGCCTGCAGCCGGGTGTAGACGGCCATCAACGCGAAGGTGAACAGGATCTGGACGAGGGAGAGCGCCGCCGCCAGCGGCAGATCGAGGTACTGGATCGTCTGGCGATAGATCTCCACCTCCAGCGTGGCGAAGCGCGGCCCGCCGAGCACCAGGATGACGCCGAAACTGGTGAAGCAGAAGACAAAGACCAGCAACGCCGCCGCGCCGATGGCCGGGCTCAGCAGGGGCAGCGTGACCTGGCGCAAGGCCCGCCACCGGCTGGCCCCCAGCATGCGGGCCGCCTCCTCCAACCGGGGGTCGAGGTTGGCCCAGTAAGTGCCCACGATGCGCAGCACCAGCGTGTAGTTGTAGAACACGTGGGCCAGCAGGATGATGCCTAACGTGTACTGGAGGTCGAGCGGAGGCCGGTCCAGCCCCAGCAGCCCCATCAACGCCAGGTTGATCAGTCCCCGCGGCCCCAGGAGGGCGGTGAAGGCCAGTGCCACCACGATGGTGGGCAGGACGAACGGGACGGTCGTCAGCGCCTGGACGAGCGACTTGCCAGGAAAGTCGTAGCGGGCGAACACGTAGGCGCCCGGCAGCGCCAGCCCCACCGTCAAGAGCGTGGAGAGCGCCGCCTGCCACACGGTGAACCAGAGCGTGTGCAGGTAGTAGGGCGTGCGGACCAGTTTCTCCAGCGCCGCCAGGCTGAAATGTCCTTCGGGGGCAAAGGAGAGGGAGAGGATGGAAGCGAGGGGGTAGAAGTAGAAGAGGCAAAGGAAGGTGAGGGGGATAGAGTAAATGAGTAGATGAGTAAGAAGGGAAACAGGGGAGGCAGCACCCCAGGCAAGCACTGCCCGCATGGGGCGCCCCCGGGACGGGGGCTGCGAGCATTGGAGATTGGGGATTGCGGATTGCGGACTGCGGATTGGGGGTTGGGGGTTGGGGGTTGGAGGTTGGAAGTTGGAAGTTGGAGGTTGGAGGTTGGACGGTTCTTGCTTCCTGCCTCTTGCCTCTTGCCCCCTGCCCCCCTGCTCCCCTGCCCCCCTGCTCTTATCTCCTTGTCTCCCTGTCTCCTTGTCTCCTCGTCTCCTTGTCCCCCCCTCTCCTTGTCTCCCCATCCGTCCGTTCCTCATTTACTCACTCCTCATCTACCTCCTCCCCTCAGCGCAGCACCACCTCCGTCCACGCCTCCACCCACGCCTCGCGGTTGGTTTCGATGGCGGCATAGTCCACTTCGGCGGGGTGCTCGGGAATGAGGGCGAATTGGGCGAAGACTGCGGGCAGCGCCGCGTCCTGGTTGGCGGGGAACATGAACATGTGGAGCGGGATGTCCTCCTGGAAGGTCTGGCCGAGCATATAGTCCACCCAGGCCTGGGCCAGGTCGCGGTTCTGCCCGCCCTTGAGGATGCCGACGAACTCGATCTGGCGGAAGCAACTGCCATCGCCGACGACCGCCACCGTGGGGGCCTCCTCGAGCGGTTGCTCCGCGAAATACACCTCCGCCGGCGGGCTGCTGGCGTAACTGACGACGATGGGCCGAGTGCCTTCGCCCTGCGAGCCGTAGGTGAACTGGCCATAGTAGGCATCCTCCCAGCCCTCGACGGCCAGCAGGTCGTTCTGCCGCAGGTCAGACCAGTAATCCAGGTAGGTATAGTCGCCCGCCTCGCCAAAGTGGCCGATCGTCGCCAGCAGGAAGGCCAGCCCCGGCGACGAGGTGGCCGGGTTCTCGACCACCGTCAGCCCCTTGTACTCGGGCTTCACCAGGTCCTCCAGGTCCGCGGGCGGCGTCAGGCCGTGGCCGGCAAACCAGCCCTTGTCGTAGTTGAGGCAGACGTCGCCATAGTCCACCGGCAGCGCCCGCTGCTGGGGATCGAGTTCCAGGGCGTCGGGAATCTGCTCCAGGAGCGGCGATGGGTAGGGGTCGAGGATGTCGGCCTTGAGCGCCCGGCTCAGGAGCGTGTTGTCCACGCCGTAGAGAACGTCGGCCAGCGGGTTGTCGCGGCTGAGGATGGCCTGGTTGAGGACCACGCCCGCGTCGCCGGCCTGGAGCACGACGACTTTCGCATTGTACTGCGCCTCGAAGGCGGTGATGACCTCCTCGCTGATGTCGAAACTGTCGTGCGTCATCAGACGCACGGTGCGAGGCGCGGACGGCGTGGCCGGCGGCGACACCTCAGTTACAGCAGGGGCCGGGCCCGGCCCACAGGCTGCCAGGACCAGCAGCCCAGTCAGAGCAAATACAGTTATGCATTTCATCTTCCACCTCCCTGTGGCAATTGCTCGCTCCCTCTCCCTCCCAGGGAGAGGGCTGGGGT
>Ga0307379_10004706_pt1 | contig 19345 bp, 20 predicted proteins | sample UN2MG_FD_202237 | JGI IMG/M metagenome (GOLD analysis project Ga0307379, IMG submission 202237) | Soil microbial communities from Risofladan, Vaasa, Finland - UN-2 | ecosystem: Environmental > Terrestrial > Soil > Coastal area > Acid sulfate soil | place: Finland: Risofladan, Vaasa | collected... | reverse complement strand
ACGAAAGAACATATAATCGCATCCGAAGTATCGCAGTAAACAGCAAAGAAGACCAAAAGAATTAACAACAAATCAGGCTTGCTGTTCAAGTCGGCAAAGAAGCTGGCCTGCAGCACTGTGGCAAGAAGGACTAAAACTGCAAACCGAAGCCAATGCATTTAAATTTCCTCAGCCTTTTTCATAATTAAATCCTTCTTACTGCGGTAAAGCTGATTTATTCAGACGGATTCATTACTATTACATGAATGCTCTCAATTTCTTGTATGTTACAAACCGGTTCGACGGTTATATCCCAGACCAAAGGCTGGTCGTTGTGCTCACATCGAACTACTTTTCCAATAATCATCGGAGTATCGAGGAAGCCGGGTATTTTGCTGGCCATAATCTTAGTGTCAATCTTGACTTTGTCCTTTAACATTTCCACCTTTGCCTGATTGTTGCCGCAGCCTTTCATGAGCTTATTGTTTCCAATTCTTACTTTGGTGATCGAAGCCGGGTCGGTAAACAAGCGAACCCTGGCGGTGCGTGTACCTACGTCAGAAATGGTTCCGATGATACTGTTGCCGGCCAGAACGAACTGGTTTTTCTCCAGGCCATCTTCTTCTCCGCGATTGATGATAAGCTCCCCCCGCAGATTATCGACAGAGACTGTAATGACATCAGCCAGAACAAAACCCGTACGTTCCCAGGCCGGTGTATTGCGCATTTTGGAAAGCTTTTGGATATTTCGCTGTGCATCATCCCGCTGCTGTGTAACGTTTGCAACATAGTTTAAGAGTCTTTCATACTCATCCCTGGAGACCATGTCTTTGTCTCTAATCGGCTGTCGTTTGGCTGCCGAAAGTGAAATGTTTCGGCCAATGCTTAGAGGCCAGCGGAAAACGTATGTAAACGCGAACTGGAATTTATTCGTGAGATTTTGTGGTGAGAGAAGGACAATAAATCCGGCCAACATAAACCAGATAAACAACATTCGTCTGGAGACTGTAATCTGCTTCCATGCCATTATAGTATTGGTGGTGCCGTATTGCGTATATATTTATTTTCAAAGAATACGCATTACGACCAAAGGACCACACGTTATTCCCATCCGTATTCGTTATGGTCCATAGTATCCTTCCACAACTCCAGATTTTCCAGATAGACGCTTGTGCCTCGTGCCACACAACTCAGCGGGTCATCAACTATTTCAACTTTGAGTCCGGTTGCATTGGCAAGAACGGTATCCATTCCTCTGAGCAGCGAGCCGCCTCCGCAAATGTGTATTCCGTTGTCGATTAGGTCTGCTGCCAATTCTGGCTCTGCCTTTTCGAGGGTTATGGTTACCGTGTCGATAATAGTAGCGATGGGATCACGGAGCGACTCCCTAATTTCCTCGCTTGTTATGACGATTTTTCTCGGCAGGCCGGAGATAGTGTCTCTACCGGCGATTTCCATCGTCAATTCTTCTTCGAGCGGAGCCGCCGAGCCGATTTGTATTTTGACTTTTTCAGCTCTTGGCTCTCCGATAAGCAGGTTGTAAGTTTTCTTGAGGTGATTAATTACCGCCTCATCCATATCATCGCCGCCGATTCGAATTGATTCGGCAGTAGCGATATCAGCCAGAGACATTATAGCGACTTCCGTCGTTCCTCCCCCGATATCGACAATCATAGAGGCGGTCGGGTCTGTGATGGGCAGTCCGGCACCGATTCCGGCGGCCATCGGCTCATCGACCAGATAGACCCTGCGTGCGCCGGCACGTTCTGCACTGTCTATTACGGCGCGTCTTTCAACAGCGGTTATTCCACTTGGTACGGCGATAACGACCCGCGGCCTGACAAGCCCGCCCCTGCCGTGCACCTTTCTGATAAAATAGCTTAACATCGCCTCTGTGATTTCGAAATCGCTGATTACGCCGTCCTTGAGAGGTCTTATTGCGCTGATGGAGCCTGGTGTTTTACCTAACATTTCGCGTGCAACCAGACCGACAGCCTCACCGTTGTTCAGGACGATGTTGGTTCCTTTGCGAACAGCAACGACGGAGGGCTCATTGAGGACAATACCTTTGTCGCGGACACAAACCAGAGTAGTACAGGTACCAAGGTCGATACCCATATCCATACTGAACCAACCTAAGATTGTGTCCAGCACCACTTTCGACTCCTTTCTTAATTTCCAAAAGCCTCCTGCAAAATCGAGGTTAGGCATATACTTTATATAATAAAGAGCGGTATTGTCAATAGTGAAATTTGCTACGGCACTTTAAATATTTCCATAAAAGAATCGCAGTACTGCATGCACTTTATAGCGACAAACACTGCAGTAGCCAGAACCGAACAAAACGCCAAAGCAAGAATGATCGTATATACATTATCCGGTATTGTTATATTTTTGCCGCGAGCTTGCCCATTAGGACTCATATATCAACCTCACAAAGTTAGGTGTTTTTCTACAAATTCGTACTTACATTGTCACCCGCTTTAGGCTGTTCCTTTGTAACGTCCATAAGTTCCAGTGTGCCGATAGCATTTTCAGGCTCGACGTCCAGGATAACAATGTCACAAATAAACTTGTCGGCGCGAGTTACATGGAATTTCATATTCTGCTTGACGCCATTTGCACCGCCGATGGATATCTCCGCGAGAGAGTTTTCCAGATCCACAGTTGTTATCAACCCATTGAGACCGATATCCACTGCGGGTGTTGCTACTCTGGCAGTTTCCTTTACCGGGGTAACCGTTACCGGAGGCGCGACAGTTTGGCCGGATTTCTGGAGTTGCTTTCCTAATTGGTTCTGCAAGTCAGTCTTTTCTTCGAGCAGTAGTTTCGATTGTTTCTCCAGGCTATCTATGATAGCCATTTTCTGGATAAGCGTAGCGGTTGTTTCTTTTAGTTCTTTGTCTCCCTGTATTCTACTTGCATCTACGCTTTTGAGCTCAGCGAGCTTGTTTTCCAGGAGCTTCCTTAAATCCTCATTTGTGCTTAAGAATTTCGTATTAATGTCTCTCCAGATATTCTCCTGTTCAACAGCCTCTGAGGCTGTTCTTTGGGCTTCGGTCAGTTGTGTTTTCAACTTTCCGACCTCGATTTTAAGGGTATTGATATCATCGTTTAGCTTCAGTTCCAGCTTGTCAGCCGCATCATTTGCCAGTTTTAATTGTTTCTTGGCATTTATCTCATTCTGCTCTGCAGCTTCTTTGTCGGCCTTGAGTTTATTATACATTTGTCTGTAATTTTCAGCATTGGAAACGTAAGTTACGACAATGCCGCAAAGAAAAATCGAGGATATCGTCAGCAGAACTATTAAGACCTTTGTAAGCGTACTCAAAACAGGCTCCTTTCGTTAACTTTGTATTTTCTTTTCGTTACACCCATTACCTCACGAGGAGGCATCCTAAACAGTATCAAGGGATTTGAAAATCTTCCCTTTTGCCGGTTGCCAATTATCTGTGAATCCGAACTCAATTGGTTCAGGCAGATAAAACGGGGCTCCCAAGCCTTAATATATATGTTAATACTGTAATTTTACGCTTAAAGCAACGAAAGGTCAAGTTATTTTTAATAAATAGCCCAAATTAAAATGACCGATAGAAAATAGAGGGTATAGCCTCCGATAACATATTATTTTCAGAGTTCAATAATTTCATTTCAGACATTGAAAAACGGCTTTGGCAGCGGCGATTCGCACAAATTTTGACTCATTTTGAAGCATTTTGGGCAGAAATTTTCTCAGAGCAGGGGTGCGAATTTGCCCGATTGCCAGTGCTATTAAGACATTAGTTCTTTCGACGGCCTGCAAATCCAGCCCGTTTGTGAGATTTTTTTCGAAAACTTCGAGGACTTTTGGCTCTCCTATGGGGTCCCTGAAGTGTCCGAGCTGTTCAGCGGAAACCAGCCGGACCTCCAGAACATCGTCGTCGAGCATTTTAATCAAGGCATTTTTTGCTTCGGGTGTTTTGAGCTTGCCCATTGCTATTACGCCCATTGTCCTGACGTCATGGTAAGCACTTATCAGCATTGTCCAGAGCTTTGAAAATATTCGCTTGTCACCGAGCGTCGCTATTGCTTCCGCCGACTGATATGCGACTTTGTCGTCCGAATTTTTGTCTTGCATAGTGTTCCAGAGGAGCTGTAACGAGCCTTGATCTCCACTTTTGCCCAATAGCAAGACGGCATTTGCCCTGACCATCTGGTCGCTGTCGGTCGCTGCTTTGCGAAGAATTTGTATATGCTCAGTAGAACCGAGCTTTCCCATTGCATAAGCAGCGGCGACTATGACGTTCGCATCTTTATCCTTGAGCAATTTATTGAGGGATCTTTTCGCAGGTGAGTATTCTAAATCACCGACAGCCAGGGCGGCTGCGAATCTGACGGGGACATAATTGTCCTGCATTAATCGTTGTACCTGCGGCATGAGTTTGAGCTGCCTTGTTGAGGCGACTACTTCTATGGCGTGAACCCTGACCAATGGGTCATTGTCCATTAGAGCGTCCTGGATGATTCGGAGAGCTTTTGACCAGGAGGAACTAAGGTTGGTGGCATTTAAATCGCCGGGTGTTGTTTGTGAGGATTCATCGCAACCGAAGACAAATACCATCAGACAAGTAACAAGCAAAAGCATAAGGGCGGGGGCATTTTTTTTCCGTTTTTTTATTGCAGCTATTTTTCGCTTATGTTCCATTTGGCAGTCCCGATGAACGAGTTCTGTAGTTGATTTTTCTTAAGAATCTTGCCGACAGCGGCATTATTATGGGCAGGATAAGACAAAGTTCACAGCAAAAACCCAACCATCCACCATATTTGCTGAAAAAAGGTGTTCTTTTGTCAATGGATATTCTGTCGAGTATCCATCCGGGCATACCGGTTCTTGACATAGCATCAGGAGGTAAATTGCCGGCCAAAAAACCGTCTCGTATTCGTCCGGCGCTGTCGATAAAGCAGCTTATTCCGGTGTTGACGCTTCGCACGATGGGGAGTCTGTTTTCAACTGCCCTGAAGGCACAGGTTGCTGCGTGCTGTGGCAGCTCTGCACTTGGGAGGACGTTTCCGTCTTTGAACCGAACGAACCAGCCGTCGTTACTTATATTTACAAGCCAGTCGATTTGCTTTGTTCCCTGTTTGTCCAGGGCAAACCTTCTGGCGATTCCAGGGACTGTGCCCTCATAACAAATCATCACGCTGAATTTGTAGTCCTGATTCTTATTCGGGTCTGTCATATCAAAAACGGTATATTCTGTGCCGTAGTCGAGCGAATAATCGAAATTGTAAGGGATGAATTTGATTTTCATCAGCAGTTCATAAAACCATGACATGCTTCTCCTTAACGGCAATACCTCACCAAAAGGAACCAGGTGTATCTTACTGTAAACCTGGGGGGCTTTTTGGCCGTTTTTTTTGTACAAGAAGGCCGAGTTATATCTCTTTGCTAAATAGACTGAATCTTCCCGGAATTCTATTTGGCCACCGAGTGCGCCTACCAGGACAAAAGCGTTATCTTTGGCGTGTTCACTCAAGGCTTTGTCAAACATAATCGACTTGTCCGAGGGATTAGAAAGTTGTAGAATCCGCAACCAATCAGGATTTAGCGTTGCCTGTACCATTGTTTCGGGCCAGACGATGAGGTCGGGATGATTCTTGGCGGCGGCTTTGCTGTCCTCCATCAAACCATTGAACAGCTCCCGGCCGGACTCAAAGGACCTCTTGACGGATTGAGGGATGTTCGACTGCAATGAAGCAACATAAGGGCCGGGCTCGACATACTGCTGTTCCTGGCTTATCCTCCATCGACCGTAGATAATTGCGGCGGCGACAGCGAGACAAACCAGGGCGGTCTTTAATAGCGGGGCGATTTTGAAGAGGCTTTTTTGCCTGGCGGCAATTATCAGTTCGGCCAGCATGCCGTTGACCATCGCTATCAGGAATGATAGCCCGGCGGTGCCGAATATGTCGGCTATCTGGATAATTGTTATGTTTTTGTACTGGCTGTGTGCCAGAAAGCGCCAGAAAAAACCGCCCAGGAAAAGGCCCTGTGCCTGTTCGATACCGACGACCAATACCGCCGAGGCCAAAAACAACGGGACTTTTTTTGCCCTGCAGTATCGTAAAGACAGCGCTAGTAACGGCCAAAGCACAGCAGTGTAGAGGCAGAAAGTAATCCAGCCGGCAATAGTGACCGGGACTATCCAGTTAAGATTGCCGAGCCAGTAAAAAAGTGAAATGGCATAACTTACCAGAAACAGACGGCGTGGCTTCGCATCCGGTGAACAGGCGAGAATGAAAGGTACGAACGATACCCACGCCAGAGACGCCCAGCTAATCGGCGGCTGAATTACCGTGAGCATCGCCGCGGTGGCAACCAGCGGCAGCCCGCAGAGCAAAATGTTTTTCATCCATAAATTTTTCAATCGGCTAAATCCTTTAAGGCCGTTGCTAATTCTTCAGAGTGGTAGTGCTTTTGGTTGTTCATCCGAACGGTAAATTGATTTGCAAAATGCTTGAGAAGATTACTGTCGGCGGCAATTTCTTTTATGGGGATTTTTATGTCGGCTGAAAGCCGTTTTAGTTCGCTTAACTCGGCAGTGTTTAGATACAAATTGCGGTGATATAGTTTTGTTAATTTAGCAAGGCGTTTGTTTGAATTGTCAACGTATATTTGAGATATTTCCACGCCTATGTAGTTCCTGCCTAACTGGACTGCGGCGGCGGCGGTAGTTCCCGAACCGCTGAAAGGATCGAGCACGCAGTCTGATGGATTGGAGCTTGCCGCTATAATTCTTTTTAGAAGGCTCTCAGGCATCTGGCAGGGATGCCAGCCTGTGCGCTCCTTGAATGTTCCACAGACACGCGGGTATCCGTTCCAGACATCGTCCGGCATTTTGCCCGCCGGATTGGCCCGTTTATCGTTATAAATTAACTGTCGGTCTGAGGGGACGCGGACGGCGTGGTCGTTAAAGGTGAAGTTTTTGTTGTCGTTTACAAAGTAGAATATGTGGGTGTGTGAGCGGGCGAATTTATTCTTCATCTGCTGGCCAAAGGTGTAATGCCAGATTATCCAGTTGCGCATAATCAGGCCAAGCTCATCGGCTATGATTTTTATGTTCGCGGCGTACTCATCGCCTATGGCTATATAGAAGGAGCCGTTTGGCTTCAAGACTTTTTTGCAGGCGCTCATCCAGTCTTTTGTCCATGCGATGTAGTTTTTCTTTTTTACCCTGTCGTCGTATTTGTCGTATTTGTAGCCGATGTTAAACGGCGGGTCGGCGAAGATAAGGTCCGCGAACGGCTTGTCAATCTTGCCCAGGACCTCTATACAGTCGCCGCATATTATCTTGTTGAGTAGTTTCTGCATAGCGATATGTTACAGCCTGGCGATGAGTATGCAAGGGAATTACGATTTTGCCGGTTGACAATTTGAATGGAGCGATGCGCAGCAAGGAGACTTGAATCTTTTAGTACGCAATATGTGATTTACGGATTGATGACTTTTTGTTTTTCGAAGACTTTACCGGAGAGGTAATCGGTGAAGGTTACCTTGACGGTCAGGGGTTCGTCGAAACTTTTTACTTTGTCGGTTATATCGAACGTTAATCTGTAATTGACTTTTAACATCGAGGAGAACCAGAGGTTTTTGAGCTCATCCGGTTTTATGGGCGGCCACTTTGCGAGCAAGGCGCTGCCGTCGGTTTTGCTGAGGTCCCAGAGTTCCACCTCTACATCTGCGGCTGCTTTTATCACATCACCCTGTTCGTCGATGGGCTCTATATAGACAATCAGCTTTTCCTTTGTGCCGTCTTTGTCTTTGTCGAAGAAGCCGGTATATTTTCCAATTTCAATATTTTGGACGCTATAAAGATTCTCGCCTTTGAGCCGCTCAGGTAAGCCGGAGAGAGTATGTATTTGTTTCTTTAACTGTTCGTTTTCGGCTGCAGATTGTTCGAGATGACTTTCTAATTGCTTTTGCTGTGTGGTCAAGGTTTCGATTCGTTCCTGCAGCGGTGATTCGATGTAGGCGTCGTCACAGCCGGCGACAAATACCAGATAACAGAGGACAGAAGAGAGAGTACAGAAAAATCTAACTTTTGATACTTTGATATCCATATCCATATCCATTATAACGCTCCTGTATTACCGCTCTTTTATTATTGCTCGGGTTCCTCCTGATTCCTTACGATCTCAGGTGCTTTCTGCAATATTCTGTCGGCTAATCCGTATTCGATTGCTTGGGCAGCGTCGAGCCAGAGGTCTCTGTCGCAATCTTTTTCAACTTTCTCTACAGTCTGGCCCGTATGAGCGGCCAGTATATCATAAAGCCGTGCTCGCAGCCTTAAAATTTCCTGAGCTTCGATATCGAGGTCGGTAGCCGGTCCTATCAATTGACCCGTGATTAACGGCTGGTGCAGAAGGATTCGGTTGTTTGCCAGCAGGAATCTTTTGCCTGCCTTTCCGCCGGCCAGTAAGACGGCGGCCATACTTGCAGCCTGGCCGATACAATAGGTTGCGACGTCACAGCGTAAGAACTGCATGGTGTCATATATAGCGAGGCCCGCCGTGATTGAGCCGCCGGGTGAATTTATATAGAAGTGAATATCGTTCTTGTTGTCTTCGTTGCTCAAAAAGAGCATCTGGGCGATGATGAGGTTGGCGGATGTGTCATCGACCTGCCCGCCGAGAAACACAATCCTGTCCTTGAGCAGTCTCGAATAAATATCATAGGCGCGTTCGGTTCGACCGCTTTTCTCGATTACTATCGGTACCAAAGTTTGATTTACGCTCATTTTAGTTATTCCTTGTTTGTTTAAGGTTTTTTAGGAGACAGTCCGGTGATTTAAGGCCGGTTATTTACTGTCTTTTTTATTTTTATCGTTTTTGTCGTCTTTGCTGTCCTTGCTTTCTTTTTCTTTCTTTTTGTTTTTGTCTTTGTTTTTTTCGCCCTGTTCTTCGTGCAGGACCTCGTCGATAAGGCCGTATTGCTGAGCCTCTTCGGCAGTCATATACCTGTCTCTTTCAGTCTCGGAGGCAATCTTTTCGACAGGCTGACCGGTGTGTTTTGAGAGGATTTCGTTTATCATAGTTTTGGCCTTGAGTATTTGTTCGGCCTGTATTTTGATGTCTGAGGCCTGACCTGTAACGCCTCCCCAGGGCTGGTGCAGCATGACCTTGGCGTGCGGTAGGGCGTGCCGTTTGCCTTTTTCGCCGGCCGCGAGTATTATCGCGGCGCCGGATTGTGCCCTGCCGATACAGAAGGTCGCTATGGGCGAACTGGTGAAAAGCATAGTGTCGTAAATGGCCATCGTATCGTCAACGCTGCCGCCCGGCGAATTGATATACAGGCTGATTTCGCTGCTGCGCTTGAGGTTGTCCAGATACAGCATCTTCATAATGACCTCAGCGGCCCTGTCGTAGGATATCTCTCCTATCAGGAATACAATCCTGTTCTCCAGCAGCATATCGTCCAGACTCATCTGGCGATAGCGCTGATACTGGCCGTATTGATTGTACACATCCATACTTTGGGGTCCTTTTTGGCTATAAGACGCGAGGTGAGAAACCCGTGCAATGTTTCCTGCATGATGTTCAATAGACATTCATAGCTTCCTTTATGAAATTCACATTTTTACAACTTGTGCTTTGTTCGGCACTTCCACAGTGCATATTTCGCCCCGAGTGGACTCACCGACAAGCGGATAACGTTTTAATCGGATATTTTTAGCTGCCGATTCTCTTTTTACCCCATTTTTGTTATATATAATTGCCCATTACGGAGTTTTTTGGTTTTTAGCCGGATTTTTTGGGCGTCTTTTTCTTTGGCTCGGCCTTCTTAGCGGTCTTTTTGGCCGAATTTTTCACGGTTTTTTCGGCTTTTTTAGCTTTCTTATCAGGCGTTTTCTCCGTTATTTTCGCTGTTTCGAGCAGGTTTTCGATGCATTTGTTCTGGCGTACCTCGAGGGTGAACTGGGCCAGCGAGCCGTTACGTTCCATGTCCTCTCTCATTTTTTCGGGGCGCTGTCCCCTCTGGATGGCTAACTGGGCGATATGTCCGTTAATCTCTTCATCGCTGACCTTGATATCGAGCTTATCGGCGATTTTGTCCATAATGAAGAATGTTTTAAGCTGTCTTTTTGCCTGCTCTTCGCTGCCGGCCTGAAGCTGTTCAATCTGCTCATTGAGCTGCTCGCGGGGCAGGCCCCGCATCATAAGATTCGTATATTGCCTCTGGAGAAGCGAGGTTGCCTGCTGAGCGACGATGTCCAGGGGCAGCTCGAGATTGGTATTGTCGTGAAGATACTGATAAATCTGCTCGCTCATTTCGGTTCGGACCTGTGTTTCCAGGCGGCTTTGCACTGTGTCCTGAGTTTTTTCCCGCAGCTCGTTTTCATCTTCAATACCCAGTCTGGTGAGGAAGCCTTGGTCTAACTCAGCGGGCTTGAGCCATTTGATATCTTTGATTTCGATACTGATTTCAACTTTTTTGCCGCGATATTCTTCTCTGAAATATGTCTTCGGGACATCGACGTTTATCTGTTTGGTTTCGCCGCATTTGGCTCCGGTAAGCAGTTCGTCGAGCTTCTCGACCGGGACTTCCCCGACAAAGCCGTTCTGCCTGACGTGTATCTCGATGTTGTCGAGTTTCTGCTGTTCTTCAATGCCCTCGGCCTTGATAAGGGCATCGGCAATTATCTGGTCCTCAGGCTCAACTGAGCCATCTTTGCGGGGCGTCCAGACGCCGGACCATCTTTGCAGCCGCTCAATCTCTCTGTCGATTTGCTCGTCGGTAACTTCGAGTGTTGTCTTGGTTACCGGAACGCCTTCGAGCTCCGGCAATTCGAATTCGGGACGCACCTCGATTTCGAAATCAAACTTCAGGGGGCCTTCTGCGGGCATCTCGATTTTTTCGAAGTCGATGTCCGGCTCGCCGAGTGTATCAAGTTCGTTGTCCTTGAGGGCGGACTCGCTTGCCTCGGCCAGTAATGTCAATTTGACCTGCTCGGTCGTATCTTTGCCGAATCTCTTTTCGAGAAGGCGTCGGGGCGCCCGGCCTTTCCGGAAGCCCGGTACGAGCGCTTCTTTGCGCAGGTTTTCGTATTTCTCGTCGGTGGCCATCTTGATTGCCTCTTCGGGTATCTCTATCGAGACCTTTTTTTTGCATGGGCCGGCTTCTTCGATTGTTACCGTATTTTTCGGTTTTGGGGGTCCTTCTTCGGCGGTTGGCTCTTCTTCGGTTTGCTGTTCGGCATTATCCACAGGCTGTTCTTCGGTTTGCTGTTCGGCATTATCGGCAGTCTGTTCTTCTGTTTGCTCCTGAGTTTGTTCTTCATCGACCATTTCGGTGCTCCTGAACGATTTTTACTTTTGCAGCTCTGAACTAATAAACAAAAAAGGCATAAGGGAAACACGTCTTATCCCTATAGCCAGGTTTTCATAATTTCCAATCCGGCTGTTTTCTTATATGGCCGGACCTAAACATATCGGCAACCAACGCCCAACTACCGATTAGCCGGTATCTTGCCGATACTATAAGGTTCCTTCAACGTAAAACGTTATCGGGGCCCTATCCTTAGGAAAACTCCTGCAAAAGCGGGCGATGAGATTTGAACTCACGACATTCACGTTGGCAACGTGACGCTCTACCACTGAGCTACGCCCGCATACTCGTATCTCATATCTCGTTGCTCGTATCACGTAATTGATTGATAAGATACAGTTTTGATAATTATATTAGCTTTTATCGGCTATGCAAGTGCTTTTTTTAAAAAAATAGCCGCTTGCAGTATAGTTTCAATTCATGGAAAAAGTTATTTTGGGAATAGAAGTAATTTTAAGCCCATCAGAAGGAGGAAGGCGGCGACGACTTTTCTGAAATGCTTTTGGGGAATTTTATCGACGACGGACCGGGCAATTCTTGCGCCGAGGAAAGAAGCGGGGATGAATGCAATCAGGCCTAGGAAAAGTAAACGAGGCAGCCGTGCGTCATTGATGATGTAGGTCGTCAAGCGGGTTGTGTCAATCGTCAGGGCAATGGCTCCTGCGGTGGCAATATAAACGGCTTTTGGTAAATCGAAGGAGGTTAAGAAAACGCCGCGAATTGCACCGCCCATTCCGAAGAGGCCGGCAAAGAAACCTGAGAGAGCACCGCCGCAGGCACCGGCCAGGAGGCTTTGTTTGATTTTGAAAGAGCTTTTAGCGAACAGGGAGATTACGTAAATAATCAGGAAAGAGCCCAATATCCTCAACAACAAGGCCGTTGAGATATCGAATACCAGCTCGGCGCCAAGATAAGTGGCGGCTATGCCCGGGATGCCGAAGCTGAGAATCAGCTTCCATTGGAAACCCTTTCTGAAAAGGAGCAATTTCCAGATGTTGCCGAACCAGTGAATGATCCCGACGAAAAGGAGTGTCTGCGGAACAGAATTAGGATAAAATGAAAGCATAACCGGAACCAAAAGGGTCGAGGTCCCAAAGCCGGTCAATGTGCCGATAGAGCTTGCGATTATGACGGCAAATATGATTAGAACTATTTCCATTTTTATTCCTGTACGGCTTAATAACTTGTAACTTATACTTATGGCTGCCCATTATACGCAGTGCGGGTGTAATAATGTTCATTTTTTTAGCAGCGTTTTGCGAGATGAGTGGTATAATACTGGAGCAGTTTTACCCTGGATTATTGAAGAAATGCAGGGCGGCCGAGGCCAATTCTGAAACATTAAATCGTATATAAAGAATTGGAGGGAAAGAAAATGGCTGCAACAAATCTTTGGCGGGTTAAAAAGTGGTCGTATGCGGCTGTGTGTCTGGTCATAGTGCCGGGGATATTTACTATTGTTTTAGGAACCGGCTGTGCGAAGGAGCCTGAAAAGATTGTAGCTCCGCAGGAGGCCCAGGCGAACCAGGCAACAGTCGAGCCGAACCGGCAGGCCGGGCAAGAGCAAAAAGAGCCGGACGGGAAGGAACAGCTGCGTCTTGAGCATAAACATCCGGCCTTTGCCGAGAGGGCCGAAGAGCGGCAAAGGATGGTGGTCCGGCAAATCCAGGCAAGGGATGTAAAGGATCCGAATGTGTTAAAGGCGATGCGAACCGTTCCCCGCCACGCTTTTGTTAGATTCCTGGAGCAGCGCTATGCCTACGCCGACTCTCCATTGCCTATCGGCTTCGACCAGACGATAAGCCAGCCTTATATCGTGGCTTTTATGACCGAGGCATTACAGCTAAAACCAAATTCCAAGGTCCTTGAAATCGGCACAGGCTCAGGTTATCAGGCCGCTGTTTGTGCCGAGATTGCAGAGCAGGTATATACTATTGAGATAGTAGAAGGGCTCGCGAAAAGGGCGAAAAAGGATCTGGAGGAACTCGGCTACTCGAACGTATTCGCCAGGTTCGGTGACGGATTTTTCGGCTGGCCGGAAGAGGCGCCTTTTGATGCGATTATCGGTACGGCGGCGGCCGGGCGCATTCCTGAGCCGCTGCTCGAACAGTTAAAGCCGGCCGGCAGGATGATATTGCCTTACGGCAGTCCGCAGGGCTTTCAGTATCTGGTGGTTATAACAAAGGACAAAGCGGGCAAAATTCGCAAGGAGAATGTTATGCCTGTGCGGTTTGTCCCTATGACCGGCGAAGTAATGAAGCCGGAGAAAGAAGAATAGAAGTAAATTCCTTGTGAATCATATTTCAGTCTGATTTAGAATGTATTTACCAAGGAGCTTTTATTTTATTCGATTGGACCTCTACGGCTCAAAGGCCAATATATCTTGTATGTTTTGCCTATTAAATCACTCAGAGAGATGGCTCCGAAGACTCTGCTGTCCCTGCTGTTTGCACTGTTGTCACCAATAACAAAAAAGCAATTCTTAGGTACTTTGTGTGGTTCCTCAATCCCATACTCATACTTTTCATATTCGTGAAACTCAATTGTTCGCCATTGGACTTTTTGACCATCTATATAGAGCATGCCATCTTTTGTTTGTATTGTTTCACCGGACAGGGCTGCGACACGCATGATAAAGGGAACATTAGGGTCATCTGGTGACTTGAAGGCTACTACGTCGCCTCTCTTAGGAATGTATTTTTTTCTCTTTCTAACCAACACCCTATCCTCATAAACAAGAGTTGGTTTCATCGATCCCTCCCATTGTTGTTCTGGCGGTATCCAATTGAAAGGAGCTGGAGTAGGTATTCTAAATGCTTCAGCAACATATACCCTGAACAAAGGCTTGTTATAGTTTAACAGATGCATGCATAAAAAAACCAAACAAACGATTAATACCGTTCTATTAGATTTCTCTCGACGAACCGGGGCTGATATGTATGCGTGAAAGCAAATAACGGTAGCTATACAAGCCCATAAGCTGATATATAATAGAGGATGCTTATATTTAACTATCAGCATAAGTCCTGTGATTATGATAAAAAGTATGCCAAGAAGCCATTTTCTAAGGTATAACTGGCCAAGGCCCGGAATGAAGTTGGAAAGAAACAGTGCCAGCCAGGGATCTTTGTTTTGTTTTCTGTCGTTTTCGAAGTCCTGCGAATTTGCTCTTCTGGCGCATTTATGGGCATCAAAAAGGTTCCAAATCTTTATAGCAATAAGAGCCAGTATAAGACCGATTGAAATCAGGACATCGCATTTCGGAATGAGCCATGACCAGAATAATAAACAAATGAGAGTTAATTCGATGAGTATTAGAATGATACCGCGTTGTATCCTGCTGGCATATATTTGACCGACACCGGCCCAGCAAAGTGAGAGCACTACCGCAAGCCAGGGCTCTTTAGAAAAGTTTTGATTCTCTTCCATGACTGTTTTTCTAATAGTAGTGTCTTTACGAGCAGTTTTCTTAGCAGGTCAAATGCAGTGCGGCGGCAATTTTGACACCGGTTTTCGAGAGTTCATTAAACCGCTCGACGGCCTTATTCGTATCATCTATTTCCAGTTGGATTTCTTCTTCCAGCAGAAAATGCCGAGTCTCATTCGGTATTTTCATCTTTCCTGATTTGCCGCTGCCGACTATTAACAAGGTCGGCTTGTTTTTAATGACAGGCTGCAAATCCTTATCAGACAGCAGGTGCCCCTTCTTTCGGCGCCAGTTGGATTTGACGGAATTGCCAAAGACTATGCAGTCACTGCCGTATTCCACGCCGTCTATAACGATTTTACCGAATTTATATGAGTCAATATGCATAATTTCACCCTCTATTTAAAATCTAATATAAAACCCGATTTATTACAAGCATTTTCCGACAACATTCCGTACATATAGGAATAGAGCGGTTGTGATATAAAAATCTGTTAAATTTACCCTCTTGCCTTGAGTGTATAAATATGCTATCAAAAACCCGTCTTTTTATATCGGATTTTTATGGCTGTGACATCTGATTTTTTTGGCTATTATTTCAAATTTTTCAGGCAATTATGAACTCGAAGAAAACAGGTATATTGGCAATACTGGGGGCCAGTATAATGTGGTCGCTGGAGCCGATTTTTGCGAAATTAGCTTTTGCGGACTCTGATTTTCTTCAGACGTCGGCTATCAGGGCGATAGTTGTTGTTTTGACCGCCCTTTTATACGTTCTTATCACAGGGGCAGGAAAGCTTAAAATCAGTAAAAATCAGTTTTCGACGATTCTTTATATAGCAATAGCCGGGACGTTAATCGGTGATTTATTGTACTTTTTTGCCTTAACGAAAGTTTCCGTTCTTAATGCGGTCATGATAGGTCATATGCAGCCTGTATTTATTGTTTTGATAGGCTTCTTTTTCCTGAAAGAAGACAAGCTGACGAAATTTGATTACGCAGGCATCATTACTATGATTATTGCGGGGGTGTTTGTTACGACGAAGACGGTAGAGAATTTGTCCATGATAAAATTAGGCACGGTCGGAGATATTTATGTGCTGATGGCAACGGCGGCCTGGGCAACAACGGCAATAGTGACAAGGAAATACCTCAGAGGGCTTAATGCCGGGGTTGTTACCTTTTACAGGTATTTAATCGCCTCGGTGGTATTTGTTGTCTATTTCTCGTTTGAGTCTTTGCCGGCTGTCTCCAATATCTATCAAATCCTGGTCGGAATTATAGTCGGGGTCGGGACGATACTTTATTATGAAAGCATGAAGCGCATTAAAGCCGCTCAGGTTTCCGCTATGGAACTTTCGACACCTTTTTTCGCGGCATTGCTGGGTTTTTTGATTTTAGGGGAGGGCGTTACCGGTATGCAGATTTCAGGTATGGTGTTATTATTTGTCGGAGTCTGCCTGTTATCGAGGAAAGAAGAGGCGTATTTTTAAGTTATGTTGAGGCGAAGCGAAATTTTTCGTCTTGCGACGTTTGAATCAAAACGCAGTTTCTATAATGGCAAACCGATGAGGAAGTTTTCAGAATCGATAAAAATGCGGAAATAGAGGACGAATCTGCTAATTCAGAAAATAGGAAAATTTACGGAAAAAAGCTGTCTGAACGAATTTTGTGTCACTTAAATGTCCTTTTAAGGCCTGATTGCCTGAAAATGATTATTGTTTCAGGATCTTGTGCTTGACTTAACTTATCCTGGAAAGTATATAATTAATTATATATCTATTTAAGAAACAGTGAAGTGAAGTGGATTATAGTATCAAAATTCATTTTACTTCCTATTCACACTTTCTTAAGAGGAGTTTACTGTATAGGCGCTTGGCTCTGGGCAAGCTATGAGCGCTGAAGTTATCTGTTAGGTGCGCTCGAACAAGCAGGTTGAGTTCGAGTGTATCCGGGCAGTAGGAGTTTGCGCTTAATTTTACTCGATATAAGGTTGGCGTAAGCAACCGTAGAATCCAAAATTGGTTCAAAAAGGAGGAGTAGATGAGTAAGAAAATTTTATTTGGCCTGGCGATGATGGCGTTTATTCTTGGGCTGTCAAATGCATCCTTTGGCGTTGTCATCGATTTTGCCGGAGGCACGGCAACGTTAAGCGATGCTTCCACTGTCACCACAACAAACACCGGTCTTTGGTATAATGTAGATTGGTATGTGGAAAATGGAATAAGAGTAGATTTCATGCTCACTGGCGCTCAAGGTTTAGGGATTATAGGAGACTATTATTCAATCAGCCGAGGTACCGGCCCAGAAATCCAGGCCCCCCTTATCAAAACAGTGTACTCCATGCTCATTGGACAGGCATAGGCCTAACGTCGATAGTTTTCACTAAACCTGATGGAGCTGGTGGTCTAATACCGTTCGATCTCAATTACGTCGATATTACCTCAAACACAAACAATCCTCCTAAAGGAGGAGGACAATCAACTGGGACTGAATTATCATACATCACGCCATCAGGCGGCAGTTCAGTGCTGTTGCCATCATCCGATTGGGGTTTACGTATGATAGTTTTGGTGTGATTGGTGACGGTGTATCAAGATTATGGTTTGGCAGTGCTTTCGACAACATTAGTCCTTTACAGTAACTTCACAGAATGCATATTGCTTTGGAATGGACAATTTTTACATAGATGAACCGGGACCGCCAATTCCCGCTCCCGGTGCACTTTTGTTAGGTAGTATTGGCGTTGGCATTGTCGGCTGGTTTCGCAGACGCACGGTTCATTAAGTTATCAGAATATGTAAATGTAAAAGGGCTGCGAGCGGAAACTCGCAGCCCTTTGTTTTTAGTGTAATCAGCGGTTTTTGCGGTTCTTCGGATCCGGCCGCTTAGGTTTGGGCGTATTTTTCTTTGCGAACTTATGTTTTTTGTCCGAAACGTGATTATCCTTTTTCTTGTTCTTGCTGTCCGATAAGTGTTTGTTTTTCTTCTTCTCGCTGAACGGTACGATTTTCACGCTGTCAGTTGCTGTTATTTGTTCTCCGCCGGTAGTTGTGAACGTCAATTCAGCCTCTGTGCTTTCCTCATTTAGATCCAGGTCCTGCGTTTTGAAGTGAAACAGCATATCCATATCGCCATCGCCATCTACATCGCACAGCGTACTGCGTACCGGCGAAGCTCCGGCGAATTCCACGGAGCCGGTATCGATGTCGCCGGCTTTGAAATTGCCTTCCGATAACAGTGCCACCGGAACAACTCCCTTGGACATGAGATTGATGGTGTTCGGATTGCACCCGGGCTTGACGTCAATCTTGATCGTCTCTTCATTCTTTTTAAGGTCCACCAGATGAATGGGAGTATCACTAAAACACCACAACAGATTTATGGGATAGCCGTTTTCGTCAGTAGCTATCAATGCGCTGCCGAAGTCGACATCAGGCGTGAATTCAGTTTCCCCATCAAGTGATACAATCGTACCATCGCGTAGCCAGTCCGCTTTAAAATCAATCCCATAAACCGTCACAATCGCATCTGTCTCACCCTCATCTGGATTAGCTGTGTTAATAGCAAGCCAACCAATGTCGCCGGAATAGATATTCAAAATTCCGCCGGGAGCTACAAACACGTTTGGAACAGAGGTATAAAGATTGACTGTCGCATCAGACCATACGTTCAGGCAATCTATGTTGTCCGCATCGATAAGGTGTGGGCTGCCTTCAGGATAACACTCGACGACAACGGCCCAGCCGGATGGTGCGGCGAGTAGTAAAATCGCCAGAACACCAATTGCCCACAATTTCAGTTGATTTGTCTTTCTCTTTTTCATAGCATTACCTCCCCCCAAAAATTGATGAGCTAAATGCCTTTTTTGTACGAAAGAACAAACTCCCCCAAAGAACAATTGTGACATATTTCTCCCTAATAAAAGTGTACGAACAAAATATGTCAGGTGCAAATATTGCCATGATAAATTTTCAAACGGGCCAGATTTGTTATGGGACCAAAGCAAGCGAATCAGCGGCTTTGGGATTGGGCCGGTCTGCCTTTTTAAGATTGGCTTTGATTGGCTTTGAATTGGCTTTGAATTGGGTTTGTTTTTTCATAGCCCATATTCGCATTTTTCTTCTTAATCCTTTGTATATACACACTTTGCATCATTTTTGCCCTTTGAAGCAATTGGGTTTGAATTGGCTTTGTTTTGGCTTTAATTGGGTTTGTTTTTCCCAATAACCAAATGTCCATTTTTGCATATATACTTTTCATATAAGAGTTTACGTTGATTTTAGCGTACTTGACTTTGGCTTTGTTTTGCATAATTTGTGTATAAATTCGTACGTAAGAATTCGTAGAGATTTGATAGTCGTTAGTGAATAGTCGTTGGTATTTAGTCATTAGTATTTGGTATATAGTCATAAGATTTCCTTAACGAATCCCGATTACGACATTCGAGGACAAGCTCGGGCAGGCGAAAAAAAGCCTGCCTCTATAATTAGGCGGGTGTGCAGTTTTGAGTCGAAAATTTGGCTATTTTTCTTGGGTCGTGGCTCGTAAATCGTTATTTGAGAAGGAGATAA
>Ga0307379_10004705_pt1 | contig 19346 bp, 18 predicted proteins | sample UN2MG_FD_202237 | JGI IMG/M metagenome (GOLD analysis project Ga0307379, IMG submission 202237) | Soil microbial communities from Risofladan, Vaasa, Finland - UN-2 | ecosystem: Environmental > Terrestrial > Soil > Coastal area > Acid sulfate soil | place: Finland: Risofladan, Vaasa | collected... | reverse complement strand
CCGGATGGAGATGCGGCCTGATGCGGTCGAGCGCCTTGCCATGCAGCGAGACCAGCACGGTTTCCGGCAGCGGCCAGCCCATGCGGGCTGCGGCCAGGCTGAAAGAGGACGGCGCGGGGACCACCAAAGTCTCCTCCGGGGGAATATGGCCGGCAAGGACCGAGCCCACGCCATAGAAAAAGGGATCGCCAGAGGCGAGTACGCAAACCCGGTGGCCGCGCGCCGCCAGCACCTCGCCGACGGCTTCGGCGAACGGGCTCGGCCACGGTTTGGCCTCGCCACGAATGAGCGAAGCCGCGAGCGCCAGATGCCGTGCGCCGCCGAACACGATGTCGGCGCCGCTGACCAGATCCCGCGCGATCGGGCTCAAGCCTTGCGCTCCGTCCTCGCCGATGCCGACGATGGACAGCCAGCGCTGCGATGGGGCAGGGTCCGGCATGACCGGTTCAGGACGCGCCATGAAAATCCTCATTCTCGGCGGCACAACGGAGGCCCGCGCCCTTGCCGGCGCGCTCGCCGGCCGCGACGACCTCTTCGTCACCCTGTCGCTCGCCGGGCGCACGGCTAATCCACTGCCGCAGCCGGTCCCGGTCCGTAGCGGTGGCTTTGGCGGTGTGGATGGTCTTGAGCGGTATCTTCGTGAAGAACGCATCGACGCGTTGATCGATGCCACGCATCCTTACGCGGCCACGATCTCCGCCAACGCCGCCCACGCCGCCGCCGCGACCGGCGTCAAGCTGCTCGCGCTCAGCCGTCCCCCGTGGACCAGGACCGAAGGCGATCATTGGCTCGAGGTTGCGTCCGTCGCCGAAGCGGTCGCGGCGCTGGGCAGCGTGCCACGGCGCGTCTTCCTCGCCCTCGGGCGAAAAGAAATTGAGCCCTTCGCCACAGCACCCGAGCACGTCTATTTGGTGCGGAGCGTCGATCCGGTGGATCCGCCTCTTCCCGTGCCTCACGCCATCTATCTGACCGCGCGCGGACCCTTCAGCGAGACCGACGACCGCGCTCTGTTGGAACGCCACCGCATCGATGTGGTGGTCGCCAAGAATAGCGGCGGCGCGGCCTCCTACGGCAAGATCGCTGCGGCGCGGGTCCTGCATCTGCCGGTGATCCTGCTGCAGCGCCCGGCGCTGCCCGATGTCGAAGCCGTCGAGACGGTTGATGAGGTCGTGGCGTGGCTCGATCATCCGAGCACCTCCGCCGCCACCCGGGGCGTATAGACGAGCGGCTCGCGGCCCGCCCGCGCAATGAGCCGCGTCTCGGGCGAACCGATGATGACGAGCGTCGCCATGTCGGCTGCCGTCTCGCCCGCTTTGTCCAGCGTGGTGATGGTCACCGCCTCGTCCGCCCGTCCCACCGCGCGGCCAAACACGACGGGCGTCGATGGCGCAAGATGGCGAGAGAGCCGCGTGAAGGCTTGGCCGAGCTGCCAGGGCCGCGCCTGGGAGACTGGGTTGTAAAGCGCGATGACAAAGCCGGCTTGGGCCGCAGCATCAAGCCGCCGCTCGATCAAATCCCAAGGCTTGAGGTTATCCGAGAGCGACATAACGCAGAAATCGTGGCCCAAGGGCGCGCCGACCTTTGCTGCCACCGCCAGCATGGCGGTGATGCCCGGGACCACGACGATATCGATGGCGCGCCAGTCTTGCGGGCCGGCGTCGATCTCCCCGCACACCGCCGCTGCCATGGCGAACACGCCCGGATCGCCGCCCGAGACCATGGCCACGCGCGCGCCGTCTGCAGCTTGTCGCAGCGCCGATTCGGCCCGCGCGCCTTCGACGCGATTGCCGGAAGGCTCCCGCGTCTGGCCCTCACGCGGTGGCACGCGGTCGAGATAAGGCCCGTAACCGTAAAGCGCTTGCGCCGAGGCAAGCGCCTCCGCCGCCTCGCGGGTTAGGTAGCGCTCGTCCCCGGGACCAAGCCCGACAATGGTGAGGCGCCCGCTCAATTTCGTTGCTCCCAGCCGGGCACCAGCACGATGGCGAAATAGGGCGCGCAGCCGTCGAGCTTGTCGACAAGCGGCATGACGGACGCATTGGCCATGGTGCCGCGCTCCACATAGATGGCCCGGTCGAGCCGGCCGGCGCGGTCGAGCGCGCGGCGCACCTTGGGGAGGTGCCGGCCGATCTTCATCACCACGGCGGCGTCGGCGTCCGCCAAGCGGCGCTCCAGCTCATATTCAGGCAAGGTGCCCGGCAGTACGGTGAACACGTCGTCGCCTTGCGTCATCGGCGTGGCGATGGCCGACCAGCAGCCGGACATGCCGGTAACGCCGGCCACGACCTCGGTCGGATAGCGGGCGCTTAGCCGCACATGCAGGTGCATGTACGAGCCGTAGAACAGCGGGTCGCCTTCGGAGAGGACGGCGACGGCGCGGCCTTCATCGAGATGCGCCGCCACGCTTTTCGCCGACACATCGTAGAAGGCGGTGATCGCGTCGCGATAGGCGGCGTCCTCCTTCGGGATCTCGGTAGTCACAGGGTAGAGCAGCGGCATCTCCTCGACGCTGTCAGGGATATGCGCCGCGACGATGGTCCGCGCGTTGCTAGCATTTCCTGCTTTGGCGAAATAGGCGACCACGTCGGCATCTTTCAGCGCCGCGATGGCATTCAGCGTCAGCAGTCCGGGATCGCCGGGGCCGACGCCGACACCCATGAGCCGTCCGGTCATAACCCCTCCTTGGCGAGCGCGTTGATCGCCGCCGCCGTCATGGCGCTGCCGCCCATGCGGCCGCGTACGACGAGATAAGGCACGCCGTACGAATTTGCCGCGAGCGCGTCCTTGGACTCTGCCGCGCCGACGAAGCCGACGGGAATGCCGAGGATCGCCGCAGGCTTCGCTGCGCCCGCCGCCAGCATCTCCAGAAAATGAAACAGCGCCGTGGGCGCGTTGCCGATGGCGACCAGCGAACCTTCGAGGCGGTCGCGCCAGAGCTCGAGCGCCGCGGCGGAGCGCGTGGTGCCGAGCTTTTCGGCGAGCGAGGGCACGCGGTCGTCACGCAAGGTGCAGATCACTTCGTTGTCGGCGGGCAGCCGCGCAGCGGTCACGCCATGGGCCACCATCTGCGCGTCGCAGAAGATCGGCGCGCCGCTGCGTAGTGCGTCCCGTGCCGCTTGCACCAGGTCCGGCGAGAACTCGATCGAGGCGGCGGCATCGACCCGCCCGCAGGCATGGATCATGCGCACGGCAACGTCGGCCTGCTCGGGCGTGAAGCCGGAAAGATCGGCCTCGGCGCGGATGATGGCGAAGGAGCGCTCGTAGATGGCGGCGCCGTCGCGGATATAGTCGCGGCTAAGCATCGACCGCCTCCCGCGCCTTGCTGATCTCGGCGACAAGATCGCGCGCCTCGACGACACGCTCAGGGCGCTCCCGGGCCGAACCGTGGTGGACGATGCCGCAGCCATGCTCGGTGCCGACAATGGTGAGCGGTGCTTGGCCCGGATGAGCGCAGCCTTTGGCGCAGCCCGACACATGCACGGCGATACCGGCTTGCGAGGCCGGCAACGCGCTTGCAATCTCGGCCGCCAGCGCGCGGGCGGCGATGAGCCCCGACGCACAACCCGGGGCGCCGGGACACGCAACCACGCGGCGCCGGGAATCGCGCGCATCAACCACGAAGCCGAGATTATCCGCCGCCGTGGCGAGCACGAAGCCCGTCAGCTCGTCGATGGGCCCGAGAAGAAGCGTGCGATTGGGCGCGGCACTGACCCATGTCGCGCCGTTCGCCTGGGCGATGCCGGCCAGCGCCACCAAGTCCGTCGCGTGAGCCTGGCCGAAGGGAAGCGCCACGCCGATGGCGCAAGCGCCGCCCTTGAGCCGATGCAGTCCGATGGTCTCGGGCGTGGGCCGGGCGGTCAGGGGACGCGCCGCCGCAAGCCCATCTCCCGCGACACCAGAGAAGGCGCCGAGTCCTTTGCCCCGCAGCACGTCGGAGGCACGCGCGTCGGACCCTTGCGCGGCAATGACGGCGAGGAGGCGCGTCACCAGATTTGCGGCTTCGTCGGGCGCGACCAAGCCAAGCGGGGTTGCCGAGGCAGCGTCACCCGCCAGCGCCACGTGCAGTTTTGGCCCCTCCGCCGTCGGAACAGCACGCAGCCGCACGTCCGCCGTGAGCGCGTCGAGATGGAGTAGCCCGCCACCGTCGATGACCACCGAGATTTTCGGCGCGAGTGTATGACCGCTTGCGGCGATTGTCTGGCGAAGACTTGCGGCAAGGCCATGGGCGTCGATCAGCGCGGTCGGATCGTCGGCCAGCGGACCGGCCAGGACCGGCACACCGTCGCAGGTGTCGATATCGAGCGCGTGGACCGAAGCGGCGAACAGCGGTGCGGACACCGGTGTCAACCCGCGAACTTGAATGCTGCCGCGCGCGCTGACCTCGATGATGCCGTTGCCGTGCGCCCGCGCCGCCGCGCACAAATCTGCAAAGGCGTCGGTGGCGATGGGTCCCGCCGGCACCAGCCGCGCCAGCAACCCGTCGCCGGTCTCCATCGGCGCGGCGAGGCGTGGGCAGGCGCCGCGAACGAAGGTCGCGCTCATAGCGCCGCCTCCGTCTCGCGCGCGATCAGATCGGTGCCGAGATCGTTGCGCCTTGGATGCCACAGCCCCTTGGCGCGCGCGGCCTCGAGCCGCTCGGCAATCGCGCGGGCCGCGTCCGGGTTCTCGCGCAGGAGAAAGTCGCGCACAATGTCGTCGGCGATGTACGCGCCGTGCACCAGATCGAACAGCGCGCTCGACACTGCACCGGTGGTCTCGGCGAAATCGACCAGCCGATCCACGGTCTCGGCCAGCTCGGCGGCGCCGCGCGCGCCGTGACGCATCATGCCTTCAATGAATTTCGGGCTTGTAGCGCGTCCGCGCACGATCCGGGCGAGCGTTTGATCAAGCGCCCGCGCCCGCGGACGGTTGGGGTCGGTGACGTCGAGCATGACGAGATCGGGTGTGGCGCCCAAAGAGCGGGCGGCCGCGGCGAAGCCGCCCACATGGGCCACGTCCTCGGCGCCCTCGAGAAGGTCGCGGCTCGGATCGTCGGATATGTGGAGGAGGAGGTCCGCGTGCGCTACGCGAGCGGCGAACGCCCCAGGCTGCGCGGCGCCGTCGCCGTCGGCGCCTCCATACGAATACACCGTCGCCGCTAAGTATGCCGCCCCCATGTCGTCCTGGTTGGCATCGCGGCCCAGCAGATCCTCGACGCCGGCGCCATATGCACCCGGCGCATTGCCGAAGATGCGCGCCAGGGCATCGCCTGCGCCATTCGCCGCCCGGCGCGCCGCGGCCAGCGGGTTCTCCTGATCGTCCTCGTCGCGCAGCGCCACCAGCCGGACTGCTGCGTCGAGCAGCGCGATCTGCGCCGGGAAGAGGTCGCGGAAGAGCCCTGAGATGCGCCAGGTCACGTCGACGCGCGGACGGCCCATGACGGCCGGCGGCAGCACCTCCATGCCGGTGACGCGTCCCGTGGCCGGATCCCAAATGGGGCGGCAGCCCATCAGCGCCAGCCCTTGGGCGATTTCCTCGCCGCCGGTCCTGAGCGTGGCGCTCCCCCACAGGTCGATGACCAGCGCGCGCGGCATCTCGCCATGGGTCTGCATATAGGCGCGGACCACCTCGCACGCCGCAAGCTTGCCCAGTTCCATGGCCGTCGGCGTCGGCAGCACGCGCGGATCGGCGGTGAACAGATTGCGCCCCGTGGGCAGCACGTCGCGGCGTCCTCGCGCCGGCGCGCCCGCAGGCCCAGCCCGCACACGCTTGCCGTCGAGTGCGGTGATCAGCGCCTCGCGCTCGGCGTCGGCACAGGCCTGCCACGCCGGATCGTCGGTGTGCGGCGGCCGCGCGTAAATATGCACACCGTCCTTGATGGCGAGATCTTTCAGATCGCACAGCCAGGAATCGATCTTGCGCAGCGCGTCTTGGCCGCCCTCGCTAGCATCGACGCCTGCCTCAAGCGCGAGGCCTGAGCCTTGAGCCTTGTCGACGATCAGCTTGGCCAGACGCTCGCGCCGGCGCCGGTCCAAACCGTCGGCGATGGCGTATTCGTCCACCAGGCGCTCCAGTTCCTGCGCCGGGCCCGACAGTTCGGTGTCGGTCAGCGGCGGCGGCAAATGGCCGATGGTCACCGCGGCGATGCGGCGTTTGGCTTGCGCGGCCTCGCCCGGATTGGACACGATGAACGGATAGATCACCGGCAGCGGCCCGACCACGGCCTCGGGGAAGCAGGAGCCGGTCAGCGCCACGGCCTTGCCCGGCAGCCATTCGAGCGTGCCATGCGCCCCGAGATGCAGAAGCGCGTTTGCCTTTATGGCGTGTTGCAGCCACAAGCCAAAGGCGAGCAGCGCATGCCGCGGCGGCAGCGTAGGGTCGTGGTAGTCGGCGCGCCGGTCATGCGTTGAGCCGCGATCCGGCGGCAGCGCCACGGTGACAGTGCCGAAGGTGCAGCTACGAAACCGAAACGCGCCATCGCGAAAATCGGGATCGGTTTCAGATCCGCCCCAAGCGGCGGTCATCGTCTCGGCGATCTCGGCCGGGAGTTGAGCGAGCAGATGTTCGTAGTCCGCAAGCGGCAGAGCGGGTTCGTCCACGCCGCGCGCGAGCCGCGCGAGCAGTTCGGGCGAATTGACCGGCGCATTCTCGATTGCGTAGCCGGCCGCGTCGAGATCGGCGAGCAGCGCGCACACGCTTGCGGGCACGTCGAGACCGACCGCATAACCGGTGCGTCCCGCCGCCCCGGGATAGTCGGGCATCACCACGGCGATGCGGCGCGTGTTGCGCGGTATCGCTTGCAGCCGCATCAGCGCGGCGATCCGGTCGGCGACCGCTTCGATGCGGTCCGGCTCGGGCCGGCTCGTAAAGGCGGTGAAGGCCAGCGCGGCGTCTTTGGGTAGCGCGTCCTTGAAGGCGAGCGCGCCCGCCAGCACGCGGCCGTCGAGCTCGGGCAGCACCACATGCATGGCCAGGTCGGACGGCCCCAGTCCGCGCGGGCTCGTAGCCCACGCTTCGCGCCGCGTGGTAGCGATCACGGCTTGCAGCACCGGCGCATCGACGCAATCGAGCGGCGAGGTGTCGCCGTCGCCGGCGGCGAACGCCGTGGTGGTGACGATGACGGCGGGCGATAGCTGCATGAGAGCGTCGCGCACGAAAACGGCGGCTTCCTTGTCCTTGAGGCTCGGCACGAACAGCGGTGCGGGCGCGAGCCCGCGTGCGGCAAGCGCTTCGCACAAGTCATCGATGGGGGCGGTGTCGGCCGCCAACAGCGCCGAGCGGTAGAAGATTACCGGCACCACGGGCCGTCCCTCGGCTAGCGTCGCGATAAGCGTCTCCAGCGGCACGGCGCTCATCCCCGGCAAATAGCCCGCCATGCGCGGCACGCTCTGCGGCTCCGGCACCTCGAGCGAAACCCCCGCATGGCACGCAAGGCAGCGGAGCAGTCCTTGCAGATTCTGGCGCCCGCCCTCGCGGAAGAAGCGCAGCAGCAGCTTCAGATCGTCGGCCGGCAGCGTCGAGGCGGCGAACAGCCGCGCATCGTCGCGATCCTCGCCCGGCAGCACCGCGAGCACGATGCCCTTTTCATGCGCGACCGCCGACAGCGTCTCGACGCCATAGCGCCACCAGTCGAGCCCGCCCAGAAGCCGCACCACGATCACCTTGGCGTGGCGCGCCACCGTGTCGACCCACAGATCGATGGACATCGGGTGGCGCAAATCGCGCAGATGCGCCAGACGAACGCTCGGGATCTCCGTCTCCGCCGCGCATGCCGCGGCAAGCCCGGCGAGATCGCTGTCGACAAAAGACACCACCACGATGTCGCCCGGCGTCTGGCCGAGATCGACAGGCTCGACGATGTCGTCGAGCGTCGTGGAGGATGTCTGCAACAGATGCATGCGCTATCCTGCGAGAGATTTCGTAACGGCGTCGCGATCCAGACCTTTCAGCCCGATGACCACGACACTGCCTTGGCGGTCCTCTGACGTGTCCCAAGGCCGGTCGTAATAATGGCTGACGCGCGGCCCCACCGCCTGAATCAGAAGCCGCATGGGCTTGCCGGTAACGGCCGCGAACCCCTTCACCCGCAACACATTATGGGTCTTGGCGAGGCCGGCGATCCGCGCGGCGATCATCCCTGGGTCGCCGATTTCGGCAAGCGGCACCACGAAACTATCGAAGTCGTCATGGTCGTGATCGAGTTCGTTGTCGTGGTGCGTCCTGCGGTTCTGGATGTCGTTCTCGGTGCCGACGCCCAAGCCCAGCAGCGCGGCAGGGTCCACCTTGCCGTCGGCCACGGTGACGATGCCGACGGCGCGCGGCAATGCGCCGGTGATGGCGGCAAGAGCCCGCTCCAGCCCGGCGGCGTCGAGCAGATCGCGCTTGTTGAGCACCACGAGATCGGCGCAAGCGATCTGGTCCTCGAACACTTCCTCGATGGGGTCGTCGTGATCAAGCGCGCCGTCCGCCGCCCGCTGTTGCGACAGGGCTTTGAGGTCGGCCGAGACTTGGCCGTCGGCGAGCGCCGCGCCGTCCACCACCGCCACCACGCCGTCGACCGTGACGCGGCTCTTGATCGCCGGCCAGTGGAAGGCCTGCACCAGCGGCTTGGGCAGCGCCAGCCCCGAAGTCTCGATGACAATGTGCTCGACCGCAGGCCGCATGGCCAGGATGGCGTCAAGCGCCGGCACGAACTCGTCGGCCACGGTGCAGCACAGACAGCCATTGGCGAGCTCGACGATATTCTCCTCGGGGCACGAAGCGTCGCCGCAACCTTTGAGGATCTCGCCGTCGATCCCCACGTCGCCGAACTCGTTGACGATCACCGCGAGCCTGCGCCCGCCTGCGTTGGCGAGCACGTGGCGGATCAGCGTCGTCTTGCCCGAGCCGAGAAAGCCCGTGACGATGGTGCAGGGAACCCGGGCAAGCGAATTCATTCAGTCTCCTCCGTGAAAGTCTCTTCCGTGAAATCGAGCGGCGGCACGCGGGCGATGAGCCCCTTCTTCAAGATTTCGGGCCGCCCGCGCCAGGGCAGGATGCCGTCCTCGGCGCGTGCAAGAAGCCGCGCGCCCTCGATCAGCGCCTCGGCATCCTGGTCGGCGGCGAGACCGCCGAACACGTAAGTCCACGTACCGTCGCAGCGCATGGCGGCGCTCAAGGCCCGGTTGCAATTGCCGAGGCAGCGCACCTGACAGACTGAGACGCCCGATCCTTCCGCCGCTTCGGCCGTGGCCCGGGCCAGCGCGAGCCCCGGCCGCGGGCCGTCCTCGGGATCGCCGGCGTGGCGGCAGGTGATGCAGACATAGACGGTGGGCGCGGTGAGCGCGGCCGCTTCGTCCTCGTCAGCTTCGATCTCGGTGAGAGTCACCCCTTTAAAGCCGCTCCTCGGGCCAGTCGCGACGGGGGTGCTACATGGCTGCCGACCGACAAATCGGTCCTCGCCAAAGAACTAACCGCCACCGAGGCACCCCGCCCGGGCGAACGACCAGATCGACGGCAGGTCTCCTGGCTCGCGGGTCTCAGCCCCTCACCGCCTTCCCGGGCATCCCCAGTGGCAATGTGGTTCGGGCTCACCGCTTACAGTTGCGGGGGCAGCCGCGGAATTGGACCAAAAATCCGTACCGCGTTCCCTGTTCGCTCTCATCTCGAGAGACCGTCGATCGGGCCACTAAAGGGGCTGGCTCCCCCCTTTGTCAATGTGCTCGCCCCAAGGCGCGCTTCAAGGCACGCTTCAAGGCCCGCTTGCGGCGCGGCCCAACCTGGCTATAGTCCTGCCGTCGTCGGTTCCCGCATTCCGTGGGACGTAAAAGGGAACGCGGTGAGGGATTTCCCCGATTCCGCGGCTGCCCCCGCAACTGTAAGCGGCGAGCACCCCTCCGTAAGGCCACTGGAGCCTAAAAGCTCCGGGAAGGCCGAGGGAAGGCGTCGACCCGCGAGCCAGGAGACCTGCCGCCGGCTCAACCTTGAACCGTGCCCTCGGGTGGAGGGCGCATGGGGGACTAGATGAATACTTCTTCGCTTCGCCGTATCGTGTTTCTGGCATTTTCAGCGCTCCTGATCAGCGCCGCGCCGGCTGCGGCCCATCACGTGATGGGCGGCGCCATGCCGTCGACCTTCAGCCTGGGCCTGCTTTCCGGCCTCGGCCACCCCGTCATCGGCCCGGATCATCTCGCCTTTCTGATCGCAGTGGGCGTTGCCGTCGGCGTCGGCGGCCTCAACCTCGCGCTGCCGGTTCTCTTCGTTGCCGCGTCGGCCATCGGTGTTGCGTTCCATGTCAACGGCTTCAATCTGCCGGGTTCCGAACTCATCGTCGCGGCGTCCGTGGTGATTGTCGGCTTCCTGATCGCGACCGGTCGCGCCCTGCCGCTGGCCGCCTGGGCCGCTCTCTTCGGGCTTGCCGGTCTTGCCCACGGCTATGCCTATGGCGAGTCGATCTTCGGTGCGGAGCCAACGCCGCTGGGCGCCTATCTCCTGGGGCTCGTGGTCATCCAGAGCGTGCTTGCGGTCGGCATCGCCATGCTGTGGCGCATGAGCGGCCTGAATGTCTCCGCCATTGCGCCTCGCCTCGCCGGTGCCGTCGTACTCGGCGTGGGCGCTGCGGCGCTGATCGGACAACTCATTCCGGCCGTGTGATTCCTTAAGATGGCGACTGCCACAACCGGGGACGAAGGGACGACCTTCGTCCTCGGCGGCGCCCGTTCCGGCAAGAGCCGCTACGCCGAAAGCCTCGTCACCGCGCTGCCGCACCCGTGGGTCTATATCGCCACTGCCGAGGCGCGCGATGACGAGATGGCCGCGCGCATCGCCGCCCACAAGGCGCATCGCGAAGCCGGCTGGCAAACCATCGAAGCGCCGCACGAGCTGCCCGAGGCGCTTAACGCCGCTCCCCAAGGTGCCGCCGTCCTAGTCGACTGCCTGACCTTGTGGCTGTCCAACCTGATGCACGCCAAGTTCAAGATCGAGGCCATGACGATGAGACTGGAGCAGGCATTGGCCGCGCGTGTCGGCACGACGGTGCTTGTCTCCAACGAATTGGGCCTCGGCATCGTGCCGGACAACGCGCTCGCCCGACAATTTCGCGACGCCCAAGGCGTGCTCAACCAACGCCTCGCCGCTCACGCCGGCCGCGTGATCCTCATGGTCGCCGGCCTGCCGCTCACCGTGAAGGGATCGCCATGACCAAGACGATTGAAGAGGAAGAGGCCGAGCGCCATCGCGCCAAGATGGCCAAGCGCAAATCGGTGCAGGACGAGGAGGTCGCCGGCAAGACCTTCGAGAAGGGGCTCCTCATCGTCCACACCGGCACGGGCAAGGGCAAGTCGACGGCGGCTTTCGGCCTGGCGCTGCGCATGCTCGGCCGCGGTGAACGTGTCGGCGTCGTGCAGTTCGTCAAAGGCGCCTGGCATACCGCCGAGCGCGACGCGCTGGCGAAGTTCGGCGACCAGGTTGCCTGGTACTCCATGGGCGAGGGCTTCACCTGGGAGACCCAGGACCTCGCCCGCGACATCGCGGCGGCAGAGCGCGCCTGGGCCAAGGCGGTCGAGCTGATGGACGACGACAGCTTCGGTCTCGTCATTCTCGACGAGCTGAACATCGCGCTCCGTTACGACTACCTGCCGCTCGATCAGGTGATCGCCACGCTCGAGGCCCGCCGGCCTGATCTCCACGTCGTCGTCACCGGCCGCAACGCCAAGCCGGCGCTGATCGAGGCGGCCGACCTCGTCACCGACATGACGTTGGTGAAGCACCACTTCGCCGCCGGCGTGAAGGCGCAACCCGGCATCGAGTTCTGAGCGAGTGACGGCCCGCGCGCTCATGTTCCAGGGCACGGGCTCCGATGTCGGCAAATCGCTGATCGTGGCGGGCCTGGCACGCGCGCTCTCATTGCGCGGCCTCAAGGTCCTGCCGTTCAAGCCGCAGAACATGTCGAACAACGCGGCGGTGACGGAAGACGGCGGCGAGATCGGCCGCGCCCAGGCGCTGCAAGCGCGTGCCGCGCGCGTGCCCCCGTCCGTGCACATGAATCCCGTGCTGCTGAAGCCGCAAAGCGAGATCGGCGCGCAGATTATCGTGCAGGGCCGCGTCTACGGCACGGCCAAGGCCGCCGACTATCAGCGGCTGAAACCTGAGCTCATGACCTTCGTGCAGGACAGCTTCGCGCGCCTGAAGGACGAGGCGGACATTGTTCTCGTGGAGGGCGCCGGCAGCGCCTCGGAGGTCAATCTTCGTGCCAACGACATCGCCAATATGGGCTTCGCCCGCGCAGGCGACGTGCCCGTGGTGCTCATCGGCGATATCGACCGTGGCGGCGTCATCGCCAGCCTGGTCGGCACCAAGGCTGTGGTCGAGCCCGCGGATGCGGCGCTGATCGAAGGCTTTCTCGTCAACAAGTTCCGCGGCGACCCCGCGCTGTTCGCCGACGGCATGACAAAAATTGCCAATGCCACCGGGTGGCAGGCCCTTGGGCTTATCCCGTTCTTTTCCGAGGCGCGGCTGTTGCCGGCCGAGGATGCCTTGGCGCTTGACGGCGCGCGGGCGGCAAAAGCGGGCGCGGCCTTGAAGATCGCGGTGCCGGTCCTGCCGCATATCGCCAATTTCGACGATCTCGATCCGCTCGATGCGGAACCGGCCGTCGATCTCGTGCGCGTGCGGCCCGGCCACGCGCTCCCCGGCGATGCCGCTTTTGTCCTCTTGCCGGGCTCCAAGGCGACCATCGCCGATCTGAAAGCGTTGCGCGATGCCGGCTTCGACATCGATATTGCCGCCCATCTTCGCCGGGGCGGCGCGGTGCTGGGGCTGTGCGGCGGCTATCAGATGCTCGGCCGCGCCATCCATGATCCGGACGGCATTGAAGGCGCCCCGGGAACAGCCCGTGGCCTCGGCCTGTTGGACGTCGAGACGACGCTCTCGCTGGAGAAGCGCCTCGAGCCGGCGCAAGGCGCGACCTTCGACGGTGCGCCGTTCTCAGGCTACGAGATGCATATGGGCGTGACCGCAGGGCCGGACTGCAAGCGGCCCTTTGCCCGCCTAGCCGACGGTTCGCCCGAAGGCGCGATGTCGCCTGACGGCCGGGTCATCGGCTCTTACGTCCACGGCCTCTTCGCCGACGACTGCCAGCGTGCCGCCTGGCTCAAGCGCTTTGCCGCCGGCCCGGCGCAGATCTCTTACGAAACCTCGGTGGATGCGATCCTCGACCGCCTCGCCGCCCATCTCGAAGCCCATATCGATGTCGATCGCCTGCTCACAGTATCGCGGTAAGCGCCGCCAGCACGAACACGATGGCGATGAGAAGCCCGTCGGCGCGGCCATAAAGGTCGAGCGCGGCTTGGACGTCGGCTGCATTGGCTTCGCGGCGTCCGTCACCGAGCCATGCGCCGTCGGTCTCTTTTCCGTCGTAGGCCCGGGGTCCACCGAGCGACAGCCCGAGGGCGCCCGCCATGGCGGCTTCCGGATAGCCGGCATTGGGCGAGGCGTGCTTGGCGGCATCCCGCGTCATCGCTTGCCAGGCGCCGCCAGCCGACGCGCCGCCGCTCAGCGCCGCCGCGGCGACGATCAGCAACGCCGACAACCGCGCGCCGGGGAGATTGACCAGATCGTCGAGCTGCGCCGCCGGCCTGCCGAAATCCTCATGCCGCTCGGTGCGATGGCCGATCATGCTGTCCGCCGTGTTGACCGCTTTATAGAGCGCGCCGCCAGTGAGGCCTGCGAGGCATATCCAGAACACCGGCGCCACGACGCCATCGGAGAAATTCTCCGACAGGCTCTCGATGGCGGCGCGCGCCACGCCCGCCTCGTCGAGCTCGCCCGTGTCACGGCCGACGATATGGGCGGCCGCCGCCCGGCCCTTGACGAGATCGCCTGTTTCGAGTGCGTCGGCGACGTTCGCCACGTGGTTGTAGAGACTACGCTGGGCGATGAATGCGCTGCACGCGATGCCGGCGAAGATCAACCCGAACGGCAGAAGGAAGAGCGCGGTCTCGACCGCGAAGGCGACGGCTCCGACAATGAGCAGAAGCAGGAACAGGGCGATGGCGCCCGCCCGGCGGCGGCTCTCGGCCTCGGCGCCGTCACGGTTGAGGCGGGCGTCGAGAAAGTCAATCAGACGGCCCATCCAGGTGACCGGATGGCCTATCATTTTCATGAGCCAATCCGGATAACCGGCGATGAGTTCGATCAGCAATGCCAGAAGCGCTAGCGGTGCGGCCATGATCCCTCCCAATACGCGCGCGCCGCTCGTCCATGGCGGCGATCTCGACGCGGCCCGAATATTGTTCCCCGGCGCGCCCGAGCCGTTCATCGACCTGTCGACGGGGATCAATCCTCATCCCTACCCCATCCCGACGCTCGAGCCCGAAATTTTTGCGCGCCTGCCGGAACCCGGCAGCCTCGGCAATCTTGCGCGCCTCGCGGCGTCAGCCTACGGGGCGCCATCGGCGGAGACGGTCGTCACCGCGCCCGGCTCGCAGGTCCTGGTGACGCTCGCCGCCGGCCTCTTGCTCCCGGGCCGCGCCGTCATCTTGGGGCTGACTTACGCCGAGCATGCGCGGGCCGCGTCGCTTGCCGGGCATGAGGTGTACACGGTCTCGGAGCTAGAGCCGCTGGGCGATTCCGACCTCGCCATTGTCGTCAATCCGAACAATCCCGACGGCAGGATCTTGAACCACGCCGAGCTGCTTGCCATTGCCGAACGGCAGCGGGCGCATGGCGGGATGTTGATCGTCGACGAGGCCTTCATGGATGCCGGGCCGCGCCACGAGAGTTTGAGTGCACACGTTGAGGCGGCGAATGTCGTCGTGCTCCGCTCCTTCGGCAAGTTCTTTGGGTTGGCCGGCTTGCGCCTCAGCTTCGCGCTTGCCGCACGCCCCCTCGCCGCGCATCTCGGCGCCGCCCTTGGGCCGTGGCCCGTCTCCGGTGCTGCGCTCGCCATTGGTGCGGCTGCCTTGAGCGACCGGAATTGGATGGAGGCGACGCGCGCTTCACTCGCGGCCGCGGCCCAGCGGCTCGATGCGCTGCTTGAAGGGGCCGGGCTTGAAATTATCGGCGGCACGTCCCTGTTCAGTCTGGTCCGCACGCCCGAGGCACCGCCTCTCTTCGATCATCTCGGCCGCGCCGGCATCTTCGTGCGCCGCTTCCCCGAGGACCCAAGCTGGCTGCGCTTTGGGCCTCCCGGCGCGGAAGCCGATTGGCAGCGCCTCGAAGACGCGCTCAGGCGCTAGACTTCGACGGCCGGCACGCACACATGGAGCCCGTGCGGCTCGATCTCGATGACGATGTCGCTCGCGACGTCGGGCGCTGGGTAGACCTCATCGTCGACCCTGAGCGGCCCATGCTCCCAGGTCAGCGTCACCTTCCGCGCTTTGCGGGCCTCGAGCGGCGGATGATTGACCGCGCCCGACCGGAGCCAGTCGATCATCGCCTGTCTGCGATGCGCCGTCAGGTACACGATGTCGAGCAGCCGGTCGCCGGGCTCCGCCGAAGGGCTGATCAGCACGCGAGGGCCCGTCATGCCGAGATTGAGGACTTCGACGAACATGAACTCGCCCTCGATCCGGTTTCCGTCCGCCTCGAAGCTGACCGGCCTCGGCGTGGCCTCGGTGAGGATCGCAGCGAAAGACTTGCGGCCATGGGCGATGCGCTCTTCCCTGGAGAGCCTGGGCGCGCTGCGGTCGACGGCCTCGGCCAGCGCGCCCCAGCCGACCGACTCCAGAAAATAGCGTTGTCCCCACGGTCCAATGGCGATGCCGACATCGAGGCGCTTTTCCGGCGCGCTGGGCAGGCGCTTGATGAGGGTCTCGACCTCGCCCGTGATGCTGAGGCAGCGGGCGATATTGTTCGCCGTCCCCAACGGCAGGATCGCGAGCAAGGTCTTACGGTTGGGGAGGTGGCGGGCGATCTTGGCCACGGTGCCATCGCCGCCGGCAATGATCACCATATCGGTGCCTTGCGCCAGCGCCACGCTGAATTCGTCCTCGTCGCTGGATGAGCAGGTGACGGAAAAGCCGGCTTCGCGCAGGAGCGCCAGCAGCACTTCTCTCGTAGGCTCGCCCGAACCGGCGGCCAGATTGTGCACCAGCAACGCGCGCATGGCCTATCAACGCTTAACCGCGAGGGACGTTCTTCCGACCGCGGTTGCCGCCGACGTGCGGGCGAGCCGACGCGAGAAGGCTAGTGAGCCCAGCGGCGATTATAGTGCTCGGCCAGCTCGAGATTGCCTTGGGCTTCTTCCGGCAACAACCTGGCGATCACGCCCATGGCCAGCTCGACCGAAATCTCGCTCGCGCCGCACTCTTTCAGCTGATCGCGCAGCCAGCCATAGACCTCTTCGTCGCCGGCCTTGAGGCCGACAGCGATCTCTTCAAGCATTTGCACCAACGATTCTGCTGCCATCGTGCCCCTCCAATCGAACCAAGCCTAAAAGGCTCATGGCTCCGGTCACGTCCGTTGTCCGCTCTCTTGGCGCGATTCCCCGACGACGATCTTACTGCCTCTTTCGCAGATGCGAAGTTGCCGACGGGCCACAGTGGCGGCTTTTCTCCCCTAATCGCCGCTCAGCCCCATGAAGGGGATCGGCTTGATCGAGGCGGTCGACACTGGATCGCCCTCGGCTTCGGCGAACAGGCCTCTCCTCGGGCGTGGCTGGCAGTAATGGCGCCCTTTGGAGATGTTGGTGACCAACAGGTCCAAATGGAAATGGTTGTAGTGGTAGCGGTCGGCGCCCGGTCCGAGCACCGTGTAGAACTCCGCGCACGCGCCGGCAAAGGCCTCCTTGAGGAACGCCTTTTCGCGTGAGGTGCCGCGCCACCAGCCTTTGACCACGGTGATCTCTTGCCCGTCCGACAGGCGGAACGCGGCAATGTCGATGGCATTGCCGTAGGCGTGCTCTGAGAGCGGCCCGCGATGCTTGCCGTTCCGGCCGCGGCAGCTGTAGGAGGCGATCTGCTTGATCTCGACCACCTGTTTGCCGAACTGGCGATAGGCCGCCTTCTGCACGGAGTTGTTGATCCAGCGGTCGAGGCTCGCCGTCATGGGGCAACCGATGGTCGCCGTCGGCGTGATTCTCACCCGGCCGCCAAGCGCGCCGGAGACCTTCAGCGGGGCTCTGATCCCGCAGGCGCTCGGACCGCTGACAGAGGAGGCTGATTGGACGTAAGAGGACGCGCGCACGCGCCCCGAGGCCATGCATGCGGCCTCGGCCTTATTGCGCCATTCGGCGCGGTCCTCGCGCGGGACGCCGCCGCCGGCGCAAGCCTCAAGAAGGACAGCAGCCGCAAGCAATGCGGCCAGATACGCAACACGAACCCCCACCATGGGCGGTACCATGGGGCCAAGGGTCTGAAGAATCTTTCAATGACCGCGCCTGATGGCAGACCAGATTTTGGGCAAAAAAGAAGGGCCGCCCCGTCAAGGGCAGCCCTTCCATTGTCGGCCGCGGTCGCGAAGGACCGCTGATCAAGCGTCGGAAGACGCCCTAGACCTCACCAGAGGCGAGCATCCAGGTCACCGGCGCCTGCGACCGCGGGCTATGACAATGAGACACTGGATCACCTCCTTTCGATTGTTGCTGGGATAAGCCGAATATAGGGTGCTCGGCACAAAAAGGGAACGGTGTTATCTCGGCGTAGCGCGTCACGCCAAGAGCAGCCAAGCCCCCATGCCGATCAGGGCAATGGTCCAGGCTAGATCGAGATTGATCCAGCTCCGCTTGAGGATTTCGAAGCCGGCCGACTGATAGACCAGGAGCGCGACGGCGCCGGTCACGACGAGCATCGCCAGGCTATGGACCAGCACCGCCAGCGAGGCGACGGCGAACGAGCCGGCGGCGGGCATGTGATGGGCGTGCGCGCCCGCGTCGCCGCCGTGATGCGCATGCGCCAGCGGCATCAACACGGGGATCAGCATCATGCCGGCGCCGTGCGCCGTGGCCATGAGAAACGACCAGACGCCGAGACCGAGCATTCCGGTCGTCACGCCGATATGGAAATGGTGCCCGTGGCCGTAGGCCCAGTGATAGACGCCCCAGGCGATCAACAGCAGGCCTGAGACGATGCGGAACGTTCCCGCGTCGATGGCCATGCCGAGGCCGATCACCGCGAACACCACGACACCGATCGCGAGCGCGTGTCCGAGTGCGATGGGGATGAGGGCGATGAGCACGACGCGGCGGCTCTTGCGGTAAAGCCCAAGTGCGGCGGCAAAGAACCAGCCCATGGCCGGGTTTAGCCCGTGGAAGGCGCCGAGCGCGATCAGGATCAGCCAGGGTGAGTAGTCGGACATGCGGGGCCGCCGTCAGAGACTAGAACGTTCACGAATGGAGGCGAGGGAACGCGCGGCGGCCTTGATCGAGCGCAACATCGTCTCGCGCGACGCCAGGCCTCAATCGACGCCGAGCGCCTTGCGCGCCTTGGCCGTGATCGATTGCCGCGTGGCGAAGAACCCGTCCCACGGATCGGTTTTCAGCCGCTTAAGGCGCGCCGGCAGCGTCTTTGCGGTGTACGGCGCCCCGCTCTCGAGGCGCTTGAGCTCGTCCCAGCGAAGCGGCGTCGCCACCGGCGCGTCCGTTCTCGCGCGGGTCGAATAGTTGCAGATCGACGAGCCGCCACGCTGATTGCGCAAATAGTCCACGAAGATCTTGCCCACCCGCGTGCGCTTCAGCGGGTTGGCGGTGTAGCGGTCCGGGCGCGCCGCGACGAGCGCATCGGCGACAGCCTTGGCGAAGGTTTTGATCTCATCCCAGCCTCCCTTGGGTGTGAGCGGCGCCACGAGATGCAGCCCCTTGCCGCCCGTCGCCTTGAGGAAGCTCGTCAGGCCGAGATCGACGAGAAAATCGCGCACCTCTTGCGTCGCTGCCTTGAGCGTATCGAAGTCGAGTCCCTCGTCGGGGTCGAGATCGAACACGAGCCGGTCTGGCTTGTCGATTTGATCGAGCGACACACCCCAGTCGTGGATCTCCAGCACGCCGATCTGTGCGAGCCCGAACAGCCCGTCCTCGCCCTCGATATAGAGATATTTCTTCTTGCTCTCGCCGCCGGCGATGGAAATTTCTTTGATCGCCTTGCTCATGCCCTTCATGGCGTGGCGCTGGAAGAAGCAATCGTGCGCGCATCCTTCGGGACAGCGCACGAGGCTGATCGGGCGGTTGACCACGTAAGGCAGCATCACGGGCGCCACTGTCTCGTAGTAGCGGGCGAGGTCGAGCTTGGTGAAGCCGATGTCCGGAAAGAGCACCTTGTCGGGGCTCGTCAGCGTGATCCCGCCGAACGTCGCGTCGCGCGTCTTTGCAGTTTTGGCTTTCGTCGTTTTGGCTTTCGTCGTCTTGGCTGTCGAAGTTTTGGCTGTCGAAGTTTTGGCTGTCGAAGTTTTGGCCATGTCGG
>Ga0307379_10004702_pt1 | contig 19354 bp, 10 predicted proteins | sample UN2MG_FD_202237 | JGI IMG/M metagenome (GOLD analysis project Ga0307379, IMG submission 202237) | Soil microbial communities from Risofladan, Vaasa, Finland - UN-2 | ecosystem: Environmental > Terrestrial > Soil > Coastal area > Acid sulfate soil | place: Finland: Risofladan, Vaasa | collected... | reverse complement strand
GCAACATTCTGAATGTCGGTCTCGTACGTCTTTAGATCGCCCGGCTGAAAGGTGATGACCTTGACGCCGGGCTCATAGCGGCGAACCTGCACGTGGTAGAAGTGGTACTCCGCCAGGTTGCCGATCCACACCATCCGGCAGCGTTTGGCAAAGGGGATGGGGCAGTAGCCGGCGTCACGCTGGTAGAGCGTACCGTCCAGCAGGATCTCGGCGATGCCGACAGCTTCGGCAAACGTCCGGTACGGACGTGCCAGGAATCCCTGGGCAGGCCCCTCGTAAAGCGGCTTCTCAGCATCATCGAGATAGAGCCGGATCGAGCCGGTCATGGTCGTTGACCACGTGCGCACGATCGCTCCGGGGCCCTCGACGTCGCAGATCACGTATTCGCCGACGCCGCTTTCGTTCGGCTCCCTCACCACCCCTTCAAAATTGGGGATCTCTTCACCCCCGAAACCGTCGTTATTGGCGAACCAGCCTGGCCCGCCGGGCAATGCGCTCAGCCGATCATACGACGAGAACTGGATGGTCTTAAAGGCAGGAGTTGGGAACTCGGCCAAGCGACGCAAGTCGATCATCTCTCGCAGGAGCACGCCCGTGTTGATCGGCCCGGCTTGGCCGCCCGACCCGCCCTTGCGCGCCATGTCGCTGACACCGCGTTGCTCTGGATCTCCATTCATGCACTCACCTCGATCGTCTACTCTGAGGCACTCCGTTGGTGTAAGCGGATATGTTCGTGTGCCGCTCTGCCGAGCACAACTCGCGCCACGAGACGTTCCCACTGACGGCTATTCCAGCGCGGCCTCGTACATGGCCACGATGTTAGCCGGCGGGACCTCGGCAAGGATGTTATGAACCTGGGCGAAGACGAAACCGCCGCCCGGCACGAACGTGTCGATGTTGCGGCGAACGTGGTCCTTGACCTGTTGAGGCGTGGCGCGTGGCAGAATGGCCTGCGTGTCGCAGCCGCCGCCCCAAAACGTGAGGTCGGCCCCGAACTCGCGCTTCAGCTTGGCGGGCTCCATATCTTCCGCAGAGATCTGCACCGGGTTGATTACGTCCACTCCGATCTCGATCAGGTCCGCCAGCAGCGGGTAGATCGATCCGCACGAGTGCAGGAACACCTTCAGATTCGGGCTGAGCCGCTTGATGTGGTCGATGATGAGCTTGTGCCGCGGCTTGAAGAACTGGCGGTACATCTTCGGCGAGAAAAGGAGCCCGCTCTCCATGCCCAGGTCGTCCCCCAGGCTGATCAGGTCCACGCTGTCGCCGAGCACCGGAAGTAGTCGATTCAGACCGTCGAGGTGCACCTCGACCAGCTTGTCCAGCAGGGCCTCGGCGTCGGCGGGCGCGGCGGCAAGATCGATCAGGAATCTCTCCATCCCGCGGAGGTACGACCCCCATTCAAACAGATTCGCGCCAAACGGCATCATGATCGCCCGCTCGCTGCGCTGCCGCAGTTGCTTGACGTGCCGGGCAATCCGCGCAAGGTTGGCTTCGCTGAGGCCGTCGGCGTAGAGCGGCTCGGGCAGCGCTGACCAGATCACGCGGGACATCTGTTCAGGCAGATCATTCAGACGCGACGGCCAATCCGTGCAATCCAGCGGGAAGCAGGTCTGGGTAAAGTACGTGGCACTCGCTGCCATCCGTCCGACAACGTCGCCGCCACCCCCCAGTGCCAGCCAGTCACCGCCCTCTCGCCGAAGCTGGACATAATTCGGCACCTCGCACGCCGACCCGTCCGGAAGCTTCCATTCTCTCCATTGATCTGGAGCCCATTCTCGCCCTGCGTTGATCGCGTCGATGTTGAAGCGGTCGAGGTAGTCCTCCTCGGGTTCGGCCAACTGCTGAACCATGTCATAGACGCGCGTCTGACCGCCCAGAATCCGAAGGTGGGCTTTCAGCCGGTTGTAAGCGATGGCCTGGATTCCGGTGGAGCGCATCGCACCGCAATCGATGGGGACGCGATCCGGCTCCTGATGGCGAATTGCCGACAGGACGCGCTCGCGTGAGGTCATCGACGAAACCCTCCTCTGACCGTGGGCTTGAGCAAGCGTACTGCATGGCGAACTAGGCAGCTACGCCCGCGCCTGCAACCACACAAGCGAAGCGCCCGTTGGGGATGGTCGGCGCCCATACCTCGACCTGGCACAGACATCGCCGATACGTACAGTTATCGGTCCAGGCTGTCCTCCGCAGGTGGTTGCCGCCGGTCGTACAGCCCCGCTGTTTCGCCCGCAACGAGATGGGCCGCCACATTCGTCCAGACTCGCAGCGTCTTCACGACGACGCGGAACTCGGCCATTCTGGGCGCCGGTCAGAGCGTATAGCGACGCTCGCCGAGTAGGCTCGTGCCTCAGGGAGCCTTCACCGGCGATTGCAGTCTGCCCCGGCTGGCCAACGCGCAAGCGTGGGATTACGGGGGCCGAAGACGTAAAGGCCGCTGCCACATGGACTTGCCGCTGGCTTCGCCCAAGCCCCGGCCGGGTTTCCGGAAGAATCGCCGTGACCTATTGCATTTTTGTTCAAACATATGTACTTTAGTGTTCGCCGAAGGTTGCGTGTCTCGCTGCCTGGTCTGCGTGCCAGCCCACTTCTCTGAAGGGCTTGCGAACGCCCGTCGCAGCGGGTTTCCGCGGATGACGTGGCGGCGAGCAAATGCGCTGCCTAGGCGCGCGTCGGACTGGCCGCCGCCAACGCCAGGTTTGCAAAGCCGTTGCGGGCCACCGGCCGGCCTGGGCTGATCGTGAGGAGCTGATATGGACCTACGTGTGGACCACCGGAGCCCCGTCCCACTCTACGCCCAGGTTGAGACGCTGCTACGGGACCTCATCGACGAGCGCCGCTTGCAGGACGGAGATCTGATACCCAACGAAGAGATGCTTGCCAAGCGGCTGGGTATCAGTCGCGGCACGGTGCGCGCCGGCATCGACAAGCTGGTCACCCAGGGCCTGCTGGAGCGGCGACGGGGCGTAGGAACCCGTGTGCTCAAGCGCCGTGTGAACGTCCGCCTGGCCGAATGGCCGAGCTTCACCCGCGAGATGGAGGCCCGCGGTGTTAGCGTCGGGACCTACAGCACGCAGACCACGTGGATCGCTGCCGATGAGGACGTGTCGCGGCCGCTCGGCTTAGCGCCCGGAACCCGCGTCCTCAGGGTCGAGCGTATCCGCGGATGGAATGGGGAGCCCGTCGTTCTTTTCGTGTCCCATTTTCACCCTCGGATCGGGCTGACGGGCGCAGAAGACTTCTCACGCCCGACGTACGAAATGCTCGAGCAGGATTTCGGAACGGTCGCCGCCACGTCTGAGGAAGAAATCGCGGCGGTTGCCGCCGATGGCCCGCCGGCCGACCAGCTCGGCGTACAGCGGGGAACGCCCTTGCTGGTTCGACAGCAACGGGTACTGGATCCCGGCGGTCGGCCGCTCGTGCTAACGCGCTGCTACTATCGCTCAGACAAGTTCACCTATACCATCACACTCAGGAACTAGTTGCCGGAACACTCCCAGGGGAGCTCGACGGGAGGGACGCTAGGCGGCGCATCGCTCCGGGCGGCTCGCTCCTGCCAGAGTGCCCGGGTACCCAGTGTGATGCTCGCGTCGGCTGGCCTTTTCCGGGAGCGGTTTCGTACTGCCGCTGGGCAATCGCGAGGCGAGCGACGGGCCGGATTAGCTGCCGCCGCGCCAAGCAGCCTCTCCACAGAGGTGCAGGCCGGTACCGCCCATGGGGCGAGCCCAAAAGCGCTCGGCGGCCAGGTACGCCATCGCTCCCGGGTGACCCCAATCATCCATAAGTGGTTAATGGACAGGCAGTTGCGACGTCGCCGCTGGACAGCCGAACCTCCCTTGATTCCACCGTGCCACGCGCTCTACAGAAACGCAGGCCTTCAGCGAGGCCGCCATGGCAGGGCTATTCGCACGGCGACCCTACAGCGGATCCTCCAGGCCAGCGCGGGATTCAGCCGACATCAAACGGTCCGCATTTTTTTCGGGTTTGGGTATTGCAATCGCGCGCGTAGTGCGTTATTGTATAAATGTTCGAACGTATCTTCCCGGGCCGGACAGACTGCGGAAACCGATAGTGTCTGCGGACCGATGTTGCGAGGACGTGAGCAACCAAGCTAAGCTGGTGTTGAGGAGTAAGCCCATGTCAACGAGAGCCCAACACAGACGCGGCTTCACGCTGATCGAGCTACTCGTGGTCGTAGCCATCATCGCGCTGCTGATTTCGATCCTCTTGCCATCGTTGGTCAGCGCGCGCCGCCAAGCCAAACGGAGCGTCTGCGTCAGCAACCTGCACCAGATCGGCGTCGCGATGCCCCAGTACACCCAGGAGAACAACGACTGGTTCCCGTCTTGCTCGAATAACCCGGCCGAAGGCGACGAAGAAGACGAGGATGGCGACCGAATCGTTTACAACATGGTGTGGGAGTGGGGCGGCGAACAGGGGCGTGGCTGGTACGATAGACCGGCACACAAGCGGGTCATGTTCAAGTATCTGTACCCGGAGTTCTTCCGGTGCCCCGAGGACCGCGTCTCCGATGATTACTGGGTGGAAGAGCCGGAGGACTTCTGTGAGACCATGCACGAGTCCATGGGCACGAGCTACCCCTTGAACGGCTACAATTTCGGCGGGTTCTCGTGGGTCACAAAGAAGTCGTTCGCCCGTTTGGGCATTCTCTACCGAAAGACCACCGACGTCACCAACACGGACTGCATAATCACAGGCGATGCCGTTTTTGACGAGTACTTCGGTGACATCGACCCGGGGTACGCGCCCAATTTCGGTGCCGGGCTACGCTGGCACGATGACAACCAGCCTATGGCGAACGTCGTGTACATGGACGGGTCGGTCAAGTACGTGCTGATCACGCCGACCGACCACGAGCGGCCTCACCAGTATTGGTGGTGGGAAGGCGTTGACTACTCCTTCTGCCCGACGGCGCGGAGTCAGCGCCACGACGACCCGTGGTACTGGCCGGGCCATTAGGTCGGTATTCGACGGGCAGCCATACCTTCCCTGTAACCGGCCTTGCTTCCAGCCAGGCTCCGGAGCGTTGCCGCTCTCACGTCGGAACGTGTCGGCTCCTGTGGCTTCTCAATTCACCGGCTCTTTGGACTGGCAGTCCGGATTGGGCTTGGGCAGCTTGGCACCGGTGGCCGCGAGCCAGGCGGTAAGCTTTGCGTCGAGCTCGCGGACCTTGTCGGCCATTTGCCCCGACAGGTCGTTCTGCTCGCCCAAGTCGTACTTGAGGTTGAACAGCTCGAAGGCCTTGCCCTCATAGCGTTTGATCAGCTTCCAGTCACCGGCACGGACGATGCTGTACGGAACGATGATGCCCGCGGGCCAGAGCCGGCGGTAGTGGGGGAAGTGCCAGTAGATGGCTTCGCGCTGCAGCATGCCGGACTGGGTGAGCAGCGGCATCAGGTTCTCGCCGTCAATAGCACGGTCGGGCGGGGACTTCTGTCCGGCGGCGGCCAGGATGGTCGGGAAGAAGTCAGTGCTGGTGATGGGCACGTCGCACACCGAGTTGGGTTTGACGACTCCCGGCCAGCGGACGATCGCCGGCACGCGGATACCGCCCTCGTAGGGAAAGCCCTTACCGGACCGCAGCGGCGCGTTGTCGGTTGGGCCCACCTCGCCGCCGTTGTCGGACGTGAAGATTATCATGGTGTTGTCGGCCAGACCGAGTTTGTCGAGCGTCGCCGTGATGCGCCCCACGGCATCGTCAACGCTGTGCACCATCGCGGCATAGGTGGCGTTGGCCTGGTTAGTCTTCTGCTTGGCCTCGTATTTGGCGACCAGACTCTCCTTGCCCTGGAGCGGCGTGTGCACCGCGTAGTGGGCCATATATAGGAGGAATGGCCGATCACGGTTGGCCCGGATGAACTGAACGGCCTCATCCACCTCGCGGTCCGTGAGATACTCACCTTCCCGGCGGGGCTTGAGCGTGGGGATATTGCCCTGATTCTCATTGCGGTATGGGTCGAAGTAGCTCGGCGGATGGCCGAAGTCGCAGCCGCCGATGTTGACGTCGAAGCCCTGCTGCCCGGGGTACCAGGGGTCCATGCCCAGGTGCCACTTGCCGACGTGGCAGGAGATGTGGGCAGCCGGCTTGAGCGCTTCGGCCAGGGTGATCTCATCCAGCTCCATCCACCAGGGGTTACGCGGGCAGCGCAGGAGGCGGTCTTTGCCGTCATCGGCATTGACAAACTCGGGCAGTTCCTCGCCGGGTTCCGGAATGCGCCCGCCCTGGAACCGGGCCCGGATCCAGTCGGTGACGCCGGTGCGGGCGGGGTAACGCCCCGTCAGCACTGCTGCCCGGGTGGGCGAACAGACGGCGCAGGCCGCGTAAGCGTTGGTGAAGCGCATGCCCTGTGAGGCGAGCCGGTCGATGTTGGGCGTTTCGTAGTACCGGCTGCCGAAGCAACCCAGGTCAGTCCAGCCCAGGTCATCGACGAGGACGATGACGAAGTTCAGGGGGCGCTTCGTCGTGAGCCCCCCCGCGCCCGTTCCTCTCGCCAAGGACCGGCATCCCGAAATGCCGGCCAGCATGCCTCCCGCGGCCCCGCCGCCGATCACCTTGAGAAACGTGCGGCGATTCATCGCGCCACGGAAATCGTCGGTCGTCGGCCGCCTTCCACCCATGCTGTCACTCCTCGCGCCCGGTCTCGGGTCCAGTCGCCAAACTCCAGGAGAGCCGCCACGACCGCGGTTTCGCGAAGTATGCCCAAGAGTTTGGCTCGACCAGTATAGCCAGTGCGATTACCGATTCAATTTGCGCGAGCACTGCCGCGGACAAGCTGAAAGTGTGCCAGCCGATTTGCTCTGCTATCGGCGGGGTGTGTATCATGCACTTGCACGGGCGTGGTCGGGGGATTGCGGATGATGATACGCTGCAGACGGCGGAACCATCCGCGCAACAAAGAGAGGGTCTGCAATGAAGTACACGGTTTTGCTCGGTCTGCTTCTGTCGGTTCCGCCGGCCTGGTCGGCAGACGATCCTGTCGCGGTCAAGGCGTGGTTCACGGAGGCGCAGATTCCGGACAGCGTGCAAATGCCGAAGCCGGTAGACGCGCTGCCGGACGCACCGGGCACGGCCGGTCGTGGCGTTGCCCTTGAGCGGGCGGTCCCCATCGAGAACCCGCTGCTCAGCCAAGCGAACGGCTACATCGGTTTCTGGATCCAGCCCAAGTGGGACGGCAACGACGGCGTGGCCCACCGCATCCTGCGCGTCGGTGATCCCGAGCGCAACGGACTGCTGATCGAGAAAGGCGCGACCGCCATGCTACGCTTCGTCATGGCGTCGCCGAAAAAGGTGACGGCATCGCGGGCGGATGTCTCGGACTGGAAAGCGGGCGAGTGGCATCAGGTCGCGATCGCCTGGTTCTCAAACGGTGATATGCCGATCGGCTTGCCGCTCTGGATCGACCGCGTCGCCGTCGCCGGTCCGATCGCCGGCGGAAATACGTTCCTCGATCCCGAGTCGATGTCCGATCAGCAGGTCTGGATCGGCGACGCGTCGTCGGACGCGGTCATGGACGAACTGATCTTCCGCCAGCGCCTGAATGCCGAAGGTGCGGAGGGACAGAAGGCGATCGTGTATCGCGACTACTTCCGAACGGCCCCCTACCGTGCGATCAAGATCACGCACGAGGCGTTGCGCGTTCCGTCCGACGGCCGGGTTGTCGCCGGGCACGAGAAGCAGTTCGGGTTGCTCGCCAGGCTCGGCGAGCAGTTCGAGTACGTCACCGACTACGCGGTGCGCTACGGCCAGTGGGGTGCCTTCGATGCCAAGCCGTTCATCACCTGGAAGACGTCGGACGAGGAGATCGCCACCGTAGATGAGAACGGCATGGTCACCGGACACGCGGCAGGCAGGTGCCAGCTCACGGCCGAATTCCGAGGGATGAAGGCGACGTATGACATTGCTGTAATCCCGGCGGAGCAGCCCGACCTCGTCCTCCACTACGTTGAACGGTTGCCGCGTTACCTGGTTGATAAAGTCAAGAACATGCCGTCGCCGGGAGAGACGGTTGAGTCGGTCGTACATCTCGAGAATTTCGGCTTCGAGGATGTTCCCGCCGGGGCGGTCGTGCGGTTCGAGTTGATTCCGGATGGCAACCGCGACTTCCGCCTCGATGACCGGGAGCGCCCCACCATCACACAAACACGCACGATCGAGCAGCCCCTGCCCCCGCGAACTCCTCGTTCCTTCACCTTCACCTGGACTTGGCCGGCCGAGCCGGTTTGGGTGCGGGTGACGCTGGACCCGGAGGACCGCATCGCCGAGATCTGCGAAGCGAACAACCAGCGCTGCGAACTAAACATCGCCCGGGCCATGAAGTGGGCCTATGACCCCAGCCGACTGGAGAAGTGCTACCAGGACCGGCAGATCAACCACGTCGGCTCCTTCTGTCACTACGACTGGATCAACGCCCAGTGCGACCGCTTCAACGTCCTGCTGCGCGAAACCGTCGGTCCCACGACGACGCCGAACGGCATCGAGGACGCACTCCGCTCCGACAAGTTCTTCGCATCCATCGAAGGCGCTGAGTGGCGCGAGCAACCCTGGGAGAAGGCCAACAAGTGGTTCGACGGCGGCTTCCCGGTGCGGGAGCCCGTCAACCGGATGGCGATCGACGCCGCCATTCTGCACGAATTCGGCCATACCTGTGTCGCCCTGCCAGACCTGTACGGCTACCCCGTGCGTCCCGAGAACGTGCTCCTCGAGGATGAAAACGGCAATTGCTACGGGGGCTCGGAACTGCTGCCGGTCGTTCAGAGCGACATCCTGCCGGTGCCGTCGGCGATGGGCGTGCCGTGCGGCGTGGGTTATTCGCCGCTGATGGACGGCTGCCACCTGTGGCTGCACCCGGCCCACGCGGGCCAGGTGCAGCACGCAGCCGACTTCCGCGGGCAGCGCTTCTGGGGCTTGCCCGGGCGGATGATTCCAGTCTGGGAGCACATCCTCCAGGTGTTCGACATCAAGGATCAGCCGCTGGTCGGCGCGGCGGTGTACGCCTACCAAGCGGCCCAGACCAAGTCGGCGGACGCGGTAGCGAAGTACTTCGTGGACCGGCCGAAATTCATGGGTCACACGAACGAGGAAGGCGCCTTCCGCTTCCCGGGTAAGACCGACAAAGTCTGGGACGATCCGGAGACCGATGTCGTGGAGGGTGAGCACCCGGTCTGGAATCCGTTCGGCGGGGCGGTTCGGGACAAGGGCTGGCCCTTCTTCGACGTGGCGTTCACGCCCAACGTCTACCGGGTGGAGGGGCTGCTCCTACTGAAGATCGTCAGCGGTGAGCAGACCGAGTTCACCTGGTTGTGTCTCACGGATCTGAACGAGGCGTTCTACCGCGGCGAGAAGCTCCGCGGCATTTATCCGGTGCGTACGAACTTGAGGCCGGCTTCGGAAAAGACACCGCTCGTTCGCCCGAAGATCCCCGAGGCGATTCGCGAGACGAACTTGCTCCCCGTCGCGGTGACCGACGAGGAGCTGACCGTCAAGGTCGGCGAGGCGTTCAAACTGGATGGATCCAGAAGCGAGGACCCCGAGGGCCAACCGCTGGCGTACCGGTGGCGGGCTCGTTCGCGCGGCATCCAACCGCGGCACAGCACCGAGCCGATCGTCGAGGCCACGGCACCCGAGAAGCCCGGTAAGCACGAATACGTCTTTTACGTCATCGACGGCCTACGCGCCAGCGAGTCCGTGAAGGTCACGATCAACGTCGTAGACGATGAGCCGACGGCGGACGCCGAGTAATGAGCAACGGCCGACCCAACTTCCTGCTTATCTGCGTTGACCAGATGCGGGCGGATCACATGGGTTGCGATGGCAACCCGGTCATCCGGACGCCACATCTGGACGCACTGGCCGGCGATGGCGTGCTCTTCCAGCGTGCCTATGTCAACAACCCGCTGTGCATGCCCAGTCGCGCTACCATCTTCACCGGTTTGACGCCGCGCGGTCATCGTGTACGTACCAACGGCATCAACCTGGACCGGGGCCTTCCGACCGTGCCGGCAGCGCTGGCTGAGGCCGGGTACCACACCGCGTCGATCGGTAAGATCCACCTGACAACATATGGCGCACACCCCGACTTGCCGGAGGTCAACCTCCCGCCCGAGCAGTTTCCCGAGCAGCACAAGCTGTGGAGGACCGGGCGAATCACCCGCGTCCCCGCGCCCTATTTCGGCTTCCAACACGTGGAGATCACGGTCGGGCACGGGTCGCGTGTACACGGCGACTACGCGTTATGGCTACAGCGTGAGCGCCCGGAGAAGTGGCCTCTGCTGCAATCGACTCCGTCGTATGCGTCGCCGCTGGGGGCGGAGGAGTGCGGAACGTACGTCTTGGATGAGGAGTTGTACCACACAGCCTACGTTGCCGATCGCACGATCGCGTACTTGCAGCAGCGCCGGCGCGACCAGCCGTTCTTCCTGGTGTGCTCATTCCCGGATCCACACCACCCGTATTGCCCACCGCGACCTTGGGACCGCGCCTACGCACCCGAGGACGTCGTGCCACCAGTGCAACGAGCCGGCGAGCTGGACTCGCTGCCGCCGCACATGCGCACGGCCTACGAGCACGGGCTGGAGACCAGCGGTCGCAGCAGTCCGACGAAGATGTCGGACGAGCACCGCCGCGAGATTCTGGCGCACACCTACGGCATGGTCTCATTGATCGACCAGCACGTCGGCCGGATTCTGGCAACGCTCGCCGAGCGCGGTCTCCGGCGCGATACGGTGGTTGTCTTTACCTCCGATCACGGAGACTTGATGGGTGACCACGGGCTACACAACAAGGGGCCGTATCATTTCGAAGGCATGCTGCGCGTGCCGATGATCTGGCGGTGGCCGCAGCGCTTTCCGCCACGCGCGACGAGTGGCTTGGCCAGCTTGCTCGATCTCGCGCCAACCATGCTCGAGTTCGCCGGCGTGCCGATTCCGACCGGGCCGGCCTCGGATGAGGCTCCGCAGCAACCGCCGGCTTGGCCCGGCCGCTCACTCGCGCCGCTGCTGCACGGCGAATGCGACGCAGTGCAGGATTCGGTCATCATCGAGAACGACGAGGACTATCTGGGACTCCGGCTGCGAACGCTGGTGACGCCCGCGCACAAGATTACCACGTACACCGGCCATCGCGGCCCCGAGCCGTTTGGCGAGCTGTTCGACCTGGTCGATGATCCGCACGAGCTGCACAACCTCTGGGATGACCCCGCCGCGCAAGCGCTCAAGCGCGATCTGATCGTCAAACTGCATCACCGGCTAGCGGAAACCGACCTCGCGCTGCCGCGCCGTCTGGGGCACGCCTAACAGATCAAACGGCGGTGCCGCAAACCGTGATCGACGCAGTGTGAGCCAAAAAGCACGCCGCGGAGGGGTTCCTCCGCGGCGTGAGGTTCACCAGGCTTCTGGCACTGCGCCATCTTACGGTACGCCGCAGCCCCAGTCGCCCAACAGGATCCCCAGGTCACTGTGACCAACCTCGCCGCTGCCATCGAGGTCGGCACCCGGATTCCAATTGGGGTCACCGGGCTGCGAGCCCCAGGCACTCAGCAAGGCACCCAGGTCGGCGTGGTCGGTGTCGCCATCGCCGTCCACATCTCCGTCACAGCCTGAGGGCGGCACAAACCGCAGCCGGGTGATGCGTCCCTGCCCGCCATACCAGTCGTAATCATTCTGCATGATGTAGAACGAGCCATCGGGACCGGGGGTCGGGCCGACGTACGGCATGTTCCAGGTCCAGCGCTCGTTGCCCGGATCCCATTCGCCGGCAACCCATTCGGCTATCGGCGTGTTGCCGTTGGGATCGGCCGGCTCGCTCAGGTTCAGTGCAACGACCTTCGGCGGAACGAAGATGTTGTCGTTCGGATCCGCGTAGGGCTCGGTGGCGGTGATGAGAATCGAATCGCCGTTTTGATCCTCCAGCAGGCAGCCTTGGCCGGAGAAGCCCCAGCCGTTAACCGTCCAACCGCCGTAGTCGCGATACTCCACTGAGAAGTTGCCACCGCCTTCATCCGTGTAGGAGTAAATGCTGTCAAAGGAGCTAGTGGCGTGGACCGTCGTTCCGTCGAAGTCCAGGACGAACAAGTCACGGGCACCGTGGTTGCCGCCATCTGCCTCAGAATACGCTCCGAAGAAGCCGGCACCCGGTGTCCAGGCGTAGAAGCTGCTGGGCCAGCCGTAGCCGTCATCCCCGTAGTACGACGGCGTATAAACCCGACCGGTGGTCGCGCTGTAGATCGGATGGCTCTTCTCGAGCCCGGGGCCGTCAACGTTCTCCGCCGGTCCCCACATGGTCGTGGCCCCGCTGGCGGGGTCGATCATGATGGCAGCCATGTCGGCGAAACCATCGAACCAAGCGAAGTCGGGGATGTCGCTCATCTGGTTCCAGAACAGCCCGTGCAGACCCTCGCCGTAGGCATCCGGGACAAACGTGGCCCCGCCGGGGTTGTTCGCCATGAGATACTGTAGTTCAACGATGCAGACTGAGGACCAATCCAGATTCCCGGTGCTGGCGTCCACCTGGTGGATCCGCACAGAGCCAGGATAGTCGAAGGTCTCACCAACCACGTACAGCTTGTCGTTGTAGAGGGTGACCTTGGGACGTGCTGGCGCTCCGGCCCAATCCTCGCCGGTCAGTTGCGCCGATTCCCAGGCCAACTGCCCGGTGCTCTTCTCGAACGCGTAGACCTTCGGCTCGTCCGGGTTGTTGGCATTGTCGCCGCCAACCGCGTAGATGTAGCGGATGCCGGCGATGACCGTGTGGTTGGCGAGGCTATCGCCCAGTCTCTTAACCTCGCCCTCGTCGTGGCCGGTCCACCGGTAATTGAGGTACTTGTCGTATGACTCGAGGAACTCATTCCACGACTGGAAATAGATGTTGCCGAACCGATCGATGACTATGTTCCCGGCGCCGTTGCCCTCGGCTGGAAGCCCGTCCCAGGGCTCGCTAACGTAGATCTGGTTGAGCACCTCGAACTCTCCCGTGCTGGTATCGATCGTGATCTGGTCCGAGGCTCCGGTGCCGTAGATGTCGCCGTTGCGGATACCCCAGGGCCCGGCCACTTCGTCGTCGATCGGGGGCCGGGGGCCGATGGTGTACCAGGCAAAGTCGGTGTCACGCAGGCCGGTGTCGTCAAACACCTCGAGCATCAGCAGGTGAGTGCCCTCGGCCAGGTCGACGGTCGGGGCCGCTTCAGGACCGTCGTAGAGCAGCGCTTCGTGCCGGTCGCCGGTCGTCCACCGGTAACGGACGATCTCACCATCATCGCTACTCCCGCTGCCGTCCACCGGGATGCCGTCCCAACTGCCCGGGTAGCTCTGGTCCGGGCCGGCATCGGCGACCGGAATCGCGCTCGGGAGCGGCTCGGCCCGGATAATGATGTTGTCAACGAGGAGGTTGTCGTCCCACAGCTCGCTGTACCACATTTCCCCGAGCAACAGTGAGATTTGGTCGAGCACGCCGGACTCGTCGTTGCGGATGTAGCACTGCTGATATGGGTAGCGGGTTTCCTCATAACCATCGAACGACCACTTCAGCAACTGACCGTTCCCGCCGTCGTGGTCGCTGTAGACGATCACCCACTTGTGCGTGTGCCACACGTAGTCATTCTCGGGCCAGCGCCACCCGTACGCGTATTGCCAATCGCTGCCGTCAGGCTGGTAGGCGCCGGTCCACTGGTCCCAGTTGTCAGCCCAGTGGCCAACTTTCCCCCCCGGAATACGCGGGAGAAACTCGTGGATGTTATTGTTGGCGTTCTCCACCTTCCGGTAGTCATACTGGTACGTGACCAATTGGCCACCGCTCTCGATCAGGTCGGCGAAGCTGTTCTGGACTTCGATCACACCGGGGATGTTGCTGAGATTCAGGCACTGCGACCCCGGCAGCCACGGCCCGTTTTCGGAACCGTCAACATTGGCACTGCCGTCGCTCTGCACGACGATCCAGCCGTCCTGCCCCTCCAGCGGGCCGGGCGAATACGCGGGACCCTCGAAATCGAAGACCACCTCCACTTGTGCCGCCGCGGGCCAGCACAGCAAGCCCACCGAGGCGACGAACACCATCCACTGCATGCTTCTCATAACAGACTCCTTTTTCGAACAGTTTCGATTGACTCGCACCTTGTGCATGAACCACTGCGCCGGCTGACGCTCGCACGCGCCCCGTGCCGGCCGCTCTACTCGCTCCGGCGGTTGAATAGTTGACCCACGTTCCGAGGAAGGAAACGCCCTCACCTCCTTGGCGGTTGCGACAGGCCTGCCCCGCCGCAGGCCACTTTGTTCAAACATTTAGAATAACAGAGTCTCCAGCCCGCTGCAAGAAAAAAATCCAAAGGGGACCAAATCGGACCACTGTGGGCCCCGCTGCTCCCGGCGGCGGGGGGAAAACCACATCGGCCTGCTCGCTTGCGCAGCACTGGGGCTGAGACCCGTCCCGCAGCTGAGGAAGCCGGCCAACACCGCCGGACTGGCCCCGTACGCCTCCCCTCCGCCAACCGGTTCACGGCTGGCGGCTGACCGTTGCGCCGGGCTTGGTGGCCGCATTCTGCATCTCGTGGGAGAAGCAGCGTTGCCGAGATACGTGGGGGTAGACGATCCTCACGCGGGCCTGCCGACCGACCCCGGTTCGGCGCTAATGGGTCGCACGCGTCTCCAAACGCTTTGCCACTAAGGGGATACGCGCGTCTTTTTTTCCGCGGCTGGGCGGACTAGGAAGGAAAGAAAACGGCAGCTTTTTTGGGGTTCGGGTTGCACTGGGGAGCGAGGGCGATTATACTAAACGTTCGAACATACCGCCAAACCCAGGTGGGCGCTTGCGTTGGCAGCCAAAGGGGTGCAGGAGGGTATACGCCGCACCCGAGGCGCTTTCTGCGGGTGCTTCGCTCGGCGGCGGGAAGAAGTGTGGGCGGCCTGAACGGTGCGTGTCAGCGCGCAGCAAGCGCGGCCGCTTAGTGGGAACCAGAGAGGTGGGCGTGGAGGTGCTTGAAGCATCTACGGTCTCTAGTACTTCGGACTAGGAGGAGAGGAAATGCGAAAGCTGGCGTGTTTGGTTTCTGTTCTTTTCGTTGGCATTGCCCTGGGTGAGAACATCCTTGAGATGCCGATGGATACTCTGGACTACATTGTCGTCGGCGGTGATATGACTGCGACTGTGGTTACTGAGGGTGACCGCACGTTTGTCCGCTTCCAACCGCTCGAGGACAATGACTGGCCGGACGGATGGTTCTACTGGCCGCTGTTCGACCTGACGGCGGCGAACGGCGGCGAGCGCATCGATGCTTCCGTCGAGGGCAGCACGCTCGAATTCGACGTCCGTTACTACCAGGAAGACGTCATCGGCGACGACGGCTTGGGCCCGTATGACAATGCGAATATCGGCATCCAGGTCAAGAGCAAGGATCCGAACGACGTCGTAGGCGAGATGTGGCTGGGCGGTTACTTCAAGGTCGGTGTCAGCCCACCCGACGACCCCCCCGAGGGGAACGAATGGTACCATCTCGTTGTTGATCTCCACCAGGACGTCGGGGATCTCGACCTGCAGTACATCTGGAAGATGGAGTTGCACGGCGGTTACGGCCGCAATGTACCCGAGGACTTCTTCGACGTCGACAACCTAGTTATCACGCCCGAGCCGTCTACGCTCGGTCTGCTGGCCATCGGCCTGCTCGGGCTGATCCGCCGCCGCTAAGCGGTTGAGTCGGCTGCGAAAAACTAGAGGTGAGAAACAGGATCGGAAGCCCACGCGGGGACCGTGTGGGCTTTCCTGTTGCGCTCACGGGTCTTGCGAGTGAGGGGTCAGATTCTTCCAGTTCCTCGTCGGCAGACCGGCCCCGCAACCCGGTTGAAGTGCGCGGCGCGTAGACCGACGTTGGTGGTTGCCTCCATTGGCGTGAGCGTAAAGCTGACCGCGGGCTTCGCGCTCGGCGCTTGAGCGTCTCAGATTCTGGCAGCCAGGTCGCTGCAGCCCGGCGCGTCTTCCTGCCTCTCAGCAAGTTCGACCAACCAACCCGGGAAGCTGCCCCCCGCATCTTCCTCGGCCTGGGCAAACAGACGGTCAGCGACGTCTGGGTGTCCCGCGGCGACGTTCCTGGCAAAAGGGTCGGCCGCCCGCAAGTCGTACAGCAAGGCTCCGGTGCCATCGACCTTGCAGTTGAACCACCACCTGTCCGTGACGACGGTCGGCGTGGATCCCCAACCCACCGTGACGTGTTCGCGCGGGCCGGGGGCTCCTTTCACGGCGCTCTCCAAGAAGGCCTGGCCGTCCATCTCTGCGGGCGGATCGACATCGACCGCCTCTAGAATCGTCGCCGTGACGTCATGGTGCTGCACGAAGAGGTCGCTCGTCGTCCCGGCATGTTGAGCTTTCGGAAAGCGGATCAAGAGCGGCACGTCGTACACCTCGCGAGCGGAGGGGTAACCGCGCTTGCCGAGATAGTTTCCTTCGCCGATCGTGTGACCATGGTCGGCGGTGAAGATGACCAGCGTGTCATCCAGCAGCCCGAGCACACGCATACTCTCCATGAAATGTCCGAACCAGCGGTCGCACATCGTGACGGCCCCGCTGTAGTTGGCCTGTGTGCGTCGGAGGAACTCGGCACCCATCTTCGAGACGTCGCGGTAGTCGGATTTGACCTGCTCCTGCCCGTCGTCGCGGAGGTACATCTGCCGGTAGTGTGCCGGCACTAGCCACGGCTCATGCGGGTCGAAGGACTCCACGACCAGGAAGAATTTGTCCGCGTCCCGGTTTTGCTCCAGCCAGGCCGCCGCTGCTCTCAGCACCTGCGGAGCGAAGTAGTCCTCCTCCTTGGTCCGGTCGTGCATGTTCATGAGGCACTGCTGAATGAAGGCCACGCCCTGTTCGGTCTGCATTTCCCGGGGGAGCCAATGATCGATCTCGGCCTGTGTCAGCCGGGGACCGGAACGCATCGGGTCCATCTCCTGGCCGCGGAGAAACGTCCACTGGTCGAACCCCCGCCAGAAGTTCTTGGACGGTTTGAACATGTGGTAGACGTCCGAGATCAGCCCGGTGCGGTAGCCGGCTTCATTTAACATCTCGGCCAATGTCGGTTGGTTCTCCGGGATCGGCCCCCAGCCTGGAGCGCCCCGGAAATCGCCCTTCAGCCGGAAGTCTCCCTCGTCGAAGGGATAGACACGCCGCCCGGTATATAGGGCACGCCGTGCCGGCAACGTCGGCAGCGACTCGGGAAACGCCCGGCGCATGACCAGCGATTCACCGGCGAAGGCGTCAAAGTGCGGCGTCAGTGTCTTTCCCCAGGGCGGCGAGCCATACACGCCCACACAATCCCTACGTAGCGAGTCGAAGATCATTAAGATCACGTTCACAGTTGGCTTTCCCTTTCTGAGATTATGCGCACCAGATCGCGCAGCAAACCGAATCATAGCGCTGTTCGGGGCGCACACAAGGATGCTCGGCTCCGCCGCCCGGTCCGGGCGAAGCCCATCGAGCGTCGAGCCTGCCGGGCACGAAGTCCGTTGGCGCGAATCCGCGGATACGCCCGCGTCGGACCGTTGACCGGCGGACGCTCCCAGACGCGCTGACCCTTACGGTTCTGCGGCAACCCGACAACATCGCAAGGCTCATCCAACGAATCGAGATGTCCGAGCGGCAGTGGCAGGGGGGCCGGGAGCGCGAATGAGGCCAGCGCTCCTCACCTCGCGGTAGGCTGGGGCCATATCGAGGACGAGCGGGCCGACCAGGTAGGGGGCGGAGGTTCACCTTTACTTTCCGGGATGCCGCCAGCGACGAAACCGCCGCAACTCATTCCAGTACGGCGGTTTACGGCGGAACGGTCCCGGGGCGGCTGGTTGCCCACAAACCAGTTGACGGCTGGGGCCCGGTGTGTTATAAATACAAATGTTCGAACATGGCCTCCTTGGGCTGACCAAGGCGTCGGCCAGGGCGGAACACGGGGCGATGTGCCCGGGTGCGCCGTCCGACCCACGCCAGGAGACGAGCCGTAAGACGGATTGCCCTGCCGGTCGCGCTCGACCGTGCCGGCGGTGGTTAACGGTGTCGATCGAGCACCACCCGGCCGGTCTCCCAGCGGCAGTCATCAAGGAGCGGGCAGTCTCCAGGATGTGAGGTGTCATTGTGAGGAAGCTTGCGCTGCCGTGCTGTGCGTTTTGGGCGATCTCGACGTTTGCTCCCGCCTTGCGGGGTGAGACCTGGGAGTACGCCGAAATCCCGGTTGTGGTTGTTATCTACACCAACTACGAGAAGGACGACGATACGTTCATGCACCTGAGCCCCGAGGACGTTGACGCCCTGACGGCCGTCGTCCAGGACTCAGTGGAATTCTTCTGGCGAAGTTCGAATCTGAAGTGCCACGTCAACGCGGAGTGTCTGGTTATTGACCGCACGCTCACGCCGGAACAGATGTGGTTCTGGGGGGACGACGGTGGGTGTTGGATGCCCTGGTGGTCGATGGATGGCGGCGCGACGTCGGTGCGCGACGACGTGCTCGCCGCCGGCTACCAGGCCGGCGACGTGGCCAGCGTCGTCGCGCTGTACGCCTTCAAGAACGATGATGAAGTGTGGGCGGCGATCGGGGGCGGCTCGTACGGCATGGGCTGCGGCGTCCTGGGGCAGGCGGGCTACGTAGGCATCCCGCTCTGCTGGGGGATTGAAAACATCGACAGCTACTTCATCCACGAGTACCTGCACCAGTTGGATTCCATCTTCGACCACAGCGGGAATCCTGAAGATATGTTCCACGCCGACCATGCGCACAGCTTCCCGTACCCGGATGACTGTGGCCGGCACTTCAATTTCCTGATTTCGAGCACGCTGGACCCGCAAAGCTGGCTACAACTGGGCGTTGACTGGTCCACCGTCCGGACGGCTCCCGATGACGACGACGACGGGGTCCCCGACAGCGGGGACGCGCCGATCACCGAAGCCACCCTCGGCACTGCCGTGGACAACCCCGACAGTGACGGCGACGGGCTGAGCGATTTCGCGGAGATCATCGCTACCTATCACGGCATGACCGACCCGCTCTCGGTTGACAGCGACGGCGACACCATCCGCGACGGCGACGACGTCTATCCGCTGTACCGTCTGTCGAGTTCAAGCGTGGCCTACGGGACGCCGGCCGTTGACGGCGTCATCACGCCTGACGAGTACACCGAGCTGGCCCGTTTCGACCGGTGGGAGCCCGACATCGGCGCCGTGACGTACGCCCGTTGGACAGAAGACACGCTCTACTTCGCGGCGGACGTCACCGACGAGACGCTGGTCACCTGGTTCACTGAACCGGACTGGTGCGACCATTTCGAGATCTCGATTGACGCGGATCGCGATGACTGGTTTCTCGACAACGACCCA
>Ga0307379_10004701_pt1 | contig 19355 bp, 16 predicted proteins | sample UN2MG_FD_202237 | JGI IMG/M metagenome (GOLD analysis project Ga0307379, IMG submission 202237) | Soil microbial communities from Risofladan, Vaasa, Finland - UN-2 | ecosystem: Environmental > Terrestrial > Soil > Coastal area > Acid sulfate soil | place: Finland: Risofladan, Vaasa | collected... | reverse complement strand
TTTATCCCTGTAATTGCCGTCCGTGAATTTCTTCTATATTATCTTCCCCGTCAGATAAACTTTGTTATCTCACAGGGTAAACTCCGAAAGAATAGTCCACTAATATCTCAGGAACTAAACAGTAGCCAGAGATTTGTACAATAGAGTAAAAAAGTGTGCTGGGGCCGATAATAATAGTGGGAATCAAAAAATTTATACGATTTTTTTGCTTATCGAGATGGATAAGTTATATTTTATATATGTGGAGGGGATTATACGGACAAGTCATTCGACCTTCATAACAGGCATAATACTCTTTCCTTCACTAAGGGAGGCAGGTGGGCTCAACCAGAGCTTTTTTTAGCAACTGGGGGGCGCCTGTCTCCCGACTTTTGCGCTGCAGACAAACCTTCCACTATAATGCAGTATCGGGTAATACTTAAGGAAAAAGCCCCATAGAAAAGGACAGTTCGTGACAAAGCTGCGGGCCGAGCCGGGCAGAATGATAGTTGACTGTCGGCTGTTAGCAGTTTGTTAGAAAATTATCCCCCTGTCTTTGATGAGTTTATCCACTTTTTCCAGCAGAGTTGTTTGGGGGGAGAGTATGGTTTTGATGGTTGTCTTTTGTTCGGTTGCGATATTTGCCCGGGTGTGTGATTGGGGATTTTGTTTTAGCTGGGCTTTGAGTATGGCTATTTCATCTGCCGCATCAGCTTTTGCTTTGGCAATTTCCTCGGCAGCTTGAGCTTTGATTTTAGCAATCTGGCTGTTATAAGATTTAATCTTCTGCTGCATCTGGTCTTCAAAGATTGCTATTTTATGGGCATAGTCTTCGGTTTTCTTTTGTGCCTGAATTCTCAATTCAGCTTCGGTGGCCGCTTTGGTCTGTGCTTTTGCACATTGTTCAGCCTGAGCTGTTGCTTTGGCTTGCGCTTTGCATCTGGCTTCAATTTCGGCCTTTAGTTTTTCTTCTATCCGGTCTTTTGCTTCGGCATAGGATTTTATTCTTTCTTCAACCCGTATCAATTCTTCAGCGCGGGCTTTTGCGATTTCTTCGAGGTCAAATTTAGCTTTTTTCTGTGCTTCAATTCTTGCTTGTGTTTCGGCTTCGGCCCTGCTCTCGGCTTCGATTCTTGCTTTGGCTTCGGATTCCGCCTTAGCGCGGGCTCTGGCTGTTGCGAGGGCCTGTATTTTTGCTCTTTCTTCAGCTCTTTCTTTTTCTTCGTCGTAAGCTTTGAGCTTTTCTTCGACCCTTTCTTTTTCTTCGCCGTAAGCTCTGATTTTCTCTTCGGCTTCGGCTCTTAACTTAGCTTCGGCTTTGCATCTTGCCTTGATTTCGTCCTTTAGTTCTTTTTCTGCCTTGGCTTTGGCCTGCTCATAGGAGGTTGTTTTTTCTTCGGCTTTAGTCAGTGCTTCACTGTACAGCCTGGCCTCTTCTTCGGCTTTGGAAATTGACTGAGTTTTCGCTTCGAGTCTTTGCAGTGCCTCTGATTCGCTGATGTTCTGTTCACCTGGTTTGAAAAATAACGGTCTGGCGAACTGGACTATAACGCGGTTTACGAGGTTGGTGAGTTTATCGACGCGAGAGACACGTCCGATGCGATTGAAAAATACCGTATCGAAGGAATCGGTCGAGTCGAAGTAAGGGACGCCAAAGTCAACGGTTATCAATTGTTCCGGGCGCGGGCATTTTTTATCGGCGTGGCAAAGAAAAGCCAGATTCCAACTGGAAACATCAACTACCTGACCCGGAGAGGGTTTTTCTTTCACGCTCCTTGCGAAGCTAACGGGCCAACGATAAGATAATCTTTGCTCTTCTCTTTGGTTGACTGCTATTTTCATTGTCAAGACCACAAAATCCTTTTTGCGTACGGTATTGGGAAAATACACGTAATCTCCATCTTAGTCAAGAGATTTTTTTTTGGATATTTGACTGGAATCTCCTGAGTGTTTCGAACCTACATCCACTCCACATACCGTGTCTGCCTGAGGAAAGCGGCAATGCCTCAAATAGGCAAAAATATAACATTACTGACAGATTTGACAACTGCTTAACTGAAAGGAATTGAGACAGTAATAGTTCTGTACGAAAAAGTGCACCGTGCGGCGTGATGACGGGACAGAAGATGCGAAGACCTTCTTGTCAGAGAAAAAACCACAAAGGTTTTGATTAGAAGAACTTGATAAATACTGACAGTTGGTAACCCGGGGTCAGGATTCCTGTGCCCAACGCCACCACCTGTGGTGGTCCTTCTCCAATTCTTCGCTGGATGGGAACGGATAGTATAGCAGTGTTTGCTGGTTGCCCACATAGAAACCGCTTTTTATGCAACGGTACAAAACGCGTGGAAAATAGGTCCGGTTCACAGTCTTTGTTGTTTTGTTCTTTTCAGTCAGTTCAAGCATACAGTTCCATAGATGCTTGATATTCTTATAGGGCAGGTCCCCCGGGTCTGATTTCTCCGGTTTCTCCGGCACTGTTCCCAGACTCAATTCAAGGAAACATATCCTTGGCACAGAAACACGGACCTGGGGGGTCTGTAATGAATTTGCAGAATTCGGACGGGTCGAGAGAGCTGGCAATCAGAGGGTGAACAGGACATAGTTCTTGATACAAGTGATGTATTTGCTCAGCTTCTGTCGGCAATGAGTCCTGTTTCAACTCCAATGCCAGGCCATTGCTTGTGACCAGCCATAAACTTCCAATTGTCTCCAATGGAACATGCTCAAGAACACGATAGGTTGACACGTACACAGAGTGTTTTGGTTGTCCGTCTTCGTGTGGCGTGCAAAGCTTAATTGCCCCCTGCAAGTCGAAATACTCGTTTTCAAAATCATTACTCAACTCAAAGTAAATCGCCTGCTCTTTTGCCCGCTTTTTGGTTCCAATCGCAAGGTATCTGCCAAATTCCTGCGGAGGAAGCATTGACACAACCAGGGATTCGGGAATTAATGACATATATAAGTGGTATTCCATAGTGCTCTCCTTATCGAATTCACATTTCAGTCAGGCTTTCTCAATATTATTTCTTCAATAATCCTATGTATTTACAGATAGGGCGCACGTTGCATTCAATCTGATAGAAACCGGTTAAGGTATTGTTGTAATCCTGCTGCAGTATCATTGGATGGGCTTTATGAGCAAGTACGTATATGCAATAAACGAGGTAAAACATCAAAATTTTAAATGACTCCTTTCTACGGTAAATAGTGGCATAACTGCAAAGACCCGAACACGTTAAAGACGCCTGTGACCTGGGGTAAAAGTAGAACGTTTTTTTCGTATCCAGGGTAAATGTCTTTGCAGAGTTCCAAGAGACATTTATGAATTGTAAATATCGGAGAAACCTACATTCTGTCAAGAGAAAAATCATATGGGTTTTCTCATAAGCTTTTCGGCAACAATTTCTTGTAAAGACAATAGCAGGTGGTTATAATAATATACAGCCACGTCGGCATATGACGGACGAAGCGGAAAAGTTTACTAATAATAGAGGAGGCAGGAAAATGAATAACAGGTTATTGTTAATTTTGATTATCAGTATTGTCGTATATGCGGTGCCGGGTTTGGCGTTTGGGTGGGGGGCTGCTACCCATGCGTATCTTGCCAAGGAGCTGGGGTATGAGCCGGGTGTTATGAACCTACAGGAGATGTATGGTGCGGTTGCAGCTGATATGTTTAATTTAATGTACGAATATGAACATCGGGGTTTCTTATGGAGCAAGACGCATTATGAGTTTATGAAGGTGGTCGATGAGGGAAAGCTTGACGAAAGCAGAGCGTTCGGATACGGATTTGCGAGCCATAATGAGGACTGGGGGGCAGACCACACGGCACATATTAATTCTGTCGGCATCAAATCCGGAGAGGGTTATGTCGTAACAAAAAAGAAGATATTGGCGCCTCAATTAAAGCTCGGTATGAGGTTGTTTTTGAACTCAAAAGGCATTGCTTACACGCCAGAATTACTTGATGAGCTTGCTTTGGCGATTGCCGACAGCGCCTTAGAAAGTGCGGTCGATTTTTTGGTGAGCCAAAATGAAGATACGCAAATAGGGACGCGGATGCTGGTGGCCGCGAAATTGAGAAGCCCATTTGTCCCGATGTTATTGAGCAGTGCGTATGCGAAAGATTTGGCCGGTGAGGCCGGGATAATAGCTGAAGAGGCAATACTTTTAATTGTTGAAACTGAGACACAATTCAAAGAATATATGGAACTTTACGGCGAAATATTGACTCAGGAAAACGCAGTGGATTTGATGGCCGAGCAGGGCGCACAAATAGCTGAACAAATGCTGGAAGAGCGGTATGGAATTATTGTTGAAGTGCCGGCTGAATTAATGAAAACGGGCTTGCTTTCGGCTGTTGATGTGGTTAAAATTGATTACTCCGAAGAGCTGGCGGCAACGCTTGATTATGTTGCAGGGCAGCTTGAGAGCCATGGAGTAGAGAGTCAGTTACCGGCGGATTTAGATTGAAGAGGAAAAAAAGTTGTAGGGGGTCTGTCGAGTTGGTTTTGGGGAATATTCTGACCTGAAAGGCCGGATTATACTTTTTTTAGTTCCAATCAAGGAAATTTATAAAACGAATATTTGTCTTTTGAGAAAATGTGTGGTAGAATCCCGGATCTTGGAAAAGCCGATGTCGAAGAGATCGGCGGATTTTGCTATGGATGGTTAAAACTATGGATGTAAAAAAAATGAAGCAATGCAGTAAATGTAAAAAACGTAAAGACAAGAATGAGTTTGGCAAGAATCGTACCCGTGCGGATGGGCTGAGGATTTGGTGCAGGGAATGTGAGTCTGAATATGCGAGGGAACGTTACGAAAAAAAAAGGGGTTCTGTGAAAAAATACAACAACTATAAAGACCTTCATCGTGTTTATGGAGGTGTTAAGCAGAAGCGGTGCGGCCGATGTAAAAAGTGGAAGGCCGAGAACCAATATTACCAACATAACAGACATAAAGACGGATTGGCTGTATGGTGCAAGGAATGTGCAAATACCGCAACCAATAGCTGTCGAAGACGGCGTGCCGTGAAGAGTTGACAGATTGCAGGTTTTCATTCCATCATTTCATTTGCAGGTGCTCATTAAAGAGTATCTTAAAAATGTGAACTTAGTTGTTTATTAAGCACTGTAGATGTGCAGCAGGATTATTAGTTAAATACAAAGTTGCCGTTGCCGCCAAACCTATCTTTGCCTGAAGCCAGGATTTCGTCAAAATTCCCCTCACAAGCCCGACGATGCGGTGTCGAGTGATGCAGAAGCATTCGAGGGTGCCTCCCCGTTTTCCATATACAAAAAGCTCAAAAATAGTGATTTTTGGGCAAAATTCTTGTTACCGGAACCAAATATAGTGCCTTTAATAGATAGAGAAGAAGTCTCGAATGTATATGTTTTTACATTAAGTATTTAAGGAGAAGTATTATGGAAACGCTAAAATACCACAAAAACGTTAAAATTGTTGTTGGAACGTTGTTTTTGGCCCTAATACTGACTATTGAGCCGGTTTGGGCTGAGAAGGCATCTGGCAAAAGCAGCAAATCGAGCAGTAGCAGCTCCAGCAGCCGACAAACTTCACGGTCTTCCTCATCCAGCAGCAGGCAAACTGCGCCCAACAGGTCAAGCTCTTCCAGAGCTACTACCTCATCGCAGTCCGTTAGCAAGGCTCCAACCAGGACGATTACGCCAAGGTCTTCAACAAGTCGAAGCAGTATCTCTTCGCAAAGCAGCTCAACGCTAAGTACCGGTTCGAGCAGAGCTACCAGTAGAGTAAACGTTCGCCTGCCCAGCCGGGGCAGTACCAGCAGTCAATCCAGTCGAACATCAGTCAGCCAGCCTGTTACTATACGGTCGGGAGTGACCACCAGCACCCGCAGCCCATCCGGCAGTTCGAGCGGCCGTATTAGCTCAAGCAGGTCTTCGGGTATCGGCAGCTCCATCAGTACAAGGACGCCGAGTGTTCGCAGTACACAGCCGCAGGGCGGCAGTTCGAGCGGCCGTATAAGCTCAAGCAGGTCTTCGAGCATCGGCAGCAGAATCACTACAAGAGAGCCGAGTTCGCGAGTTACACGACCACAAGATGACAGTTCAGGCAGCGGTATAAGCTCAAGCAGGTCTTCGAGCATCGGCAGCAGAATCACTACAAGAGAGCCGAGTTCGCGAGTTACACGACCACAAGATGACAGTTCAGGCAGCCGTATAAGCTCAAGCAGGTCTTCGAGCATCGGCAGCAGAATCACTACAAGAGAGCCGAGTTCGCGAGTTACACGACCACAAGATGACAGTTCGGGCAGTCGTATAAGCTCAAGCAGGTCTTCGAGCATCGGCAGCAGAATCACTACAAGAGAGCCGAGTTCGCGAGTTACACGACCACAAGATGACAGTTCGAGCAGCCGTATAAGCTCAAGCAGGTCTTCGAGCATCGGCAGTTCAATCAGGGACAGAAAAAGTTCTGTTCCCACTTCTACGGGAAGACCTGATCGCAGCAGCAGGCTTGGGACTGGTATCGACATAACGGCCGGAGACAGGAGCGGCCGGGTTTCGAGAGAAGGCGGATTCTCCCGAGGCTCTCGAGACGGGCGCCTCACCAATGAACCTGAAAGGAGGCTTGGAATAAGCCGACAGAGCAAAAGCACGAACACAAGAGGCTTTAGCAGGTTATCGCCCAGTTCAAGGATAAGAAAAGTTGTTCCGGAGAAACGAACAACTGTTATAGATAGTGTGGTTGTGCACGATGCTCAGCGTGGAGACAGAACTGCTCTGTACAGTTACAGACTGGGAAGTTTTTCAAGTGGATTTGCACATGTAAGATATCACGACCGTCCGAATATAATAAGTCATGACTATCACTATGACCATTCGTATATAGACTGGCGTGACCGGTTATGCCGCAGATCAATCTGGCCAAGATATCGTCATATGCTGTATTACAGCTTTGGTCCCTGGTCCACGTTCAGATATATATATCCTTATTATCACCGGAAATATATCTTCGTCAGCCTGGGAGGTTACTGGCCGCTAAGTTACAGACACAGACGTTATTACTGGTACGGCTACCATCCTTATGCCTGGTACGGTTATTACCCGATTGCCCGTGAAGTACAGGGCGACACATATAACTACTTCACATACAATTACTACACTGATGACAATGCTGTTGTGTCCGGGGAGGTGGTAGATGGTATTGTGCCTGTTGACCATAACACTTTTGCCGATGTCCGCGAGAGGTTAGCGCAGCAGGCGGCTGAAGAACCGGGTGAGGTGACGCTGGCGGACAGGTACTTCGAAGATGCCGTCAAGGCCTTTGAGGTTGACAATTATGATATTGCTATTGAAAAGTTCGGCGAAGCGATGGCACTTGCACCTGATGATATAATAGTTCCGTTTGCCTACTCTCAGGCGCTTTTTGCTCGTGAACAATATTCAGATGCGGCAGCGGTTCTTCGTCAGACCCTGGCAAACGTTACACCTGACAAAGAAGGCGTTTTTTATCCGCGCGGTCTGTATTCGGATGACGAAGTTCTGTTCGAGCAAATTAATCTGCTTGCCGAAAGGGCGGAGCTGTACAGCTTTGATGCGGACCTTCAGCTTATTTTGGGTTATCAACTACTTGGTATCGGCAAGCTTGACGAGGCCGTCGAGCCCCTGCAGTATGCCAGCCTTGATATGGAAAATGCAGTAGCTGCGACAACGCTGCTTAATACCCTGGAAAAAATCAGGGCCGAAAACAGTACGGTTGAAAGTGTTAACCAGTAAATATTCAGGTGCAAAGTAAAGCGATGAAAATCAGATACTTTACAACATCTATAGAGGTTCTTTTTTTGGTGGGTCTTCTGGTATCTGTCGGGCAGGCCGGCAACTGGGCCGAATTTGCTGTCTGGCCGGCAACCGATGATCAGCAAGCGCCTGATATCTGGGGTAATATTGTAGTATGGCAGCAATTCGTTACCGAATATGGAGACTACGATATTTATATTGCGGATATAAACAATCCGGGTGAGCCGGCAGCTTTTGTTATTGGTGATGCAAATGACCAGAAAAATCCGGCTGTTTATGAAAATATCGTGGTATGGCAGGATTATGTTGTATGGGAGGGCTCTGCAGACTGGGATATTCGTGCGGCGGATATTAACGATTTGGATGAGCCACAGATTTTTGCAGTTTCAGATATTGCTGATAGTAATGAATGCAATCCGGCAATTCACGGTAATACGGTCGTCTGGGAAGATGGCCAGATCGGTGATTTGAATATTTTCGCTGCCGATATTACCGACCTTGGTAATCCGGCGGAATTTCAAATCGCCGCATTTGAGTATGACCAGCAGGGACCTGCCATATACAGGACAACCGTTGTCTGGCAGGACAACTTCTTCGGCGATTGGGATATTTATGCCGCTGATATCTGGCAAAGGAACAAACCAGTGGAGGCTGCCGTCTCGTATGTTGAGAAGGACCAGCAAAGCCCGGCTATCTGGGGTAATATAGTCGTCTGGCAGGACAACTTTTTTGGCGACTGGGATATTTATGCGGCTGATATTTCCGACTTCGAGATGCTCCGGCAGGCCGATCCCAACAATGTTGTTGAGTTTGCAGTTGCGGCAAACGAATTTTCTCAGACGAATCCCGACATTGACGGCAACATAATCGTCTGGCAGGACAACCGAAATAACAACTGGGACATATTCGGCTATAACCTTACGACGCGGAAAGAATTTCAAATCACCGATGATTCTCGCGACCAGACCAACCCTGCCATTAGCGGCACTGTAGTGGTTTGGCAGGACAATCGCAATGGAAATTCGGAAATTTATGCGGTGGTACTCGATGGGCCCGAGGTTGCCTGGTGCACTGCCTGGATGGCCGGTGATGTTAACGGAGACTGTAAAATAGATTTTGAAGACTTTGCCATAATGGCCTCGCAGTGGCTGGAATGTTATCTCGAGCCGGCGGAGGCCTGCCGGTAATAGACTAAAAACGTATTAAGTAACGGATTTTTTTGATTTGAAGGAGATGTAAAAATGGAAAAGAAACTGACGACAATTTTAGCAGCAGCTGTTTTGAGTTTTGGTTTGTTATTCTTCGTTGGCTGCGAGAGCGACGCACAGGTCGGCACAGCCATCGGCGCTTTGGCCGGTGCGGGTATCGGCCAGCTGGCCGGCGGTGACAGTGAGGCGACTTTAATCGGGGCAGCGGTGGGAGGAACGGCCGGCTATATGTTCGGAAACGAAAGCGATAAGACAAAAGAACAGGCCGAAAGGGCCTATATGCATCAGGAAATGAGAACTGTTGCGGTTAATATTACCAACAGTAACGGTTCTATAAGCCAGGTGCGGCTCAAAAGGCATGGGGTCGGTTATGTTGGTACGAGAGGTGAGTATTATGGCCATTTGCCGACGGAAGATGAGTTAAGACCTATATACGGATTTTAACAGCCGGGAGACGATTCGTGCGTTTGGATTATAACGGATTCAGGCGACCGCTTTGTCCCTGTTATGCTTTTTAATAACTTGATAGTTGATGAACTTTTGAGCTTGATATATAATTGCTCACTTTAGCGGTCAGGTTGGTCTCTGTTAAAGACAGGGAGAAAGTTTTTATAGCAGAGCAGTTTTAGTGTAACGGGGGATACGGAACAAACTTGGAAGCAAGAGACTTTGTATGGATAAGCGGTTGCGAAACGCATTGACAGGACTCACGGCCAAGGACGCCGAAAGGCGCCGCCGGGCAATGGAGCCTTTTGTGCGGGCTACGTTTGGAATGTTCATTAAATATTTGTACCGCTACCTCGGTAATGAGGTAGAGTGTGAGGATGTTTTGGAAGATGTATATGCCGATATCTGGGAAAAACCGGAGCGTTTGCGTAATATAACCAGTGAGAAGCAACTGCTGAAAACCGTATATCTGTATTATATGCGTAATCGCCTGAGAGAAGTTTACAGGAGAATAAACCGAAATTTATATCTGTCACAAAACAGCCTTAAAGATCTTATTGCCCCTGAAATCGGTGCTCTTGAGATGGTGTCAAGCTCGGAGCTTCAGGATATTCTCTCTCAGGCGATGGGTAAACTAAAGGCCCGTGAGCGCAGAGCGATAGAGCTTTGGATGGAAGGCGCCTCGAACAGGGCGATTGCCAATGAGCTCAAGACTACGGTCGGGGCGGTAAAAATGCTTGAATTCAGAACTATTTTGAAACTTAGAAAGATGCTGTGCTATTACAATCGTGAAGACTGATAATGTATTTAGTGCGGGAGGAATAAAGATGTCTGATAGAAACAGAGAAATTCATGAGCTGCTGGTTGACTATGCCGATGCCCTTCGTGACGGTTGTATTCCGGCTTTTCTGAAATCACTTACGCGTGAGGAAGCGGAAAGAATAGCTTCTTCCTGGGAGTTTTGGGATGCAACAGAGATATCGCGGATTCTTAATGGTGTCGGATTCGCCGACAAGGCAGTAGCGCCGAATGTTAGCCTGTTTATATCCCGTGTTGACGCCGAGATTGCATCTCGTTTGAAGAAATCCAAGGCCTCGCCGCCCGGCAAACGCCGTACTCGTACCAGGAGCGCAGCCAAGAGGGAAAACAGGACTTAGAAACCAATATGATTTTGGATTGCTACCAATGTTCATCCTGCTATTTTGAGGACAAAAAGAAGTCTTCAAGGATAGATCCTTTAACGATATCAGAGCAGCAGCCGAAAAGGATTTTCGAGAACGTACTGGTGGTATTTGTGTGTGTAGAGCTGTATGACAGCAAACAGGAGGTGGAAGAGGCGGCGGAGGAATTCGGCTCGCTGTCTGAGCTGATAGGCAAAAGATCGATTGTGCTGTGTCCGAATGTTCATCTGTCGATTGACAAAGCGCCTGAGAAGCAGGCGGTCTGGCTGATCGGTGAGCTTGAGAAGAGACTGATTGCCCAGGACTACGAAGTGCACCGCCTGTCGTTTGGCTATCATAAACAATATGGTATGGAATGTGACGGCAATGTGGGCAGCGTTGTCGGCAGAAGATTCTACGGTTCCGACCAAAAGCAGTTTCTCAGACTCCTGACCCGTCTTGGTGTTTGTCCTCCGGAGTCCCTGCCGAATGACATGCCTGCCTGGGCGAAAATTCTGACAGAACGCCTGCTAAAGGTATTGGTCAGTCGAAGCGAAACCTATAATGTTGCCAAGAGAATGCTTCAGGAGCAGCTTGATTCGACGGGCTACAGTGAGCTTTGGACCTGTATGCTGTTCGAAGGGGAGAGAAAGCCGATAGAGGATTATCTTAGCACTTTGTATGAAATTATAGAAGAATACAGTGATGTAAGAGTGCACCGGGCAATGAATTTAAGCGTGCCTGATTTTGCGAATGCCGCGAGGTTCCTTTTTCGCAAGTATCCTGAGGCGATAGAAGCAGGTAGGCTTCGGATTTACAACAGTCGGGTTTCCGACCTGGAATTTCTTTTAACCCGAAGCTCTATTCTTCTGGCCTTTCCCAAAAAACCGAGAAAGACCGGCTTACATGCGGGAGAAATATCGTTCGGGATTTACTGCAAGGATGAAGACTTTGCGAAGAATTTGATTCAGTGGTACGGTACTTTTCTTGTCGATGCGCGATTTGGCTGGATTCAAACCGAGTCCGAGCTGAATGCGGTTATTAACGAGCTGGAAGAAGAAAAGTTTCAGAACAAGCTTGAATAGACATCAGGAATTTACTGTCTAAACCAGTTTTAGACAGCATTATATATAATGCCGGATTAGGACGAAACTGTGCATACTGTCTTCTCTATGGCTATTGTTGCAGCCTACGTGGTTGTGCTTACATTTGTGGCTGTTCGTGCGCGCGCCGCGCGTGAGTTTAGAGAGTTTTCATTAGCAAAGCGGGCACTTCCTCTGGCGTTGGTATTCGGCAGTCTTGCTGCTACCAATGTTGGGCCGGTTTTTTCAATCGGTTTCGTTGGGAGGGGTTTCAAAAGCGGTTTGCTGTTTCTTGGTATAGGCCTTGCGTATTCGGCCCAGAACATCTTAGTCGGGCTGCTTGTGGCTCCCCGGCTCAGGGCACTGAAAAACTGCCACACTTTAGGCGATGCAATCGGTCAGAAGTACGACCGGGACTGCCAGGTTCTGGCCGGGCTTATCTCCGTTGGATTATGTGCCGGCTTTGCCGCGGTTATGGCCAAGGCCGGCGGTGACGTTTTGCGTGACATCTTCGGGCTGCCTCACTGGTCGTCTGTGGTCATAGTCGTCGGTGTTACGGCATTATATACAACATTCGGAGGTTTGAGGGCAAGCGTAATAACCGACGCCTTTCAATTTTCCACATTCGCGATATTACTGCCTGTTACGTTATTGTTTGTGTTGTTGTTCCATCTGACTGGTGGTGCGGCGACTTTCGCCAAAGAGGCATCGGCTGCAACCTCCTATGGATTTGGAACCACATCATGTATTGAGATTGTCGGCTTGGTGATGGCCTTTTTGCTTGGGGAAACGCTGATACCACCCTACGCAAACCGGGCGCTGGCGTCCGGAACGACCCGGATATCACGGAACGGTTTTATATTGGCGGGTGTCTTTAGCCTGGCCTGGTTTATGGTTATGGTGGCACTTGGTATTTCGGCCAGGAGTATTATTCCCCAGGGCACAGGTGAAGATGACGTTCTATTGAAACTGGTCAAGTCGGTCATGCCCGCCGAGGGTTATGCGCTTTTGCTGGTGGTACTTGCTTCGATAGTGATGTCCAGTCTTGATTCACTTCTCAACGCCGGTGCCGTGGCATTTACTCAGGATATTGTCAAGCCGTTTGCCAATGTACCTGACAATAAGGCTCTGATCATTGGTCGAAGCGCCACTATCATTATTGCTGCAATTGCCGCTGTTGGCGCAGTTGCAGTGCCGAGTATTATCAGCGGCCTGCTTATCTGCTATAGCATTTGGGCCCCTGCGATTCTGCCAGCACTTATAATCGGATTGTGGATAAAGCGTCCGCGACCGCTGGCCGGGATTTTGTCAATGGGTATTGGTACACTTGTTGCTATTATGTTCCAGTTTATCTTTCCATCTTTAACGAAAGTGCCTGCTATTATAACTGAAATGCCTGCTATTATTCCGGCCCTTGGAGCGGCACTATTGGCATATGTAGCGGGGCACTGGATTTCAAAAATTCGCGAGGAGCGTAAGAGATGTCAGTAATTATCCTGATTCTTGTTGTGATTGCGGCCTTATTTGTGATTGTCAGCGGCGTTTGGGTTGCACGTGCGCTGATAACCGCTATATCTGCCAATGGTTCTCTACCTGATATACAAAACCACACAGATGAGCACAATAGTCAACAGGATGACAGCAGAATTAAGAATACGGAATGAAGAATTTAGAATTGGTGTGGGGAGGATAGCATGCAATTTTTTCTGCTGTTAGTATTTTCCGAATTGCTCTGCTAGAAGTGCGAGCTTTGTTAGTCTGTCGGGATTAACGTGGGGGGCTACGCTACAGGCAGAAGAAAGTATATAACCACTGCCGGGTTTGCCGATTCTGATTCTTTCCTTTACGGCCTCTTCAAAGATTTTATCGTCGGCGTTAAGCATTTCATTAACGGCATCCAGGTTCCCTTTGAAAAAGAAACGATGGCCGTACTTCGATTTCGCATCTTCCAAATGTACGGTGCCGAGCGGCGGGGGGTCTAATGTGTCAATTCCATCAACGGCGGTCTGGCTCATAAGGTCCAGACGGTCGCCGATTGCGCCGCAGGTGTGGACGTATGACTTGATGCCGAATCTGCGTATAACTTTATAAACCTGGTCTTCATAAGGGGCTACGAATTCTTCGTACATTTGACGGCTGATGAAGCCTGCGCCGGCGAAGGCCGAGCTTACAAGCACGGCATCAGGTTGACATCCGGCGTATAATTCAGCTTGTGCCAGAACCATTTGTGTGAAAAAAGCAAGCGCCTTATGGCAGGTAGAGGGGGCGTCGAGAAGGGCAAGAAGGGCCTGTTCGTATCCAAATAATTCCATAAGATGGGTGAAAGGCGAGAATACTTCTGCGTGTATTGAAATGTCGGGTGCGAGCTGCCGGGCTTTGCGAAGCGTGCCTGTGAACCATTCGGGATAAGCAGTTGTATCGCAAAGGTCCGCCTCGGGTTCGATGTCCCAGAGTTCAGGTGCGTGCCAGGTGTTCCATACATAGCCGGACAATCTGTATGTGGCGGGATCGTTAATGTCAACGGTATTATAGTTCGCCCGCTCAAGAGGCATTTGCTCGGCTTTGTATGTCTGCGGATTGTCATCAGGAGGGAAGACTGTTTCCAGTCCCGACTTCCACAGCAGGTGTTCGTTATTGTCGATTTTCTTATATGACTTAAGATTGTTTTTCCAGCCGGGCGGTCTGCCGGGGATGTTTAACAGGAGGCCGTCGAAGTTGTATTTTTGCTGTAATTCGACCAGGGCGCCGGCAAAGGTTTCGCTGTTGAACCAGATTTCCGAAGGACTGTAATTGCAGTGTAAGAAGTAGTGGCCGAGAGCAAGCTGGCACATTACCGGAACCCGGTCCGGCTTTTTATGGTCCATCGCTGAGGCTATCCGTTGTTTTGAGTTCATGCTTTTGCCGCACTCGATATACGAGAGAGTTCAAATAGTTTTAGCTAAGGAACCTGTTCGGTTCTAATCTTTGTTTCACGAGCCTATTTAGGAACAAAGGCCATCGAGGTCTGTAAGGGAAAGCCGCAGGTACAACCCGAGCTGCTTTCAGGAATAAGAACAAGCCCGCAGGCGGGAATAATATTGATCCAGCAGCCTGGTCGTGAGACTTTGTTGAGTTGGCGCGGTCCTCCGTTTGGCCCCAGGTCATACATCCATGGATTGCTGCCCCGCCAGAACAAACACTGTGCTGAGGCTGAGATGCCACCGCAGCCATGCCCCTGACGGTTAAATTCCCATCCTTCGACTTTTTCACCTGTCCTTAGTGTGTACGTATAAGGCCAGGCATAAACCGTCTCGTCGATAATCGTTGGGTGACGATTGTATTCACCGTGAGCGCCGTCAATAGCGAGTTTGGTATTATGATCTTTTTGCCAGAGTAGCTTGCCGGAACGTGCATCATAAGTATTATAATAGTAGTGGATGGAGCGTCCATCGAGCCTGGAGCCGCTTAGAAGAAGTATGTCTTTTGCGTAGTTGATATACACGGGTTCTTCAAAATTACTGACATCGATCTTTTCTTTGAAGAGTACCTCGCCGGTCTCGGTGTCAAGAGCAACCAGATGCTGGTCGCCTCCGTCGAATAATGTTTTGACGGGCATCCGCCCAAGTGTGCCGGCCATGGCTTTCGGGCTGTCGGTTTCGATGAAGTATATTCTTCCCCCGCCGATGGCAATAGTAGTGTTCAGGACAAGGCCGCTTTTGTATTTCCAGAGCAGCCGGCGTTTAGTCTTGTCCATTGCGAACAGATAATCGCTTACCACCACCTTCATATCTCTGTACCAGAGTGAGTCGTCCGCCTCATAACTGGTCTCGGTATAGGAAGCTCCTTTTCTTCGGCCGCTTCCGAAAAGTATGTTATTGGTGTATGCGACGAGGCCCCACTGGTGCGGTTCAGAGCTGATTAGTTGAGGTAATTTGTAAGGAATACGGCGCTGGCCGGTTTCAACGTCGAAAGCGTGGCATTTGTCTTCAGCAGCCAGATACAGGAACTTTTCGTCCACCGCCATACTGCCGCAATCCAGGAATGCTCCAAGGCGACGTGAATTGGGGACCTCGATTTTCCACTCGATTGTTCCGTTGTAAGCATCTACGGCAAAAACGATATTATCGCCCGGAGCGAAAAGACGCCCGTCTTTAACAAGAGGCGGTATATTGCGGTGGTGACGATCAATCATATCTCTTGGCCCCGGCTGGCCGAACCACTGGACGGCCATGTCACCCTTGACGATTGTATCCTGGCTGCAGGCGGCATTACCAGGTTCTGCGTAAATGTGTGTCCATTCCCCTGCGCCTTCCAGCTCTTTGCGCCTGGCCCACGCCAGGACAATTTCGCCCATATTTCGTACATTCCAGTCGTTCAGAAATGGTTGTCCCCATGTTTGAAGTTTTTGACGGTTGAACTTATCAGCCGGCAGAACCAAAGCGACAGTTCCGCCATAAGGTCTGAGCACTTTGAACACTTCATCCGGCGAGGAAGGAAGCTCACCTGTTCTAAGTGCATGGTCTGAGGTTATGAGATTAGCGAAGTATTGTGTGTAGGGTAACTTTGAAGACTCTTTTTGATGAACAACAACTCTGCCATAAAGTCCGGCTTTGTCGAGGGCGGTGCGTGCGGCTGTTACCTGGCTGGAGTCTTTTTCGACGCTGACTATCTTCAGGTCGGTCTTTCGGGCAAGTTCATAGGCCAGTCTTCCCAGGCCGTTATCGAGAACAAGGCAGTATCCTTTTGTGATGCCTGTTTGTTCGGTTATGAGCTTTGCCGCCCGGGCATATAGTTTAGTTAAAGAATCATTTGGATAAGGATTGGTCTGTGTTTTAGCTGCTATTACTGTTGTGCCGGTTGTCGGGCCGCTTCTAAAACAGTGTATTTGGCCTTTGTCCGTACTGACATAGAGACCGCCGTGGCATACGCTCAAGCCGAACGCTTGGCCCTCTACTGGAGCGGTCCAGATAACGCTGCCGTTTTGGGCCTTATAGGCGGCTATCTTGTTCTCTCCACCGAGGAAAAGGACATCACCCGCCATAATCATCGAGTGCGGGTAATCACAGTCAACCGTCCACAGGTAACAGTCTTTCATTTTTCCGGATAATTCACTGATTTGATTTGTGATTGTGCGTAAGTCCCCGGTCAATTGCTCTGCTTTGTCTGTATTTTTGTCCGTTTTCTTTAACTGGTCTCTGAGCTTTTTAGACTGGTCGCTTAATTTATTTCTTTCCCTCGACAAATCGAGATACAGGTCCCGATTGAAGGCTGAGAGTTTCTTTTCGGACAACATATATGCAATTGATTTGCTCACCAGCATGCTTAAACCATCAAACGTTGCGATTTTGTACTGCGTGTTAATGTCGGCGGCGTTTAGCTCTTTCGAGCCGCGGCCGGGTCCGGTGACAAGCACGTCCTGTGCCAACAGCGCGAAGGTTCCACCGGCGCTGGGTAGTTGTCCCAGTAATCTGCCGTCTTCACGGGCGAAAATCGCCGGATTTGTTCGTCCTGTCGGGACATATAGCTGTTTGTCCGAGGCTAACATATAACCCTGCGGTGAGACATCGACCTTCTGCTTCCATTTTACCGAACCGTCTTCGGCATCGAGCGCCAGCAGGAACGTTTGCTGATTGGGGAACAAGCCGGCGGTGCTGAATAAATTTCCTTTGTCTATTAATATGCCCGTTCGTACCGGCCAGGTTGATATGATTCGTTCATTACCCGGAATCATACGCTCGTTGTCATTTGCCTTGTATTTCCATATAAGCGAGCCGTTATCACGCGAGAGGCAATAGACATAGCCATCATCAGAACCGACGTACACTTTATTGCCCGATACAGTGGGGGCCAGCCGGACAGGGGCTTGTGTAAAGAACGCCCAGCGTTCCTGCCCGGTCCGTGCGTCCAGCGCATAGACTTTATCATCCGCCGATGAGCCGAAGAACACCATATCACCGGCTCCAACAACATGGAATGCCCGGTCATAAGTTACTGTGGCCCTGAGGTTATAGTGGCGGTGCCAGAAATCCTGCTTTGCCGGGAGCGGCCATGCAGGCTGCGGCTGATGTGCCGCCTTGAACACCCATGATTCGCTCAGGGGCGGTTGAAGCTGCTCGGAAGTAACACCGCTTCTTTGGTTGTCGTGCATAAAGGTAGGCCAGTCTTCAGCTTTGGTGATTCCGGGATTAACAAAAACTACAAGGAAAAGGACAAATAAAGAAATGTATTTGTACATCTGACACTCCTCATTTCAAGGCATATGAAAATGTGGTAAAACTCTTTTTTCATAAGATAACAAATCAGAATTGAAAACGCCAGTATTTTACCTGTTGCTTAGCATGTTTTTATGATTGCCAAAGGTCATTATACAAACCGACCTTACTTGTGATTTTATGGATTGACGGCTCCGGGTGAAGGTGCAGAGGCTGTCCAGTTGTCAGGGTCGTTGCCATAGCTCTGCGGGGACACCCGGGACAAAGACACCCAGCCGTCGTCCGGTGCGGTCGGCCAGTGGTCAACTCCATCGGGAGAATCCTCAGGATGAGAACCATCGCTGTAAGTGACTCTGTCAATGCGAATATAATAAAGTGTGCCAAACTCATCCACGTCACCGGGCATCGAAAGCTCCAGCCTCTCGCCGGCATTGTTTAAGCTGCCGCCGTATGGGCCAAGAATCTTCTCAACAGGAACAGCCGGATACCGCCAGGCAAACGCCTCCGGGTCCTTGACAACCAATAAATAACCACCGGCAGGTATTGTAACCGGCACATCTTCAGGGAAGGTAAAATCAATACCGTCGGTGAACTTCCACGGCTGAGCTTTGTCGTCACGATATAAGGTTACAGGCCCGGCACTGATGTTTTGCAGCTCAATGTATTCATACTGGTCATTGGTATATGAGCCGCCAACCGGCCAGGATGGATTGTACATAATTTCGTTGATGACTATCGGGCCTATCTTCGGATAGGCATTAGCCAGGCCCGGAGTATTCTCAGACATCGGCACAAAGTTATAGTTGCCGGTGCCGGGCTTATAATATCGGCCAAAAGATACGCCGGTCTCAGAGCCGCCGAAATCCTCCACGTTGCGATACCCTGTCAAAAGACCACCTTCTGCCGAGCTTAGATACAGCCGTTCACCATTTTCGCTCAGGGCGAAGGGCTGATAAGCACCCGGAGCGGATGGGTTGTTGAAATGCCGGTCTTCGTAGAAAACAATATATCCACCCGGAGCAATTATTGTCCCTGGGGCAATCTGGTATTTGGCTAAATCGGAAATGCTGTCACTGAAGAACCAGCCGCCAATATCGATAGAAGCGTTGGTGGTATTATGCAGCTCTATCCAGTCCGCGGCATCGGCATGTGAATGAGCTAACACCTCGTTAATAACCACAGCACTGGGATTGGGGACAATACCGCTGTCATCTTCGCCCGGTGAACCGCTGAGATATGCACTCCCGCGCCAGGAGTCTTTCTCGTTCCAGCCGTATGGGTCGGTGTTGTCAGGGTCTATCACAGTCAAAGAGAAACCCTCTCCATCGGTAATTGAGCGCCAGCCGTCCTTGTAGTCAAAGTCCAGAATGGTTTGACCAATAGCATCTTCCAGTTTTATTCGTTCTCCGGCATTGTTTAATACCCCGGAATATTCACCTGCTATATTCAGGGCTGTACCGTATCTGGTTTCAAAGGCCTGGCGGTTCTGAACTACTACGACATATTC
>Ga0307379_10004698_pt1 | contig 19359 bp, 25 predicted proteins | sample UN2MG_FD_202237 | JGI IMG/M metagenome (GOLD analysis project Ga0307379, IMG submission 202237) | Soil microbial communities from Risofladan, Vaasa, Finland - UN-2 | ecosystem: Environmental > Terrestrial > Soil > Coastal area > Acid sulfate soil | place: Finland: Risofladan, Vaasa | collected... | reverse complement strand
GGCACCCGGCCTCAGCTCCTTCTCCAGTTTGGGCTTCAGCTTTGTGTTCCCTGAAGTCGTCAGGTATAGGGTGACGACCGATGCCTGGGACAGATCGGCGAGGAAGAAGTTGCCGTTCACGATCTCTATGCGGTCCGCAAGCCCCCTCTCGTCTACCTTCACCTGGACGTTGCCGCACATCGTGGGGTTGAGGTCGTAGCCCACGGCCTTCTTTACCTCGAACTCCTCGACGGCAGTGATTAGGATCCTGCCATCGCCACATCCGAGGTCGTAGACAACGTCGTCGGGCCCCGCCCCTGAGAGCTTGAGCATCCTGTTGACGATGTTCTGAGGCGTCGGAACGTAGGGAGCCACGCTATGGGGCACATCCCCCCAGCCCAGGCGGGGGCTATTACTCCAGTACTCATCGGACCTGCCCCGCCGGCGATTACCTGACATCGTATAAAAATTCTGCAACGGTTTCTTAATACATTAACTGAGGTCGCAACCCTCTTATGGTTAAGAACGTTGGTCTGATCGTGTGAAAACATGGAGCTGAAGGTCGTAAAGATGGAGACGCCCGAGGGATGCAACCTGATCCTTGGGCAGAGCCACTTCATCAAGACCGTCGAGGACGTCTACGAGGCGATGATGACGTCGACCCCTGGCGTCAAATTCGGCCTCGCGTTCTGCGAGTCCTCAGGGGATCGCCTAGTCAGGGTGGAGGGGAACGACGAGGATCTGAAGAAGACGGCGGCGTCCAACGCCCTGAACCTTGGATGCGGGCACTCCTTCGTCGTTCTCATGAAAGAGGCCTACCCGATTAACGTGCTCAACCAGCTGAAGGTAGTCCCCGAGGTTTGCACCATCCACGCCGCTACGGCGAACCCCCTTGAGGTCATCGTCGCTGAGACGGAGCAGGGGAGAGGCGTCCTCGGCGTCATCGACGGTCAGAAGCCCCTGGGCGTCGAGGAAGAAGAGGGCGTAGAGTGGAGGAAGGGTATACTCAGGAAGTTCGGCTACAAGACCTGAGGGATTCAGACGCCCCCGAGGACACGCTTGACCTCGTCGATTATCTGATCGATCTCAAGCTCGCCGCTTATCTCCTTCACCTTGCCCGCCTTCTTATATCGTTCAAGGATCGGGACGGTTTGATCCCTGTAGACCTCCAGGCGGTGGAGGATGATCTCCTCCTTGTCGTCATCCCGCTGCACCAGAGGACTCCCACATTCGTCGCAGATGCCCTCCTGCTTTGGGGGCATGTCCTTGATATGGTAGACGGCGCCACACTTGGGGCATGACCTCCGTAGCGACAGCCGGCCCAGGATGGTCTCGGACCGGGCGGTGACGTTGAGGACTATGTCGAGGGCGATGCCCATTTTTACTAGGATCCGATCCAGGGCCTCCGCCTGCTTGACGCTCCTGGGGAAGCCGTCGAGGACGAAGCCCTCCTCGACATCCGGCTTGCTGAACCGCTCCTCGACTATTCCAATGACGATGTCATCCCGGACGAGCTCCCCGCGCTTCATGTACGCCTCGGCCAGCCGACCCAGCTCGGTGCCCTCGGAGACGGCCTCACGGAGCATGTCCCCCGTCGTTACCACGGGGATCCCGTACACCCTACCAATGATCTTCGCCCGCGTCCCCTTCCCCGACCCCGGAGGGCCCAAAATGACCAGCCTCGTAGTTATCACTCCCCCTGAATTCTGTCTGGGGGGAGGCATTAGATGATATATCTCTTTCGCTCAACCTACCAGATCCTTATATAAAGACGGGAAAAAGAACTCCTCGAGTAGCATGGAGCCGCTCTACAGGCCCTTCACCACCCTTGGACTGATCCTCATCGCTTCTGGGCTCGCCCTGGTCCTTCTTCCGGTGATCGCCAGACAGCTCCCCCGGCTCGAGGACCTCCCGTGGTTCGTCGTCTGGGTCTACAGGAAGGACGGCTTCTTCTTTGCGACCTCCCCTCTGCTCATTGCGATCTCGCTGGTCTCGCTTGCCCTGAGGTTCCTCAACAGCCCCCCCTGAGGGACTGAGATAGCTGCCCTACACAAGCACTGTAGGGATTCGCGGGGGTCACTTGTGGTTGTGAACTAGCATTCCGTCGCAATACATCGACGATGTAGTCGGGGTTTCGGGGGGTAGATTCGGGTTTTTTCTGCGACTGAAAGATATGAATTATTGATCCATAACTGTATTTAGGTCACTAAAGTTCGTTTTTAGTATATGTACCCTAGATATGGATCAGAAATACTTATATCTGAGGGAGTGGGCAATAGGTCGAACATATCGGAAAACCGATATAATGTATAGGTGTAGAACGCAGATACAGAATGAGGGAACGTAAAAGATGAAGCACAGAAGATCTAAACTGGAAGTCTACCTCGACGTGATGTGGGCCATAAAGAATGGCACCAAGAAGCCCACCCGTATAATGTACGAGTCCAACCTCTCGTGGAAGCCGCTCAAGAGGACCCTCGACTCCCTGATCAAGCAGGATCTGATCCAGGAGTACGACCCTACGCACTTGAGGGACAAGCGGACGACCGCTTGCTACGAGCTCACCCAGAAGGGCGAGAACGTGATAAAGTACTTCAAGCGGGCGGAGGACCTCCTCCAGCTGGAAACGGTCCCCCGGATGAGGCTCTGAGGGGCCTCAACTTAATCCACCTCGCGTGCCGAGATGACCCGATTTCCACGTGTGTTACTACAGATCACAGTCCGGTATCTGTAATGTAGAGCTGGACTACATACAAACGAAAATAACTGTTGCGAGAGTAGAGGATTCAGGCACTAGGGGTGTTAGATATGCCTCGGAGATCGAGACTTGAGATTTACCTAGACGTCCTCTGGGCAGTCAAGAGGGGGACGAGCAAGCCTACGAGGATCATGTATGAGGCCAACCTATCGTGGAAGCCCCTTCAGAAGATACTGAAGTCGATGCTGTCCCAGGACCTGATCGAGGAGATCGACGCCTCCAACAACAGGGACAAGAGGACGAACATCATCTACGCGCTCACCCAGAAGGGTGAGAACATCATCACCTACTTCAACCGGGGCAGGGAGTACCTCAAGATCGAGGAGATCACCAAGACACGGGAGTGACTCAGGGTTGAGCCGCCTTTATTTAGACGCGCCCTAGTCGGCTCGCCGCATCCTGCCACCTATAGCATCCTCGATGACTGTCGGCACCTTATTCACAACGTCTTCCGGCAGGAGGTGATAGCCCTTCTCGGAGAACGCGGCGTCACCGGCTGCCCCGTTGATGAACGCACCAGCAACAGCGGCCTCGAAGGCACCCACACCCATCGAGAGGAAGGCCGCGGACACGCCTGAGAGCACGTCCCCTGTCCCGCCAACGGTCATCCCCGGGTTACCCGTATGGTTGAACCTAGTGAGGACACCGTCGCTCACGACGTCGACGTTTCCCTTCAGCAATATCGTCGCCCCGAGCCTCGACGCCCACTTCTCTACCAGCTCTCCCCTCTCATCGAGGGTCCCGCTCACCTCCTTGCCGGTGAGGACCTTGAACTCCGCCTGATGTGGCGTTAGAATAGCCCGACCGCCCAGCTTACGCCGTTCCCCAGCGTACGCCTTGAGGGCGTCCGCATCCAGGAGCAGGGGCAGCCCCCTCCCCTCGACGGTCTCGACGATGGAATTCACCGCCTCCACGGTCCCCTCGTGGAGCCCCAGGCCAGGCCCGATGGCAATGGCGTCGACGCGATCCAGTAACGGGCTGATCTGCTCGACGTTCTTCATGGAGAACCTTGAGCCCTTCAGCTTGACCGTTATCAGGCTCGGGGAGAAGCCCGCTATTATAGAAGCGGCCGACTCTGGAGCGGCAACGTAGACGAGGTCGACCCCGACGGCGTAGGCCCCGAGGCCCGTCAAGACTGGGGCGCCCGAGTAGGTCTCACTCCCCCCGATAATGAGGAGCCTACCGAAGTCCCCCTTGTGAGAGTCCGGCTCACGCCTCCTGTGGGCCAGGTAGGCGTCCCCGGGGCCCGCGTACAACTCGGCCTCAGGGGGGACCCCGATCGGGCAGACCTCCAACGCTCCGGTATACCCCTCAGCCTTCTTCAGCCCGGTCTTGGGCCTGTGGAATGTCAGGGTCACGTCCGCCTTAACGGCTTCGCCGCGGGCGGCTCCCGTGTCCGACTCTAGCCCCGTCGGCACGTCCACCGATATCTTGAACCCTCTGGATCCGTTGATGGCCTTCACCATCTCCCTGTAGGAAGCGGAGAGAGCGCCACTGACACCGGTCCCTATGAGGGCGTCGACGATCACATCGGCCTTCAGCGGCGCGATCTCGGCGGAGTCGTGTACCTCATGGATCTTGACCGTCGCGCCCATGTTCCTGAGGGCATTCCAGTTGACGAGCGCCTCCTCCGAGCGGATGTTCTCGTACCTGCCGAGGAGTATCACCTTGACGGTGTATCCGAGGCCGGCAAGGTGCCTCGCTGCCACGAAGCCGTCTCCACCGTTTCCCCCCAGCCCGCAGACTAGGACCACGTCGCTCTTAGCGTCAAACCGGCGGGTGACTGCCCTCGCCACGCCGGCACCCGCGTTTTCCATGAGCTGGAGCCTCGAGACCCCTATGTACTCGGAGTTCATCTCTATCGCTCGCATCTCCCTGACGTCGACCGATTCGTCCAGGATCAAGGCATTCTCACTTTCTTCCATAAGGGTCATCGACGTTTAAGCAATGTGCACAGCCGCCCTGGACCCGAGGTTATAGGTCCCTCAGGCTGACCGTAGCTCGCTCACAGACTCTATCTCGTGGTCGGCGAGTTCCACCAGTCCGGGCGTCGGGCTCGTTTTGACGAGTACCGTGGCGACCGCCCCCGCCCGCCTCCCTGCCTCCATGTCCGTGGGCTGATCCCCGACGTAAACGGTCTTTAATGGCGTGGCACCGCAGCGTTCACATGCCAGAAGCACCATCGCGGGGGATGGCTTCGGGTCAACAACCTCGTCGGCGCCCACGACGGCCTCGAAGAGATCCAGAACCCCTATCACCCTGAGGGTTTCCTCGGCTTCGGCCCGTCGATCGTTGGTCGCGATGGCGAGTTTGAAACCTGCGGCGCGTAGCGCCCTCAAGGCCCCCTCTACACCTTCGAAGAGGGAGGGCTCGTAAACCGAGGGCAGCATCCTGTCGGCCTCGTCGTAGACCCTCTCGACTAGGTCCTTCGCCTCATCCCACCTGTATCCGGCTACGTAGATGGCTGCAGCGCCCACGATTAAGTCTTCACGCCTCGGGGCTTTTGCTAAGGGGCCGTCCTCGTCAGTCTCCCAGCTTTCGAGTTCTACGCCGGATAGCCTCGCCCATTCTCTGACCGCTTCGTCGCCGACTCTTTCGGCCATGACCTTTGCCCGCATCGCGGCCCGGGCTCTGATCCTGGGCTGGACGTCGATGAGGGTGCCCGTCATGTCGAACATCACGAGCTCGCAATCGATCTTGGTTTCCTGGAGGTGCAGAAGGGGCATGGCTATCATCTGGGCTGAGTGACCTTTAACCGTTTTCACGGATCGCCTTCGCCCGTTTTCACATCTTTACTGGGCAACTATATGTTAATCTAGCAAAAGTTAAGTATCCGTCTGAAGTTAGATTGACAAGGTGAGACGGTTACGGCTACGGCTTTCGTCCTGATCAACGCTGAGATCGGCTCAGAGGGCGATGTGCTGAAGGACCTCACGGCTATCCCTGAGGTGAAGGAGGCCCACATGGTCTACGGCGTCTATGACATCATTGCGCGGATCGAGACCGGTACTATGCAGGACCTCAAGGACACCATCAGCTGGAAGATCAGGCGACTCGACAAGGTTAGATCGACGCTCACGATGATCGTCGTCTAGGCTCGCAGATACCATACATTTTTCCTGCGAATGCCTATAGATGCAGGGCTATCTTTCCTACACGACCAGGGGTGAACTTTTTTCCATTCGGTGACTAGACCAAGACCTTCAACAGGTCGACCTTGGTGACGATGCCCGTTATCTTGTCCTTCCGGTGCACGAGCACCGCGGGGTAGACCCTGAGCAGGTTCGCGATCAAGGAGATGGGGGCGTCCTCGCCGACCTGGGGGAAGGGGTCCTCCATGACCTCCGAGACAGCCCTGTTCCCCACGACGATATCACCGTCGGAGCTCACCATCCTGTCGATGATGGAGCGCTCAGTGACGCTACCCACCGATTTATTCCCTGCGAAGACGGGGAACTGTGAGAAGCCATGCTTCCTCATGAGGCTCACCACGACCTGGATCCGCTCTCCCGTCTGGACGCTGACGACGTCTGCCGTCATGATCTCGCCGACCTTGGTCTCACGCCCCTTCTCGAGCTCCTCGAGGGCCTCGAAGATGGCCTGGACCTTCGTGTAGGAGGGCTCGATCGTCTTCGCCTCTAGCTTGGCGATGTATGACTGGCTGACGCCGGCGAGTTTGGCGAGCTGGGCCTGGGTGAGCTCGAGAGCCTTCCGCCTCAGGGCCACCGTGTCCAGAGAATTCAACATAGGAAAGAGATCGACGAGACACAAAATATTCTTTTCGGAATCAAAACCCAAGAAATCTATTCGGAAAGAATTGGGGGATTTACGACCCTAAACGACCGTTAATGTGAAGTTGCTGAGCATGTCGATGAAGAACTTGGTCATGAGGTTCATCGACACGTACACGGAGGCCACCGAGATGGCGTACACCATCACTCGTCTCTTCACATTCATGTTCGACGCCTTCAAAGCTTGCTGCTGAGCGGCGCGACCAGGGCGTCGTACCTCTCGATGAACTTGGAGCCCTTCTCAGTGATGAAGAAGCGCTCCCCCCTGTTCTCGATGAACTCCCTTGACACCAGGTCGTCCAGGTAGCTCTTCACGATCTTGAAGTTCAGATTAGCCTTGTAGACCAGATGGGTCTTTTTAGCCCCACTGCGAGACACCCGGAGGATGTCTGCGCAGATATCCAGATTATTTCTCCTCATATATTGCACCCCTTTCTCAAGTTATTACGGAACAATATTCAGATAAAAGGCTTCTCTGACTGAAAAAGCAATTAGATACCACCCTAAGGAAAAATAAGGCTTTTTTTCCCGTTTTTGAGGTGCGTTCGCCATCTATGGGAGGCTTTTCCAAAACTGGGAAAAGTCGTCCCACATTTAAATAGCCCTTCCGCACTTCCAATTCGGGAGGGCGCTGGGTTGCAGCTGCACATCGGTATCGATGACACCGACTCCCCCCAGGGAGGATGCACGACCTACATAGGCGCCCTGCTCGTCGAGAGGCTGCAGGCCCTCGGCGTCGAGTTCGTGGACTTCCTCAACCTCCTGCGGCTGAATCCCAACGTCCCCTGGAAGACGAGGGGGAACGGGGCGGTATGCCTCCGCATCGAGGTCGACGAGGAGGATGAAAGGAATGCCAGGAGAATGGTCGTGGACGCCGTCGAGACCCTCGCCGAGTTCGACTGCGGGAACACGAACCCGGGGATAGTCTTCATGAGGGGGGAGGTCCCGGAGCCCGTCATGGACTTCTCGGACAGGGTCGTCCAGAGCGTCGTGACACTTGAAGAGGCACGTGAGCTGATCGACGAGGTCGAGGCCTCAGCAGTCGGCTACAAGAACATGAGGGGGATCATTGGCGCCCTCGCCGCCATAGGGGGGCTCCAGAGGGGCGACCACACCTTCGAGCTCCTCACCTATCGGACCCCCGAGAACTGGGGTAAGCCCAGGCAACTGGACGAGAGCTCCGTCCGGGAGATGGATGCACGCCTGGGCGGCTCAACCTTCAACAACGTGGATTCAGAGTCAGGTCGCGTCCTGATCGCCCCCCACGGGCCCGACCCCATCCTCTACGGCATCAGGGGCGAGGACCCGGGAGCGGTGTACACTGCCTCCACGATCATTATGCCGCTCGAGCCCGTGGAACGATGGGTGATCTTCAGGTCCAACCAGGGGACGGACGCCCACCTCAGGCATCGGTCGAAGATCTCGGATCTGGCGCCTTTCAATCCCGCCATCGTGACGGGGGAGGTCGTCGAGAGCCCCCGCACCATTCAGGGGGGCCATGTCATCTTCGTCCTGGGGGATGGAACGGCGCTGACGGACTGCGCCGCCTACGAGCCCACTGGGGGCTTCAGGGACACGGTCAGACTCCTCCGGCCCGGGGACTCCGTGACCGTTTACGGCGGCGTCAGGGCGCAGGAGACGGGGTGCAACAGGACGCTGAACGTGGAGAAGCTGGAGGTCACTGGCCTGGCAGCTGACATCCGTCTTGTCAACCCCTCCTGCCCCATCTGCGGCAGCGGGATGGAGTCCATGGGCACGGGGAAAGGGTTCCGCTGCAGGCGTTGCGGTCACCGGGACGGCAGCATGGAGAAGGAGGAGGTCGAGATGGAGCGAGTCCTGGAAATGGGGCTCTACATCCCCCCGCCGAAGGCTCAGAGGCACCTCACGAAGCCCCTCTCAAGGTATGGGAGAGAGAAGGGAACAGACCTGCAGATCACTCGCCCTGAAGACATTAAGTGGAACTCACACCAGTGTCAATAGAGGCATTGTAGGCCCATGGATGCATACCTTTCAGCCGGATGCGAGGGTTCAACAGCGTATCCTCGTAACCCTGCAGTCTGGGTAAAACAAATAACCATCCACGCCCATGTATTCTCCACTGTTTGTGGTGTATTGAATGGAGTTCGATGAGGTAATCAAGAAGAGAAGGAGCATCAGGAAGTACAAGGACACCCCCGTCCCCAAGGAGTCCGTCATGAAGGTGCTTGAGGCGGCGAGGATCGCCCCCTCGGCGGCGCACAGGCAGCCCTGGTACTTCATCGTCGTGAAGGACAAGGAGATGAGGGGAAAGCTCGCCGGACGGGGGGCATGGGCGGCCGAGGCCCCGGTCATCATCGTGGGCCTAGCGGACGCGGAGGCATCCCCGAGCTGGTGCTACAACGACGTGGGCATCGCCTTCGAGCAACTGGTGCTTGCGGCGACCGACCTGGGCCTGGGCACCTGCTGGATGGGCCAGACGAGGAGGGACGCCGAGGTCAAGGAGCTGCTGGGGATACCGGACAAATATAAGGTCATCGCCCTGACGCCCCTCGGGTACCCGGATGAGACGCCCGGACCAAAGGAGCGCAAGTCCTTGGACGAGATCGTGAGCTGGGAACGCTTTGGCAAGTGAGGCGGCACCGAGATGAAGGTCGAGCTCCCGGAGGGAGGCAGGCTTCAGCCTGGCCCCGCCGGCAACGTCGTCATGGCGACGTGCTCGGGCAGGGACGGCAGGCCCAACATCATCACCCTCGGCATGTACATGCCCATCAGCAGGAGGCCGCCCCTTGTCTGCATCGGCGTCGCGCCCCAGAGGTTCAGCCACACCCTCCTCGAGGAGACGGGGGAGTTCGTCATCAACACTCCTTCCATCGACCTCGAGGAGCAGATGCACTTCTGCGGGGTCAAGTCGGGCCGAGACGTGGACAAGTTCAAGGAGACGGGGCTGACGCCGATCCCCTCCCTCAAGGTGGGACCGCCCCGGATAGAGGAGTGCCTCAGCCACATGGAGTGCAAGGTGGTGCAGGCCCACGTCTGCGGGGACCACACCCTGTTCGTGGGCGAAGTCGTGGCGACAACCGTCGACGAGGAGTACATGGAGGACGGCTCCCTGGACGTGCTGAAGGCGCGGCCCATCGTCCAGAAGAACCACGTCTACTTCACGGTCACAGACCGTAAGTGACCTACCACCTTTTTTCCAGTAGTTCCTTCCGCTTCTAGTTGCAGTGAACCACAATTTATATAAAATATATTGACTATATAGGACTCAATAATCTAGAGAGCAGAGACCGGGTGTATGAGACATGGCGAAGGCATACGTCCTGATCAACGCCGAGAGGGGTAGCGAGGCAGACGTCATCAACTCCCTCAAGAAGCTGCAGGAGGTAAGCGAGGTGTACGCCGTAAACGGCGCGTACAACGTCCTATGCTGCCTCCAGACGGAGAGCATGGAGCAGATAAAGACGACACTTAGCTGGAAGATCAGGCGCCTCGACAAGGTCAAGTCGACCCGGACAGCCATCGTGATCTAGAGAACTTTTATGAGCGCTTCTCGCCGATTGTTCTGATTATCTCCTTCAACTCGAAGGACTCTGGTTTAAGCGCCGACCTGATGACCTCCCATGCCGCGTAGGGGTCTGCCCCCTCGCTGCAGAAGAAGACGTCGACGGCCGCGTACCCGTGCTCCGGCCATGTGTGGATCGAGAGGTGGGTCTCGGCGAGTATCAGGATCACGGTGACCCCGACGGGCTGGAACCTCTGTGTGACCCTCCTGACGACGGTGGCACCCACCCTCTGAGCAGCCTTCTCGAGAACCCCCATCAGGAAGCCCTCGTCGTCGAGGTCCGTCTCGCAGCCGTAGAGGTCGACGAGGAGCTGAACGATCTTGAGCATATCTGTTCCCGAACTCACTTCAGGTGGAGGACAACCTCTTTATCAAGGTTTTCAGGGAGGCGATCACCCTGTCCTGACGCGCCTCTGAAGCCTGAAACCCTCGTGGCTCCCGCATGAGGGGCAGCCCCTCGCCTTCAGCTCCTCGACGGTGGTGTAACCCCTGCCCGTCCCGACCTCGATCCTCTCTCCGCACCTGCACCGGTACACCCTCATCGTGGGCCTGACCTCCCCGGTGTACATCTTCCCCTGGAAGACGCCAGTTATCGCCGGCTTCGTCGCCTCGGTTGTGGTGAGCCTCATCATGGACGTGGTGTTCGCGAAGATCTCGGCCCCCTCGTACTCGTTGAATCGAGGGATCAGTTCCCTGACGAACATGCCCATCCCAGTTATCTCCCTGTGGACCTCAAGCATCTCCAGGGGCGGTTTGTCCGCGAACGCCGCGTAGATGCTCGCAGTCTTCCTGGGCTTGAGTGCCTCGATGGCCCGGGATAGGAAGAGTCTTAGGCCTGGCACCGTGTAGGGCGGATCCGTGAGGACGACGTCGAACCTCCCCTTAAGGTTCGGAGGGAGCGGCTCCCTGAGGTCGTGGAGGACGCATTCTAGGCCCAGCCCCTCCTTCATGGAGATATCGGATATCGTATTCAGGAGCCTCTCATCAACGTCGAGCACAGTTATTCCCTGCGCGACTCCTAGTAGGGCCGAAGCGACCGACGTAAAGTCGTCATCCCCGAGGAACAGCACCTCCCTGCCGACCAGATCCCCCTCCCGCATCATGTAGAGAGTCCGCTTCAGGGCGGTCTCCGGAGTCGCGAATGCCTGATCGAGAAGCATCGATGGCATAGGCCTGAGTTTGGAGAACTCCCTCAACTTATCTAGGACCTTGAGGTGATCATCGGAAAGGGCTTGTACCCGAATCGAGGCTTCCCCATCGTCAACTTCTGTAGCCTTAGAGAACCCGAGAACCCCCTCGACGTACTCCCTCCCCTTTTCAGTCAGGACAGCCCCCCCTTTGCGGGCCAGAACGCCCCTCTTCTCTAACTCCCTCCTTATGGCGGCCGCGACCGGGGTGGGCAGCCTCGCCCCCTTGGCAAGGTCCTTCGTTCCGACCTTCCCCCTCCTGTGGACCTCGGCGAGGATGCGCCTGACAGCCTCCTCCCCCTCCTTGAGGTTCATGTCCCTCGCTATAGCCTCGATAGTGTGATCGTTTTCTCGCCTACCTTTCCTGGAGGTGCCCATCATTAAACATCGGGGAGGGTGAACTTACAAAAATGTATGCCCAGATAGACGACGCCCCTTACTCGTCGCGGCTCTGCGGAAGTACGGATTCTTCTGACCGGAGTCTCGGAGTTTATTGGCTCAGCTGCTTTCGGCGCGCCATATCACCGATGACCCGGTTAACCTCGTCCTCGTCGACGTCTATCTTGTAGTCGGCCTTGAGGATACGCTTCATCTCAGAGGGGTCGGAGGTCCTCTCCAGCACCCTCTCTACTATGTTGCACATGTCCTCGTGGTAGTTCCAAGGGAAGATGACCCAGCGCCAGCTGATCTCATCGCCGTAGAAGTCGGGGATGAACTTGGAGCCAGTTATGTGCCTGAGGGCTGCGGCCCTCACCTCGTCGGGGTTCATCGTCCTCACGTAGTCGGTGGCGACCTCCATGCTCTCGCCTGAGTCGGTGATGTCGTCGACTATCAGCACCTTCCTGCCGGTGAGGTCGATGTTGAAGGGGTACTTGAGCCTGGCCTTGCCGTCGGGCGTGGCGGTCACCCCCCAGTGCTCCACCTTCAGGCTGACCAGGTCCTTGACGCCCAGGAAGTCGCAGAGCACCCTCGAGAGCACCCATCCCCCCCTCGCCAGCCCCACCATGAAGTCGGGGGCGTAGCCCGAGGATATGATCTTGTCGGCGACCGCCTGGGAGAGGGAGTAGAAGAGCTCCCAGTCCATGACCTCACACTCGAATTTTTGGCCTAGCACGGATCAACCATGCCTCATTGGGGATAAAACAGTTTACCTGGCGGTGTTGTTGGACATCGTCTTGACGGCGTACCTGATGTTCCTGAACTCCTCGCCCAGCGCCTGCAGTGTGACGTTTATCTGCTTCAACATCCGCGCGACCTCAATGCTGTACATCCATATCACGGATTACTTACCCCCAGATCATCGTATATATCGATTTGTTGATACCCGACGCCACCCACATGTGCGCTACCCACCAGCAGGTTTCTGATTGATTTAAATTACGGTGTAACTCTAGCTAGTCTAGAGATATCTGACATGCCATACTGCCCTGAGTGCGGAAAGGAGGTTGAGGAGGGGGCGGCGTTCTGCCCCCAGTGCGGCAGCCCCCTGAGGGGTACGGGAGCGACCTACCGGAGGAGCGAGTCCGACACGGGTTGGACCGTCGTCCGAATCATCGCGATCTTCATAGGAGGCATCATAATCATAGCCGGCCTCGGCGTGACCGCCGGGGGCTTCGGGCTGAGGACCGTCATCTCCGAGTTCCAGGATTCTGAGGGCTTCCTCGTCACAAGGGAGGTGAGGCTGACCACCGACTCCTACGCCCTCGTCACGTCCAACATCGACATCAACACCGACATAGATATCCCCTCGGTCTTCGGGCTGGCACCTTACGCGGGGGAATACGTCACCGTGAAGATCGTCGCCGGCAGCAACGAGCCCTCGAAGCTGGTATTCGTCGGGATCGCTAGGGGGAGCGATGCGGAGGACTACTTCACGGGCGTGGGGTACGATGAGGTAAGGGACCTAAAGTGGTCCTACAACCCGTCCCGGGAGAGCCAGCCCCAGATCTACTACTGGAGGCATGAGGGGGGAGCCCCGGTGCAGCCCCCGTCCTCAGTCGACTTCTGGGAGGAGTCCGCATCCGGATCCGGCACCAATAGCGTGGTCTGGGTCCCCCAAGGGGGCTCGTTCTGGGTGGTGGTCATGAACGCCGACGGATCAGAGAGCGTCGACGTCGACATTCAGCTGGGGGTGAGTGTGCCGATACTCAGGTCTGTTGGGAGTTGGCTCATAGGGAGCGGCATCGCCGTGCTACTCATCGGGGGCGCGATCATCTACTTCGTCTTCCTGAGTCGAGGGCGACCTCGGAAACCTTTTTGAAGCGCGCCGCCCGTGGTAGATGGTGCTCCAGCGATTGGGCTATATTGATGGAGCGACATACAGGTAGTGAGGCTGATGGAGAAGGACTACAAGACGCTGCTGGATAGGGCCTACGCGAACCTCCCGGAGCAGTTCGAATCCTATGAGAGGTTCACCGTGCCCAGGCCCATCCTGAGGAGTGCGGGGAGGCGGAGCGTCATCGTCAACTTCAAGGAGATCGCCGACGAGCTGAGGAGGGACCCCGAGCACCTACTCAAGTTCCTCTCCGGGGAGATGGCGACCCTTGCCAACTTCGACAGCACGCGCGCGGTCTTCCAGGGCAGGTTCAGGGAGGACTCGATCCGGAACCTACTCGAGGTCTACACCAACAGGTACGTCATCTGCCCAGTCTGCAAGAGGCCCGACACCAAGCTCGTCAGGGAGAGGCGGCTCTGGTTCCTCCAGTGTGAGGCCTGCGGCGCCAAGTCCTCGATCGGCAGCAAGTGATAGAGGCATGGTCGAGGTCTACGTCAAGACCATCAGGAGCGGCAGGGAGACTCTCGTCGCCGTCTGCGACTACGAGCTCCTGGGCAGGACCCTCGAGGGAGGGCGCGTCCCCTTCGAGGTAAACGAGAAGTTCTACGGGGGAGCACCCGCCGAGCTCGAGGAGGCCATCGAGGCGATGAGCAAGGCCTCCATCTGCAACATCGTCGGTAAGAAGATCGTGAAGGCGGCCATCGAGTGCGACCTGGTCCAGGAGGCGGGGGTCATCTACCTGGGGGACGTCCCCCACGCCCAGATAGTACACTTCTGACAGGACAACTTCCTTATACCCCTGGCGTCTAATTCTTTCGGTGAAATTTTGCCAGACTTCAAGATAAAGGATATAGATCTGGCCGACAAGGGCGAGCTTCTCATCGAGTGGGCCCAGGCCCACATGCCCGTCCTCGCCCTCATCAGGGAGCGCTTCGAGAAGGAGAGGCCCCTAGAGGGAGCCACGGTCGGCGCATGCCTCCACGACACGAAGGAGACCGCTGTCCTAGTGCGGACCCTCGAGGCCGGGGGCGCCAAGGTGATCCTCTGCGCCTCGAATCCCCTTTCGACGCAGGATGCCGTAGTGGCGGCCCTGGCGAGCACGGGGACGCCAGTCTACGCTTGGAGGGAGCAGACCACCGACGAGTACTACTGGTGCGTCAACAAGGTCCTGGACCACAGGCCCGTGCTCACGATGGACGACGGGGCTGACCTGGTCAACACGATACACTCCAGCCGGACGGAGCTCCTTGACGGCGTCAAAGCGGGCTCCGAGGAGACGACGACTGGGGTTATCAGGCTGAGGGCGATGGAGGCCGACGGAGCCCTGCGGTACCCAATCATCGCCGTCAACGATACAGACACCAAGCACCTCTTCGACAACAGGTACGGCACCGGGCAGAGCACTATCGACGGTATACTGCGGGCGACCGCCGTGCTACTCGCCGGGAAGACCTTCGTCGTCGGCGGCTACGGCTGGTGCGCCAGGGGGATCGCCACGAGGGCCCGGGGGATGGGCGCCAATGTCATCGTGACGGAGGTGAACCCCATCAGGGCGCTTGAGGCGGTGATGGACGGCTTCAGGGTGACGACCATGGCGAAGGCCGCGAAGGTCGGCGACATCTTCGTGACGAGCACGGGGGACATCAACGTCATCGACGGCAGTCACATGAAGTCGATGAAGAGCGGCGCCATCATGGCCAACTCTGGCCACTTCAACGTGGAGATCAACATCCCCGCCCTCGAGGAGATGTCCACGGGCAAGAGGAGGCTCAGGGACAGCCTCGACGAGTACCCTACCAAGGACGGACGCAAGCTCTACCTGCTGGCCGAGGGGCGGCTCGTCAACCTCGCCGCTGCCGAGGGGCACCCCAGCGAGGTGATGGACATGAGCTTCTCCGACCAGGCTCTCGTCGCCGAGTGGCTCTGGAAGGGAGAGAGGATGGAGCCCAAGGTCTACGACGTGCCGACGACGATCGACGAGACCGTCGCCCTGCTCAAGCTGCGGGGGATGGGCATCGAGATCGACTCGCTGACCAAGAGGCAGGAGGAGTACCTCCGCTCCTGGAAGGAAGGGACCGTCTAGGTCCCCTCATCTCTTTTTCTATTTAAAGCGTAGTCTGCTTTTTCACATTAAATACGCGTTGGGAGTAGTGGTATCCGCTGGTTCCCTCCGACATGGACGGCTTCAAGAGGTACCTTTTCACCGGGATCCTGACCTGGGTCATCGTAGACTTCACCACGGCCTTCAACCCGGATTTCCAGAGATGGCTGGAGCACATGCCCCTCATCTGGGCGTTCTACATCGGCTACCCCCTCGTCTTCGCCAACCTAATCTACACAAGGGGATGGAATGACAAGCGGATCTTCTACGCGATGATTGCGGGCGCCTTCTTCGTCGAGATAGTCTGCTCCGGGAACGCTCTCCTCTACACCTTCCCGATAATGGTGGTGATGATACCCGTAGCGGTGGCCATCTACACGATAGTCACCTTCCTGCCCAAGTGGATCACCGACGGGGATCTGCAGGGGAGACGGAGAACCCTGGCGATCCTGGGCCTGGTGTACCTGACGGTCGCTTTCCTAAACTATCAAAGCAACCTGGGCACCTGAGGTAAAGGAAAAAAATTGATCTGGCCCAACTAACCCTTGCTGAGAGGGAGCCGCTTGACATCGAACTCGGCGAACTCCGCCATGAACCTGCTAAGCCAGTCGACAACCTCCTCCATGAGCCCCTCGGCGAATTCAGGGGTGATCACGGAGTAGTCAGCGGTGCCAGGGACGTCGTCAGGGTGAGCCTCCGTCATGGAGCCAGTGTCAGAGACATCGATAGTGCTCAGGGGGATCCTGACGACGCCGTCCTCGAACCTGGCGAGCCCAGCCCTCATGAGCTGGATGTCCTCGTCGGTCTGCCTCGTCGGAGTGAGCACTGCCTTCTCCAGCCTGACCGCCTCAGGTCTGGATGCGAGCATGAACGCCGTCTCCGCGTACCCGGCGTGCTCCTCGGCGGGGTGGCCCCAGAGGTCCTTCTTCGCCAGGATGTCCCACCACTGGCAGATGGCGCAGATCGTCCCAAAGTCGTCCCTAGCCTCCTTTGCGGCGGCGGTGATGGCGCCCAGGTTACCGCCGTGACCGTTCATGAAGACGACACGGCTCACCCCGTAGCGGTCCAGGCTCTCCAGCATCTCGTAGACTACCTCCTGCAGCGTCTCGGGCATGAGGGTAATCGTGCCTGGGAACTCCTTGTGGTGGCCCGAGACCCCGTAGGGCATCACGGGGAGGACCAGCACACCGGTCCTCTCCCCCACCCTCTTAGCTATGTTCCAAGCCTGGATCCAGTCGGCGCCGACGCCGAGGTGGCGCCCGTGCTGCTCCATGGAGCCTATGGGTATGAGGGCCAGCTGGTCCTTGAACTTCTCCTCGGCCTCTGGCCACGTCAGATCTGATAACTCGACCATGGGTGTTCCTCGACCGTTCTCGATTTCAATCTTTCGAAGGAAAGGGAAGAAATCGCTGACATTCCCCACTTTTCCAGTGCAATGGAACTAATTCGTAATACAATTCTGATTGAAAAGTTCAGAATAAATCTTCTCGACAACGGGATAAAAACAGTTGCCACCCGTAAATGCTGGAGGTTGCTCTCAACAAATGAGAGCGACTACTTCTCCTTGATCAACTGGCCGATGGTCTTGAGCTCCCCGTGATCCTTGTACTTGATGGACGTGTGAAGCCTCACGGGGAGGCCGACCTGATGCAGGAACTGGAACAGGCTCTCGCCATCTATCTTGTCCCTGATCTTCCCTGCCCTCATGGCGTCGACGAGTGCCTCCTCTACTCCTGGCATTACGGTGGGGAACTGAGTTCTCGCCGCCCGCAGGACCTCCCACGCCCGGCCCGCGAAGTAGCGGTTGAGGATGCTCTCAGGGGTCTCCACCTCGGGTTCAGGCGGTTCCTCAGCCTTCTGCTGCTCGGAGAGAAGCCTCCTCTGGAGCTCCAGCATCTTCCGTCTCTTGAGTTTCTCAAGCTCACTGTCAACAGGCGGCATCTGTGAATCAGCGAATAATCCACCGGACTCCCTTTTAATCTTTCTCGAAGCCTTCAAGGGGTCTGAGATTAGGGTCAGGAAAGAGTTGCCCCGGGGAGTTTACGCGATATCAATATGAAGTACTAGGACAGAGTTTTACTGATTCGGTTTGAGGCAGCAAGGTTATAGGATAATCGGCAAGGACACGGCTCGGAAGGACGGCGTCGCGAAGGTCACCGGACGCGAGGTCTACGCCTCGGACATCTCGTTCCCCAATATGCTGTACGGACGGATCCTGAAGAGCCCCCACGCCCATGCGAAGGTCAAGTTCATAGACGTGAGCAAGGCCGATGCGATGGGGGCCGTCACCCTCACACCGGGCGAGATACCAGACGTCAAGTACTGCCCTAGGCTCGTGAGCATCCCCTCCTCAACGTACAAGGACTGGAAGGTTCTGGCGGAGAAGGGGCACTACGTCGGGGAGCCCATCGGCGCCGTCGCCGCGGAGTCCGAGGAGGAGGCCCAAAGGGCCCTGGAGGCCATCGGGGTCGAGTACGAGGTCCTGGGTGCGTCCTTTGACGCCCTCGACGCCATGAAGCCCGACGCTGAGGCGATCCATGACCAGATCTACCTAGACGAGGACCTCCTGGACGTCGAGAACAACATCGGCTGCCAGCTGGAGATCACCGAGGGTGACCCGTCGAGTCTGGAGGCGGCTGACTTCGTTATAGAGAGGACTTACCGCACCAACCGTCGATATCACAACCAGCTTGAGCCCAAATCTGTGGTAGTGAGGCCTGAGCCCGACGGAGGGGTGAGTATCTGGAGCACCACCCAGACCATCCACAACACCAGGCTCCTCATCCACGAGATCTACGGCATACCCATGGGGAAAATCAGGGTATACAAGGTGGCCCTCGGCGGGAGCTTCGGCTCAAGCATCCACGTGAACCCGGTGACCAACGTTGCCGTCGGCCTCGCATTGAAGGCTAGGCGCCCTGTGAAGCTGAGCTACACCCGGGAGGAGGACATGAGGGATCACTGCAGCTACCAGATGATATTCAAGCTCAAGCTGGGCGCGTTCAAGGACGGCACTCTCGCTGGAGGTCGCCTTGAGGCATACCTCGACATCGGAGCCCACCAGATACAGGCCTACCCCCTGCTGGGGTGCGTCGTCGGCTGGTGGGTGAGCCTCTACAAGCTCCCCTACAAGGACTACGTGGGCAAGGCCGTCTATACCAACAAGGTTCCCAGCTGCGCCTTCAGGGGCTACGGGAACCCCCAGATGACATGGGTCGTGGAGACCATGATGGACGAACTCGCCGGCATGATAGGCGTCGATCCCCTCGACTTCAGGCTGAAGAACTACATCGGCGAGGGAGACCTCTTTTGGGGTCAGGGGCCATCGGTCAAGTCAATAATCCAGAGCTGCGGCGTCGAGGAGATACTCACAAAGGGCGCCGAGATGGTCGACTGGTACAACCGCCCCAAGCCGGAGGAGCAGATCGGCAGGTACAGGAAGGGCTGGGGAGTCGGAAGGGGCTATCACACGAGCAGCGCAGGAGCGCCGGTGCCTAGCGCGATCGTCGACTTCGGCGGCGCCATGCTCAAGATGAACGAGGATGGCACGTTCGACTACGTCTCAGCGCTGATGGACCATGGCTGCGGGACCCAGGAGGCCCACGTGAAGATTGTCGCAGAGGAGCTTGAAGTCCCATTGGAGAAGGTGAACATCATCAAGGGAGACACGGGCACCACCATCTATGACGTCTGTACCCACGCCTCCAGGGGGGTCTACAGCGGCGGA
>Ga0307379_10004695_pt1 | contig 19370 bp, 16 predicted proteins | sample UN2MG_FD_202237 | JGI IMG/M metagenome (GOLD analysis project Ga0307379, IMG submission 202237) | Soil microbial communities from Risofladan, Vaasa, Finland - UN-2 | ecosystem: Environmental > Terrestrial > Soil > Coastal area > Acid sulfate soil | place: Finland: Risofladan, Vaasa | collected... | reverse complement strand
ATGTTTTGCAAAAAGGGTGCCCGGCCCGCTTCTCCCGCACTCAACCCCAGCTTCCTGATAGCGGTTGCGAAGAATAAAAATTTTAATGAGGCTTATTTATATTGAATTCCAATACCCTCAGAATCGCCGCTGTGCAGTTTCCCCTGTCCGGAGATATCGATAAGAATTACCGCCGGATGGCTTTCTGGCTGAACAAAGCGGCCCGGAACAGGGCTGAGCTGGTCCATTTTCCGGAAACCGCCCTTACCGGCTATTACAAGATTCACCTGGAAGACGTGGGAAAGATAGACAGGAATGTACTGGAGGGCCGCAACCTGGACTTGCGCTCCCTGGCCCGGAAATTGGGAGTCTGGCTGGCTTACGGAAGCACGCATTTCACACCCGAAGCCGACAAGCCTTACAACTGCCTTTACCTGATAAACCCGGAGGGCCGGGAAGTCTGCCGGTACGATAAGATTTTCCTCACCGGTACGGACGCCGAATGCTACGCACCCGGCAACCGCCTGGTCACCGCGCAAGTGAAAGATTTCAAGCTGGGGCTTACTATCTGTTTCGATATGCGGTTCCCTGAGCTGTTCCGCAAATACAGCCAGGCGGGTGTCAACCTTGTCCTGATCAGCAGCTACCAGGCAAAAGGCGACCGGGCCCGGCACATGAAAAAGGTCGCCCCGGCCAATCTGATCACCCGGGCCGCTGAGAACGGGATCTATCTCTCTGCTTCGAATACGAGCGAGTCACCCTCCTGGCACGACAGCATGATCATCCGTTTCAACGGGCAGGTCCTGGCCAAAGCACGCCGCCACCAGGCTTCTATGGCGTTCGCCACCTTGGACAGCACTGACAGCGAGCCTTTTACCAGTTTCATCCGCCAGACCGCCCAATCGAGCCTGCGGAACACCCATCCGCTACTCGGCCGTCCGCTGGCCGAGGAAACATTGGATATTTGATCAAGCCTGAGATAGTGTCTTATTGTGATGAGTTTATTACAAGAATGGTCGGGTACTACCGCTCGTTGGGAGTGGATAACCCGGAGCAGAAAGCGTATCTTTTGTTTGTGCTGCCGGACGGGCTGCATTTTTACCGCTTCATGGAGCTGGCCGGCAGGAAGAATTGGAGCGCACCTGAAAACAGGCAAGAGCTGAAATCAGAGCTGCTTTCTATTTTTGAGCTTGACAGTTGATGGAATCTGAAAAAGAGGACTGATTATGAAGCTCGTTATTAAAACATTGATTTTTTTTCTGATTTGTATTTTTAATTATTCCTCGGCGGAAACAGTGGTGAATGATACGACCCTGGCCCGCCGGATAGTCGAGCACGCGGATACCTTGATGAGAGGCACCTCCAATTACGGGGTTTACAGGATGACCGTAGTCAGGCCCGACTGGTCGCGCAGCATGACCATGGAGAGCTGGGAAAAAAAAGAGGCGGACGTGAGTTTTATCGAGGTGATCGAGCCGCCCAAAGAGGCCGGCACGGCTTTTCTCAAGCGCGAGGGCCAGATGTGGAACTGGCTGCCGGATATCGAGCGCACGATCAAGATTCCGCCCTCGATGATGATGGACTCCTGGATGGGCTCAGACTTTACAAATGACGATCTGGTGCATGAAAGCTCGATTATTAATGATTACAGCCATGCGATTTTAGGGGCCGATACTCTTGACGGGGTCCTGAGTTACGGTGTGCAGCTCACTCCCAAACCTGATACCCCGGTGGTCTGGGACAGGATTGTGATCTGGGTGGGGGCGGATAATTTTATGCCTTTAAAGGAAGAGTATTATGATGAAAAAGGGCGCCTCATTCGGACAATGTATTTAAAGAATGTGCGCAAGATAAGCGGAAGAGAGTTTCCCACGCTTTGGATTCTGGAGCCCCATTTGAAACCGGGGCAGCGTACAGAGTTTGAAATTCTCAAGATCGAGATTAATGTCGAGATCCCGGACAGAATCTTTACCCGTCAGCACCTGGAACGCTCCCGCTGACAGGAGGATTTGGCTTGATTCTCTTTAAAATGGCCTGGAGGAACAACTGGCGCCACAAATGGCGCTCTGCGCTGACTATCGCGGCGATTGTTTTCGGGCTCAGTCTCACTGTCTGGGGCTTTTGTCTGACAGAGGGCTCTCACGAGCAGATGATCCGCAACTCGGTGGAGTCTTTCTCAGGCCACATTCAGATAAACCGGAAGGGTTATCAGGACGATCCAAGCCTGCGCAAATCTTTCAAACCAGATTCAGCTCTATACAGGATTCTCGAAAATCATAGACCCGATCTAGCCGATTGGGGGGCCCGGATCACCACCTTTGCCCTGGCCAGTGTCGGGGAAACCAGTTTCGCCGCCATGGTGGTGGGAATAGAGCCTGAGCGCGAGGCGCGCTTTATCCACTGGGACAGAAAAATAGCAAAGGGTGAATACCTTCGTCCGCAGGACATGAATGGGGTCCTGGTCGGGGAGGACCTGGCGGATAACCTGGGTGTCGGCCTGGGCGATACAGTGATCGTGGTGACCCAGAATTTCTACGGGTCACTGGCCGGGGCCCTGCGGGTCGTACGCGGGATATTCCGCTCCCATTCTCCGGAACTCGACCGGGGAGGAATGCTCATGAACCTGTTTTCGGCCCAGGATATGCTCTCTATGGACGGCAGGGTAAATACGATCGTGGTGATGACTTCATCTGGGGAGCAGGTCGATCCGGTAAGCCGGTCTCTCGCTGCGGCGCTCCAGGGACAGGATATGGAAATTATCCCGTGGTACGAAATACTCCCTGACCTGGTGCAGGCTGTGGAGCTGGATAATATATTCGGGCTGCTGACCAATGCCATTCTGATCCTGGTGATCGGTTTCATGGTGCTCAACACTTTCCTGATGGGCGTTCTGGAGCGGATCAGGGAATTCGGGATCATGCGCTCCCTGGGTGCGAGCCCCGGGAAGGTTGTGGGTTTGATCGCCCTGGAAGCTGTGCTGCTCAATGGACTGGGGTTTCTCCTGGGAAATGTGATCGGCCTTGCAGTCTCGTGGTATAATTCCATTCATCCCCTTGACCTGAGCAGCCTGGGAGAGGATGTCTACAAGATGTACGGTGTGGATCCGCGCATCTACACCCATCTTACCTGGGGCACTGTATTCTATCCCAACCTGTTTGTGATGGTGATAATCATGTTGGCCTTGATTTACCCGGCCTGGCGGGCTTCCCGGATAAAACCGGCCGAGGCTGTGGCCCGGATCAGATGAAGCGCGATGAAGAGGGGTGATTAATGAGAATATTCCTGGCGATAGCCTGGCGCAACCTCTGGCGCAACTACCAGAGATCCCTGATAATGATTGCCGGGATCGCGGTCGGGCTTTTCGGACTGCTGGTCTATTACGGCATCTCCAACGGTTTTATCGATGAAATCGTGGAGACCTCTATCGAGCTGGAACTTGCGCACCTGCAGGTGAACAGGCAGGGATATTTAAAAAATCCGGTGCCTGGCAATGGATTTCGTGCAGACAGTGTCCTGGTGAAAAAGCTGGCGGCGGTTCCGGGAATAAAGGCGGCCTCAGGCAGGTTCAAAGCCGCCGTGCTCATTAACAGCGCTGAAAAGTCGAGCCGTCTCGAGCTTGTCGGCGTGAACCCGGAGGATGAAAGCCTGGTAATGAAAATTCCCGGTTTGATTGTCGAGGGCGAATATTTGAAACCGGGAGATAACCATAGAATCGTGCTGGGAGGTGAGCTTGCCAGACTGCTGGGCGTCGGGTTGGGCGATAAAGTTGTGGTTATGGCCCAGGACAGGAAGAACGAGCTGCAGAGTGTCCTTTTTCGGGTGGCCGGTATTTTCAAATCGAGCGCGCCGATTTTTGATAAAGCGGCTGCTTTTGTAACCCTGGAAGCCATACAGTCCTTGCTTGACCGACGGGGTGAGATGACATCGGTTCTTTTAAGGGCCCAAAAAGGCGCGGACCTGAACCTGCTTGCCCAAAATATCAGGCAGATTATAAAAGATGATCCCCAGGACCTGGAGGTCAAGACCTGGTTGGAGGTAAGCCCCATATTGTCCCAGAGCATAGATATGTTCAACAAATTTATCTGGATTTTTTATGCGATTATCTACCTGGCCATGGCTTTCGGCGTTATCAATATCATGTTCATGGCTGTGATTGACCGGACCCACGAGATCGGAGTGATGCGCGCCCTGGGAACCACCCGGGGGAAAGTCATGCTGGTGGTGCTCCTTGAGGCGGCTATTCTGGGAATTGCCGGATTGATTGTCGGAGGAGTCTCTGCGGGGATCCTGAACAACTACCTGAGCACGAGAGGCCTGGACTTGAGTTACTGGTCATCCGCCATGAGTTTCATGGGGCTTTCCAATGTGATCCATTCCAATATAACAGCGAGCCAGTGGACTGCTTCTTTTATCTCGGCTGAGGGAGCTGTGATAGCGGCCTCGATCTGGCCTGCATGGAGAGCCTCGCGGCTCAAGCCGGTGGAAGCGATACAATTTCAATAAACCCCAGAACAGAGCGGAGGCAGCGGCATGTCTTCAGGCAAGTATATTCTTGAGGTTAAAGAGCTTAAAAAGGTGTACATAACCGGCGAGGTGGAAACCCCTGCTCTGCGTGGGGTCAATCTCAAGCTCGAGGAGGGCGCTTTTGCCTCGGTGGTAGGCCCCTCGGGATGCGGCAAAACCACCCTGCTTAATCTGCTCGGCGGCCTCGATGCTCCGACATCAGGCACTATTACTCTCGACGGGGCCCGTCTTGACCAGTTATCCGAAAAAGAGCTTTCCAGGATCCGGCTCAAGCATATCGGTTTTGTCTTCCAGGCGTATAACCTGTTCCCTGTGCTCACAGCGCTCGAAAATGTCGAGTATGTGATGATGCTGCAGTCGATCCCGGCCGGCGAGCGAAGAAAAAGAGCCATGGAATTGCTGGAAGCAGTGGGCCTTGCCGGGATGGCTCACAAGAGGCCCACCCAGCTCTCAGGGGGCCAGCAGCAGCGCATAGCAGTGGCACGGGCAATCAGCACGGAGACCCGCCTGGTGCTGGCTGATGAACCCACCGCCAACCTGGATTCCACAACGGCCTCCCAGCTTCTGGATCTCATGGAGACGCTGAACCACGAGCACGCGGTCACTTTTCTTTTCTCTACGCACGACCCAAGGGTTGTCAAGCGGGCCCGGCGAGTGATCCGCCTGCGGGACGGCCTGGTAGTGGAAGGAAACTCCCAGTAAATGAAAAAACGAGCTGCACTCAACCTGGCGGCAATATTTTTTATCTCCACCCCAGGCTTTCTCCAGTCCGGAACTTTCACCCTGGGCCCCTCTGTCGAGCTGCGGCACAGGGGAACCTTGCGCAATGTGCTCACCACAAGCCGCACTCTCGAGCTTTTAGGCCCTTCCCAACATTATATTTTCGACATCCAAAGGTTTCGCAGCGACTGGCTGGTCTCTTTCAAGGGCGCATTCCGCCTGGCCGCGGTCTATGACCATGAACTGAGGATGGGTGACTACTTGGAAACCCCGGAATACGCCCTTTTCAAATCTATTGAGCCGGTCGAGATGGTGAACCTGGACACCAGGATAATTGACCGTAAAGAATTCAACTGGCGCCATCGCCTTTACCGCCTCTTTGCCGAGTGGGATAAGTATCCGCTGCGGATCACCCTGGGCCGTCAGCAAATAAGCTGGGGCACCGGCTATTTCTGGAACCCCACGGACCTTTTCAATCCGGTAACTTTTGCGCTTGTCGAGCGTGATGAACGTCACGGCGTGGATGCCGTGAGCCTGGAGCTCTCTCTCGGAACCTTGAGCCAGTTGCACATTGTCTGGGCCCCGGCTGATGATCCGCACCTGGGGCGCGGCGCAGTGCGCCTGAAAACCAATCTGAAAGAATACGACTTTTCGGTTATGGGCGGCTGGATTTTCAGGGATCGGGTCATCGGCGCGGATTTCAGCGGAGCTATCAGGGGAGCGGGTTTCAGGGGAGAGTGGCTCCACAATTTCGCTTATATGAGAGAAGCCTACGATCAGGCCGTGCTTGGAGTGGATTACCATTTCAAATGGAATTTGACCTTCTCCGGAGAGTATCTTTACAACTCCGGCGCTCTCTCGCCAGTCGAAATCCTGGCGGCTTTCTCCCGCTCGCAGGCAGGCAGCGTAATCTCGGTCTCCCGGCACCTGGGAGGCTTTTACGCTGACTACCAGGTTCATCCGCTGGTGCACGTGTCAGGCTATCTGGGTGTTGACCTGGATCAGGGCGGGGCTTTTTTCGGACCCCGGATCTCCTGGAATATCCTGACCAACCTGGATCTCGAGGCCGGTGCGCTGATAGGCACTGGCGAGGGCGAGTTCGGCCTGTCCGAGAACGCCTGCTATCTTACCACGAGCTGGTATTTTTAAATATTCTGACCCTTATTATGCCAGAAAAAACGGAATAAGTTAAATCGAAAAGAATTCCTCGAAGCTCTGTTTCGGGGTAACCCGCCACGGGTGAGTTGAAGGGACGAACCCATGTGTTCGCCCACGAGGCGGGGATAAGATAGATCAGATTTAACCATATGATATGTAACAGCTTGCTGCGGGGTGGTTCATTTTTTAAATATACACCTGTCTTCGTAGCAGCGAACGCCAGGGGGGGGCCGGCCCCCCCTCACTAGCGCACAACTGCCAGGAGAACTTTCTTATCCTAAAGGAGAATCGACATGAATATCGGCCGCCGACATTTTCTCAAATCGACTCTCGGTGCCGGAGTCCTGGCAGCCGCGACAGGGTGTCAAAGGGCCAAAGAAGAGAGTGAAATAAGCCTCTCTCTATTGGACCAAGCAGCCGCTGCCCCTGTGCTGAATACAGGCTCTATCAGCACGCCGGTAAATATCGCCAGGATCGAGTTATTGTTCAATGAAGACAATTACTTTGTCCGCACGATATCCACTGACGGCGCAGAGGGAACCTCGATCACGAATTCCCGGGCCGGATATCTCTATCCGATCCTGAATAAGCTGGTTATCCCCTATTTTATAGGCAAGGATGCCCGGGAGCTCGAGTCGCTCATTGATGGTGTCTATGTTTACGGAAGCAATTACAAGTTGTCTGGCCTGGCCTTGTGGTGCTGCGTGGCCTGGGTGGAGTTCAGCCTGCTGGACCTTCTTGGGAGAATGGCGGGCAAACCCGTAGGGGACCTTCTCGGCGGCGTGATCAGGCGCGAAATACCGATCTATATTGCCAGCGACCGCCGCGATACCACCCCTGAGGAAGAGGCGGCCCTGTTGGCCAGGAGCCTGGAGGAAACCGGGGCCAAGGCTGTAAAGTTCAAGGTGGGCGGGCGCATGAGCAACAATGCCGACTCTTTGCCTGGCCGCACCGAGCGCCTGATCCCCCTGGTCCGCAAGACCCTGGGCGATGAGATCACTATCCACGCTGACGCCAATGGCTCCTATGACGTGCCTAAAGCTGTCGAGGTCGGCAGGCTTCTCGAGGCCCACAATACGCACTTTTTCGAGGAGCCGTGTCCTTTCGATCACCTGGAAGAAACCAGGCGCGTTGCCGATATCCTGACATTACCGATTGCCGGCGGAGAACAGGAGACCAGCCTGCGCCGCTTCAGGTGGATGATCCGGAATGGCGCAGTCCAGGTCGTGCAGCCCGATCTGCATTACAATGGCGGTTTCATCCGCTCTTCCCGCGTGGCACGCATGGCGCAGGCGGCGGGCCTGCCCACCACTGTGCATATCTCCGGCGACGGCGTGGGCTATGTCGACATGCTCCATTTCGCCTCCTGTACCCCGGACATTGGAAGGTTCCAGGAGTACAAGGGCGGCGTATCCGGATCAGGAGCCTGGTATGACCCGCCGCTGGAGCTTAAGAACGGGATGATAAAAGTGCCTGCGAGCCCCGGCCTTGGCACCACGTTCGACCCGGAGATAATCCTTAAGGCAAAAAGGATAGAATAGTTACAAAAAATGTGAAAAATTATGGTGCTGATTACCGAATTTTATATTTTGAAGCCTTTGAACCGGCATTATTCACAAAATGAACCAAAACCTGTAGGGGCAGGCCCCCGTGCCTGCCCATTGTCAGGGATTTCCTTGATGTAAATCGGGCGGCCACGGGGGGCCGCCACTACAAAAACGGGAACGGAAAATTTTTTTATGAATAATGGCAGTTGAATAATGTTGTAATTTTAGCGAAAAAGCGGTATTTACTTTTATAACGCTATGGAGATTAATGGATTAACGCAGGGGCGGTTCGCGAACCGCCCCTTGTATCGAATTTTATCCTATTATCTGGGATTTTTCAAAGATCTAGAAAAATTGAAAACTGATATTTTATTTTTTCCTCGGAGTTTGTTTAACAAATCAGATAATTTTTCGGGAAAATAAAGTTTAGATGTAAAAGGCCTTTTATATTGCATCCGGGAATTATTTTAATATTTTGGAGCTTAGCTCGTAGTTTATGTTTTGCTGCCATTTTTTCAGGAGTGCTGAATATTGGCGCGCATAATTTCGCCTGAGGCGGAAAAGCTGCTGGATGTGGAGATCAAGGTGCTCGACCGGGGTTTCGTGCGCCTGGTGGATTATCTGGGGTCTGATGAGCGGATCGTACAGGCTGCCCGGGTCTCATACGGAAAAGGCACCACGACTGTCAGCCGGGACAAGGAGCTGATCGATTACCTCCTGCGCCACCGCCACACCTCGCCTTTCGAGCAGGTGGTGATCACGATCCACGCCAAGATGCCGATTTTCGTGGCCCGCCAGTGGGTGCGCCACCGCACTGCGAGAATAAACGAGCTCTCCGGGCGCTACAGCGAGATGAAAGATGAGCTTTACGTGCCGGAGCCTGATCGGGTAAAACCCCAGGACACGTTCAACCGGCAGAGCAGCCTGGAGGAGGCCCAGGTGCCCCCGGAGATGCAGAAAAAAGTTGTCGAGATTATCTCACGCGACCAGGGCACGGCCTACGCCTCATACCGCGAGATGCTGGATGACGGGATCAGCCGGGAGCTCGCCCGGATCAACCTGCCGCTTGCCCTGTATACTGAGTGGTACTGGCAGATCGATTTCAACAACCTCTTTCACTTCCTCAAGCTGCGCATGGATCAGCACGCCCAGTGGGAGATCCGCCAGTACGCGAATGCCATTGCCCGCCTGGCCAGGGCTGTGGCCCCGCTGGCCTATGAATCATTCGAAGACCAGATCCTCTATGGAGCCAGTTTCTCCCGCACGGAGATCAACTCCCTGCGCGAGATGATCGCAGGCCGGCCCTGCCCCCTGACAGGGCGGAAGCTCAAGGAGTTCAATAAAAAAATGGGCTTCGAGGAGTGAAACCTGGCTCCGACCGCCTTTAGGCGGCCCTCCGAAATAATTCCCCGGTTTAAATTGCACGCCTGAATTATTCATAAAAACCAGCCGGTCATTCCGGGGGCAGCCCCTTGATAAGATTACCGGGTTTCCAGGTGCCCCTGGCCACCGCAGGCACGAATTTATCCAGCCCGGGCGGCGGGAAATCGAGCTTGCGTCCCTGTTCGGCAGACATGTAGGCGGTCATCAAGAGACGGGCTACCAGAAGCCCATCCTCGAAATTTTCCTCCGGCATACGTCCATCAGCAAAACTTTCCGCCATCCGGCGGTTCTGGTTAGTGTAGCCGTAGATCACCTCCTCACAAGAAACAACCGGCATCAGGCCCTGCTCCGCGTTTTGCTTCTCGACCAGGTCCTCGCCCTCACGTCCGGTGACATTACGGCTGAAAAACACGTTCAAATCCGTGTTCAGGCTCGAGGACTGCAGCGAGTATTCGGGTCCCAGCACCTCAATGGACAGCCTCAGCCCTGCACCCACAAAACTCCAGCTCGTGGATACCTCAGCCACCGCGGTCCTTCCTTCTTTATCCTCGAATGTCACCGTGGCCCGTGCGTAGTCCTCTGCCGGATGCTTGAAATAGTCCACCTGGCCGCCGCTTCTTTTTTTGAGCTGCTCGGCATAATTGGCACGGCTCCATTTGAGAGAGCCGATCTCTGCGCTCACTGTTTTGGGGACTAGAGAGTTTTTTGGTTTTGATGGATCAGTTAACAGGTAGCGCGCCACCTCTATCGAGTGGCACATCATGTCGTTAAGCACCCCGCCGCCCTGCTGGTCTCCTCTCCAGAACCAGGGCTCATGAGGGCCTGCGTGCTCTTCCGCGCAGCGGGCCAAATACGGCGGTCCTGAGGCAGCAGCACCCCGCCGCCAGAGGATTTCCCTGCCGCGGTTCACAGCAGGGCTGAATACCTGGTTCTCCAGGTAACCGTGCAAAAGGTTGGCTTCTTTTGCCAGTTTGACCATTTGCTGCGCCTCAGCAGCGTTTCTTCCCAAAGGCTTTTCGCAAGCCACCCCGATCAGTTTTCCGCGCCCGGACCGGACAGCCTCGACAATCTCTTTCATCAGGGGAATGCGGAGATAATTAGGAACGCAGAGCCAAAGCGCATCAACCTCAGGATTTTCTATCAACTCGGTTACGCTGCCGCAGACCATGGGGTCTCCAACCCGGTATTTACGGCAGTTATCCGCAGCAGCGGCCGCCTTTGATTCTATTATGTCCGCTATGCCCACTATGTCGGCCTCACGGACCCCTTGCCAGGAACGGATGTGAAAGTTAGTGATAAATCCCGCTCCCACAAAACCGACACCAATCTTGCTGCTCATGGACCCTCCTGAAAAAAGGCTCGTTGGGGACAAAGATACAACTCAGCTCTCGATATTGGTTGCGGAATAAAGTTAGGGTTGAGTCAGTGAACTGTCAAATGATTAATCCGAAAGGCGAGACTCGTTTGGTTTGCACTCCAGGTTTTGGATAGTGCGCAGGCTATTCTTTCAATTCATAGAGAATCCTGACCTTAAGCTTCAACAGTTCGCAACGGATACAGCCGGGCAGGGGAGGGAAAGGGGCCGAGCGCAGGATGCTTTGACAGGCGGCTCGGTTGAGCATACTGTAAGGACTCGGGTTTACCACCAGGTTCCGCTGTCAAGTCCCCCGTCACGCTTGATGGCGAAACCGACTACGACCTGGCCTTCATGGCCCAGTCTGCGGGAGACCTCGGGATATTGTTTCGCCTGGCTGATCCGTGCAAAGACCTCGGAGATATAAGAGCTTACCGAAACAGCGGAATCCGCTTCCCAGCTTTCCGGGGAGGAAGAGGAGAGTTCCGGGAGCTCAGCCGGCGTAAGATCAGCCAGGTCCACAGCGAATATTTCGATCCAGGATGTGCTGTCTCCTCCCGGGCCGGTCAATCGGGGCTGGGGTTGGGGGGGAGCCGGCGCGATATCCGTGTCGTATGGGAGTTCCGGCGGTCTTTTATCCTGGTAAACAGGCACTGGTTCCGGGCTGGGCAGGGGCACGACTTGGAACCGGGTGACCGGAGAAGGCTGCTTCTCGGTATGGAAAACGAGCTCCACAACCTTCTCCGGCACGAAAGCCAGCAGCATGTGCAGGCACAGAGAAAGCGCCAGGCCGGGCAGGATCAACCTTTCGTATTTCCTTGTTGAAAAGAACATTTTATTTCGCCTCTGGCTGCCGGCCCGTAATTACGGGGCTGGCTTGCGCCCGCGCCTAATAATGCAATTCGATCCCGCCGAAAGCGGTTATCCCGGACTCCAGGTAGCCCACGGCTTCCTGGTAATCCTGATCCAGGAGGTTGCGGAATTTCAGGGTGGCCGTTACATGTCCGCCCAGGGGAATGCGCGAGGTGAGATCGAGCTTTAAATAGCTGTCCATTTTGTGGACACCGTTCCAGCGCAGCCTTGTCCCATCCACCCAGTAACCGTCCACACTCACCGAAGCCCCTTTGTAAAGATATGTCAGGTTGAGGTTGAACTTGTTAAAAGGCAGTTGTACATTCCGGGACCAGATCCCCGCTGCAGCGTCGAACTTCCGGCTGTCAGTGTAAGTATAGTTCAGTCCGAAAATCCAGCTCGGGCTGGGCTTGAGCTCGATCACTGCTTCCAGCCCGTCGGATTTCGCCTGATCGAAATTCATGTAATGGCCGGTAAATAAATTCGGATCAGTCATCACCCAGACTATGGCGTGATCTATCTCAGTGTGCCAGGTGGCGGCCATTACCCTGAACTTTCTGTCCAGCATGTACTTTTCAAGGCCGAACTCGTAAGTCAAGCTGGTTTCGGGGTCCAGATCGAGGTTGCCGAAAGCCGGGCTGAAAAGCTCGAAGATGGCCGGGGCGCGGAAAGCGCTGCCCACATTGGCCCGCAGGATCAGACCGAGGCTTTTGATATCGTAAGCCGCGCCGAAAAGCCCGGTGGTCGAGCTGCCCGTTTTTTGGTGATTATCATGGCGCACTCCTGTGTTAAGGCTTAAAGCGTCGTTCAGGAACAGCGCCTGGTTGTGCAGGTAAAAGCTCACCGTGCCCAGGTCTTTCTCCAGGGAGCCATACTTGCCCCATTGCGAGTAATCCTGGAGCTGGTATTCAAAGCCCGCGGACAGGACATCCGAAATTCTCCCGCCTGTAAGAGTTACAGTATGGCGGTAATCGAAATCGTAATTCATGCCCTTGTAACCGTAAGGTCTGCTGTCACCGTCATCGTACACAGGAACCTGGTCGCCCTGGTTGTAGAAATTCATCCAGTCCAGGCTGAAACCGTCCCAGGGCGCCCGGACCTGACCCAGCAGACCGTCGTTCACATCCAGGGATTTGCGGTCGCGCCAGCTTATGCCCACACTCAGCTCGTGCAGCCAGTTTTCGCTCAGCCGGTGCCTGAGGCGGTTGCCGATTACCATATAGTCGATCTCAAGGCTCTGGTTGGGGTCAGGCAGTTGTTGAGTCCACAAGGGGCCGCTGAAAGTTTCCTTGAGCTCGGCGTAGTTGTACTCGACCCGGGTGTAGCGGACCAGGCTTTCCCAGGTCAGGATGTCGCTGTAGTCGTAAGCTGCTTTCACACTCGAGGTATAGTTGCGGTAGCGCTCCAGATCGAGGTTGCCCTCGTTATAAATGTATTCCTGGGCGGCGCTCACACTGAAAGCGTTCTTTTCGATACCGAACCCGGTAGCCAGGTGCTGGCTGTTGAGCGAGCCGCCTTCAAAGGAAACATTCATGTTTCCCTTTCCGGAGCCCCGGCGGGTGATAATATTGATTACTCCCGAGGCTGCATTTGAGCCGTAGAGCGGACTCTGGGGGCCGCGAATCACCTCGATCCTTTCTATATCCCGGACCGTGAGATGGCTCAACATCGTGCTCACGCCGCCATTGGCATCAGTCGGGTCGTTTACCCGCACCCCGTCGATCATCACTACCATGAACTTTCCAGGCAGGCCCCGGAGCTGGGGATAAGACAAACCGCCGGGCCCGCCTGCCTGGGCAATATCGAAACTCACGATATCGCGCAGGGCCTCGACCAGGTCAGTATGGCCTTTGCGCTGCAATTCTTCCGCAGTGATTACAGTGGCGGTGGTGCTCACAGTCCGCACAGAGGTTTCGTGTTTGGTGGCTGAGACCACGACGGTGCCGATCTCTTCAGGCTCTTGAGAAATTAGAAGGAGCGGAAAAAAACAGAGCAGGACAGCGGAAACTGAAGGAAAGTAGGGAAGTTTGCTCACAATCTTTTCTCCTTTAGACGTGAAAGGGTTGAAAGAGATGACTTTTATCCCAAGGTTTTCCGGCTTGGGAGCGGGCTTTGCTGCTGGAGAGGGTCTTCCCATCCTTTAACCGGACAGTGACCCTTCCGGCCCACAGGCTGCTCCCCACGGCTGCACGTCAGCGCGGGATTGGCTACCCGGCTTCCCTTGAAAGACAAAAGCAGACGGTATTCCTGATTAAGACTCGGTCAGATCGGCAGAGGCGCCTCCTTGTGAATTGATTTGAATTACAGGAAATTGTAAGTACTTATTAAATATATAGAAACAGCTCACAAACGGCAAGTGGTTTTCTCGCTCTTCAGGTGCTTCTTAGATCAGCTCACGATTCCATTTTTCATCCTGAATGAGCCGGTCACAGCTTGCGGCCTTGCCTTTTAAAATACTCTTTGGGTGGCTTTAGTCCGGGCTGTAAAGAAGGTTCCTATTTAAAACAGAGACTGCTTTTTTGTAGGCTGAAAGTCAATATTCCGCAAACGGGTAAATCACATTTCCCCATGATTATGATAATATTTTGAGCCGAGCGCCCTTGCTCCTTTGTCCAAGACAGCTATCCGGCAAATATCTATCGTTTAATGATAGCCGGGACTGCTGTTTATCCATTTAGGTGATTAAAGCTGTTTACTGGTCGCGCGCAAGCGTTTAACCAGGTGGCGGATAAGGTTCTCCGCTCCAGGTGTCAAATGCCCAAGGTAATTTTTAAATTCCTCCTTGCTCATCACAGAAACCTCGGTCTCTTCCAGAGCGCGGACTGATGCACTGCGCAGAGTGGAATCGGGGTCCAGGAGGCTCATCTCTCCGAAAAACTCGTATTTGCCGAGTACGGCAAGCCTGGCTTCACGGTCTGCCTTCCGTTTGAACACCTCGACACTGCCATAGTTGATCACGTAATAAGATTCTCCGAAGCGTCCTTCTTCGACAATCATCTCTCCCTTGTGGAATTTTTTTTCAACTGTAGCCATTGCTCGCTCCTTATAGATTAAAATTTGGCCTTTACAATCAAGCAGTGTCAGCAAGATAAATTATTTACAGCTCTTTAAAACTCTCCGGTCTATTTTTAAGGATCGCCATTTGCATAACGGCTTGCAGATCTTTTGGTCTCGCAAACAAGGCGTGATTATAGATTATTTTCCTTGATATTAGTCGGTTGCAGATAACCGTCAAGAAAAATTCACGTTTTACCTGTAGCCAGAGAGGGAACAGGCCGAAATTTAAAAATAAAACCGGATTTAACAGTCACAAGAGGCGGCTTTTTTGCCGCTTTCAGCGCTCCGCTTTTTTCCAGGCCGGCCAGGAAATCACCGGCGCGTAATTCGATTCGTTATAGGTTGGCGGACGTTTCGGCGCGTATATGCTGTCCCCCTTGAATGCCTCGCCCTGGGTATAGATATAGATCCAGTCCGGGTCCCAGACAATTATCTCATCCCGCGCATCGCCGGTCAGGTCGTGCACCATGTACGCCAGGTCCGGATGACCGTCATCCGGGAACATGACCACCCTTCTGCCCCACCCGTCGACCAGGCCTCCCTCGACAGTGTTCGGCGAGAGCATGATATACTCCACCCCGTCCCCGCGCCAGTTCACAGGCAGCACAGGGGAGCCGGCGTGGAAAAGCTCGAAATTGATAATTTCATCTCCCTGGCAACTGTAAAGGGTGATCAGGCCCGGCTCGCCCCAGAAATTGATATTGCAGAACTCGAGGCCGGGTATGTCCGGCCGGTACTGCCCGAGAGTAGGAGTCTGGGCGTGTCCCACCCTGTAATGCTTGAGAATTTTCCCCTTTTGATCGAGCACCGCCACCCCGTCATCGCTGGCTGATATGAACACCCGGTCACCCGAGCCGTCCAGGCAGAAATCTCCGGCGCAGATACCGTCAGCATGCTCCTCCAGCTCATTGTCCAGGTTCCAGACCAGGCTTCCGTTGTCATCGAACAGGGAGAACCCTAAATAGATCTCGTCCCTGCCGTCCCTGTCGAAATCATAAAAAGAGGGGTAATGTCCGAGGTTTGCGCTGGCTGTCCAGAGCAGCTCGAACTTGTTGGTGAAGGCCCAGAGCCTGGTGTGGCGGTCTTTGATTATCACATCCAGGGGTTTGCCCAGTCCCCGGAGGTCGCAAAAAGCGAAGCAGTCCACATTGAGAAAGGGCAGATGGTCCCTGCGGTAGTAGTGGTCATACAGGTCCCAGGAGGTTTCCCCGGGCAGGATTTTGGATTCCGGCACCTGGTAGCGGGCCTCGAGCCTGCCGGTTTTGCCGTCCACCACCTTGATCCAGGCGCCCTGGGCAAAGACCACCTCGTTCGACCCATCGTCATCGATATCGAAAATCTGGGCTGCCACATCGTAGCTCACATAGGCGTGGTCCGGGTCCGGTGTGCCGATTTGCCAGAGCATGCGGCCGTCCAAATCCACGGCTGTCAGGCAGCTTATCTGGTTGTAGTTGCCGCCGAAAAAGGGGATGTTCTGGGCCAGCAGAATCTCCAACCTCCCGTCCCCGTCAAGGTCTCCGAGCCGCATGGCGCGGGCGACTCCAAAGCCCCTGGTGCAGATCCTCTTCCAGATCACGGGTCTTGGGTTTTCGCGCCTCAGGGAGTCGAGCTCGGCCCGGGCTCGGGCTTTACGTTTCAGGTAGGCGGCCTTGGCCCCGGCTGTAGTGCAGACTGTCACCTCGTGGTACCGCACCGGAGCGCAGGCGAAAAGGCCGATCTGTCCGCCCTGGTAGCGGCTGTCTGTTACCTCGAACACCTTCTTATCATCCAGGTAGCAGCGGATCAGCTTGCCGTATGCCTCGACCCGCATCCTGTAAGCGTGGGTCGGGTCGACCGGGAAGCGGGCAGCCGCCAGCTCGTGCCAGCCGTCCCGGTTAAACGCTTTTTCCCCGTCGCGGTAGCGCAAAGTGAGGCTGTCGCCCGGGACAAAGGCGAAAAGGTAATAGTGCCGCCCATCCTGGTAGCGGAAAATGATCCCGGTCATGTCAGCCTGGCTCAGCGGGGTGACCCTGGCCTCCATGGTGTAGTCGCCCCACAGGGGGTCCCCGCAGCAGAGGATCGGATAGGTGAACCCGTAGGTCCAGACTGTCTTGTTATATCCCAGGTACTCGAGCGTATGCCCCTGCTCCCCGGTCTCGAATACTTTCCACTCTTCCGGGCCGCGGTTATTGACTATCTGCCATCCGTCCGTGAACTCCCGCGGCACGTGGTGGTATTCCGGGAACCCGCGGGCTGCGAATTCGCCGAATGCTCCGGGAGCCAGGCGCGAGAAATCGGTATAGGTCAGCAGGGTATCCGCAGGGAGATTGGCAGCGGCTTGCAGGTGGGCGGCAAAGCTGAATAAAAAGGTAAAAATCAATAAAGCGCTCATTTGGCCTCCGAAAGAAATATTGCAGGATAAACCGCGGGAATGATCATGATTACAACAGGCTATAGGCTGCAGGCTGTAGGGGAGCAAAAACAAGCTTACAGAGAATAGTTTATAATGGATAGCGCCGACAAAGGTTGAAACCTTTGGATTACAACCCTCAAGTCTATAGCCTCCAGTCTACAGCCTACAGCCTACAGTCTCCAGCCTTTAGCCTATAGCCTACATGTATTGACATATTAGTTTAGCATACGAGAATGAGCATGAGTACGATATTCAGAAAAATAGACTTCTCTGGGTGTTTTACAGCCCAATGCTTGGTGTGGCCGATCGTTGTTGTACTCAAATTCCCAAAGTTTCAACCGGTATTTTCGTTCCTCCGAGCTGCTGAATTGTTCCCGGTGAAAGAGTTCTTCATTGTCCGTGCGGTTACTCCGCTCAATGATGCCGTTTTGCCAGGGACAACCAGGTGTAATCGTACCATGCAAAAGATCAAGTTCAAAGACTTGCTTTTCAAACGCACTTTTTCGCTCTGGATGAGCACTAAGCTTCATAGTGAACTCGAAGGCGTTGTCGGTCCAGATGAGGAAAAGGGGGGGAGCAAATCTAACGCCCTTTTGAGTACCCCAGCGACTGTTGCCGAATTTCGATCTTGATGAATTTCCGAATATTTGTAGCGAGTCCTTAGATGAATAGCAGAAATCTTGTACTCAAATCCCTTGCTTCCCTGTATCGCCGGCAATTGCTGGATATCCATCTGGATACGGTGTCGGCCTACTGGGATATGTTTTTGGGGCTTGGCAGCAACTTTGGCCGGCCGCGTCAGCCCTTCCTGCTGAAGGATCGACAACACCGTGCCACGATTGGCCTGGGAGAAGTCTTGCTTCAATTCGTATGCAATTCTGATTGGACCATGGTGTGGATTGACCTTTCGATATCTCACCACAGCCTCCCGATATGCCGGTGTTATTACAGTCCGCCGCTTCAAAGGGGCGCTACTGCGGTCCAGGGGCGACTCCCGGTAGACCCATCTCTGGATCGTCGTGGGGTTGACCCTGAATCTCTCGGCCAGCTTGCGAATACTGATTCCTTCTTCCAGGTGCAATCGTCGCACCTCCTGACGTTGTTTGATCGTCAGTGCTGCTTGGGCGTGAAGTTTCATAGTAGTCCTCCTTCCTCCCAAGCAATATATGTATTCTAACCTTTATTGTCAATACACCTACAGCCTATAGCCTACAGCCTATAGCCTCTTTCATTTAAGACTCAACAATGTAAATCAGACTTGCCTATGCATACATACTATAATAAAAAAAGGCCCGGAGGGATAGTCAATATCATTCTGGGCCGCTGGCACGGGGAGATGTTTTGGCAGGGGATAAGCCGGATTCAGGCTTTAGCCTCCAGCTTTGGAAAGCTAAAAATATGGGTTTTCCGTTGGTTTTTAACTTCTTATAATTCAAACCAAAGGCGCATGGATGCTGCGGTTTATTGCTTTCAGGCAGGTGACATAGATTCGTACAGAAACAATGATTTTGAACCAATACTGGCACAAACTAGCACAGTTAAACATTTGTTTATAGGCTGGTATCCTTTAATTTTACAGAAATCAAGAAAAATATTTGGAAAATGAATGAACTATTTCATTCTGTTTTCCTTATTGTAAAGGGTCATCCAATCTACATAAGGCCCGATTACCATAAGAGGCCGTATATCAATATATCTTCCTTTCAATTCATGAGAACAAGCTTTAATATATTCAAGAACTTTAGCAAATATTCCCAGACTATCAATTTCCCAACACAAATCTATTTCACAGGCAAGCTTCCAGGTTTTGTATTCAAAAACTTTTTTTCGAGTTCTTCTTTTTCTCTTTGCTTTCGTTCCCCAATATTCACCACGAATCTGTGTTCCAAAAAAGTATAGACGGATGTACCCGATTATTTCATTATAATTCCAAGCTCCACCATAGCTGTCTCTTAATATTTTTTCAAATGAAAGCTTAAAACTAGGGCTTTCTTCTAAGGTTTTCTGCATAAGTGCGTCCTGTTGCGGCCAGCCGGAATGAAGATGCCTTTTTATATAAATATCCATCTCTTTGTAGTACCGTTTTTCCGGTATCCTATAAACCGGTATTTCAATAAAATATTTTTCCATGATAGTAATCTCTTATTAAGTTAAACTGCTTTAACTTTTCTTATCAACATTTTTTTCAGGACTTCTTCGACAATTATGTACAAAAAAAGCTTGCCAAAATATTTTTCGTGTTTATAATGAATATATCGACTGATAATTATTTAAGTCCTACTTGTCATTTGAGACTAATACAAAAGCTACGATTTTTTGCTCACGGCATGGTTCTCACATCTTTTCCATTCTTATTTTCTTAAACATAACTGTTACGGAATAAAATAACATAAAAGAGAACAAC
>Ga0307379_10004694_pt1 | contig 19376 bp, 37 predicted proteins | sample UN2MG_FD_202237 | JGI IMG/M metagenome (GOLD analysis project Ga0307379, IMG submission 202237) | Soil microbial communities from Risofladan, Vaasa, Finland - UN-2 | ecosystem: Environmental > Terrestrial > Soil > Coastal area > Acid sulfate soil | place: Finland: Risofladan, Vaasa | collected... | reverse complement strand
CCTTTCATTGTTTTTTACATACCATTTTATTAATGGAGCCATGATAAGAATAAAAGCTAATATACTATGTGTGTTCATTTTAATACCTCAATACATATGTTACATCTTCTACTGGTAATCCCATTGCCTTTTTCAGTCCTCTTTCTTTAGCTTTTGGATTTATCTTACCGTAACTCAGCTTCATTGTACCTGTATCAGTCCATCCACCTAGTGATGCTCCTAATTCGTAATTCCAATCACTAGCATCTAGCCAATCCTGAGCAAATGTATGTCTCCATATGTGATTAGGTATAGTTGTTTGCAGTCCACTTAACATTAATGCATGTTTCATTATCTTACACTCTTTCTTGTAGTTAGCCTTTATCCACGGGAATACATATTTATCAAGACTTGATAATGTTTCATCTTGTATATCTTGTGGTATTCCAAACCTCTTTTCTACGTATTCCTTCATTGCCTCTAATCCATGTCCATGTAAGAGCTTTAACCATTCTATACCACCACGTTTACCCTTATCTAATACATGCATTTCCCACATTCCCATTTTATATCCACTTTTCACATCATTAAACTTCATGTTTGCTGATGCTGTTATCCTTGTTGCGGTATAGTACATGAATACGGATATTGCTCTTATTTCTTCAACTATATTATCTATTCTTTCTGTTTCACCTTCACAGTATTTCACCACTGCTATTGGTACATTTTCCCAGAATCTTTTACGCTGTTCTTTTGTTATCCTCTCACTAGCCATTGAACCTGTTCCTTTGCTTCTACCTGCATCTATTCCCTCGTTTGTTAGCAATTCACCGCTTATTCCTTTAGACAACATGAACCATATTCTTAACGGTTTTCTTATACTATAATATGCTAACCCTTTAATCTGCTCTTCACCACTTTCTTGTTTATCTCTCATCTCATGTACTAATTTAGCACAATCCTCAACAGTAAGATTATCAGGGCTTTTACCTAGATGGGTGCATACATTGAATAATGCATTTTGTCTATCTCTTATTACACCCTCAGAAACCCTTCTCTTTTTCTGCATATTCACCCATTCTTTTATAGACCTATTTTCCTTAAAAACATCTATACTAACATTATTGCCATCATATCTTATTATCTTCACTTCTTTCAATGCTTTTTCAGCATCCAAAAAAACTTGTGGGTTTTTAAGCCTAAATCTGTATACAGTCGTTAGGTCTAATCCTAGTGCATCTGCGATGTCTTTATCGTTTAGGCTTCTTTTTCTCATTGAAGCATCTAGGTATTTTGATGCTTCAATTTTTGCTTTTCGTCCTGCTTTTGCCATTCTGCATCCCTTAGCCTAGAATCCGCTATTTGCATATTTAAGTTTGTGGATGGTAAATATAGATTTTAAATATATAATTATATTTATGAATTTGAATTAATAATTATGAACATGAAAAACCTTATATATTTTGATATTGTATTTAAGAATCGCTATGTCAGAAATAAACTTTAGCTTGAATCCTGAAACTAGCAAACCCACTAGGAAATACAGAAAAGGGTCTAAATATGACCCAATCCTGAAAGAATTTCTAAAAAGCCCCCATGAGTTAGTAAAGGTAGAAGTACCTGATAAAGACGCTAACTATATTCGCACACAACTAAAAAAGAGACTTGATGCACAAGGGCGCACAGATATCAAAATATCTGTGGTAAACGATATATGTTACCTTGAAAAAGCTGTGCCAACTGAAAAGCCTAAGAAGGAAAAAGGCATCAGGTCTACGCCTACACCCGAACCCGAACCCGAATCCGAACCCGAACCTGAAACACCAGTTTAAACCTCTCCAACCCTCTTCTTTTTATTCACATTTTATCATCTTTTTTGGACTCTATAAAAAACCTTGTTAAACAATATAATGCCCCCAATCTCTGAAGATACATATAGACTAAATGATAATCCCCTATTCCCTTTAGTAAGAATATTCTTATTGTTGATGTTATGAGTAAAAATATTAATCCTTTAACCAGTATCTTAAAATTAACTCTTTTATAATCAAAACTAAAACTAAGTAATATGAATGGTATAAAATGTGTAAGCTGAAATATGTCTAACATATCTATACCATAATTAACAATCTTAAAAAACCTGTATGGAAATTCCCAGTATTCACTATTAATAAAAACAATTAAAAAAGTTAAACATATTACATCTTTATTCTCAAATATGTTTGCTCCATCTAAAAGAAGATAACAAATATACATTAAAACTGAATAAACATATAGGTGATAAGGATATATAGCGTCAATATGAAAATCAGTAAACAACCCTAAATAAACAAAAAACACAAAAGAAGCTAAAAAAAGATAAGGAAACAATTTATACATATTATAACTTATCTTTCTTTCTGATAAATGAAGTAATAGAAATAAAACCCATTGCAGATAAACAACTGCTAAAAACAGTTGTACCCAAATCAAATAAAATCACCTATTTTATCTATAATTAATAACCCTAATTCTCTAGCTTTAATCGGTTTAGACAATTTGAGTTTAACAAAAGCATAATCACTTAAATAATCATCATCCCCTTTATTCATTGTTATTATAGTTACTTTTTCAGCGTTTTTAATCTCAAACAATCTTCTCTCCATATCACCCTTTGCACTATTCCGTGCCTTTCTTTCACCCCTTAAAACCATGTTCTTTTCATCATTATTTGTAATGTGTTCAAACTTATTTCTTCTTTTGGTGCTCATTTTGTTTTCATCATCCCTGATAAGAATCCCATGACAATACAATATATTACAGTTAAAAACTGTAAATCGTTTATAGTAAATGTTGCAGTTATCACATCATCTAACCATATGTTATTAATATATAACACATTGAAAAGATATGCAGTGAAAACACCTAACAATGAACCTAAAATTGTACTTGTTAAAATTAATATATCTTTCTTAGGCTTATAAACCATCAAACCATAAAGACTTAATAACATACCAAATAAAGGCGGTAAAATAAGTATCAAATTAGCAATAACATTATCTAAATCAACATCAGTTATTATCCCACTCATATTAATATAAACTAATATAAATATCACAAAAGGTATGCCTAATACAACAAACATGTTTTTCCTAAGACTCTTCATGTTTAATCCTTTCTTTTTTCTCATCTTCTCACCTTCAATACAAAATAACCCATTAAACCTAAAAATATTACTACTAAAACCCATAAATAATTAGCCTCTTCTATTGGTGGTGCTCCATTACCTATGATAAAATAAACTATCTCAAAATTCATATATGAAAATGTGCTATTGTGCCATTCATCAGATATATATCTACATGCTCTTATTTTATAATATCTTTCTGTTTCATTTAATACACTATTATCTGTATATTCTGTTGTTGTATTATATCCTAAAGTATCCCACACATTATTATCTGATGAATATTGAATCTCAAAAAAATCAACATCTACTAAATCATGGCTCCAATATAATTCAACATATGGTGATGAACCTTTAAAACCCGCTCCAAATAACTTTGTTGGAATAATCGGTTTAAGGTAATCTGTAAATGAATTATAAAACAATACGCTATTTACCCAAATCATTATACCATTTTCTATTAAATTTGTTACAAGATGATAATCTGTTGATATAAATATATCTTGTGATATTGAATTTGTTTGCTCTTCTTCATATTCTGTACAATGAGCAATTTTAATAGGTTGTAGAAACAGAATAATAATTAATGATATAATATATATTTTCTTCATGTATATCTCACCTTTTCATCCTGTTTAAGTTTAATGAAATATATTATTATTATAAAATCAAATAACTTTACTATAAGTCTCCAATAAGCAAACTCATAAATTATATTGAAACGTGATGATAACATTATAAGCATCTCATAAAGGTTATTAACTAAAACCAGTATTATCATAGGCTTTAAAACATTATCAATTCTCTTTATATCCGTTTCTTTTCTAAACTTAGTGAATAACTCTTTCATTTTCTGTTTTATTGTTTTCTTCTCTATTACAGGATTTTCTACAAACATTTTACTTCAACCCCAGAATTATTGATATTATACTAGCTATTATATTATATGTCCATAAGAATATGTTTAATATTCCTGTTAATAATCCATAGAATGATTTTATATCACCTATAAATGTTTGAATTGGACTATCACTTGTTAATACATGGTCTATCCACCAGAAAGGAAATAGAATCGTTATCCCCATATAAAGGAAATCTTCTAACATGAATGTTGTCCATATATTCATATCGAATAATCCACCAGTGAAAAACTGTGTGAACAATGTAATCCAGTTAGTTATTGACGCAATGAATCTAGGTATAAGCATCATCCATCTACCCATTATTAAGAATAATATATCAAATATGCCTCCTAGTATCGTTAAACTATATGTTGCTAATGTGGGTATCACATCAATCATTAACATCAATATGTTCATCATTTGTGATAATAGATTAATTATTATGCTAAATATCGGTGGTAAACCTAATCCTACAAACATTGTATCCAATAAACTTAACGCCGCTAATCCTACTCCTACTAATGCACCTACTATTGCCTTCGGTATTCCAGATATTGCTTTAATTAATGGAGTTAAGAAACCAACAGATGGCATATCTAATACTTTTGTCTCAACAAATGGCGGTGTATCTATTCCCTCCATTCTACCTGATGCTAACTGATAATTCTTTACTTCAAAATTATGCATTCTCCATGTTCTATCATTACCCACTATCTTTTCTATTTTAGCCCAAAACTTTACTTTTCCTATACCATAAGAATCATCTGTTGTATTATCCAAATTCACTAAGTCACTGAAAAACATTGATGCTGTAACCTCTCCGAATACGGGTCTAAATGCTCCATATCCAAACCAAAATGATGTACCCTGTTCATACATACCATAATAATATGCATTTGTTCTACCTGCAACTATTGTACTGCTTTCATGGTTACTAAACCATAAGTCTATCCATAATTGTGTTGATGTTCTATTATGATGGTCTGGGTCTGCATTCTCGTTATCATATCCCCAACAATTAGCAAATACAGTATCTTGTATCTTTATATCCCATGTATCTGTTACCTGATTATATTGATACCAATCAACAGCCCATCCCACATAATCATAATCAACACCTAAATTCTGGTGTCCTACTGCAAATGTTGAGGGATATAATCTTACTTTCCAGCCTTCTATCCATTCACCATCTAATTCATATGCCATTCCATACTCATAATATCCACCATCAAAATCTTCAAATCTACCTGTTTCACTATCCCATGTAACTTCATAATATAATTCAGGTAAAATATGCACATGTTGCAGATTATAATATATAACCTCTGCATATGCAGTTGAACCTATTGTTGTTGCCTCTAAATCGAATACATCACCACCATCAATCCTTTTACCATCACCAGTAAATGTGTATGATACAAAACCACCTAAATTATATATGTTTACCAATAACCAATTACTTTCGCTATCCTCTTCTAATGGCATTAATGGAGCATTTATTGTACTATTAAATATTGCACCCCAATAACTATTTATTGCATCCACAATATTATTATTTAATATAAATCTCCATTCTAGTTGTCTTAAACCTGTTGTTTCATTAAATACATTATATTGTGCGACTAATCCAACAACATACCCAGTATTATCAGTAACCCTTACTGATAATTGATTTGTACTATTATAATATTCAAACAATAAAAATCTTCTAGTGTCTGATATGTTTACTCCTATATATGATGGGTTATATGCATCAACTTGTAATTTATATAATTCACCAACATATAGCCAATCATTATTCTCTATAAGATTATCAGCACTATCATAAAGACGTATTGAACTTAAATAAGCTGGTTTTATTACTATACTAAATGAGTTATAAACTAATTCACCATTTACCCATATCATTATCCCTTCATCTATTATCTGAGCCTCATCAACATCAGCACCTTTTATAAGGATTAAACTTGTTGTTATTGATGGTTGCACATCAGCATTAACATTTGGTGGTGGATATTCAATGTCTGTTGTAATAGGAATTTCTACTATCTCATGATAATCTGTTGAATTAAACAATTCTTGTGATATTGTATTTATGTTTTCGTTTTCAAAGCATTCTCCTAAATCAAAATATATTGTAGAATTACCCTCATTACCTTCATTATTTCCAATATTAACCATTAACGTAGTATTTCCAGCCATCATATGCCGTAATCTGAATCTCGCAATAAACCACATAGTATTAGAATCAATGAAACCATATGATAAAAACGGTGTATTCTCATCAGCACACAAATATGGTGATAAAATAATGGCTGATGACAATCCAACCCAAACCCCCGGTCGCCAATACCAATCATAAACCCTAAACTCTATTCTTGATGATTCAACTGCATCATTCGTTATGCTAATATAGCCATCCGATATAAAATCTGTACCATATTCATTAGTTACAGTAACATTAACATCAATCCAATTCTTATGATAAGCCTGAGTACCATTATGATTCTGATAACATGGTTCACTCGAATAAACATCTATACTATCTACTGTTATTGCCCCATCCTCTAACAAATCCCACGTATCAAAACCATATTCATATACAACATTAGCGTTATCATCCTCCGCTCTAACTGTAAACAGATTATTCTGAACTGGTGGAGTATCATTTAATAAAAACCAAAATATTACTATGTACCCATTCGTAATAAGACTATATGATGATGCAGTTGTATTTAATGTGCATATACCACCTGTGTCTGTTAATACAGAATACGTTTTTGTTGCTTCATCAAACCTTAATATAACAACATTATCATTCGATAATGTCATATTAGCATCCATATATTTGATGTTGGTTCTACCATCTGTATCTGTTACCACAACAGAAACCCATTTATAAGATATGTTATTAATGATTGTATCATATATATAACTTTGAGGTATTTGTATTATTGGTACTGCACCATAAACATTTACTATATTAAAAGATGATAAAATGAATAAAGTTAATACTAGGATGCTGATGCTTTTTTTTTAAGGTTTTGTGGATTCATCTTTTGTTACTCCTAGTTAAACATCATAACATATTTCACCGTTAATACGTCCCCAGATATTACGTTTATAGCTGAAAAAGTATCTCTGAATAATAAGGAATCATATCCAGAAATAGATGCTGATAATCCTGCTTCTGTTATTGCATATGAAGCAACTATGTTAAATGTTGTATAAAATGTAGCATTCATTTTAAGCCCAGAATATGAATACATTAATGCTTCAACTTCATCAACATATACTTGTGTTTCTAATTTCCAATCGGCATATGCTGGTGTTGTTGTTCCTGTACCTATTCTTATTCTAGAATTAGCTATTGTACTGGCACTAACTACTAAAGCACCACCATCTGTTAACTTATATACATAAGATACTTCTATATCTGTACCTTTAATCATCTGATGGAACATTCCTGCTATGTTTCTTAATATTAAATCATCATCTTTCTCCATTCTATATATTAACTCGTTTTCTCTATACTGCTCAATGATTAATACAACATTCGTTGATTGAGTTATCCCATTACCTGATTTTTCTTCTATTATCTGTTTATCATTTTCATATTTCAAAACATAAAATAACCCTGTTGATAAAAGGGTTATTATTCCCATCAGGCATAAGATTTTTTTTGTGTTCATCTTTTTCATCTCCTAATAATTAAACCTAAATATGTACCTCACTGTCAAAACATCACCAGCGTTCAAATTAATTGCACTAAACACATCTCTACAGATTAAAACAGTTTTAAATGCTGATGCATCAAACCAAGAAACAGATAATCCACATTCTCTAATAGCATATGCTGATGGTGAAACCATTGTTGAATCAGCCGTAACATTAAACTGGTTTCCGTTTGACCATATTTTACCATCATCAACCACCTGAGTCATAACCTCTGTTTGAAGAGCATAATTAGAAATAGATACAGGATTAGAACCTGTACCCACTCTTATACGTGCATCTGTTGATGTAAAATAAAGTCCAGATGACGCACTCCCTGTTCTTTCTACATTAGTTAAATCAATTATCTTATAGGCTGCTCTTGATTCAACACTCCTATCACCAGCTAAACCTAATAAATATATATAAACAAGGTTTCTAAGAATATAATCATCCTCTACAATACGTGTATCTATTAATTCTCCATCTCTGTATTGATATAATTCAAGTGTAACAAAATAACCATCTTCATTATCATTATCTGGTAATGCTATTGGAGTAGTTAAACCATATAGTGATGTACCTAATATTATGGATATTAAGAAACATGCAATTAGTTGAGTTACAGTTTTCATGTCTATCTACAATATAATTCATCAGGATATATAAATACTTCACGGTAAGGGAAAACTTTAACAATTTCTATCCTAATTAATTGTTTGTAGGACTGATTAAATGTCTGAAAAATGGATTAAAAAGGCTAAACTCAAAAAAGGTGCTCTAACAGACTGGGTTAAACGTGTAGTGGGTGAAACTGGTTTCACAAAAGACGGTAAAATTAAAAGAGAAATATTATTTAGAATAAAAGAAGGTAAAAAGATTTCTGGTGTAACCCCATCCAAACTCACTATTAAAAGAGCAAATTTAGCCTTGACATTAAAAAAACTGGTTAAGGGTAAAAAGAAATAGTGATTATTTTCCCTTCTTTTTAAAAAGCGTTACCGTATATTCTTTATTACCCATTGCATCTTTTCCTGTTTGCTTTATCTTTTTTATTAAATAGTCTTTATATTCACTACTTCTTTTTAATCTATAACGCACATCTTTTTGTGCATTAGCAAACACTTGAATAACTTTTCTATCCATTCAGCATCAGCCCTTCAATAAAAATGAAGCAATGAAAAACATTTAAGGTTTTTTATTCTTCATCCTCTTCATCTGTTTCCTCAAAATATTGTGGATAATCATATTTAATCATTTTCGCTATTCTATATTTCTTGTTATGTCCTAAATGTATGCTAAAGTCCCTCCTACATAATGTAGACATTATCTCTACATCTATACGTTTCTTTTCCTCATCATAATATTTATCAAATATTGTTAATAATTTAACCTCTATCTCTTCATCACTAAGATTTTTACTCTCCTTTTTCTCTGCATCCTCTAGTGCTGTTTCATATCTTTCTTCTTGTGTTTTAGCTTTCTTTCTTTCATATTGTGCTCTAAACACCATGCATCTATTCTCTTTAACTTTAGGGTCTAACTTATTACACCCTAAACATGAAGGTATATCACATATATTATTATCAAATAAACCATAATCAAGTTTACACATTTGATATTGATATACTTTACCCTCTTTAATTTGACTAGGATACAAACGATAAACTACACCTTTACCATGGTCTTTCATTGATATATGATACTGTAAAAGATATGTTCTAATATCCTTATCTAATAGAGTCTTATTTATTACAGGTATAAATAATGGATGAACCTTAAACCTGAATGATTCTATTGTTTTAGTTAATGCTTTATTTATCTCATTATACCAATCTCTTTTACTCATTGCATAACTAGGTTCATCAAAAGTAACAGGTACACCCATTTTTTCTATTGTTATAAATCGCATAAACTCTACATATGTAAAAACTATACAGTTAATATCAAAATGTTTAGGACTTATTACTCTGCATATATCTAAACATGTATAACTTTTACTTACTCCACCTTCACCAGTAACAACAACATTAACAGCCCTTTTCCTTCTCACTCTATTTTTTACAGTAGACGTAAAATAAGGATAATAACCTAATGATGAATTAACTAAATATTCATGATGCCCTATCTTCTTAGATTTTAGCTTATTAATCTCTTCATTATATTCAATTATTGGTTCACTTATCATATCATTTCACTCTCCACTATAAAGAGTATTATTCATCTTCATCCGATATTCCATCTATTAATGTATCTAAATCCGCATCTTCTTCTCCACCATAATCAAGATTTATTCCTGTGCTTCTCTCAATCTTATCTTTTCTAACTAACATATTAAGTCTATCCATGAGATTAATTATAGCATTCAATATCTTGAAATAATTAATTTCTTCTACTGTTTCCTCTAATTTAAAACCATGCTTTATACATAATTCTTTATTTAATGGAATATTGCCATATCGGGGTCTAACATCAACTATTTTAGATTCTTTAGCACTATTAATAGCATCAGCAAACGGTTTATCTTTCCATGTATCAGGGATTTTATAATAAAAACTCATTATCATCCCCTCTACTTTATCAGCATCATAATCTGATTCAGCATATGCCCTTTCAATAGCAAACAAAGCTTTAGTAAGGATAAAAGGATAGTTTAATCTATCTTTTAACTCTAACTGTATTTTATCCTCTGATTTACTCATCTTCTAATGCCTCATATTCTGTTTCAGGTTTTTTACCTCTTTGGGTTACATGTTTCTGAACCCAATTTCTAGTATCATTTTCTTTCTTTCTTACCCCTTTACCTGATAATGCACCAAATAGGGCTATTATTTGTTTGCTTCTCATTCCCTGAACACTCATAGATATATTCAGGTATTCTTCACAAAATGGAACCATATAATTACCGCCTTCATCATTAGGTAACATTTTAAACCATGTTAGCCACATTCTTTCTTTTGTATCAATGTTGCTGAATCTTCTTACATCTACTCTACCTAATGATTTATCTATTATATCTGTACCTAATTCAGGGATTAGATTTTCAGCACTTGTACTTAATGCATCTTGATAAACTATTTTCTGGATTTTTTCCCCTCTTTTTCTAGTTGTATCACTCATATATTATCACCTTACAATTTAGGTAATATTTTTAATCCCTGTAATATGTATGTTAAAGCTACTCCTGAAAACAATATGGCGGCTAATTTAATATAATCTTCTCTTCTAAAACCTTCTTCTACACTATTACTTATTAGTTTAGCCATGTTTTTTGATGATTCTGATAATACTTCTTGTTCACTAATTATTATAGGTTCATCTTTTGATTTATCTTCAACATCTTCTTCTAATCCTATACACATTTTAATCTCACTTTTTTCTAGTCTCTCCTTTAACTCAGGTTTAAGGTTTTTTAATTCATCATCTGAAAAAACAACTTGTATTATATCCCATAAACCATATCTATCTTTAACAAGCAATGCTTTTTCTAAATCATGTGTCCATGCTTTACCTACTTTACCAAACCATCTTATAACGGTTTTACCATCAATGTTAAATGGTATTCCCTTTTTATTCTTAATGAATTTGTAACCGTTTTTTGTTCTTATTATTTTAGGTGTCTCAGTTTCACCTTTTAATTGCTCACCGAATTGATTATCTTTTGAAAAATACAATACTTGTTTAGGGAATAAATCACTGCTTACACTCTTTTTGATAAATGTGTTGTATCCTACAACTAACATAAGTAAACCCAGTATTATAACCAGTGGATTTGCGAAAATACTCATTACGTCCATTTCAATCAATCTAAATACACTTAACCCTTAAATAAAGGCATGTATCCATTCCTATATGTAGGGTTGATAATATGGCTAAAAAAGAAATAACCAAAAGGGCTTATCCCTTTATCGGGATAGCGGTTGCCTTCATGGTTGTGCTCATCATATCTGCGGCTGATGCAATGAGTCTTGTAGCATCTGATTTCACAAACGGAATCACCATGGCTTCAAGTCTCGTAGGTGTTGTGTTCTTCATGAAGATGCTTGAAGAGCTTTAAACACAAAGTTACGTTGCTTTGCTCCGATTCTCTATCTTTTAATTTAATTTTTTTTTTTACATACTTTAATATTATATAATACACATTATAGGCGATTTTTTGTTTCTTTTCTTCTTTCTTCTTAGTTTTTTTGTGGATTTAAAGTTGTGCAAATATTATCCTCTACGTGGACAATTTTTATAAAAAAACGGTAAACCAGTCAACCTAAAGCAACAGGTCTTTAGTTAAAAGAAGCCCGAATAAGGCTTATCGTGTTTTAGTTGCGCAAACAAAAAACCTTTGCATAATGTTTGCATAATTCAAGCCTTCAAAAAAAAACGGTAAACCTGATGTTTTTTTATCCCCTATTAGAACCCCTTTTCCTGAAAGGAGCCTTAATAATTGGTAGACTACCCAAAAATAAAAGCGGTAAACCACGTTTGGTATACCTAGTCAACCATTCAACTAAATCATTGTCTCAAATATATGTACTATAACAGTAAACCTTTAATATAGATTTGGCGTACACTATTTACATGGGACGCAAAGCAGTTATTGAAACCAAACTAATTAGAATTAGAATAGATACATACAAAAACTTGAAGGCATCAAAAGAATCTAAAGAAACATTTGATACTTTTATTAATAAAATGCATTCTTTATATACAAAAAGAATATTGAATGAATTAGAATATAAGAATGAAGTTAGAAAACATTATGTAGAATTATTATTAAAAACTTTAGATGAAATGGAGATGGACACAAATTGAAGTTACCTGAAAATTGGAAAATGGTATGGAGAATTAAAAGCAATAGAGCATATCTAAGAATACACAAACATGGAAATGGTGAATTATTTATCATAACAATAGATAAAATTAATAAAGAAAGATTAACTTCAATAGGATTAGAAGAAATAGAAATTAAAGCATTATCCAAATGTATAGAATCTTTTTATGGAGATGATGAATAATGAGTACAGTAACATGGTCTGTTAAAGTTAATGATTCTCAGAAACAACTAATCAATAACATACTTGAAAAAGTAGTAATAGAAAAAGGATTTAATAAAGGCGATTCCTTTATCTACATTCTTGAATCCTTTTCAAACATTGATATTGGTAATGTATCTGGTGAATACATTAAACCAAACGTAAGAGATGTATTACAATCTGTTGATTGTGATTATATAGAATACTCTGATGAATTATTTTGGTGCTTAGAAAAAGCACACAAAACAAAAAAGAAAGACAATATCGGCATTGAACCTGAATCAGTTAAAAGATTTTGTATAGCATGTAAACAAGGAAAATCCGATATATTACAGATAAAGATAGAAGATGAAAGAAGAAAAGAATCCATAAAGAAACTTCAAAACTTTGCTAAATCATTCATGATAGTTACAGAAAAAGGGTTCTTAGCTAACTCCTATATGTGTATTCGTGATTCCCTAGAGGGTAATCTTTCATTCAGTAGAGATGGAAAAACCCTAACATGTTCATTAAATGATAATGATATAGTGAACATAGATGAAGTATGCATGAAGGCATTAAACCCTGATACTGAATTAACACCATGCCAATACTTGATAACATTAGAACATCTAGTCAAACTATCAAAAGATGATTTAAAAACACTTGACTTAGATTTACCAGAAATAATATACGAACAACCACCAGTAGATTATAACAAACTGAATCCAAAAAGAGAAGAGATAGAACCAGAATACGAAATCAAAACAGATAACACAGATGAAAAGATAGAAGAGGATGAATAGAAATGAGTAAATTAAATGACAATGATTTTTTCTTTGGGTGTTTCTTTTTCTATTTCATTGGATTTAGCTCCATGCTAGGATACACCATTTATTGGGACGCTTACCCCTACGTTTTATCCTTGGTTACAAGGACAGTTATTTGCTCTTTATTTGGACTCTTAACAATGGCATTTTATATCGTTACACCAAAAGACTTTAACCATTTAATAGCCACAAAAAAGGAATCAAAAACGATAGATAAAGTAATAGAAGAAGATGAAGAAAAAGGAGATGACCCAGAATGAAAATACTAGGTAGAATAACAACCTTAACAGATGAAAAGACACTAGAGGGATGGAAAAAAATCTACTCCATCAATGATAGAAGATGTTTAACTATAAGGATTGAAGAATCTCAGGATAGAGATTACCTGATACTCTTCACTCCATTAGAAACATCTCAACTCAAAAATTTTTTAACAACAGTAAATGTAGAAAGGAGCTGGTAAAAGAATGAGTTTTAAAGAAGAAACAACAATCGTTATCAGATGCCCTAAATGTGGTTCATATGATATTGATGTTATAGAAGCGCCTAGAGGCTGTGAAAACCCTGTTATGTCTTTATCAATAACATGTAAAGAATGTATGTGGGAAATAGTCTATTTTGAACAAAATAAATGTATTCCAATTCCAAAAGATATGATGTATAAGCTTTTTAAAGAATGCTGTTTTGATTTACAAATATCTACAGAAGAATTTGTATATCAACTAATAGAAGAATACTGGAAAAGAGAAGAGAATAAGCCAGATGAAAAAATAGAAGAGGATGAATAGAAATGATAAAGATAAGAAAGAAAGTAGTGTTTGGAAAAAGCCTTGAATTTGAAATAACTATTCAAGATGAAAACATAGACCACATCACCTATCTATTAGATAGATTTGATGAAAAATATTTTACCTCTAAAGATGGTGATAAAAGATAATGAGTCTTAAAATTAAACTCATTGTTGATAAATCATCAATAACTGATATGGAACAAGATTTAAATGAAGTTATAAAAACAACATTAAAAAAAACATTAAAAGACTATCTATATGATACTCCAAATAAAACCAAATTAGATAATCTTATAGATTTACTAATTGAAAAAGGATTAATTGAAAGGAGTGATATAATATAAAAACAGATATTAAGGGGATACAGCCATGATAAAAGAGATTTTAAGATATATATTTGATAAAAACACAATAGCATTAATAATGGTAACATTTAATATATGTATGTTTATTGGTTTATCTTTTCCATTTGAAGATAGATTAATTTCATATGGTTATTGTTTAATATCTATTATTCTGATAAAAATATTAGGATTAGTAACATGAACAAAACAATAAAAAGAGTTGGTAAAATTGAATGAAGAAAGATATAAACTAAATGAGTTAAAAGGGGATTGGAAAAAGGCAAAAGGACAAAATAATTCATTACGCTTTAAAATATATATTGAATTTGATAAAGGATTAAGGGCATTAGTGGATACTAAAAACAAATATGTTTTCATGATTAGTGATATTAAAACAAGACCTGTTACTGTAATCTATAACGCAACATCAGCAATAAACCGATTAAATGAATATGAGGTTATATGATGTCAATAATTAAAAAAGAGAAAACAGATTTAGCAAATGAAAACCTTTATCCTCTTAATATTGTAATCAAAAAAATTAAGGACATGAATCAGGAATCAGATTATTATAAAGATGAAGTAATAAAACTAAAAGACGTGAATCAAAACAATATAGAATTAGCATTAAAGTTAAAAGAGATAAGACAAAAATATGATGAAATGAAGAACCAACACAATCAAGACATAAAGATACTCATAAATCAAAAGAAGATAATAGATAAAATAAACTTTACCCTATATTGCCCTGAATTGAAAAAAGAAATAGAATTCTATCAATGTTGTGAATCATGTTATTCTAAATTATGTAAACCTCTTTATGGATGCAACAATAGATTAGAAGAAATTAAAAATTATTTTAAAATATAAAAATAAATAGATTCTTAAACAATCTCTCTCCAATTACCATCCATATCTTTAATATATTCAGCAATTAATTTTTCAATTTCTAATGCTCTTTTATAACCTTTAACTATTCTTAACCACGCATAAAAATCGTATTGGTCTATCATTAAAACCACATATCCCTTGAATATTTTTCCATACGACTTTTAAAATCTTGATAATTTTCCCCTATTTTAATGAGCATTGTCATTTCGTCTAGTTTATAATCCTCACTCTCTATTATCATTTCTTCTTTGGGTTCCATGTATGGTTATACACCCATTTATATTAAAAGGATTATTGAATGGAGATATAGAGCAATAATCAATGTTTAATTTTGCTCATGAAGTTACTATTTTTAATATTTTTTAAATATCCTACTAAATGTGTGCCTTCACAAACACTACAATGATAATGCTTGATAACAAAATCATATGTATCCTCAATACTGAGTAATGTAAAAGTTGCCTTCTTAGTTAATTTTATATAACATTTCCTTGTAATTTTAATTACTGGTTGCATTTCTCTTATCTCCTTTTGGTTAAACTATAATATCAATATGAACTATAAAAAACTAATTTAATTATAGTAACAATTTATATAGATACAAACAATGTATTTAACGCCCCTTCAAGGGGCGTTAGTATCCGTTTATGCATCCCATATTCTCAGCGGATACTAACAAATCCCCAGACTTAGAAACTTTTTCACAATATATTTTCCATATACCTCTAACTTTACCATTTAAACCTGTTTCATTAATGACCTGAGCGGAACCCACCCTTACGCTGATTTTCAATCATTATAATAATCGAATAATTATTATATATATGATATATTTATTATTTTAACATGAGAGATTCAATGTTAATTGATGTGGTTGTTTGCAGTCGAACAGGAAAACTAAAAGATGATTTTATACCTATTGGTTTTCCATTGAATAATATTATAATTGAAACATCTTCACCTATTGGTGAAGCTAGAAAGAAAGCATTTTCAAAAGTAAGAACCCCCATATTTGCAATTATAGATGATGATATTCAAATAGGATTAGGATGGTTCAATGCATTATATGAAGTTATTTTAAAAGATAATTGTGGTGCTGTTGGTGGTGATTGTTTATACAGTGGAAATATATTCAGCAAATATTTAGGAAATAGAACAACACTAAGAAAACTAACAAAAGAAAGATTCCTTACCTCTAATGCATTAATAAAAACAGATGCAATAAAAGAATGGAATCCTACTTTTGGAAAATACTGTTATGAAGATACGGATATTCAACGATATTTAATAGGAAAAGGTTATGATGTTTATGCTATGCCTGTTAATGTCATTCACAATAAGACATTGAAAGGTGTTAAAAATAGTGCTATTTGGGGGGGATTATATTATAAAGATACTCAGAACAATTCAAACATAAAAGCAATACGTGAAATCATTAAAAGCATCCTGCAAATACCTTATTCTTTTATATTGCGTGGTATTCCTTTTGGATTATATGCCACATATAGAAATTATTATTATCTTAAAGGGCTATTAAAAAGCCTAATACGGTGATACAATGTTAAACACACTAAAAAAAGTAACTTTTGGTTTCAGATATGGAACCATTCATATCCTAATGCGTTTATTAACTCCTTCAATTTGGAGGGCATTAAATGATTATCGCTTAGTTAATAAATTGCCTAGACCAAGCATTAAATTTATTAAAGAATATAATCGTGAAAATAACAGGTTAATTAAAGGCGCTGAAATTGGTGTTTTTACAGGGATACATTCAGAAAGCATTCTCGATACACTGAACATTTCAAAACTATACATGATTGATATATGGGAAAACTACACATCATCAACACTTAAAGAAATAAACATCATAAAATATTATTATGAATTATTAACAAAATATAAAGATGATAGTAGAGTAGAAATATTAAGACTATCATCAATGAATGCGTTAAAATATATAGATGATAACTCTTTAGATTTCGTATATATAGACGCATCCCACATATACAAAGATGTTATAGATGATTTAGAAGGTTGGATTAATAAAGTTAAAGTTGGTGGTATTATTAGTGGACATGATATAGGATATATTAATGATGTTCAGAAAGCAGTTTATGATTTTGGTTTAAAACATAATTTAGATATTAAATTTGCTACACCTGATTTCTACTTTATTAAGAAATAATTTCCTTATCTTTTAATCTTCTAATTGTGATGCCGATTCACTTTAGTTTTAGTTTAGCCGTTGCTACTAAAAGAGACATACATATTTACATGTTTAATATAAAATGATTAAACATTATCACATTAAAACATTAAATTGAATTTGAGAATCTTTAAAAAAATTATCAAGAGTTAGATGTTTCTTTTCAGGTTCTTTACCCGCTTTTACGTCCTTCAATAACCTTGATTCATGAATATAATTTTCTTGTTTAACTTCTCTTGTAGTGATAGGTATTAAACTGAAATACATTTTAAGGCTTTTGTGCTTTTCCTTTCTCATTACCTCGTATAAACTCAATTTAATCACCATTTAAATAATGATAAAGGATAATTTATAAATCTATCTAATTAAAATTTATCAATACGCCTTTTAAAAGCATCTATATTACCAACATATCCGCAACTAACATGTTTTGTATCTCCTTTCTTTGAATGACATTGAAAATATAATCCGAGTCTTACAATGTTTGTATTCTCACATTTAGGGCATATCAAGGTATCATCTGTAACTAATTTATGTGGCAATATCTACACCATGTAATTTCAATTTCTGCTGAATCTCCATATACTCAAAAGTAAGTTTTAAGTATTCTAAATCTTCATTTTCAGTTAATCCATCATACCTTTTTATCAATTTATCATAGTTTTCTATTAAATTATTTGTTATCTCTAATCTAATCACTAACTCATTAATGAATCTGTAATTAGAACAAATAGTAACAAAACCATTGCATATTAAAGAATCACCTAAGTAATCCTTACATTTATGTTTACACTGTTTTATTTCCATTTTCTCACAATCCCTATTAGCATAACTTCTTATCCGCTTATCCATATCCTTTCACCTAGTAAAAACCCATCATACTTTTCATCAAATACCTCAATATCACGAATAAATAACTTACCTTTATTTGTTAATCCTATAAACCATTTACTACGGGCATCTTTACGTAATTCATCTTCACTAGCACTTCTAAACTCTATAAATCCAAATCCCTTTAATATATTTATATACGATTTTAAACTTATATACCTAATACTTATCTTATAACATATAGAAGATAGTGTATTTTCACCAGAATCAATTAATTTAAGAACATCATATAAAATCATAATCCTATTCCTTCTTTTAATCATATCATCCACCTACCTTTTTACTATCTATTAACTTATCTTGTACTTCTTTAAAAAACTCTTTATCACTTTTTCCCTCTAATTGACGCTTTAAATTTAAAGACTGCAATATATCTAACTGTGATAACTCATAAGCATATGAACATTTTCCGCATATATATTGTCTTAAAAGATTATATTTGGTTAAAGACTTTAATTTTACATCATCAATACCATTTATTACTTTCTCTATATCTTCATCAGAATATACCCTCCTAGACCCTGCATTACACTTAGGGCATTGTACATACTCTTTAATTTCTTTGGTATTCATTTTAAATTTATCTCCTTATTAAATCCAGCTTCATATATTTTACAAGTCTTTTTTAAAAATAGGCAATGAAAACAACGGCTT
>Ga0307379_10004693_pt1 | contig 19383 bp, 13 predicted proteins | sample UN2MG_FD_202237 | JGI IMG/M metagenome (GOLD analysis project Ga0307379, IMG submission 202237) | Soil microbial communities from Risofladan, Vaasa, Finland - UN-2 | ecosystem: Environmental > Terrestrial > Soil > Coastal area > Acid sulfate soil | place: Finland: Risofladan, Vaasa | collected... | reverse complement strand
GCAGCGCGCTTCTTGCGCCCGCTCGCCGGAATGCGCATCAGTTGGACATTGCCCTTGGCGTTGAACTGGTTAGTCGGTTCGAACCCGAGTGACTCATAGAAGCCGCGCGGGTCACCGGTACTCATGTCGAGTTTCGCGCCCACTTCCCGTGCGCCGCTTTGGGAGACCAGTTCCTTGCCGATGCCTAGTCCCCGGTAGGCTGGATGCACCAAGGCGTTGAGCAGGCGGGTACCGCGCGTGAGAATGGCCACCCCCACGAGTATGCCGTCTATCTCTGCGACGAATACCTTGTGGTGGCGGCCCTTCAGAATGTCCTCGAGCTGGCCGCGCCGCAGGAAATAGTCCTTACGCAGGACGGTATCAAAGAAGAAGCACAATGGGACGAGGTCGCCGGCGGCGGATGGACGGACGGTGAGCGCGGCGGGCTGCGGTCTCGGAACGCCGTTCCCCTTTTCCGGCGACTGCGCGACACGGGTACTGTGAGACGCACTCATGACTGAGCCCTTCCGGTCAGGACCGGCTCGCCGACCCCCGGCTCGGGAATACCCAGGGCGCGATGCACCCAGCGCTCCGGCACCGGCAGACCAAGCTGGTTGACTGCGACGGCCAGCGTGTCCGCCAGCACCTTGGTATCCACCGATTGGATCAACGCACGACGGAAATGAGGAACCGGCACGCCGTCGCCGAAGCGGGCGTGTACGAGCGGTGTCAACAACTCGCGCCGAATGGTCTGGCCTTCGTCGGCGATGTCATCAACCAGGAGGTCCTCGCGGACACGATCGTGGATCTCGGCGGCGGCGCGCGAGCCGCTGTCGCCCACATCGGTTGTCAGGTGTTGACCGAGCCAGAGTATGGTGATCTCTGTATTACAGTGCTCCTGCAGGGGTTGGTAGGGTTTGTCGCCGCCACGCGAAGTCTCGACGAACTTCATGTCGATGTTCTTGCTGAACACCGCCACCGCGTCCGTCCCCAGCGACTCGAGCATCTTCAGGAGCTGCTGTTTGTCGGCCTCGGGCGTGCCGGGCTCGAACTGCGCGACGCGCACCGGCATGCCGGCGATCTGGGAGTAGATCAGCCAGTCCTTGAAGCTTAGGTTCTGGGCGAGATAGAGCAGGACCGAGGCCCGCAGCAGGCCGCCCTCGAAGTGCCGTCCCGGCTGTGCGCGCGGCTTGTGGATTACCCACTTGTAGGGTTGCTCGTCGAGCGGGAGGCCGCTGCTCGGTTGCTCCTCGGTCCGAACGTGCAGCCGCCACGGCTCGTGTGGGTCGGCGATCAGTCGGGAGTGGGGAACCGGAACGATGTCAACCAGACGTGAGTTGTCCCAAACGAGCTCGGCCAGCGCGATGCCGTGCCCGATTGCGTTGGCAAGATGATCCAGCACGTCGCGGAAGCGGTCGAGTGCGAGCAGCGTCTGGCGGCAATAGTCGGCGGCCTGCTCGGCCAAGCGCGTCTGCCCGTTCCCGGTGACGGCCGGGTCGGGCGTGATCTCCCAATCCAGCCCGGTGAGTGCCAGGCGGCGCGTATTCTCGACGGCAGCCAGCCGCGGCCACTTTTGCAGCATCTCGCTGAACAGCTCGAACTGCATCTGGGGATAGCCGGCGTCGGCCGCTTGTAGAAACGCCAGGACGCGTGACGGCGTGATCCCCACGCTGGGGTACGTGCGGGCGCTGTCGTCGCGCCAGGGCCGAATGACGCGCCGCAGGTCGCCTGAGCCGGGTGACCCACCGGGCAAGAGCGAGCCGAGGGTTCGCAGGAGGGTGGCGACGCGCCGGCGGGTGTGCTGCAACACGGGCGATTCTCCTTCGGTCCGCGAAGGGCCGCGACCTGCTAACGTTCCCGCGGGTGCTGCCGCTCGCGTCCACGCTCAAACCCTAGCGCCGTGAGCTAGGAAGTCTAGAAAGTGGTGCGGCAGTGCCCCCATCTGACGCGATTTGCCGCCGATTGCCACAAATCCCGCTCAGAACGCGCGCGGTTGAAGTGTAGCGTTGGGGCCCCGTACCCAACGTAGAGGCTTGGCACGGCAAGCACGGCCGGTGCCCCGACGTACGTCGGGGGCCGCTACGTCTCTACGGCTCATGCTTCCGCCGGCGACTCCCCGCCTTCTTCCGCATCGCCGCCCGCATCCCCCGACGCGTCGAGCCAGCCCTGTACCATCTCGACCATGCGCGGCATGCCGATGCGCTCGTACAGGTCGCGCGCCTTGGCCCACAGCTCGCGCGCCTGCTCGACGTCGCCACGCGCCTCGAACACACTCCCGAGATTGCCGTACTGGTTGGCCACCCCCTCTAGGCGTCCGAGCTTCTCGTTGATCTCCAGCGACTTGCGGTGCATGCGCTCGGCCTCGTCCAGATCGCCACGCGTCAGGTAGATCAAACCGAGGTTGCCGTAGTTGGCGGCCATGCCCTCCAGGCGGGCGAGCTTCTCGTCGATCTCCAGCGCCTTGCGGTGCATCCGCTCGGCCTCGTCCAGATCGCCACGTGTGTGGCAGATCAGCCCGAGGTTGGCGTAAGAGATGGCTACGCCCTCGAGCCGGCCGAGCTTCTCGTCGATCTCCAGCGCATTACGTAGCATCTGCTCGGCCTCGTCCAGATCGCCACGCGCGCGATACACCAGCCCGAGGTTGCCGTAAGCGTTGGCCATGCCTTCGAGGCGGCCGAGCTTCTCGTCGATCGCCAGCGCCTTGCGGTGCATCCGCTCGGCCTCGTCCAGATCACCACGCGTCTGGTACACCAGACCGAGGTTGCCGTAGTCGCTGGCCATGCCTTCGAGCCGCCCGAGCTTCTCGTTGATCTCCAGCGCTTTGCAGAGTGTCTGCTCGGCCGCGTCTAAATCGCCGTGCATTTGGTGGATGATTCCGAGATTGGCATAGTGCCGGGCCATGGCATCGAGCCGGCCGAGCTTCTCGTCGATCTCCAACGCCTTGCGGAGCATCCGCTCGGCCTCGCCGAGATTACCCTTTGCGTGGTAGATTCCTCCGAGGTTGCCGTACTGGGTGGCCATGCCTTCGAGCCGGCCGAGCCTCTCGTAGATCTCTAGCGCCTTAAGATGCAGGCGCTCGGCCTCAGTCAGATCACTCCTCGCCGCGTAGATTCCGCCAAGGTTGCCGTAGACGGCCGCCACGCCGTCGAGCAGCCCCAACTGCTGTTCCAGCTCCAACGCCCTATGGAGCATCCGCTCGGCCTCGTCCAGATCGCCACGCGCGCGATACACCAGCCCGAGGTTGCCGTAGCTGGCGCCCATGTCTTCGAGCGCCCCGAGGTTCTGACTAATCTGCAGCGCCCTCCGGAGGCTCTCCTCTGCCGCGTCGAGTTCACCCAGGAACCGATGCAGGAACGCCAGTTCATTCAGCCAGAGCAGAACGTGCCCGGCGAGCTGCGCATCCGGCTCGGGGCCGCCGTGCTCGATCCGCTCCTCAAGTTCGGCGATGCGGAAACGCTTTTGGTCAACGTCGAGCTGCGCTGCCGCTGAAGTGTCGCCGGCATATTGGTCAGCGACGCCGGCTTCCAGGCGCGCCTGCTCGGAGACGAACTCAAAATGGTGGCTGAACCAGCGCCAGAAGTCGCGGCCGTGAACGGCCAACAGCGTCGCGGCGTACTCCGGGAGCCAGAAGATCACGGGAACCGCCAACTCCTTCTTCCAGAGTTCCCGCGAGGCATTGAGCGAGCGCAACGCTGGGTGCGCCTGCGCCTCACTCGGCACGGATTCCTCGAGGCCGACGACACATAGCGCGGCGACGGACCCTGGCGTGAGCGCGCCCCGTACGTGGCCAAAGACATCGACTGTCTCCGGCGGGATTGCGATCACTTTCACGCCCGGAACGCTCTCGGAAAGCGTCGCGATCACGTGGTCCCGTAGCGCGGGGCTGTTGCACACCGCCAGGCTCAGCGAAAAGGTCTTACGCGACACCGTGAGCATACGGCGAAGCGCATGAAGCTCAGCGGCCTGGCGCTCCGTCTCTCGCGCGAGGGGGGTGGTCGCTTCGGACGCAGGCCTCCCGGCGGGCGCCGCCTCGGCGCTCGCGTCCGGTGGTCCATTGCTACCCGGTTTGGCAGTCATTACGTGGGGGAGGAGGGCTCGCTCTCGATCACGGGATTAACCGCATACCATTCGCCGTCGTTCGCGTATTGCAGGACGGCGCGGCTGTCGAGCAAGTCCCGAATGGCCTCGTCGGTCTGCTCCGTGCGAGTGAATCGTCCCGATTTCCGAACCTCGTTGATGATCGGCCAGTGTTCGGCTCTGAGCTGGCGTGCGTAGGCCTTGCGGCGCTCGCGTACCGGCCGCCCGACAGCTTCGGCCGTGATGGGGAAACTCGTGATCAGCGCTTCGCGAGCAAAGTACATCAACTCGGTCGGCTGCCCACCGGTAAACCGGATGAGCATGTCGAGGGTCTCTGCCGAATCGAAGACATCACCCACGTTCGTTCCCGCGCTCTCAAGGCGGCGCCGAACGATCTCGCGGCATTTCTCAAGCCCGGCAACGCAGTCGCCGCCTTTCGGCGGCGGCTCGTTGATCTTGACCATCGGCACGATGGGCACCTGGCCGCCGTAAAGGCCCGCGATGGTCGCTTCGAGCGGCGAGTAAGCCAACGCGAGGGGCATCGTGTAGACGGTGTGGCAGCCAAACGCCGAGAGCTGGGCTTCGCGGTGAACGAAAAGGTATTCACCGGTCGAGCACCCGGCCTTGTGGTGCGGCCGCAGGACGATCTTGTCCAGGTCATCCACCAGGACCACAAGGCCGTGGTATCCCTTCTTCTTGAGCTTGAGCACGGCATCGCCGATGAGGTCGTTCGCCGCGTGAAGCCAGTTTCCCGTGTCGTTCTCGATCAGCTCGCGTAATCTGAGGCGCGCGTCAGGACTGGCCTTGACGGTGGTCGAAATGGTGGCGAAGCCGGCTTCGAGTTCGACGCTGTCGAGTTCGACCTTGCTGCCGAGCAGATTCCAGATTCGCTCCCAGCGGTCCCGGAAGTAGCCGGGCTTGAGCTTTATTCCCGCCTCCTCACGAAGGTGGATCGACGTTTGGCGCATGATCGCGATCAACACCTCGAGGAAATCGACGTCGTTCCGGTCAATGTCCTCATCGGAATCGCAGAACACGACGAAATACCGCTTTGTGGCGGTCTCGAGCTGGCGCTGAAGGCGGCGCAGCTCCGTAGACTTGCCGCTCCCTTTGTGGCCGGCCAGAACCTGACAGGTGGGCGTGTCCGAGAGTCGAATCTTGTTCGCAAGGCGGTTGACCACGTCGGCGCGCCCGCGCACGTCGTCCAGGTCAACGTACAGCTTGTCCAAGTCAGCGTCGCCACCCAACGGACCCGGGTCAAACGCCTGATACACCTTTTCCATCAAGTCGGACATGCCTTTAGACCTTGTTTGTTTTGCCGGCCCAGCATCGTACGGTTCCGCCGGCTCCCTACTTCCATCGGTTCACTGCATGATAGCCTGTCAGCGGGCACCCGCAACGCTCGACCATCCGTGCCCGCGCGGCCTACCCGGCTACATACGGGGCCGGGTCGGTCAGGCCCAGCTTGGCGAAGGCGGCCAGGCGCAGTTGGCAACTGTCGCAGTGGCCGCAGGCGCGGCCGGCGGCGTCGGGGGCGTAGCAGCTCCGCGTCAGGCCGTAGTCAACGCCCAGCTCGCGGCCGCGGCGGATGATCTCGACCTTCGTGAGCTTGATGAGCGGGGTATGGATGTGCACCGGCCGGCCGGTAACGCCCGCCTTGGTCCCCAGGTTGGCCATCCGCTCGAACGCGGCGATGTACTCCGGGCGGCAATCGGGATACCCACTGTAGTCCACCGCGTTCACGCCGATGAAGATGTCCCGGGCCGCGCGGACCTCGGCGAAGGCCAGCGCGTAGGCCAGGAAGATCGTGTTGCGGGCGGGGACGTAGGTGACGGGGATCTCGTCGCCGCCGGTGGGATCACGGTCTTTGGGCACCTCGATATCGTCCGTCAGGGCCGACCCGCCGAACACGCGCGGATCGACATCCACGATCTGGTGCTCGCGCACCCGCGCTGCCGCGGCGATCTTCCGGGCGGCCTCCAGTTCCACGGCATGCCGCTGGCCGTAGCGGAAGCTGAGGGCTAACGCGTCGAAGCCGTCCGCCTGGGCAATGGCCAGCACGGTGGCGCTGTCCAGCCCACCCGAGAGCAGCACGACGGCAGGGTTTGGTTGGGGCATCCGGTCAGTCTACAAGATCTGCACAGGGGTAAGAAGCGGGTGGTCGCGGACAGCGCCGCGTGCGGCGGACTACACGGACTAAAGCCCGCGGCCCTTCGCGGTCGCTGACAGCCCATCGGTCTCATAACACAGCCGCCCTGAGGAGCGCATCCGCCGGGGCACCCGCTATTCGCCCCCAATCTCCCAAACGTTTTGTAGGCTTGGTTAGTGTGCGGCCCAAACGTGGCCCGCGGCGCTCGCAGAGCATCCGCTGGTTTCACAGCGGCCGGGGCTGGGCCGTCCTGCGCGGCACCGGGTGGGGCGATCGGGGGATAGACGCGGAGAATCGTGCCGTGAACACAGGGGCATGAATAGCGGAGTGTCTGAGATGTCTGATGACTGGAAGCGCTCGTTCATCGCGAAGCTGGACAAGGTCCGTGAGAATTGGGTGGAGCAATTCGAAGAGGCATTGCAGGACTCGGTGGTGCCGGCCTTCGACGACTTGGCCGAGTTCCTCCGCGACCATGGGTTCCGCATGTCCGCCCCGGCACGCGACGGGGATCGCCGCGCGTTCAAGTTCGAGCTGACCGAAGACACCTACCTGTTGATGATCTTTCGGTTCGCGGGGGCGGGCAGCTTCGAGTTGCGCAGCGAGTCACGTGTTTCGAAAGCCGAGCCCGCGGCCGAGTGCGTCGTCGCACGCTTGGCCGACCTCGACCAAGCCTGTGCGCGGAAGTTCTTCCAGACCGCGCTCGACACCTTCGTGAACTCGCTGTGCGGCAAGTCCGCGCAACCGGCTGAGGAACTCGCTACCGTCTAGCAGACCGTCGAGAGCCCGCCGCGCCGGAGCTCTGCGTCCGGCGAAACGCCTCTGCGGGCCGCACACGTCAGAGCCGCAAGCCCGACGCTGCGGCCCCGGCAAGCCCACGTTCACCGGCTGCGCAAGCGCTGCTCACTGCGTCAGCGGGTTAATCACCAGCCCGCTGGCCAGCTTCGGATAGAAATACGTGCTCTTCTGCGGCATCAAGTCGGCGGCCTCGCAGACGCCGCGCAGCTCCTCCATCGTCGTCGCTTGCATCAGGAACGCCGTGCCGTTCGTCTGGTCGGCTTCACCGATCGCCGCGGCTGCGGACTTGACGTAGCGAACCGCCGCACTGGTCGCGCCACAGAGCTTGGGTGTCACCACGCGATCGAGCAGGTACGCATGCAGGAAGGCCAGGCCCAGCGCCCGCCACGCCGCACTGCGATCCGGCTCAAGGTCATCGAGGATGCCGCGCTGCCTCGGTCGGAGGGCGAAATGGCCCCGGCCGTTGGCGGTATAGACCGCGACCGCCTGCGGGCCGAGCGGTTCCAGTTGCCCGACGACCTCCTCGGGGTGGCCCGCTTCCAGGGGCACTACCTCCACTCGTTCGTCCGCCTCGAACATATCTGCGGCAACGGCCACACCGGGTAGCACGCGGTGGGTGGGCAAGATCAGCAGGCCCGGGTCCTCCATCGCGCAGAACACGCAGAGGACGAAATTCGCCGGATGTTCGTCGGGCAACGCCCCTTCTTGCCCGATCAGCCAGTCGCGGTACATCATCCCCGTGCCGTAGCGGTGGTGCCCGTCGGCGATATACGTCGCCTTGGCCCGCACGAGCCCCGCGACCTCGTCGATCGTGGCTGGATCGGCAACCGCCCAGATCCGATTCTCGACGCCGTCCAGCGTTCCGATCGCCGGCGGCTCGACACCCAGGGACTGCTCGAGCCGCCCGGCCACTCTGTTGCTAGCATCCTGGTAGAGCCCGAAGATCGGGCTGAGGTTGGCCCTGGTCGCCTTGGTCAGGCAGAGCCGATCCTCCTTCGGGCCGCCGAACGTCCGCTCGTGCGGGAAAACGCTGCCCGTCGCGAACGGCTCCAGCCGCAGTCGGGCGAAGAACATCTTCCGCACGTATTTGGTCCCGGCATGTTGGTAATGCTGGTGGTAGACGTACACAGCCGGCTCGGCATCCCGCACCAGCGTCCCGTCCGCCAACCACGCGTTGAGTTGCCGGCTGGCGGCGGCGTAGGCCTCCTCCGGCCCGGCGTTTTTGGGGGGCACGTGCGGCAGGTCGATCTTCACGAAGTTCCGCGGGTCGCGTTCGAGCAGAGCCCGCTTGTCCTCGCCGTCCAGCACGTCGTACGGAGGTGCCAGCCGCGTTGAGAGGTCCCGACCGGCCGGGATGGTGGCGTAGCGGATCGCCGGAAAAGCTCGGATTTCACTCATGGTCAGGATCCTGTTCGATTCGAGCGTTCGGCGGCTTGTCCGGCTGACGCCCCGCGGTGCAGCGCGTGGCCGCGATCAGGGAAACGATTATAAGTCCTTGCCGTTATCTGACTAAGCGAAACTCGACCACGGACGCCATCCCCGCCGCGCCCGCCGCAAGATATGGTTGACTGGACACTTGTCAGCCCGTAGAGTAGCGCATAAGGGGCCGCCTCGGGGCGGTCATTACCGTAAGTGTGAGCCAAGACGCGTTTTCGTCTTCTACCCGGCGGAGGTGGCAACCCATGTCCATCCAACGAGTTTCCAGATTCTTGCCGACGGCGGCCATCGCCAGCTTGATGACTATCACGTTGTTCGGTGGTTGTCCAGTTGCCCAGCAGCCCACTACACCCACGGACGGGCAGGAACAGCTCGAGCCGCCTGCCGCGCCCGAGCCCGACGGCGATCTCGATCGTCCCATCCCACCGCCCGACCTCGATGGTGACGATCAGGACGATTCCGACGGCGGTGACATCGCTCCCGGCGGTGGCGGCGGCGGCCCCGGTGGCGGCGGCGACGAGGGCGACGGTGGTCCCAGCTCCGCCTCGGTCACCGTCGATGAGCCGGCCGGCGACCTGGCCGTCCGACCCGGTACCCTGCTCAACGTCGAATTCGCCATCTTCGACTACCAGGGGGCGCTGGTCTCCGTCGAGTTCGTGCTTGTGCGCGATGACGACGCCGACTACCAGCCCGACGGCTCCCCCGTACTCGATGAAACCTTGTCCTTCCAGGCCGGGAACAACACCTACAGCTTCGATACCACCAAAGCCCTGGGCCTGTTGAAGAACGGGTTCGCCCGTTTGCTCGTCGGCATCCGCTACAAAACCGTTGATGGCCAAACGAAGTTCACTTACGCATCCGGCTCGCTGAGCATCGACAGCCAGGCGCCCACCGGCCAGTGGGTCTCCCCGGCCCAGGACTTGCTCCTCAGCCGCTCGACACAGCTCGACGTGAGTCTGTCCACGACCGATAACCGCCCGGTGACCGTCAAGGTCCAGCTCGACCCCGACAAGACGGTCGGCAACGGAGGCGAGTGGACGCTCATTCCCGACACTGTACTCTCAGCCGGCACCAACGTCGTGTTGCAGAGGACCGTGAACCTCCAGATCTTCCCCGCCGGCAGCTACTACTACTACGTGACCGTGTCCGACGGGATTGAACCCGCGTTCGGCTTCTACGCCCAGACGCAGGGCAGCCTGAGGAGACTGGGCCTGACCGATCGGCTGATTGGTGACTTCGCCCTTGACCAACTCACCGACAGCAACAAGGGCGCCATCCTCCAAGGCTTCAACTTCAACGACCTGGCCGGCAGCGCGGTCTCCAGCGTGCCCGACCTCACCGGCGACGGGCGCGACGAGTTGGTCATCGTCTCCCGTTTCGGTAAGCCGTACATTATCGAAACGCAGGGCGTGGGTTTTGGTGAGGCCTACTTGGTTTACGGCGGCGCCGGACGGCTGCATGGTGCCCAAAAGCTGAACTCCGTCGGCGGCGGCAGCATCTCGGGCTTGAACTTCTCGGGTATCCGCAACCCTCTGAACACGAAGTGGACTGAGGGTATCTCGGACGTGACCGTCGTGCCCGACATGGATGGCGACGAACTGCCCGAGATCGTCTTCAGCTTTCCGCGCGTCGAGTCCATCAACCTTGGTGAGACCGATACCACGGTTCAGCACCGCCTGCTGCTGCCGGAGGAACCGGGCATGGGCAACCTCGAGTATGACGCGACCGTCTCCGGGAGTTGGGCGCCCAACGAGGCTCAGTTCACGCGCGGCGGCATCGTGGTCGTGTCCAGCCACAACCAGATGCTCACCAATCCAGGTCAGTTGAGCCGCAAATTCGGTCGAACGCTGGACCTTCATGAGACCGGGCAGATGTTCAGCTCGATGTCCCGCCCCAGCCTCGAACTCTACCTCCGTAATTCCGTTCCCGATCCATTGGACCCGTACGGTTGCGAGAACTGCATTCCTGAGGATCCGTTCGGCTGCGTCTGTGTTGACGACGACCCGGACAACGACCCCCCAGAGTGCGAGTCCGGTTGCGGCGATTGCCCCTACGATGACGTCGACGGAGACGTCCCCGAGGAAACGGGTTACAACCGCTACTACATGATCTGGGACGTGGTTTTCTCCAACCAGTCTCCGGGCGGTTTCAGCATGCCCTGGACGGCCGACTTGACCGCCAATCCGCCGTTGGCCAATCCCACGCCGTTCTTCTACACCACGGACTATCTGGACCTGATTTATCCGCCGACGCTTCGGTGCGACGACATCGATGGCGACGGTGAGCCGGACGGCTGCGAGAAGGAGAACATCTGGCACGACTGGTCTTTCGGGTGCATGGGCGTCTTTCCTTGCACGAACGGTAACCCTTGCATCAACCAGTCGTGGAACACCAACGTGGATATCGACGGCGACGGCGTGCCGGATGCCGCCTGGACCGGCTTCTACGGACCCGAGGCCAGCCCGCGTTCCTATCCCATCGGCAACGACGTCATCCCGCCGACCTCGATCGGCGCGCGTGTGCTCGGTCAGAAAGTGGGCGACCACTTCGGCACGACCGTCGGCAACGACGGAACCTGGCTGTATATCAGCTCGCCGAAACACACGGCCCTGACAGACGACATCAACGATGACGGCATGCCCACGGATCGTGTCAAGTCCGGCGTTGTGTATCAGTTGCGTACGGACGTTCGCGAAAACCCCGACAGCCCCACGCGCGCTCAGCTCTGGCTTGAGCCTGGGACTGCGTGGCCGAACGTAGATGCCGAAATCACCCGCACGGACTACACCATGCCCGTGCCGCATCAGTACATCATCGAGAATGTCGGCTCACGCCGTGGCGAGAATAACCCCTATCCGAATAACCATGATTACGCCGGCGCCGGCGATTGCCGCCCGGCATTTGCTTCCGGCGGCCAGGGTGCCACAGCATCGTATTGCCCCACGTATCCCGAAGGCGACTACAAGCCTGGGACGGCCGGGTACCACATGGACCGCACGCCACAGATCGTCGGCCCGCACCCAGATGCTGAAATCGCGTTCGTCCGCGGTCTCGGCGACCTGGACGGTGACGGTATTCGGGATTTCGCCGTCGGATCTGAGAGGATCGAGGACCCCGCCACGGGTCAGGTCGTTGGCGCGATTTACTTCGTCTTCGGCCGCTCTCCGACACTTGAAGGAGACTACCTGCTCGAACAGCTTCATGTGGCTCCGGGTGACGCGAATCGGCTCAAGGGACTCATGCTCAAGGGCGCCTCGACCGGCGAAAAGCTCGCCCGCGTGTTTTCCAATGCCGGCGATTTCAACGGTGACGGGTACGACGACGTCATCGTCGGGAACGAGGGCGCCGACGGCGATGCCGGCGAGGCGATAGTCGTGTTCGGCTCCCCGACGCTCGAGAGCCCTGAAAACGGCTGGACGGTCGACGATATCGTCGCCGCCGGTCGCGCCGTGCGTTTCGTCGGCGAAAACCCCGGCGACCTGGCCGGTGCCAACGTCGCCAGTGCCGGCGACGTGGACGGTGACGGTTACGCCGACATCTTGATTGCCGCCCCTGGCGCCCAGGCCGGCAAAGGCGTCGTCTATCTCGTCTACGGCTCACGTACACTCGGCGGCGATGTTCTTCTCGCCAACGCCGGCAGCTTCGCTTTGCCCGGCGTCCGGTTCATCGGCCGCGCCGCCGGCGACGCGCTGGGCGGCGGCCAGAAGACGGTCACGGGAACCGACCCCGCCGGCGGCTCGACCCTGGCCTTCTCCCGCGGCGTCGCCCGGTTGGGCGACCTCGACGGCGACGGTCGCGAGGACTATGCCATCAGCGCCATGCTCGCCGATCCCGATGCTCGCCAGGACGCCGGCGAGGTCTACATCCTCTACGGCCGCGGTGACTAAGCCCCGGCTAAAGAGCCTGTAAACAACACGAGCCCGTGTTCGCACCGCGAACACGGGCTCGTTCAAGTTCTGTCATCAGTGCAGCGCTTACCGTAATCCGGGTATATCCACTCCCTTGCTCCGCGCGACGTTGATCGCCTCTTCATAACCCGCGTCCGCATGGCGGATGACGCCGGTGGCCGGGTCGGCCGTCAGGACGCGCTCCAGCCGCCGGTCGGCCTCCTCAGTGCCGTCGCACACGATCACCATGCCCGCATGCAGCGAATAGCCGATGCCCACCCCGCCGCCGTGATGGATCGACACCCACGTCGCCCCGCAGGCGGTGTTGACCATGGCGTTGAGCATGGGCCAGTCGGCGATCGCGTCGGAGCCGTCTTTCATGCCTTCGGTCTCGCGGTTGGGTGAGGCGACCGAGCCGCAGTCGAGATGGTCACGCCCGATGACGATCGGCGCCGAGACTTTGCCCGTCCGCACCAGCTCGTTGAAAATGCGCCCCATCTTCGCCCGCTGACCGTACTTCAGCCAGCAGATCCGCGCTGGCAGCCCCTGAAACGCGACCTTCTCGCCGGCCATACGGATCCAGCGGCACAGACGTTCCTCTTCGGGGAACGTTTCGAGCACGGCTTGGTCGGTGGCGGCAATGTCGGCCTGGTCGCCGGACAGCGCCGCCCAGCGGAACGGCCCCGCCCCTTCGCAGAACAGCGGCCGAATGTACTCCGGCACGAAGCCGGGTACGTCGAAGGCGTTCTCGACCCCGGCCTGCTGCGCGTGTCCACGCAGGTTGTTGCCGTAATCAAACGCCACCGCCCCACGCCGCTGTAGCTCCAGCATGGCCTGCATGTGCTCGGCCATCGTGTTGAACGCGTCCTTCACGTAGCAGTGCGGATCGGTTTCCCGCAGCTTGAGCGCATCTTCGTACGTCATCCCGTTCGGCACGTACCCGTTCAGCGGATCGTGGGCCGACGTCTGGTCGGTCAGCACGTCCGGCGTGATGTTTCTTCTGATCAGCTCCGGCAGCACGTCGGCAACGTTGCCGAGCAGTCCGACCGAGAGCGGCTCGCCGGCCTCGCGCGCCTTGAGCACCCATTCGAGCGCTTCGTCGAGGCTGTCCGTCATGCGGTCGAGGTATTTCGTCCTGATCCGCCGCTCGATGCGGGCGCGATCCACCTCGGCCGCCAGGAATGCCGCGTCGTTGAACGTGGCCGCCAGCGGCTGGGCACCGCCCATCCCCCCCAGCCCACCGGTCACCAGCAACCGCCCTCTGAGTGACCCCCCGAAGTGCTTCCGCGCACACGCGGCAAACGTCTCGTAAGTGCCCTGCAAGATGCCCTGCGTGCCGATGTAGATCCAACTGCCGGCCGTCATCTGCCCGTACATGGTCAGCCCGAGCCCTTCGAGCCGGCGGAACTCATCCCAGGTGGCCCACTTGGGCACGAGCATAGAGTTGCTGATCAGCACGCGCGGCGCGTCCGGATGGCTTTTGATCACGCCGACGGCCCGACCGGATTGCACCAGCAGCGTCTCATCGTTCTCCAGCCGCCGCAGGGCCGCGACGATCCGGTCATAGTCTTCCCAACTGCGAGCGGCCTTGCCCGAACCGCCGTAGATGATCAGCTCCTCCGGCTTCTCGGCCACGTCCGGATCGAGATTGTTCATGAGCATCCGCAGAGCGGCTTCCTGCTGCCAACCCTTGCACGAGATCTCCTTGCCGCGCGGCGCCCGCACGGTACGCGCCGCGACAGTACTCGCTGACATAGCGTCACCTCCGAAACCCAGAGTATACCACCTGCGCCGCGCAATGGGGCGTTCCACTAGTCCCGTAGGGACGATCTGAGCGTAGCCCAGCGTGAAACGCTGGGGTTTGTCGAGGTCATGTTGATCCCAGAGTCCCGCAGGGACGACTGAGCCTTCAGCCGTCCCTGCGGGACTGTGATCGGTTCACGCCGCCGCTTGCCATCCCAGCACTTCGTGCTGGGCTACTCTCGGCCGCCCCTGCGGGGCTCAACGGACAAGGTGGCATGCCTGGTTACCAAGCAGGCATGTCGTCGATGCGCGACATGAAGCATGCCCGTCCTCAAGGCCGGCAGCCCACCCAAGTCCAACCCATGCCAAGCCGCCGGCAATCCGGGTAGAATCAGCACGGCATTTAGGGGGCCGAGATGCGACGCCGTTCGCCAACACGACGGGTGCTGAGGTGGGCTTGCACGGCCGCCTCCGCGTTGGCCGCAGCCTTGTACGTTGCCAGTATCGCGAGTCACCAATGGGTAATTGCCTGGACCAGCCCAAGCGGTGACACGGACATAGCACTGATGCGGGCTGCGCTCTGCTATGAGAGCGTACGTGGGCCGACCAACATCCGTTGGCCTCACAAACCCCGCGGCTTTTGCGTCCAACACCAAGCACTGTCCATTGCCTGGTTACCCGTCGCCGAGAGCCGTTCATTCTCGATTCCGGGCAACCGCTTAAGAGTCACTTCGGTCGTCCTGCCTCTGTGGATACCGGTTGTCGCACTGGCTATCCCAACAACGTTCCTCTGGTGGCGTGACCGGCGCGTCGCGATCGCCCACTGCCAGAGCTGCGGCTACGACCTGACCGGCAACGTCAGCGGCGTCTGTCCCGAGTGCGGTATGCGGGTCGAGCGCGAGGGCAAGACACGATGAAACGGCGCTGGCGAGGCGGACATCTGGCAAAATGGGTATGCACGCTGCTCTGCTTGCTGATACTCGCAGCCCTCGGATACAGCGTCCGATACGTTGCGTCATACATCGCACCGCAAGACCGCTATTACGCGTGGCTCCAGCGCGGGGCCCTTACTTTCCTGTGGGAACCGGAGATAGGCTGGAGATTCGCTCCGCAACGCGGCTGGCAATTCGGGCGCTTGGGCGGCCCTATATTGTGGGAGCCGCAAGTTAGCCGCGCTCCGTGCGGCTTCATCCTGCCCCTTTGGCTGCCGCTGCTCTTGCTCGCCGTGCCGACCGCTGTGCTGTGGCACTGCGACCCTCTCCGCGTCCGCGAAGCCATCCATGACTGGGCAGTATGGATTTACCCACACCGTCCGACACAGGTGACGTGGAGGCTGACCGTGGCTCTCGGCTTGCTGCATGCGCTTGCCGCGGTGGTTGCCCTCAAGGCGCTTCTCGCAGCTCCCGATCTGCTGTTTCCTTTGCGCCCCGGGGCCGTGTGGTCACTGCGCGAGTTGCGCGACGGCTGGATTGTTGCCTGCCTCGTGTGGACCACGCCCGTATGGGCGATGCTTTGGGCGCGGGTCTATGTTCGCGTGATGAACAGCGCCATGTTGGATGCCTTCTTGGGTCGCTACATAGGCCACTGCCGAAACTGTGGCTACGACCTGACCGGCAACGTCAGCGGCGTCTGCCCCGAGTGCGGAACGTCCGTGCCGGATGCACACACGCCGAAAGCGTCTGGTTGACGAGCCGCTGGCTGTCGTCACGCATAGCGTCCCGGCGGGACGCCGTGAGAGTAGCCCAGCGATTTATCGCTGGGTTCAGGAGGGCTGCACGTGATCCTCGAGTCCTGTAAGGACGACTGAAGCTTCACCCGTCCCCACGGGACTAGAAAGGGGTCACACGGTGACTCGCTGTCCCAGCACTTCGTGCTGGGCTACTCTCAGGCGCCCCTGTGGGGCTCCACGAACAGGAAGTGGCATGCCTGCTTGCCAAGCAGGCATCTCGTGGATGCGTGAGCTGGAACATGCCGTCCCCGAAGGCAGGTATGCCGCGCAACCGTTCACGGCGCGGGCCGGTCCCCTCGCATGAACTGCATCGCCGAACCACCCAGCAGGTTGGCGACCTCCCGCTCGATCTGCTCTGCCGAGATCGCCCAGCCCGACTCAAGCAGGTCCGCGTACTTATCCGTCAGCACGCGGGCCAGCATGGCCTTGCTGTGGTCCCACTTGTAGATCAACTGCTCGAGCACGCGCGCGTCGGAATGCTGCGGCGTGAACGAATGCCCCAGCAGTTCCATCCGCAGCCGGGTGATCTCTTCCGTCAGACTGGGCGTGTTCAGGAACCACCAGCAGCCGAAGATGTGCAAGTTGTGGAATTTGCGCGCGATGACGGCCAGCTCGTGCTGGTTCTCGCGGGACAGAACCGTGCAAAGGAAACGGTTGTTCGGGAACGCGGCGCAGAGGTTGACCACCGCCGTCATATCCGCCTTCCCGACCGCGTCACCGGCCAGTCGCAGCTTCGGGTTCACCTGCTGCCGACAGCCGATCATCAGCGCGAAAGGCAGTCCGTGCTCAGCCACGACCGGCAACACGCAATGCTCAATCAACCGGCTTCCGACCGAGTTGTCAGGGAACCGGAAGCTCGGCGGCAACGAAGCCGCCACGTACACCGGCCGCACACGTGCCACCCAGTCATTCAAGAACCGGCGCACCTCGGCAATTGTTGCGCCCGACAAATCCGGCTGCACGTCGTAGCCCATCCCTTTGAGCGCATCGCCGGCCCGTTGCCATGAGACCAGCACGCGGTCGAGCCGCAGAACGGCTTTGAACCGATCGTCATACACGTGCCCAGATTGCCACACCGCCCGCTCGAGCTCGTCGAGCGGATCATTCGTCATCACGACGGTCCGCACGCCGCTGACCTCCAGAACCCGGTCCAGATGGGCCGCCGCGCTCGCCTTGGCGAAATAACGGCGATGCTCCGTCAGCTTACGCTGCGACAGGTCCAGCCCAAGACGCTTCAGGCAGGTCACAACGCCCCGGCAGGCCTCGCTGATCGGCGACCGGCGAACGAACAGGTGTTCCCAAATCAGATCCGCCTGTTCGGACTTTGACATTGACCAGAAACGGTCGTAGTCGATCTCGTCGCCGGCGACCCGGAAGAACTCCGCCACCAGGTAGTGGTAGGTGAGCAGCTCGTCGATGCCCCATAGGAGCAGCTTACCGAACTGCGGTGCATACAGGTGTGTGTGGATATCGATGATCGGCGACGTGTCCAGCGCCCGTCGCACGGCCGTCTCGATGCTACCTCCGTCGGACAAACTGCCCATCGCAACCCTCCTGACCTAGTAAACGGCTTTAATCAGGCCAGCATAGCATAGGGCGGCTACCGGCACCACGTTCAGCAGCGCCGGATCGTCCAGTTCGTCGGGGCTTGCCATTACAGCCCGAAGACGCCGGGCAGGAACAGCGACAGCCACGGCACATAGGTCGTGATCAGCAGCACGACGATCATCGCGCCGAAGAACGGCAACAGGTGCCGGATGATTTTGCTGACGGTCGTATTGGCTATCCCGCAGCCCAGGAACAGGCACGTCCCGACCGGCGGCGTGCAGATCCCGATGCACAGGTTCATGATCATGATGATGCCGAAGTGAACCGGGTCCATGCCCAGGTCCTTCACCACCGGCAGGAATATCGGCGTAAAGATCAACACCGCCGGCGTCATGTCCATGAACGTCCCCACCGCCAGCAGAAGCAGGTTGATGATCAGCAGGATTAGAACCTTGTTGTCGCTCAGACCGAGCAGGGCGGCACTGAGGTCTTGCGGGATGTTCTGCCGCGCCATGATCCAGGACATGGCCATCGACGTACCGACCAGCAGCATGACCATGGACGTGATCACGCCGCACTGCAGCAGCACGCCCGGCAAGTCGCGCAGCTTCACCTCGCGGTACACCCCGACCGAGAGGATCAGGGAGTAGACGACGGCGATCGCAGAGGCTTCGGTGGCGGTGAAGACGCCGCGGAGGATGCCGCCCAGCACGATGACAATGAGCAGCAGGGCCGGTATGGCCTTGATGGTTCGAAGGGCCGCCTCTCTCAGATGCACGCGCTCGCCCTTGCCGTAATTCCGGCGGATCGACACGAAGCCCGCGACGATCATCAGCGCCAGCCCGACCAGCACGCCGGGCAGGATGCCGGCGACGAAGATTGCGGCAATGGATACCGCCCCGCCCGTGGCCAGCGAATAAACGATCATGATGTTGCTGGGCGGGATCAGCAGCCCGGTGGTGGCCGCGGTGATGGTTATGGATGCGTTGAAGTCGCGGTGGTAACCCGCGCGGTTCATCAGCGGGACCATGAAGCCGCCGATCGATGACACGGCCGCCACCGCCGACCCCGAGATCGAGCCGAAGAGCATGCAGGCGAGAGTGTTCACGTAGGCCAACCCGCCGCGGAAGGGTCCGACGAAAACGTTGGCGCAGTCGATCAGGCGTCGGGCGATCCCGCCCCGCCCCATCAGCAAACCGCTCAGCACGAAGAATGGGATCGCCAACAGCGCGAACTTGTTGATGCCGGTGGCCATTTTTTGTGCGACGATCGCCAGCGCCGGGAGGTCCCCGCCCACGGCCAGGATGGCCAGCAGCGTCGCGGTGCCGATGCAGAACGCGACCGGAACGTTCATGGCCAGCAACAGCACGAAGCTGACGACCAGGATCAACAGCGGCCAATCCATCCGGCGAGCCTTCAAAACGATGAGCCGCGGGCTTGAGCCCGCGCGGGACGGCCGCGCAGGCCGAAGCCTGTGGCTTTTCACACACTACGCGTGTGCATGCAACTGTGACGCATCTCTAACTCGCGACGCTACTCCAAACCGCCGGCTTCCACTTCGGACCGCCGGTCTTCGGAAACCGGCACACCTTTGATCAACGCGACGATCCGCTCGATGAGAAACTCCACGCTGTAAAGCATGAGGAAGAACCCGCTGATCGGCAGGGCGAGATAGACGTACCCCATCTTCAGGCCCAGTGCGGGCGACGTTTGCCCGCGCGCGAGTACTTCCCGGACCAGACTGACGCCCCCACCCACAAGCACTAGCAGCGAGAACAACGCCGTGACCGCGAACACCAATACCTCGGTGCCGATTCGTTTGCGCGGCGAAAGCCCGGACACGAAGTAGTCGATCCCCAGGTGCGCGCCGCGCTTCAGGGCCACGCTCGCCCCCAGCAACCCCACCCAGATCCTCAGGAACGTGGCCAGCTCTTCCGTCCACGAGCTCGGGTCGCCCAACACGAACCGCGTGACCACCTGCCAGGTGACGTCGATCACCAACACGCCCATGACGACGGCGACCAACGCTTCGAGGCACA